>Ga0302326_10002268_pt1 | contig 47073 bp, 48 predicted proteins | sample Palsa_T0_3_FD_202264 | JGI IMG/M metagenome (GOLD analysis project Ga0302326, IMG submission 202264) | Peat permafrost microbial communities from Stordalen Mire near Abisko, Sweden - Palsa_T0_3 | ecosystem: Environmental > Terrestrial > Soil > Palsa > Peat permafrost | place: Sweden: Abisko... | reverse complement strand
TTGTGCACCGGGCAGCTCTCGGCCACGTGCTGCATCCGCGTCCTTTGCTCCGACGTCAGGCCTGCCGGAAGCCACAGCTCCACCACCAGCTGCCCAATCCGCCGCGGGGCAGCATTCATGTGCTTTTCCACCCGCCCCCGGGACTTCCCCCAAGGAATGTTTTCCCGCTTCGCGACCAGGGCCATGGTGGTGAGCATGCAGGAGAGCAGGCCCGAGGCCACCAGGTCCGTGGGCGAGAAGGAGCGGCCCTCCCCGCCGTTGTCCTTCGGGGCGTCGGTGGGGAGCAGCGCGCCGCTCGGGCCGTGGCTAAGCCGGGTTTGAAGCCCGCCATCGCTCTCGGCCGTCACTTCGACAAATGCTGGAGTCGTCATGGTGACTGCCCTTCTATCGCACCGTCGGTCCGGGGGGGGGAAGCTTGGCCCGCTTCACCTCACCCACGCTCCAGTCGATGGTCCCCAGGAGACCCGGGCGTCTGCGCTTCACGTCGCGGTCAAGCAGGGCCACCGCGCTCGGAAGCTCGTCCATGAGGCGCATCGGTTTACGCCGTGCGCCGCTGGAGAAGAGGGCGTGGGTGAGCCAAGGGAAGACGGCCGTCACGTCGCAGTGCACGTAGACGCTGCCCGTCTGCACCGCGTCCATGGAAACCTTTCCCCAGGTGTGCCCCTCGCCGGCCGGGCAGCTGCTGAGGGCCCCGTTGTCCACCGGGTCGACGCAGAATTGCACGTCGATGTCGAAGCCGGAGGTGGGTACGCCGAAAATCTGGTCGAGCAGCGGCTCCCCCTGCAGCGTGTAATTCTTCGGGACCCCGCCCCCGAGAATCCAGATGGCCAGCCGCTTGCTGCCCCGGTGGCGGCAGAAGTGCTGCATGGCGGCCATGGCGAAGACGTCCTCGGCAATATCGAGCTCGAACTTGAAGTCCTCGCCCAGCAGCCGGCGCAGCTTGACCACGTTGAGAAAGATGGAGCCGTCCTGGACCGCGCCCACGAAGATGGGCACTGCGTAGCGGTAGCAGGTGGAGAGCAGCGAGGGCTTCTTCACCCCCAGCGAGCGCTCGATGCGGTGCATGGCCTTCCCCAGCAGGAAGTGAAACTCCGGCGTCGTCATCCTCCTCTGGAATTCCTTGCCCCGAATGAGGGCGGAGAAGAGGCGGTCGGTGTCCAGCAGCGCCTCTTCCCAGAAGCCCAAGTCGTAGATGCGGATGATGCGGGCCAGCCGCAGCTTCAAGTCTCCGGCGTCTGGATTCACCTCGCGGATGGCATGGCCGAGGACGCGGTGGGCGTCGTGGTAGAGGTTGGCGCCGGTGGTGGTGAGGACGCTGAGAATGCCGCGCTCCACGAGCGGGATGAGACAGCTCTGGTGCAGCCCGGCGGGCGTCATGGCGCCAGAGAGCGTGAGGTAGACGGAGGCGTCCTCGGTCAGCGAGCGGCGCATGAGCTCGAAGGCAGTACGTTCCTGCCGGCCGACGTAGGCCGGAAAGGCATGGGCCAGAAGCTCCTCCGGGCGCTCCTTGCCGGTGATGGGACGCGGGTCGACGCTCCGGGCCCGGGCGTACGCCTGGCGAAGCGAAGTCTTCTTAACCAAGGACATGGCCAGGGGGGTGGCCATACCCTGAGGCCCCGCCGATGCGCCAGCCCCTCAGCCGTGCGCGGCGGCCGCTTCCGGCAGCGTCGCCGGCGGGGGCTTCAACTCCGCCATCGCCAGCTGGTCCAGGGTGGCCGAGCGGTACACCTCCAACATCCGCTCCTGGCCCCGCTGCCAGACGCCATACATGGTGCAGGCCCGCGTCATCTTGCAGGACTCATGCTCCTTGCCGCCGCCGCAGAGCGAGACGACGAAGGGCCCTTCCACCGCCTCGATGACGTTGAGGAAGGTAATCTCCTTGGGCGGCTTGGTGAGCCGGTAGCCGCCGTGGGCGCCCCGCGCACTCGTCACCAGTCCCCGGCCGACGAGCGTCTTGAGAATTTTCGCGAGAAAGTCCTCGGGGACGTCCATCCGCCGAGCAATCTCCCGAAAGGGCACCACCGTCCCCGGCGGCTGCGCCGCAAGGCACACCATCGCCCTGAGGCCGTACTCAATTTTCCGGGAGATTTGGAGCGCCTGGTGCTGCATGGAAACCGCTTGAATAACGAGGAGTTAACGCTTGAAGTATAACCGCTGTGGGGACGGCCTCGCAAATGGAACAAGGCGCAGGTTGCGAGGCGCTTCAGAGGTGCCAGCGCAGGGCGGCGCAGCCGGAGTCCAGGGATGATTGACCTTCACAGCCACACCACCGCCAGCGACGGGGAGCACTCCCCAGAGGCGCTCCTGGCGCTGGCGCGGGCCGCAGGCGTGACGGTGCTGGCGGTGACGGACCACGACACGGTGTCCGGGCTGCAGCGGGCCCGGGCCGCGGCGGAGGTGGAGGGGCTGGGCTTCGTGCCGGGCATTGAAGTCTCCGCCACCGCCTCCGGCCGCGAGGTGCACATCCTTGGCCATTTCGTGGACTTCACCGAGAGCGGGTTGTCGCGCTACTCGGACCGGCTCCGGGGCGAGCGAAGCGTACGCATGGGGCGGATGGTGCAACGGATGGGGGAACTCGGCTTCCCGGTGACGCTGCAGGAGGTGGAGCAGATTGGTGGAGGCGCGCACTTGGGCCGGCCCCACCTCGCCCTGGCGCTGCTCAACCGCGGCTACGTCAGCTCCACCAAGGAGGCCTTCGACCGCTTCCTCGCCGACGGCCGTCCGGGGCACGTGGACCGCTTCCGGGTAAGCGCCGAGGACGCCGTCCAGCTGCTTCACGCCGCCGGCGGGACGGCCACCCTGGCGCACCCGGGCCCCTCCAAAGTCACCGGGCCCACGCTGGAGGCCCTGGCCCGCGCCGGCCTTGACGGGCTGGAGGTGTTTCACGCTGACCACGTCCCGAGCCAGCGGGAGGCATTCCTGCGCACCGCGGACGCCCTGGGCCTCATCCCCACCGGTGGCAGCGACTACCATGGTGCGCGCGTGTCGCCGGGGAGGAAACCGGGCGGCTCCGCCACCCCACCCGAGGCTTTCGCGCGGCTGACGGCGCGGGCCCTGGCCCACGCCGAGGCAGCGGGCCGGAGACATCCGCTTTGACAGCCCCGGTCGCCTCGGCCAATGTGCGTCGGCCCTCCGCCGGTCCCGAACGTCAATGAATCCCTCCCCCTTCGCTCCCTATTTGCCCCTGGCCGTGGTGCTCATCCTGGCCACCGTCATGGGCGCCGTGGTGAGCTCGCTGTCCTCGCTCTTCGGCCCGAGCAACCCCAACCCCGTCAAGTCAGTCATCTTCGAGGCGGGCAGCGAGCCGGCGCCGGGCACCGCCCGGCAGCGGTTTGCCGTGAAATTCTACGTGGTGGCGCTGCTCTTCATCGTCTTCGACGTGGAGACGGTGTTCCTCTACCCCTGGGCGGTGAATTTCAAGGCGCTGGGCTGGTTTGGCTTCACCGAGATGCTGGTCTTCGCCGCGACGCTGGTCGTCGGGCTGGTGTACATCTGGAAGAAGGGCGCCCTGAGCTGGGAGACTTGAACCACCCATGTCGGACCACGAACTCGCACCCATCATCACCACCCGCCGCGACGAGAGCATCGGCTTCCTTCAGGGGATGCTGAGCAAGGGGCTCGGCTGGGCCCGCAAGTACTCGCTCTTCATGTACCCCTACGCCACCGCCTGCTGCGCCATGGAATACATGTCGGTGGCCAGTAGCCGGCACGACATCGCCCGCTTCGGTGCCGAGTACCCACGCTTCTCCCCCCGCCAGGCCGACTTGTTGATGGTGGTGGGCACCATCAACCAGAAGCAGGCGCCGATTCTCAAGCGCGTCTACGAGCAGATGACGGAGCCCAAGTGGGTGGTGAGCTTCGGCGTCTGCGCCTCCTCGGGCGGCTTCTACGACAACTACGCGGTGCTGCAGGGCATCGACCGCATTCTCCCGGTGGACGTGTACATCCCCGGCTGCCCGCCGCGCCCGGAGCAAGTCCTCGACGGACTCATGCTCCTGCAGGACAAAATCCAGCGCCAGGTGCACCGCATCGGTCGCATGGTGGAGGACCGGCCGGGCGCCCGCGACCTCACGCCGCCGCTGGCCACTCCGCGCTGAAGCGCCTGCTGGGCCGGCCTTCACCAGCGGTAGTAGGCCGGGTGCCCCGGCTTGACTGCGACGAAGGTGCCGCGGCAACGGGCGCACACCTTGCCGTTGGCGCTGAGCGTCGCTTCGACGATGGCCCGGTCCTCCTTCACCTCCACCGCCTTGGCCCACAGCTCGAGCTCGGCATCACTGGGCGTCGGAGCACGCAAGGTGACGTGGAAGTCCGACGTCACCGTGCAGGGCGGCGTGCTCTGGCCGCTCTGGCGCATGAGGGCCACCAGGGCCGCCCAGTTGGAGTGGCAGTCCAACAGAGCACCGACAATTCCGCCATTGAGGACGCCGGGGAAGGCCTCGTGGTGCTTCTGCGCACGCCAGCGAGCCACCACCGTGTCGCCCTCCTCGAAGCTGCGGATGCGCAGGCCTTGAGCATTGCTTTGCCCGCAGCCGAAGCACGAGTTGCCCGGTGCGTAGCGCTCCTGGAGGCTCTGGTCAGCCACGGTATCTTGCTTCCCTCTCGACAGGGCCGCGTGCGGCTGGCGCTTGTCCGCTTCCGGCGACGCACGGAGCAATCAAAATCCAGGTCCCGGACGTCGGACCTGGCACCTCATTCGGGCGGCCCGCGATGCAGTGCTGGCTCCTGTTTCAGCCGCGCATACTCCTCATCGGTGAAGACCCGAGACCGGGTGAGGAACCGGACGCCCTTGGGCGCTTCGAGCGAGAAGCCGCCCCCGCGCCCGGGGACGACGTCCAGGGTGAGGTGGGTGTGCTCCCACAGCTCGAACTGCTGCGCACCGATGTACACCGGCGTACCGGCCACCTGTCCCAGCAGCACGTCGCGCTGCCCGACACGGAACTCGCGCGCCGGGTAGCACATGGGAGAGCTCCCGTCGCAGCAGCCACCGGACTGATGGAAGAGCAGCGGGCCGTTCTCCGCTCGCAGCTCCTCGATGAGCTCGACGGCCGCGGGCGTGGCAGCAATCCGTTCCAGCATGCTGGCCGCCTGCACCGTCAGAAGAAGCCCAGTGCCTTGGGGGAGTAGCTCACCAGGAGGTTCTTCGTCTGCTGGTAATGGTCCAGCATCATCTTGTGGTTCTCCCGCCCGATGCCGGACTGCTTGTAGCCCCCAAACGCCGCGTGAGCCGGGTAGAGGTGGTAGCAGTTGGTCCACACCCGGCCGGCCTGGATGCCGCGCCCCATCCGGTAGGCCACGTTGCCGTCGCGCGACCAGACGCCAGCACCTAACCCGTAGAGCGTGTCGTTGGCGATACGCAGTGCATCCGCCTCATCCTTGAAGCGCGTGACGGACACTACCGGACCGAAAATCTCCTCCTGGAAGACCCGCATCCGGTTCGTCCCCTCGAAGATGGTCGGCTTCACGTAGAAGCCTTCCTTCAGCTCGCCTTCCATCACCGCGCGCGAACCGCCGGTGCGCACCGTGGCGCCTTCCTTCTTCCCGATGTCCAGGTAGCTGAGAATCTTCTCCAGCTGGTCGTTGCTGGCCTGGGCGCCCATCATCGTGGACGGGTCCAGCGGATGGCCCATCTTGATGGATTCGGTCCGCTTCACCGCGCGCTCCATGAAACGCTCGTAGATGGATTCCTGGACCAGCGCCCGCGAGGGGCAGGTGCAGACTTCGCCCTGGTTGAGGGCGAACATCGCGAAGCCTTCCAGCGCCTTGTCGAAGAAGTCGTCGTCCTTCTGCATGACATCTTCGAAGAAAACGTTGGGCGACTTTCCACCCAGCTCCAGCGTCACCGGGATGAGGTTCTCCGAGGCGTACTGCAGGATGAGGCGGCCGGTGGTGGTCTCGCCGGTGAACGCGACTTTCCTCACCCGCGGGCTGGAGGCGAGCGGCTTTCCGGCTTCGGTCCCGAAGCCGTTGACGACGTTCACCACCCCTGGCGGCAGCAAGTCGGCCATCACTTCCATGAAGACCAAGATGGAGAGCGGCGTCTGCTCAGCCGGCTTCAAGACGACAGCATTCCCGGCGGCGATGGCCGGTGCGAGCTTCCAGGTCGCCATGAGCAATGGGAAATTCCAGGGAATAATCTGCCCGACGACTCCCAGGGGCTCGTGGAAGTGGTAGGCCACCGTCGTTGCATCAATCTCGGAGAGTCCACCCTCCTGGGCGCGAATGGCGCCCGCGAAGTAGCGGAAGTGGTCGATGGCCAACGGCAGGTCAGCCGCACGCGTCTCCCGGATGGGTTTGCCGTTGTCGAGCGTCTCCAGGGTAGCGAACCGCTCCAGGTTGGCTTCAAGGCGGTCGGCGATTTTGTTCAGGACGTTGGCCCGCTCGGCGACGGGTGTACTACCCCAGCCAGGAGCAGCCGCATGGGCCGCATCGAGGGCCTTTTCAATGTCTTCGGCGGTGGAGCGCTGCACCTCGCACAGCGGCTTACCGGTGATGGGCGTGGGGTTGGTGAAGGTCTGACCTTTCACCGAGGGAACGAACTTCCCTCCGATGAAGTTTCCGTAGGACTTCTTCACCTCGGCCGCCTGGGTAGCCTCGGCAACACTCGGGAATTTCGACATCGGCGCCTCCTGGTTCAGTGCAGGGCGCGGACTCTGGCTCCGGCCACCAGCCGCGTCAATGCCGGGCGAGGATGAAGGCCGGACAGACATCGAGTGAAGACTGGAAGCGCTCGTCGCTCTGGTTCCCGACGCCCTCTTCTCGGCCGAGCAGGCTCCTTGTCAGCCATGGGCGATGCTCAATAGTGTGGCCTTCGTTGATGGGTGAGACGGCCCCAGCGTCCTGAGACAGACCGCCGCCTAGGCGGGCCGCTCTGCGTTCGAGCGACCCTTCGCGATGACCGAGCTGCGCATCTGCATCGACGTGCCGGACCTGCAGCGGGCGCTGGACTTCTACACCTGCGCCCTCGGGCTTCTCCCCGGGCGCCGCCGCGGCGATAGCTGGGCGGAGTTGCTCGGTGCCTCGGCGCCCATCGACTTACTGGCCAAGGGCCAAGAGACGCCCGCTGCCCCTTCGTCCGAGGCGCTGCGCGACTACCGCCGGCACTGGACGCCCGTCCATCTCGACGTCGTCGTCGAGGAGCTGGAGGAGGCGGTGGCCCGGGCACTGGGCTGCGGGGCGACGCTGGACCAGCCGGTGCAGGTGAAGGAATGGGGACGGATGGCAAACCTGGCCGACCCCTTTGGACATGGCTTCTGCCTTCTCGAGTTCCGGGGCAAGGGCTACGACGAGGTGCTCTGAAGGACGTTCCGCTTGCGGCCCTCGGCCTCCCTGGAGGCCGTTTCTCCCGCTCGAGCGCTTGTCAGCAGAGGGGCTGCTCAATAGTGTGACTGCCATCCATGCGTGAGGACATCCGTCGCATCCAGGAGCTGATGGAGCGCGAGGGGTACGTCACCGACCGCGCGGTGGCCACGTCTGTGTACCTGGCGACGACGCTGGGAAAGCCCCTCCTCGTCGAGGGTCACCCCGGGGTGGGCAAGACAGACATTGCCAAGGTGCTGGCCCGGGTGCTCGACGGCGACCTCATCCGGCTCCAGTGTTACGAGGGCCTCGACGCCAACACCGCGCTCTACGAGTGGAACTACCCAAAGCAGCTCCTCCACATCAAGCTGGATGAGCGCAGCGAGCGCCCGGTGGGGCAGCGCGAGGCGGACATTTTCTCCGAGGCCTTCCTCCTCAAACGCCCGCTGCTTCAGGCCATCACCCACCAGGGCCGCGCCCCGGTGCTGCTCATCGACGAGGTGGACCGCGCCGACGAGGAGTTTGAGGCCTTTCTCCTAGAGGTGCTGTCCGACTTCCAGGTCAGCATCCCCGAGGTGGGCACGGTGCGCGCAAAGACGCGGCCGGCCGTGGTGCTCACCTCCAACCGCTCGCGGGACCTCTCCGACGCCCTGCGACGCCGCTGCCTGTACTTGTGGATTGACTACCCGTCGCTGGAGAAGGAGCTGCGGATTGTCCGTTCCCGGGTCCCGGGCATCTCGGAGAAACTGGCGCTGCAGCTCACCACCTTCATGCAGTCCATGCGCCGGCTGAAGCTGGCCAAGACGCCCGGGGTGGCCGAGTCCCTGGACTGGGCCGCGGCGCTGGTGGCCCTGCACGCCTCGGAGCTCGACCCGTCCCTGGTGCAGGAGACGCTGGGCTGCTTCCTCAAGGACGAGGCGGACCTCCGGGCACTCTCCTCGCGCCTGGCCGAGGGCGAGCTGGCTGCGCTCTGCTCGCCGCTCGGATGAGGCGTCCAGCCGCCGAGGCGGACCTCCTCGTCCACACCACGCACTTCTGCCGCCTCCTGCGTGAGCACGGCCTGTTGGCGACACCCGGGGACACCGTGGACGCCGCCCGGGTGCTGTCGCTGGTGGACATCACCGACCGCGCGGACTTCCAGGCCGCGCTGAGGAGCGTCCTCGTCCATCGCCTGGAGGACATGGGTCCCTTCGAGGAATGCTTCGAGGCCTTCTGGGGCGCAGCGCAGAAGGCACCCGCGGCGTGGTTGCGGCGCAATTCTCCGCCCGTCCCGAAGAAGGAGCAGGCGCCGCTCTCCCTCGACCATTGGGCGCAGGGGCAGGATGAAGGGGAGGAGCGCGAGGAGGCGATGCTGCCCGCGCCGAGCCAGCTCGAATCCCTTCGCAGGCAGGACTTCGGCTCCTTCCACGATGAGGCGCTCCGGGAAGTGACGCGGGTGGCGCGCCACATCGCCCGGCGGCTGGCGATGCGAAGGAGCCGCCGCTGGGAGCCGGCCCGGGACGGCGCGCGCCCCCACCTGCGGCGCACCTTGCGTCTGTCGGTGAAGACGGGCGGCGAGCTCTCCGAGCTGGCGTTTCGGCAGCGAAAGGTGCGGCGCACGAAGCTGGTGGTGCTGGCCGACGTGTCCGGGTCGATGGAACTCTACGCGCGGCTCTTCCTGCAATTTCTCTTCGCACTCCAGCACAGCTTCGCCAGGGTGGAGACGTTCGTCTTCTCCACCCAGCTGAGCCGCATCACCGAGCAACTCAAGAGCCGGGCCTACGCCGAGGCGCTGGCCGAGCTCTCCTTGGAGGTACGGGACTGGAATGGCGGCACGCGCATCGGCGAATCCCTCCGGGCCTTCGTCCAGGGCTGGCCCCGGCTGCTGGACCGACACACGGTGGTGATTGTCCTGAGCGACGGCTGGGAGACGGGCGACCCACAGCTGCTAGGGGAAGCCCTGGCCGCCATCCACCGGCGCGCCGCGCGACTGGTGTGGCTCAACCCGCTGCTCGGAAGCCCGGACTACCAGCCCCTCACCCAAGGCATGGTGGCCGCGCTCCCCCACCTCGACGTCTTCGCCCCGGCGCACGACTTGGCCAGCCTCGCGCAGCTGGCGCGCCACCTGGCGCTGTGACCCAGCGGCACGCCCTCCCCCTTCCCTCGGGCCGCGTGGCGCGTGTTTCAGCCGGCCTTTTCGGCGGCGCGGGGGTGAATGGGGCCGGCCCTTAGACGCAAGGAGGCGCCTTCCCGCGCCGAGGCGCTGGCCAGTACCTCGCCCAGAATGGCGAGCGCAATTTCCTCGGACTGCTCCCCGCCCAGGTCCAGGCCGGTGGGACTGTGCAGCCGCCGATGGTGCCCTTCGGTGAGGACGAAGCCCTGCTGTTGAAGCTGGTTGAGCATCTCCTCGGTGCGTACCCGCGGACCGAGCGCCCCGACGTAGGCGCACGGGGACTCGAGCGCCAGGCGCAGAAAGCCCTGGTCGTGTGCCAGGTTGTGCGTCATGACGATGACGGCGGCATCCTCAGCGAGGACCACCTTGGCGCCGGCCGTCTCCGGCGTGGCGGTGAGGAAGACGTCGGCCTCGCGGAAGGCGTCGGGGGGAACACCCGATGGACGGTTGGCCACCAGGGTGACGTGAAAGCCGAGCTCGGCAGCCAGCCGCACCAGCGGGACGGCGTCCTGGCCGTTTCCAAAGACGAAGAGCGGGCGCGCCGGGCGCACCACCTCCACCAGCGCATCCACCGCTGACTCGGCATTGCCGTAACGGTGGACAGCCGTGCGGCCGCCCGCCAGGGCGGCTTCGGCGTCGGCGTGCAGCTTCTCGCGCAGCGCGATGTCCTTCACATCCGAGCGCACGCCATCCTCGTCGAGGAGGAGGCGCTCGCCCACCCGGGCGGCGGCGGTGCGTCCGACACGAAAGACGGTGGCCATGACGCCGGCTCTGCGCTGCTCGAGGCGGCCGGCGATGAAGGCCAGCGGGTGGGTGGGGGTGGGCTCCGGGCTGATGCGCTCCTGGAGCACCTCCACCCGGCCGTTGCACCCCAGGCCGAAGCTCCAGGACAGCTCGTCGTCGGCGGTGGTGGCGTCGTAGCTCAGCACCAGCGGCCCGTCCCGCGTGCGCCACCAGGCCTTCTTCAGCACCTCACCCTCGAGGCACCCGCCGCTGATGCCACCGGCCAGCCAGCGGTCCTGGGACATGAGGAGCCGGGCGCCCGGCCGGCGGTAGGTGGAACCCGCGGTCTCCACCACCGTGGCCAGCAGGGCCTGTTCCCCGCGTCGGCGAAGGTCCGCCCAGGCCACCGCAATGCGACGCAACTCCTTCATCCCAAACTCGCGCTCCAGCCAAGGGCCACCACCCCGAGTCCCGAGGGGCTTACGCCGTTATTTAGCGCCCCCGCGGCGCTCTGGCGACACCCAGGCGGCCGCTGGCCCGCGTCCTCTGGCGTTGACGCCCGGTGGAACAGGCCGCTAGAACCAACCTGGCGCAGGCCGGCCGTTTTCCCCCTGGTTCCCGAGGTTTTCCGCCCACGTGAGTGCCTTCGCGCTGGACCGAATCGCAAGAGTGTTGCCGGAGGCTCTCCTGGAGCGGCCGGTGGACAGGACGGGCGGCCACTGGGGGGTGGTGCGCGCCGAGGCACTGCCGGCCGTGGCCCAGCTCGTCAAGAGCGACCCGGAGCTGGCGTTCAAGCTTTTCCTCTCCATCGATGCGGTGGACCGGCTGCAGTTGTCGGACAACACCCCACGCTTCGAAGTCGTCTATTTCGCCTTCTCGGTGAGCCGCGGGGAGCACCTGCGCCTCAAGGTGAGAGTGTCCGAGGAGCGGCCCGAGGTGCCGAGCCTGACGAGCGTCTACCAGGGGGCAAACTGGTGGGAGCGTTTCGTCTGGGACTTTTACGGCATCCGTTTCCTCGGCCACCCGGACTTGACGCGCATCCTCATGTACGAGGAATTCAAGGGCCACCCGCTGCGCAAGGACTACCCCCTGCGTGGCCGGCAGCCCCTCACCCCCGAGCGCCCCATCGAGGACATCTTCCGCGGTCCGGGCACCTCGGGCGTCGCCTGAGGGCCGTCCGGGCGACCCGTTCCTTCCTTTTCTAGACGAGGCTCATGGCGGACCCAATGGACATGGCGGTCGGTGGCGCGGGACCGGACGCGGAGGAAGGCGAGCTCGAGGCGCACCTCCACACCAAGCGGATGCTCATCAACATGGGCCCCTCCCATCCGGCCATGCATGGCACGGTGCGCACCCGCATCGAGCTCGAGGGGGAGACCATCGTCCGGGCCATTCCGGAGATTGGCTTTCTGCATCGCGGCTTTCAGAAGAGCTGCGAGAACGTCACCTGGAACCAGTGTCTGCCGTACACCGACCGGCTCAACTACGTCAGCGCGTTGATGAACAATTTTGGCTTTCTCAACGCCGTGGAGCGCCTGGCGGGCATCACCATCCCCGAGCGCGCCCAGTACATTCGCGTCATCGGCGCGGAGCTGCACCGCATCCACGACCACCTCACCTGCGTGGGGTCCATCGGGCTGGAGCTGGGCGGCTTCGCGCCCTTCCTCTACGCCATCGAGGGCCGCGAACTGGTGATGGACCGGGTGACGGAGCTCACCGGCGCCAGGCTCACCACCAGCTTCGGCCGGGTGGGCGGACTCAACCGCGACTTGCCCGAGGGCTGGACGGCGCGGGTGCTGAAGACGCTCGACAAGTGCCATGAGTTGATTGGGGAAATCGACACCCTGCTCACCGCCAACCGCATCTTCGTCGACCGGATGCAGGGGGTGGGCATCATCACCTCCGACGACGCACAGGACTTCGGCTTCACCGGGCCCTGCCTGAGGGCCACCGGGGTGCCCTACGACGTCCGCAAGGCGTACCCCTACTGGGTTTACGACAGGATGGACTTCGACGTCCCGGTGGGCGTCAACGGCGACAACTTCGACCGCTACCTCATGCGGCTCGAGGAGCTGAAGCACTCCGAGTCCATCGTCCGTCAGGCGCTGAAGGACATCCCGACCGGCCCCATCATCGTCGATGACTGGCGGATTGCCCTGCCCCCCAAGCCCGAGGTGTACGGCACCATCGAAGGCGTCATCGCCCACTTCAAGTTGGTGATGGAGGGCGTCCCGGTGCCGGCCGGCGAGGTGTACGACTGCACCGAGGCCGCCAACGGCGAGCTTGGCTGGTACCTCGTCTCGGACGGTTCGGGCCGCCCCTACAAAGTCCACGTGCGGGCGCCGGGCTTCGCCATCCTCTCCGGGCTGCCGCGGATGATTGAGGGGCGGATGCTGGCGGACCTCATCCCCACCTTCGACACCATCAACATGATTGGCGGCGAGGTGGAACAGTGAGCGAGAGCGACGACACCGAAGCCGCGCCCAAGCCCCCGCCGCCGCCGGCCGGGCCTCCCCGCCCCGCTCCGAAGCATCCGGGCTTCATCACCCTCAGCGTGGACGGCAAGGAGGTGGTGGCCAAGGCCGACACCAACCTCATCACCGCCGCCAAGACGGCCGGGGCGGACATCCCCTACTACTGCTGGCACCACCGCCTCTCCATCGCTGCCAACTGCCGGATGTGCTTGGTGGAGAGCAGCACCTCGCCCAAGCTCGTGCCCGCCTGCCAGACCGCGCTCCAGGAGGGCATGAGCGTCCGCACCAACACCGCCCGCGTGGCCGAGAGCCAGCGCTCGGTGATGGAGTTTCTCCTCCTCAACCACCCGGTGGACTGCGCCATCTGCGACCAGGCCGGCGAGTGCAAGCTCGAGGACTACTACCAGCGGCACGACTTCAAGCCGTCGCGGGTGGAAGGCAGCAAGCTCTTGCGCAACAAGCGCAAGGTGCTCGGCCCGCTGGTGGTGCTCGACCAGGAGCGCTGCGTCCAGTGCACCCGCTGCATCCGTTTCATGGACGAGGTGGCCAAGGAGTCCCAGCTGGGGATGTTCGGCCGGGGCTCGGAGGAATACATCGACGTCTTCCCCGGCACCCAGCTCACCAGCAACTACTCGGGCAACGTGGTGGACCTCTGCCCGGTGGGCGCGTTGCTCAACCGTGACTTCCGCTTCCGGGCGCGGACGTGGTTTCTCTCCACGGTGGCCTCGGTGTGCACCGGCTGCTCGCGGGGCTGCAACATCTACGTCGACTTCATGGGACAGGACACCTACCGCTACCGGCCCCGGGAGAACGACGCCATCAACCAGAGCTGGATGTGTGACCAGGGCCGACTCTCCTACAAGCCGCTCAACCTGGAGCGCGTCCTGTGCCCCTCGGTGGGCCGGGCGGACGACAGACGCGAGACGACGGCGGCCGAGGCGCTGGCCAAGGCCACGGTGCAGCTCAAGGCCATGGCCGGGACGGCGGAGCTGGCGGTGCTGGTCTCCCCGACATGCTCCAACGAGGACCTGCTGGCCGGGCTCACCTTCGCCAAGGATGCCTTGGGCGTGCGGCAGCTGTACGTCGGAGGGCATCCCGACGGGCAGGCGGACACCTTCCTCATGCGGGCTGACAAGAACCCCAACCGCAAGGGCATGGAATGGATTGCGGCCGCCCTGGGGCTGTCGCTCCACCCCTTCACCGAGCTCCTCCAGACCATCGATGCCGGGACAGTCAAAGCGCTCTACGTCCTGGGGGCCGAGGTGCCGATGGCCGAGGCGGAAGCGGCGGCGAAGGTGGCCAAGGTGGAATTCGTCGCTGTCCAGGCGGCCAATGCCTCGGCGCTCACTGCCCAGGCCGACGTGGTGCTCCCCGCCGCCGCACACGTGGAGGAAGAAGGCACCTTCGTCCAGGCCGACAGTGTCATCCAGCGCTTCCGCCGCGCCTACCCGCCGCGGCGTGAGACGCAAGGGCACTGGAAGTGGGCGGTCGACATCATGCGGGAATTTGGCTTCCCGGTGACGTACGCCTCGGCCCGGGACGTCTTCCACGCGCTGGCGGGGAAAGTCCCGGAGCTGGCCGGCTTCGACTGGGACAAGGAAGCCCCACCCTTGAAGACGACGCGGGGCCTTGCTCCGCTGCCCTCCGCGGCCGATGGCCGGCCGCCCGGGTACCGCGAATTCGGCACGCCCCGCATTCGAGGGATTTGAGCCCGAGAGGACACCACCCGCGCCATGCGCCGCACCATCACCATCGTCGCCGTGATGTTTCTTCTCATCCCGGGCATCTTCTTCACCCTGGGTTGGGCCCAGTACCGCCTCGGCGGCTGGCTCGCCGAGGGTTGCCCGGCCTTCAGCTGGCACCTATGTGACACCGGGGGCCCGAGCCTGGTCTGGGTGAGCGCGCTCTTCTTCAATCTGCTCATTTTCATCATGGTGCTGGCCACGCTGCTCACCGTGGCCGAGCGCAAGTGGAGCGCCTTCACCCAGGACCGCATCGGTCCGGAGCGGGCACGCATCGGGCCGGCCTGGCTGCAGAAGCACGTCTCCTTCGGCGGCCTGCCGCACGTCGCCGCCGACGCGCTGAAGATGATTTTCAAGGAGAACACCCGGCCCAAGGCGGCGGACAAGGATAAAATCCTCTTCTGGCTCGCTCCGGTGATGGCCTTCGCGCCGATTTTTGCCCTGGCCGCAGTCATCCCCTTCGGTCCCACCGTCCCGGTGAATGGCTACAGCGTCGCCGCCATGGTGGCCAACCCGGACTTCGGCATCCTCTGGGTGTTCGCCATCGCCTCGCTCGCCGTCTACGGGACGTCCCTCGCCGGCTGGGCCAGCAACAGCAAGTTCGCGCTCCTTGGCGGAGTACGGGCCGCCTCGCAGATGATTAGCTACGAGGTCGCCCTCGGGCTTTCACTGGTGGGGATGATGGTGGCCTTCAGCACCGTCCGGCTGCCGGTCCTCATCGGCTCGGCCGCCGCCGGGACCGGCCAGGCCCAGTACCTGTGGGGAGGCAGCCTGTGGGGCATCGACTTCGGGCTCCCGGCGTGGGGGATTTTTCTTCAGCCCTTGGGTTTCTTGCTCTTCTTCGCCGCGGCCTTCGCCGAGACCAAGCGCGCCCCCTTCGACATTCCCGAGGGCGAGAGTGAGATTATTGGGTACTTCCTCGAGTACTCGGGGATGAAGTTCGGCACCTTCATGATTTCCGAATTCGTGGAGGTGGTGGTGCTCTCCGCGCTCATCACCGGCATCTTCCTCGGTGGTTGGCATTTCGGCTTCGCCTTGGACGGCGCGTTGGCCCAGGGCCTCGGACAGAGCCACCCGGTGGTCTACGGGGCGTTGTGTGCCATGGTGTTCGCGCTCAAGGTGCTCCTGCTTTGCTGGTTCCAGCTGATTGTTCGCTGGACCTTCCCCCGCTTCCGGTACGACCAAATCATGACGCTCGGCTGGAAAATCCTCCTCCCGCTCGGGCTCTTCAACCTCTTCCTCACCGGCGCCCTGGTGCTCCTCGACCCGAGCCTCCACTGGTTGGCCCTGGCGGGACTCCTGGAGATTGCGCTGCTCATCGGCCTTACCCTCACCCAGGCGGCGAAGGCTGGACCTGGCCATGAAGCGGCCGGGCACGGCGATGCCCAGGCACTTCCGGCAGCGGCCGCCTCCGCCCACCACTAGAGCGATCGCACCCCCCATGGCCTACTACAAGGCAACCAAGGACCCGACCACCGACATCCGCGAGCGGACGTACGTGCCGGAGTTACTGCACGGGCTGGCCATCACCATCCGCCACTTCATGCGGAACCTCTTCTTTCCGAGGGACACCAACACCGACGTCCTCAATCGCACAGGGACGAGTCAAATCACGACCGTCTCCTATCCGGAGGAGAAGCAGGTCTACCCCCCGGGCTACCGCGGTCTGCACAGGCTCGTGCCGCGGGACGACGGCAAGCCGCGCTGCGTGGCCTGCTACCTGTGCGCGACCATCTGCCCGGCGCAGTGCATCCACATTGAAGCCGGCGAGTATGAGAGTACCGACGCGTCGGGCGAGTCGCGCGTCATCGAGAAGTACCCCACGAGCTTCGTCATCGACGAGCTGCGCTGCATCGTCTGCGGGCTGTGCGTGGACGCCTGCCCGAAGGACGCCATCCGCATGGACACCGGACTCCACACACCGTCCGAGTACACGCGGAGCGGCTTCGTATGGGACATCCCCCGGCTCTTGGAGGGGCCGCCGGTGAGTCACCCCTCGGACCCCTGGGTGAAGCGGCCCAATTCGGAGAAGCCGGCGCACGAGCACCTCGAGAAGCATGCCCGCATTGGCGACGGCCTGGTGCAGCTGAAGCTGCCGCCGAGCCAGCCGGCGCACGCCGTCCGCACCGAAGTCACCTCTGGCCCGGTGCCCGTCACCAAGTTTCTCCGGGACTGACCAGCCGCTTGGCCGCACCTCGGTGTCGAGGCCCCGTCCGTCAATTTGGCGAAGGCCCCGGCCCGGGGGAGCATTCCCCCTACCTGTGGAAGCGCTCCCGCGTGCTGCCCCGGCCACCTGGCACGGGCGCTTGCAAACCCTTGGCGAGTCCGTCGGCCGCCAGCGGCACCTCCTCGCTGTGCGCGACGGCGTGGTGGGCGCGCTGCCGCTGGTGCTGGCCGGCTCGGTGTTTCTCCTCCTCGCCCAGCCGCCCTCGCGCGCGCTTCAGGCCTGGGTGGCGCCCTGGGTGCCCCTGCTCCTCTTGCCCACCCGGGTCCTGGGAGGCGCCATCTCCCTCTACGTCGCCTTCGCGTGCGCCTATGCGCTGGCGAAGAGCTACCAGCTGGATGCCGCCTCCTGCGGGCTGGTGGCGCTGGCCAGCTACCTCGTCGCCGCCGTGCAGCCGGCTCCAGTCGGGCAGCTGCCCACCCTCGTCCTTTCGCGGCTCGGCGCCGGAGGCATTCTCGCCGCTCTGGCCATCGCCCTGGGCAGCGTGGAGCTCACCCGCTTTCTCGTGCACAGGCGGTGGACGGTGCGCCTGCCGCCAGGGACGCCGGAGGCCGTGGGCCGGAGCCTGCTTGCGCTCGTGCCCTGTCTGGTTTCGGTGACGGTGGTGTTTTTCCTGGTGCATGTGCTGGGCACCGACATCATCCGGCTCTTGCAGCACGCCGCGGTACCGCTGCTGCATGCGGTGGGCAGTCTCCCTGGCGTCCTGGGCGTGGTGCTCCTCGACAGTGTGCTGTGGCTGCTCGGCGTCCACGCCGGGGCGGTGGGCGCCTCGCTGCGCCCGCTGTGGGAGGCGATGCTGCTGGAGAACATGGATGCGGCCGCGGCCGGCGTCGCGCTGCCGCATGTAGCGCCGCTGCACTTCTACCTGTGGTTTGTCTGGCAGGGCGGCTCGGGTGCGGCGCTGGCGCTGGGGCTGCTGCTGGTGCGCTGCCGCTCGGCGCAGCTGAAGAGCGTGGGCCGGCTCGGGCTCTTGCCGGCGGTGTGCAACATCAACGAGCCGCTTCTCTTCGGGGTGCCGGTGGTGCTCAACCCGGCGCTGGCCGTGCCCTTCGTCTTCGCCCCACTCTTGAGCGCGGCGGTGGCCTACGCGGCCTTTTCGCTGGACTGGGTGCGGCGGCCAGCGCTGGAGGTGCCCTGGACGCTGCCCGCGCCAGTGGGCGCCTTCCTCACCACCGGGGGGGATGTGCGGGCGGTGGTCCTTCAAATGTGCACGCTCGCGCTCAGCGTGGCCGTCTATTGGCCCTTCGTGCGCCGGTATGACGCGCGGCTCCTGGCCGAGGAGCTTCGGCCCAAGGCAGGGGGGCTTTCGCCGGATGGGGGCAACCCGTAAACACTGGGGTGGAAACCCGTGCCGCGTTACCGCATCTCTGTTTGCCGGGGCCCTGACTGCCGCCGAAACGGCGCGGAGCGCGTCCTCACCGCGGCCCGGGAGGCGGTGCGGGCGCAGGGCCTGGAGGCCCGGTGCGTCCTCGGCCGCGGCGGCTGTTACGGACTGTGCCACCTCGGGCCAAACGTCGTCGTGCGCGAGGAGCGCGACCGGCCGCGCGACATGTTTGCCCAGGAGGACTTCCAGCTCATGGGCTGGCCGGACGAGGTGCACTACGCGGAGATGACGGTGGAGAAAGTCGCCATCGTCATCACCGAGCACGTCGGCAAGGATGCTCCGGTGCAGGCGTTGCGCGGCGTCCGCGAGGACTGAAGGCCCAAGAGGCGCAAAGAGCAGACGTGGCGGCGGTCCCCAGGGGCGCCTAGCAGCGCTCTGGTGAGGAGTGACGCACAGCGGCGCACGGCACAACCGCCAGCCCGTCGGGCCGCCCGGACGGCAATTGGCCCAGTTGACGCTGGACGTTCGGTCGCGAACGGGGTAGGCGAGCCACCGGACCGAGGGGGGCACGCTGCTCCATTCGGAGGGATTGAACCTTGCGAGGGGCAGCCGCCTCTCCCTTGAGAACGAATACCAACGAGGAACCGACATGCGACACCTCAGCAAGTTGATTCTCGCGTGCGCGCTCATCACAGGCTGCGCCAGTGCTCCTGCGGCGCCGTGGCCGAAGTGGGTGACGGACGCGCAGGCCGACATCGCCGCAGCCCAGGCCGCCGGCGCCGACCAGGTGCCGGCAGCGGCCGACCACCTGCAGAAGGCGCAGGCAGCGCTGGCCGACGCGCAATCCGGCAAGGGCGACTTGGGCCTCAAGTGCTCGCTCGCAGGCTCCGAGGCAATCCTGGCCAAGAATCTGGCCATCGACGCCAGGGTGAAGGGCGACCTCCAGACGTCCACGAATCAGCTCAACGCGCTCAAGGGTCAGTAGCCCCGGACACCGAGGAAAAAATGACGACCCAGACCTCCAAGACGCTCGCCGTCGCGGCTCTCGCCCTCGCTGTCCTCGCGGGCTGCTCCACGCTCGACCCCTCGCCGGCCCTGCTCTCTGCACGCAGCGGGTACGCGGCGATGGCCAGCAGCAACAACCCCTACAACGCCGTCGAGCGCGGCCAGGCGCATGCCGCACTCAACCGCGCCAACGCCATCCTCAACGGCGGAGACCCGACCAAGGCCGAGCTGCTGGCGAACATCGCCAATGCCAAGGTGCAAAATGCCGAGGTGGTGGGTCAGACGGGTGAGGCCGCCGCGCGGCTGGTGGCCACGCAGAACGAGTCCATCTCCGTCGCCCGCGCCAAGGGCATGGCCGCTGCCGGAGTGACCGCCGCCGCCAACAGCGCCACGGCCACCACCCAGGAGCAGATTGAACGGGAGCGCGCCGCCAAGGAAGCGGCCCTGGCCCGCCGCCAGAAGGCGCTCGACGACTTGAAGCTCTTCGCCAACGTCGTCGAGGACAAGGAGCGCGGACTCGTCATCTCCATCGGCGGCGAGACGCTGTTCAAGGTCAACTCGGCGCGATTCGGCCCGAGCGCCAACCAGGAGTTGACGGCGCTGTCCGTCTACCTCCAGCTCGACCCGCGGCCCACCGTAGTCGAGGGCCACACCGACAACACCGGCAAGCCGGAGCACAACATGAAGCTTTCGCAGGAGCGCGCCAAAGACGTCATGAACTTCCTCGTCAAGCAGGGAGTTTCCCCCGACCGCATCACCTCGGTGGGTTTCGGCGAGACGCGCCCCATTGCGGACAACAAGACCAAGGCCGGTAAGGGGCTCAACCGGCGCGTGGACGTGGTGATGGTGAAGGCCACGCAGTAAGCGAAGGCATGGCCAGGGACGCCCACGGCGCCGGCTCGAGCCGGCGTTCTCCTGGGCGGCGCATGGCGCGCCGCGGCGAGAGGATGGGGAGTGCGTCAGATGGGTGACGCCCGGCCCCACACATTTGTGTTGTGCGCCCCCAACGGAGGTGGCAGACACACGGAGCGTTCCCCTCCTCACGTCACGAGGCCAGGAGCCGCTGGGTGGGGAAAACCAAACGTCGGACGAGGAGCCCAATGCGACACCTCAGCAAGTTGATTCTTGCATGCGCGCTCAGCACCGGCTGCGCGACCGCTGTTCCCCAAGCACAAATTGACGGCACCCAGAAGGCCATCAGCGGCGCCTCCGAGAGCGTCGGCAGCCAGGGCGGGCCGGCCGCCGACCGGCTGGCCGATGCCAAGCGGGAATTCGACACCGCCATGGAACTCAACAAGGCGGGCAAGTCGGACGAGGCCGGCCGGATGCTGGCCAGGGCCGACGCCGATGCCAAGCTCGCGCATGCCCTCGGCAACGAGGCGAAGACGCGCGGCGACCTGCAGGCCGTGACGGACCAAATCCAGACCCTGAAGACTCAGCTCGGAAAGTAAGGAGAGCTCACCACCATGACCCCCCTCAGCAGGAAGCTGTCCTGGGTTGCAGCGGTCAGCCTTCTCGCGACCGGCTGTGCCGAAACCCCCAAAGAGCTCGTCGACGCGCGCGCCGCTTACAAGCGCGCCGCTACCGGGCCGGCCGCCCAGACGAACCCGGTGGCCGTCTCCGAAGCAGCGACCGCCCTGGCCGAGGCCGAGGCTGCCTGCAATTCGTGCTGGGACGTCAGCGCGGGCCGCGACAAGGCCTACGTCGCTCTGCGCAAGGCCGAGCGCGCCGAGGCCCTGTCGCGCAATGCGTTGGCCGGCCGGGACCTCGACGCAGCCGACCGCCAGCTGGCCGCCATGCAGAACGAGTACCTGGCCAACGTGAATTCCCGCGTCGCGGCCGAGGCAGCGTCCGCCTCCGCGGCCCTGGGTAGACTGGGCAGGTCGCAGGCCGAACTCGACGCCGAGCGCGCCGCCCGCGAGGCTGCCGAGCGCCGGGCACGACTGGCGCTGGAGAAGATTCGCGGCAAGCTCACCGAGGACGAGCGCGGAACGGTGCTCACCCTTCCGGGTGCACTGCTCTTCCCCACCGGCAAGGGCGCCCTCACGCCGGGCGGCAAGCGCAACCTGGACCCGCTCATGGACTTCCTGCGCACGGACGGACGGAAAATCCTCGTCGAGGGCTACACCGACTCCACCGGCAATGCGGCCCGCAACCAGACGCTTTCGCAGGCGCGCGCCGACGTGGTGATGAACGACATGATTAAGTACGGCAACATCCCGCCGGACCGCATCACCGCGGCTGGCCGGGGCGCGGACCGTCCCATCGGCGACAACAAGACGGCGGACGGACGGCAGCTCAACCGGCGCGTGGAGATTATTCTCCTCAAGCCGGCGTCGTAGGCAGCAACCCCTTCGCCTCCCCCCGCCCGTCCCACGCGGCTGGGGGAGGATTCGCCAGGAAGCCCCGGCAGCGCTCGGCGTAGAGCGCGCTCACGGGGTCCACGGCGGCGAAACGCTGAAACCAGACGAGTGCCTCCTGGAAGTCGCGCACCAGGTAGCGCGCGCGCGCTGCCTCCCAGCCGGTCATCACCTCGCGCAGCGGTTGGGGCACCTCGCCCTTCTTCGCCACCAGCTCGTGCACCGACTGCAGGCCCGGGCCGAGGTCGAGCGCGTCCACGGTGCGCACCACGAAGCCCGCACCGGCCTGGCGCACCGTCTCGGCCGAGGCCAGCATCTGCGTGCCATAGCGGGCGTTGGCTCTCTCCAGCCGGGCCGAGAAGGTCACCACCTCCCCCAGCACCGAGTAGTGGGACTTGTGGGCGCTGCCAATGTCCGCCGCCACCACCTCACCGGTGTGCAGACCGAGCCGGCAGTGGACCGCCGCCCCGAAGCGCTTCTGCCACGTCGGGCCGAGTTGCTCGAGCGAGTCACGCAGGGCGAAGGCCGTGCGACAGGCCACCTGAGCATGCCGTTCCAGCCGCACCGGGGCCCCCCAGAAGGCGATGAGCGCATCGCCCACGTACTCCACATGCCCGCCGCTCTGACGGACGAGGGTGGTCAGCTCGGTGAAGTAGGCGTTGAGGAGGCTCACCAGGGGCTCGGGGGCGAGCTGCTTGCTGAGCGCACCGAAGCCGACGACGTCCGCATAGACGAGCGTCACCTCGCAGCGCTGCGGCCGTAGCAGGTGCACGTTGCGGAAGACCTCAGCCGCGGTCTCGGGGCTCACCAAGCGGCCGAGTGTCCCGTAGACGAAGTCGCGCATCTTGCGTTCGGTGCGCAGCGCGTAGCCGGTGGTGAGCAGGAAGGTGAGCACAAAGGCCACCAGCGGTCCGCCGGCAGCCACCACCCGACCATCCGCCAGCAGGGCGTGGCGCGCCCACACCAGGTAGGCGGCGATGCCCAGCACGCCACTGCCCAGGTAGAGGAGTGCCCCCAGGGCCGAGCGCACCAGCTGGCTGAAGCTCAGAGCGAGGAAAGCCCCGAGGAAGGCCATGGCGAAGGTGGCCAGGACGTCGTTGCGGACCGACGCACGCGAAAGGCCGGTGCCCGCCAGCAGGCTGGCGATGGCCTGCCCGGTGACGGCGGCTGCGGTGACTCCGGGCCCCAGCGGTGTATTGGCCATGGTGGCAGACGAGGGCGCGGTGTCGGCGAGGAGCGCCACCCGGTGCTCGAAGTCATTGCGGTAGTGCAAGGGCACCGCCGCATCGCCGTCGGAGAGGTTCTGCACCAGCCTCCAGGCGGACACCGCCCGCGCCACCGAGCCCCGTCCGGAACGGCCAGACTCGGCGGCATCGAAGCGCAGCGGCGAATAACCATCCGGCTCGAGCGGGACGCTGTGGCCGCTGGCAAGCACCAGCCGTCCGCCGGCGTAGGTGAGTCTTCGCGGCGCCCCGAGCGCGCCCAGGGCAGCGGCCAACGGAAGCGACGGAAGCACCTTCACCCGTCCGCGGGGGGAGAGGTAGCGCACCAGGTGGTAGATGCCCCGCACCTTGCCGTCCGCGTCGGTGGCCAGGGCGGTGTGCCCGAAGGACACGCCCGGCGCCAGCAACGCCACCGGCGGCGTGGCCAGCGAGCGCACCACCGGAAACTGCCTGGTGTCCAAGCCCTGCACCTCCACCTCCGACAAGGAGACGAGCAAGTCCGTGGGCGTCACCTCAAAGGTGCGGTCCTGGGCCGAGAGGTCGCGCACCTCGGGACTTCCCGGAAGCCCGAGGCGGTGCGCGAGCGCCCGGCCCTCCTCCTCCGAGGCCACGCCGGCCCAGACACGCGTCAGGCCGCCCTCCAGAACGGCATAGGCCGGCCTCCGGTCGACGAGAATTCTTCGCACCCATTCGTCCACCAGGGATGGCTCGGCGAGGGTGGCCACCAGCAGCACCGAGGGCCGCAGCGGGTGCACCACCGGCGGCGGGAGGGCGGCGGACACGGTGAAGCCCAGCGCCGCGGCCGTCTTGGCCCGCTCCAGCTGGGCGTGCAGGGCCTCGGCCTCGCTCTCGGGAGGTGCCGGGGGCCCGTCCACCAGCCGGCTGTCCACCACCACCGCCGAGGCACCCTCCCGGCCGAGCTCTCCCACCAGCCTTCCCACCAGGCCACCGGCCCAGGGCAGCCGGGCAATTTCCGGGCGCGGGTCCTCCCGCGCACTGGCCACCGTCTCCTCGTCGATGCCCACCAGCACCACGCTGTCCGCGGGCTCGGCCCGGTGTCCCAACTCGCGCAGGCGCCAGTCGTAAGCAAGGCGGTCCACGGCGTCCATGGGCGCTCCGAGGACGGCGCGCCAGCGAGGCGTGGGAGCATCCTCCTCGCCGAGAAAGCCCGGCGAGGGCGTGGGGCGCACCGACACCAGGGCGCCGAGCAGGCTGCCGAAAACGGCGGCCTGGACCAGGCTGAAGCCAAGCACGCGCAGCGTGCGGCGCGCGGCGAAGGGGAGGAGCGGCGGGGCCAAGCGCTACGTCGCGGACGGAGTCCGGGAGGGCTTGGACGCCCCACCCTGGCCGGGGAGCGCGTCGAGCCCTTCCTGGAGCCGTTCGCGGAGGTCCTCCCGCAACTCATTGCCCGACTTCGGGGCGAGCAGTAGACCCAAAGTGGCCCCCACGAGGAGGCCCACGCCGAGCGCCGTCACCGCGGGCACCACCCAGTCGGCGTTTCCCCGCCGCTGCAGTCCGAGCGTTTCGAGGAGGTCATCCCGGTCGAGGTTGCGCAAATCCTTGAGGCTCAGCATGGCGTCTCCGAGCTACCCCACATGGAAGGGGAGCTGTCTTTTGTGAGGGGTAACGGTGTCAGGAGGGCGAGGGCACGTCCGAGGCCGGGTGTTTGCCCGTCGGGCCGTCCTCGGATTCGCCGGAGCCGGACAGCATCGCCTCGGCGAGCCCGATGAGCTCGCCTCGCAGGAGGGGCAAGCTGGCGACGCGGCCAGCAACACCGAGCAGCCGCACAGTGGTGCGGCTGAACAGGCCACCCCCCAGGACGTAGCCCACGCCCAGCGCGGCAGCCACCATGGCGTAGGGGTGCCGACGCACGCGCCGACGCACGTCCAGGGCCTCCCCGAAGTCCGAAGCCGTGGTGCGCACTTGCTGCTTGAAGGAATGGGCGGCACGGTTGAGGGAACGCACGCGCGCGCCGAGCCCGGGTGCGGGCGCCCGCCCGTTGCCGGACTTCCTTGCCGAAGGGTGGGGCTTGCGCGCCATCAGCGGGACGCCATCCGGCCGATGAGAAAGCCCGCCGCCAGGGCGATGAGCAAGCAGGTGCCCGGCCGCCGCTTGATGACGTCGATGACGCGCTCGTTGAGGTCCGACAGCTCGTCGCGCGCCTCTTCCAGGCCCTCCTCGAGGCGAGCCTGCTGCTCCTTGAGTGTCTGCTGCAGCGTCTGCCCGTCCATGCCGGTGTCTCCGTGAAAGCCTCGAAAGGCCCCTCCCCTGGTGGGGGGAAGGACGTACCCTACCGCCGTCGAGTCCCGAGCCATACCCCGAGGCCCAGCGCTACTCCGAAGGTGATGGCTGGATGGCGCACCACCCAGGTGCGCCAGTCCAGGTTTGCCCGGACGGTGTCCTTGAGCTCCTCGGCCGTGTCCACCAAGTCCTCACGCGTCTTGGTGATGTTGGCCCGGAGGAGCGCCTTGTCCCACTCGGCCGGCTCAATGGACACCGCTCACCTCCGCTCTGACTCTGACTGGGGTGGCCAGCAGCTCGGTGCTCTCGCGAGCGGCCGCCGCCGAGTCCTCGAGATGGGGACGCTTGAGCACCTTGATGACGCGCCACAGCCCGAGCCCGCCGGCGACGACATTGACTGCCCCGACGAGGAGCACCGCGCCGGAGAGGGACAACAGCGGCACGAGCGCGAAGGCCACTCCGAAGCAGAGCATGGCGTAGCCGACGACCAGCAGCGGGGTGAAGAGCGCCAGCGTACCGAGGCTCCGGCTGACGGTGCGGGCTTCCTCGCCGAGCTCGATGCGGGCCAGCGTCACGTGCTGGGCGATGAGCTGGCCGAGCCCGTCGACGAGCTTGGCCACGAGGTCCGTCACCCCCGGCGGCTGCTCTGACTCATCACTTCTCATGCCCACCGCTCACCTCGACGCTTCCACCGACGCCCGGCAAGAACGGAAGCTAGACACGTCGCGGCAGAGGGACAAGGCCCAACCCCGGCCCAGGGGGGTGGCCACTAGCCCTTGACCGCCGGGGCGTTGACAGCGTTGCGGACGACGCCGCGCTGGAGGAACTCCACCAGCTGCTCGGCAAGCTGGTTGGCGCAGGCCAGCTGGCCTTCCTCGGTGGAGGCGCCGAGGTGCGGCGTGGCGAGGAAGTTCTCCAGGGCCAAGAGGGGGTGGTCGACACGGACCGGCTCGGTGGAGAAGACATCCATCGCTGCCCCGGCCAGCGTGCCGTCCTGCAGCGCCGTGGCCAGCGCGGCCTCGTCCACAATTCCACCCCGAGCGCAGTTGACGAGGTAGGCGCCCTTCTTCATCTGCGCGAAGAGGGCGGTCCCGACGAGGTTGTGTGTCGTCTCGTTGGCCGGCACGTGGACGGTGAGGAAATCCGCGCGGCGCACCAGCTCCTCGAGGGTGACGAAGTGGACGGAGAGGCCGAGCTTGCGGGCGGCCTCGGAGGGGTGGGGGTCATAGACCAGCACCGTCATGCCGAAGGCCAGACAGCGCTGGGCGACGAGAGAGCCGATGTTGCCCAGCCCCAGGATGCCCACCGTCTTCTGGAAAAGCTCGTGTCCGCTCGCAAAGCGCTTCTTTTCCCACTTGCCGGCGCTGGTGCTGACGGCTGCCTGGACGAGCTGCCGGGGAAGCGCGAGCAACATGGCAAGCGTCAGCTCGGCCACCGCCATGGAGTTACCCCCCGGCGTGTTCATGACGATGATGCGCCGCCGGGTGGCCTCCTCGACGTCGATGTTGTCCACGCCCACGCCGGCGCGCCCGATGACTTTCAAACCCGTGGCGGCCTCAAGAATGTCGGCCGTCACCTTGGTGGCGCTGCGAACGGCCAGGCCCTGGTAGTCCCCGATAATTGCCTTCAGCTCGGCAGGCTTGAGCCCAATCTTCACGTCCACAATGAGGCTCGCGGCCCGGCGCAGCGTCTCGATGCCCTGCGGCGACAACTCGTCTGCGACCAAGACCTTCATTTCGCGCCTGCGCTCCTTGGCTTCGGGGGGGGCTTCGAAGGCCGCGGACCCTAAACGTTGGCGCCGCAAAGCGTCAAGCAGCCAGGCGGTCCGCAGGGGGCCGCGAACTGGCCTGCACACGGGCCAGCTTGGAAACCCCGTCCCCGGAGGGGGCTGAGCGCCCGATGCGGCTACACTGGGCGTCCGCTTCATGCCACCTCTCCCGCTGGTGCGCCGCGCCGCCCGCCTCCTGTCTGTCCTGCTGCTGCTCGCCGCTCCTTCCGCGCCGGCCGCGCCCGAGGAGCCCTCCATCGAGGTCCGCCCCGTCACGGCGCGCCCTGGAGACGTGCTGCTGGTGCTCGTCCGCGGTGCGGCGCACTCGCCCAAGGGAACTGCTGGCGAGCGCCCCTTGCACTTCTACGCCGCCGGCGACCACCACGAGGCGCTCTCGGCCGTGCCTCTGGAGTCGGAGCCCGGGCCCCTCGACGTCACCATCGAGGCGGCCGGCACCGAGCTCACCGCGGCCGTGGAACTCGAGCCCGGAAACTTTCCTCGGCGCGAGCTGACGGTGGCCGACAAATTCATCGCCCCTCCGGCCTCGGTGAAGGCCCGCATCGTTGCCGACGCTCGCGCCTTCGCCAGGGCATACCGGACGCACTTTGGCCCGCGCACCTTCACCGAGAGCTTCGCCCGACCGCGGGATTCGGAAGTCACTGCCCACTTCGGTGACCAGCGACTGTTGAACGGGAAGAAGAAAACCGTCCATTACGGGCTCGACCTCGACGGCCAGGTGGGCGACCCGGTGACGGCCTCCAACGACGGCACCGTGGTGCTGGTGCGGGACTGCTACACCACCGGAAACACCGTTCTCATCTCCCACGGCGGCGGCGTCTTCACCGGTTACTTCCACATGTCCGCCTTCAAGGTGAAGCGGGGGGCGAAGGTGCAGCGCGGCCAGCTCATCGGTCTGGTGGGCAAGACGGGCCGCGTCACCGGCCCCCACCTCCACTTCCTGGCCCACGTCGACAGCCTCTCGGTGAATCCAGAATCCCTGCTCGCCCTGCCCTTCCCCTGAGCAACGCCTGGCCTGGGCTACCAGACCTGGGGCAACGAGAGCGCGGCGCGTGCCTCGTCCGGCGTCATCGGCGAGCGCCCCACGTCGCGCGCCATGCGCACCGCCTTCTCCACCAGGGGCCCATTGCCCTTGGCCATGTCCGTCCCGGCGGCATCCAGATAGAAGTTGTCCTCGAGACCCACCCGGACGTTGCCGCCGAGCGCCAGTGCGGCACCCAACAGCCGCCACTGGCCCTTGCCAATGCCAATCAGCTCCCAGGTGTCGGTGGACTCCAGGGAGCGCGCCATGGCGGCCAGCGTCTCCGCCGACGGCGCCGCACCGCCGAGCACGCCGAGGACGAAGCTGTACTGCAGGGGAGGCTTCAGCGCCCCCATCCTCAAGAGGGGCTCGGCGTTGGCCACATGCCCCAGGTCGAAGCATTCTAGCTCCGGCTTTACCCCACCCTCGCGCATGGCCTGGGCGGCCAGGAGGATGTCGCCAAAGGGGTTGGGAAACACCATGTCGAAGACGAAGGCCTTCCGCGTCGCGGAGTACTTGGCGTAATTCATCGACCCCATGTTGAGCGCGGCCATCTCCGGCCGACTCTTCCAGACGTAGGCCAGCCGCTCCTTCTTCTCCGCCTCGCTCTCCACTGCCATGTTAAAGCCGCCGGTGGAGAAGTTGAGGATGATGGGGCAGCGCTTGCGGACCTCGTCGCGGATGGCCAGATACGTGGCTGCCTCCCAGGTGGGGCTCCCGGACAGCGGCTCCCGGCCGTGGATGTGCACCACCGCGGCGCCGGCCTCGTAAGCGCGGCGCGCCTCCTCAGCAATCTCCACCGGGGTGTAGGGCAAATACGGGCATTGCTCGCGGCTGGCGAGGATGCCGGTCAGAGCGGCGGTCACGATGACGCGGTCCTGTGGGACGGACATGGGCTTCTTTCTCCCCTGGGCAGGAGCCGGCGTCTCCTCTCCCAGGCTTAGCGGTCCTTCCACGTCGGGGGCCGCTTGGAGAGGAAGGCCCGCACGCCCTCGGTGGCATCCTCGGTGGAGAGGTTGAGGGACAGCTCGGCCGAAAGAAGCTCGGTCGCCGCCTCGAGCGGGAGACCCTCGGCGCGGCGGAAGGCCCGCTTCCCCAGCGCCAGCACCGCCTGACTCTTGCTGCTGAGCTGCTGGCCAAGGCCGCGGGTGGCGGCATCGAGCCCCTCGAGGGGGACGACGCGGTTGAGCAGCCCCCAGCGGAGGGCCTCCTCGGCCTTGAGGCGCACACCGGTGAGCACCATCTCCAGCGCACGCTTTCGGCCCACATGGCGCTGCAACCAGGCTAGCACCATCATCGGGAAGAGACCGACATCCACCTCCGGCGTTCCGAGCTCGGCGTGGTCCGCGGCCACGGCCAGGTCGCACGCGCACACAAGGCCCAGGCCGCCGCCGAGCGCATGGCCGTTGAGCCGCGCCACCGTCGGCTTGGGGAAAGCGCCGAGCTGCTCCAGCAGCAGTCCGTAGCGGCGCCGCGCCTCGTGCCCGGCGAGGAAGCCGTCCTCCTCCATGCCTTGCAGGTCGCCGCCGGCGGAGAAGACGCGGGTGCCGGCGCCCGTGAGCACCACCACCCGCACCGCAGCGTCCGCCTCGGCGCGTCGGAGGGCCTCGGACAGAGCGGACACCACCTCGTCCGAGAGCGCGTTGCGGGCCTCGGGGCGGTCGATGGTTAGGAGCGCTTGGCCGTCTTCAAGCGCGAACCGGACCGGTCCTGCTTCCATGAGGCCTCCCCGGCCAGCGTGCCGTGCAGGAAGGAGTCCGCCAGTTGAGACTGGGCGCGAGCCAGCACCGCTTCGTCCCGCCCGTCGAGGAGCCCCATCACCAGGGAGGTCAGCCCCATCTCCACCGCACCGAAGAGCATCGCTGCGCACAAGGAGGGGTCGAGCTCGGCCCGGAGCTCTCCCCGGAAGCGAGCCCGCTCGAACATGGTGCGACTAATCTGCATCATCTCGGCGAAGGCGCCGCGCCGGTTGGCCTCGCCCGTCCCCGGCCCCCGGGCGAACTCCAGCACCAGCACCCGCACCCCGCGGGGGTCAGCTCGGTAGCCATCGAAGGCAACTTGAAAGATGCGCCGGACTTTCGCATCCAGGGACGCCGGGCCCCCGGCGGCCTCGCGGATGCGCACCACGAAGCCCCCCCAGCCGGTTTCGAAGACGAGCTGGAGCAGCTCCTCCTTGTTGCGGAAGTAGTGGTAGACGAGCCCGTAGGCGACATTCGCCTCGCGCGCCACGTCGGCGATGCGGCAGCCGTGGTACCCCTTGCGCGCGAAGACCTCCACCGCGGCGCGGAGGATGGTTTTCCGGCGGTCCTGGTCTCGTTCCTTGGCGGCGAGGGCCTTCGAGGGTGGAGCCACGGGTGGAGCGAGCCTCCTGGGGGTGTTGACTCTAGAATCAGCCACACCCTAAGAGTGAGTCCCGGGGGTGTGTCAAGGAAACCCGAACCGGCCCTGCTTCGCCGGGTGCGTCAGGCCACGCCGTTGGAGGCGGCGAACATGGCCCGGGCCACGCCGAGCAGCTTTTCCACGTCGCGGGAATCGAGGTGACGGCTGCGGACGAATTCGGAGAGGGGACGGAGAATCTCCTGCTGGTCCGCTGGCTTCTCCGTGGGTGCGACGAAGAGCTCGGCCAATGTCACTCCGAGCGCGTCGGCCAACGAGGCCAGCGTCTCGACGTGGGCCACTCGCTCGCCTCGCTCAATCATCGAGAGAAAAGACACCGAAATGCGGGCCCGCTCGGCCAGGTCCTCCTGGGTCCAGCGCTCGGTTCGCTGGGTGCGCAGCTCCCGGACTCTTTGCCCAATGGCTTTTCCGATGTCCGACAAGAAACACCCCCCGGGTGAGGCAGCTTCTCGCTGTTGCGTGAAACCCTGGAATCCCTGTTCTTCAGTGGCTTAGGGTCAACCGCTTCACGTCGGCAAGTCACTCGCAGTGAAATCAGTTACCAAAGCTGCCAAACCCCGCAATGGTGAAGTCCACGACAACCTGCGGGAAAGTGCTGGGCAGCCCGGGGGCCGTCCGTAGCCCCACCGTCAGCTGCCAGCAGTTGCACGCCGGGGCGAAGCCCACCGTCAGCTGCTGCTGGCCGAAAAAGGCGTGGGTGCCGAGGAGGCCGGGGTAGGCCGCCAGGGTGGCTGCGAAGCTCGCTGGCAGGGGCGGCGCCTCCGGGTAGAGCGTCCCGTAGTACGACAAGGAAAGTCCGTAAGGGAAAGTCACCATCGCCGTCAGCGTGATGGTGTGAAGCAGCGAGCCCTGCAGGGCGTCCTGGGGAAGGGGCGAGCCCACCAGGGCATCGATGCCGCGTCGCTGCGCGCTCGAGCCGCCCACCCACTGCTGGTCCGCATCGCTCTGGGGGATGCCGTTCTGGAGCTGGTAGAGGTTGCTCAGGTAGACGAAGTCGTATTCGGCATGGAAGGAGTATTTCGGCGGCTGGGCGCCCCGTGCCGGGTTGACATAAGGCTGGACGCCGGCACCAATCCCGAAGAGTGCCGGCGCGTGGCGCTGGTTGTCCCAGCGGAAGGTAGTCCCGGCGTTGAAGGGACCAAGCGTCGTCCGCGCCGAGGCGACGCTGTCGGAAAGCCCATTGGGTGCGCTGCCCAGGAATTCCTGGGCGACGTCCAGGCGGAGGAGCTCGACTGTCTGCGCGCCCACCCGTCCGGTGAGCAACTCGGTCAGCTTGACGACGCCCTGCAGCCGCTGGTTGGTGTCCACCGCCCAGTCGATGGCGTCGTACTTGTTGCCCGGCTGTGGGCCCGGCACCGCCCCCCAGGCGCCGACAATGTCGCGCACCTCGACGCTGGGCTGGATGGCGTTGCGGACCGCACCCGGCCCTTCCCCGTAGGTACGCGACAGCTCGCTCGAGATGAGGAGGTCCACGACGGCGTACCCCCGCTGGTTGACGGCCCCAGTCATCTCCCCTGCGTAGACATCCTGGCGCACCCAGGCCTGTGGCCGGATGCGGAGAAAGTCGCCCACCGGCAGCGTCATCACCAGGCGCGGGACGACGTCGAGCCGGTCTCGGGCCTCGCGCTCGTAGGCCGCCTGGTAGATGCCGTCACCCTGAAGCGGGTCCACCACGCCGGGCGGCGTGACCACCCCGCGCGGAGGGGCGGCCGAGCCCGGTGCCACCGGCAGGAAGAGCCCGTCTCGCCCCTCGTCACCGAAGAGCTGCGTCAGGGGCGAGAGCCGCGTGTACCCCATGTCCAGGCTGCCGAAGAGCGGTCCCCACAGCGGCCGCTCGGGAAAGGCGGCGGCCAAGTCCGGCAGCTGCTGGAAGGTGGCCGGCCCGCGCAGGGGCTGGTTCGTCACCGGGTCCGTGTCGTTGCCGAAGAGCGAATAGCCGAAGGGGGACTGGATGTCCTGGCGGTAGGAGAGCGTCACCCCCTGCCAGCTGTCGGCCGTCCGGTGGGACAGCTGCAAGGTGGAGGTGAGGTACTGGTTGGCCTGCACTAAGACGTCGGTGGCCACATCGCGGGGAAGCGCCGCGTCCGAGGCCAGGTTGAGGTCGAGCCGCGTGGTCCAGCCTGCGCCGAGGATGCTGACAATCTGGCTCGTCAGCTCGCCGCGCATGCCCCAGTGCTTGGGGCCCGTCCCTGGGTTCCACACCGCCCCGTTCTCGGGGTCCCTGGGTTGCCAGGTGTCGTCCTGGAGGAAGAGCTCGGCCGTCCCGTGCGTCTCCACGCTGGGGGTGAAGCGGAAGGTGGTATCGAGCGAGGGCCCCTTGACGCCAGCCAGTGGCGTGGCCCCTCCGAAGGTGTAGTCGAGGTCCATCTCGACGTCGGCGCTGCGCCCCAGCGTGACGTACACCGGGATGGGGACGGTCCAACCGTTGAGCGCCGAGTAGTTGGGGAAGATGGGCAAGAGGCCCGTCTTTCTGTCGCTCAGGGGGACGTACAGGACGGGGAGCGCCAGCACCGGGGCGTCGTAGACGCGAATGACGGGAAAGAAGAGCCAGGCCCCCTCGCCCACCACCACGTCGGCAGACAGGCTGTGGATGCTCCAGTGCGGCTTCAGGGGGTCGCGCGGCTCGCAGTCGCAGGGCGTGAAGGTGAGTCCTTTCATGTGCAGGTGGCCGCCCGGCGCCCGCTGGATGCGGTCCGCGGTGCCCGCCAGCGCCGTCTGCCCGAGCGACTGCAGCTCGGTGGACGTCTGCACCGCCAGCATCCGTTCGAGCGTCACCTTCTTCTTCTCGAAGAAGTGCCCCTGCTGCATCCCCACGGTTCCGGTGTTGAGGTCCAGGGTGAGCTGGTCGGCCACCGCTCCGAGGAAACCGGACACGCAGAAGGCATTCCCGGCGGCGGTGAGGAGGTTGCTGTCCTGGTCGAGGGTGATGGTGTCGGCCTTCACCAGGGTGCCGCTGGTGCGCAGCTGGGCATGCCCGGTGAGGGTGATGTGCTGGGCGTCCGAGTCCGACTGCGAGCGTTCGCCCTGGACGTGGATGGGCTCGTTCGCGGTGGGGACGGGAGCCGAGACGACGCCCGCCTGCCCGAGCACGACGAGCGCGGCCAGGGCGGAGGTCATGAAGGGCGAGAGAGTCCTTTCCGGAGTCCCCTAGGGGGCCCGGAACTGCACCGAGACCTCGTTGCCGTCCTGGTGGGCCTGGTAGGCCACACCATCGCGCAGGGTGATGGCCACGCGCACCGAATTTTTTGGCCCCCGCTCCGGCTGGATGCGAAGCACCGGGCCGGCGAAGAAGGCCGTGTCCAGTGCCCGACTGTTGTTGTGGAGTGGAATGGAGGTGTTGTCGAGCTCGACGACGACGGTATTCTTTGTCCCGGTGCTCACCGAGTACCGCACCGGTCCGTTGGTGCGGACGTAGACGCGCGGTCCCTTCTCGTCGAAGCCGACGAAGGTGAGCGCCTTGCGCCTGGAATTCGCCTCGGTACCACCCGAGCTGCCAGCGCCCTCGATGGTGACGGGTTCGGCGGGTGTCGCCGGGTGCGGCCCAGCCGTCGTCGCCACCGCCGTCGTCGCCCGGGCCGTGGGAGCCACCACCAGCAAGTCTTGCCGGCCGCGCGCTTCGGCCAGCGAGGCCACCTTCGTGTCCTGCTGGCGTCTCTGCTCGGCCGCCTGGGCTGCCTCCGTCTGGCGCCTCTGCTCGGCGGCCGCTGCTGCGGCTCCGTCCTGCCGCCGCCGCTCCTCGGCCGCTGCGGCCGTCGCTTCTGCCTGCTGCTTCCTCTGGTTCTCGGCCGCGGTCGCCGCCAGCGCCGCCTCCTTCTTGCGCGTCTCCTCCGCTGCCGCCGCCTGCGCAGCGGCCTGCTGCTTCTCCTCGCGCGTCCGGGCAGTCGCCGCTTCCTGTTGCCGCCGCTGCTCCTCCGCAGCCGCGGCTGCACTGGCCTCTTGACGCCGCTTCTCCTCCGCTCTTGCCGCCGCCGCCGCATCCTCGTGTCGGCGCTGGTCTTCCGCCGCTGCCGTCGCGGCCGCCTCGTCCAGTCGCCGTCTCTCGGCCGCCGCTGCCGCTGCGGCCGCCGCGTCCTGCCGCTGCTTCTCGGCCACGGCGGCTGCCGCGGTGGCCGCGTCCTGGCGTCGCTTGTCGGCCGCCGCTGCGGCCAGGGCCGAGGCGTCCTGCCGCTGCTTGTCGGCGGCGAGTGCCGCCGCCGCCGCCGCGTCCTGGCGCTGCTTCTCTTGTGCCGCCGCGGTCGCCGCGTCCTGGCGTTGCTTCTCGCTTGCGGCTGCCGCCGCAGCCGAGGCTGTGCTCGAGGTGTCTTGAGCCGGCGCTGCGGCGGCGGGGGTGTCGGAGAGCCTCCCGGCAGGGCTACTGACCGGTGCCGCGGTGGCTACCGCGGCGCCGCCCGGGGCCGGTGCCGCACGGACCACCAGCTTGTTCCCCACCGTCTGGATGTCCGGCTCCACCTCCCGGTCGAAGCCGATGACGACTCGGGCGATGGCCGAGGCGCTGCTGCCGTAGCTCGCTGTCTTGATGGCGACAATGTGCCCGGAGGCGACGTCGATGGCCTCTGGCACTCCGCTGAAGACGGCCTGCGAGATGTCCACCACCAGCCGCGGGGGGTCGGTCATGGGAAAGGTGCTGAAGCTTGGCTTCTGCGTCCCGGTGATTTCCACGACACCGGACTTCACCGCCACCTTGGTGATGGTGTTCATCACCGCCGCATCCTGGGCCAGCGCCGGCGCGGACAAGAACGCGCTTAGGGGCAGCCAGAGGCGAAAAAGACGGGTCACGGCCGGGGGATGCTACCCCCCGACCACGGCGCCTCCAAGGAAGGGGCCCGGTACGCTTTGGGCGCACACCCTCTACCAAGCCAGCACGTCAGGACAGCCGAGGAAGGACCGGGGGCTTGCTGCGGTGGGTGGCCGCGTATTCCACGAGGTTTTTGATGTCGTAACAGATTTGGCGGATGTCATGCCCCATCGTCAGCTCGATGTGGCTGTTGCCCTTCACCGGACGCCAGAGGAGGTACTCGCTCTTGGCCGCGCGGTACACACTCCGGGTGGAGTCCACCGACGCCAGTGGGTCCATGTCCCCGAAAATGATGGCCATCGGGACAGCGATGTTGCCGAAGCCCTGCTTGAAGTCGTAGCCGGTGCGGTAGCACTTCAGCTCGCGCCCACGAATCCACCGCGCAAACTGCTCGATGACTTTGCGCGGCTCGCGCTCGCCACCCTCGCGCAAGAGCCAGCGCAGGTCCGCGCCACTGGCGCGGGAGGGGTTGCTGAGCCAGTTCACCCGGCGGGCCAGGGCGTCGTAGAGGGGATGGACCTCGGCCCGAGCGATGAGACGCTCCAGCGTCTTGAGCCAGGTGTCCATCGGGACGTAGTTGAATTGCACCGCTGCTGGCGACGGGCCCGGGTTCTGGAGCCGCTCGGCCACCGGCAGCCGCACCGTGGTGAGTGCCTGGCCGGCCAGGCGGCGGAGCCGGTGTGCCATCCGTCGCTCGGCATTGACGGCGCCGAAAGCAAAGTCCACCAGCGGGCCGAAGAGCGGTCCGGTGGCCGCCAGCGCGCGCAGCAGGAGGAAGCCTCGGCCGAGGTCGGCCGGTGCCCCAATGGTGACCATCCCCTCGAAGTCGTCGTGAAGGCCGGCATGCCCATAGCCGAGGATGCCCCCCATCGAGTGGCCGACGTAGAAGAGGCGCGCCCGGCCGGTGGCCGCCTTCACCGCCGCAATGCCGGCCGGCAAGTCATGCAGGAAATAGCTGTCGATGTCCCAGCCGTAGTCCAGGTCAGGAGGGGGTGGGACGCCGGCGGCCGCGGCCCGCAATTTCTGCAGCTCGATGCTGCTCTTGCCGTGCCCGCGGAGCTCCAGAATGTGGATGTCCGCGCCGAAGAAGAGGAGATTCTTGACGAATTCGCCGCTCGTCCAGGCGTGTCGATTCTGGCTGAAGCCGTGCACCAGCAGGAGCGGCTCGCCGAAGAGGGGCTGCGGGAAGGCCTGCGGCACCGGCTGGTAACGTGTCACCACCAGCGTCCAGCCGTCGGGGGTGTGCACCTCGTAGTCGCTCTTGCGGTAGAGCTCGCGGAACGCCACCTCGTCGACCGAGGGTGGGTGCGGCGAGCTCGCCCGGGCATTCGGCAGGCGCATGCGTGGGGACGCAATGTATGAGGGGCTGCCGCGCCGCGCCAAGCATTGCGTGAGGCACCCCTCAACCTCATGTCCTTGCGGGGACTTGGGCCGTCTGCAGGTAAGCTTTGACTGCACCCACGAGGTAGAGCGAGCCCGCGACCAGGACAATGTCCTGCTTGGCCGCCCGTGCCACCGCGGCCTCCAGCGCCTCGGCCGGAGAGGCAGCCAGCTGCACATCGGCACAGGACTGCCTGGCCCCTTCACTGTACGTGCTCGGCTGCAGACTCCTCGGCGTGTCCAGGGGCGTCAAAGTACAGGAGGCCATGCGTGGCAAGAGTCGGGCGAGCATCTGCCCCACGTCCTTGTCCTGCACCGCGCCGAAGACGAGGTGGACGCGTCGGCCGGCATACGTGGTGTCGAGGGCTTGGCGCAGCACCTCCACGCCGGCCGGGTTGTGGGCGCCGTCGAGGAGGAGCAGCGGCGCACCGGGCACCTCTTCCAGCCGGCCGGGCCAGCGCACCTCGCGGAGTCCTTGGAGACGTGCTTCGTCGGAGATGCTAGCGCCTGCGTCCTGGAGGACGTCGAGGAGGGCCAGCGCCAGCGCGGCGTTCTGCCGCTGGTGGTATCCGGCCAGCCCAAGCACGAGCCCGGAGAGCCGGCGGCTTCCATGACGGTAGAGAAGCTGTCCCGCATCCTCGCTCAGCGCGAAGTCCACGCCCTCGCACCAAAGAGGCGCCTCCACCCGTGCGGCCTCGGCGCGCAGCACCTCCATGGCCTCCTGTGGTTGCTGGGCCACCGCCGCCGGCACGCCCGTCCGAAGAATTCCAGCCTTCTCCTTGGCGATGGCAGTGAGCGTCTGGCCGAGGAGCTCGGTGTGGTCCAGCCCCAGCGCAGTAATGGCCGTGGCACGCGGAAGGCAGGTGGAGGTGGCGTCCAGCCGGCCTCCCAGTCCCGTCTCCAGCACCGCGAAGTCCACCCGTTCCTCGGCGAAGTGCCAGAAGGCCACCAGGGTGCCGAGCTCGAAGTACGTCAGGCCGGCCGCCGATGGCGCACGCTGCAGCACTTCGAGAAGGCGGCTGCCCAGCACCGCGTCCTTAATGTCGACGCCGCCGAGGCGAATGCGCTCGTTGAAGCGGACAAGGTGCGGCGAGGTGTAGAGGCCCACCCGGAACCCGGCTGCGCGAAGCATCGCATCCACCATGGCGCAGGTGCTGCCCTTGCCGTTGGTGCCGGCCACATGCACCGCCGGCAAGCGCCGCTCCGGATGCCCAAGCTCTTCGAGCGCGGCCTGCATCCGCTCCAGGCCCAGCACCACGGTGGAGGGAGACCGGCTGTGGAGGAAGGCCAGGGCCTCGGCGGGCGTGGACAGCACCGGGCGGCCCCGTCCTTCAGTCCATCAACGACAGCAGGCTCGAGAGCCGCGTCCGCAGCTCCCGGCGGGGGACGATGGCATCCACCATCCCGTGCTCGAGCAGGAATTCGCTGCGCTGGAAGCCTTCGGGAAGCTTCTGGCGGATGGTTTGCTCGATGACACGCGGGCCAGCAAAGCCGATGAGGGCCTTCGGCTCGGCGAGCACCACGTCCCCCAGCCAGGCGAAGCTGGCGGCCACGCCGCCAGTGGTGGGATGCAGGAGCACCGAGATGTAGGGCTTGCGGACGCTGCGGAAGCGGGAGATGGCCGCCGACGTCTTCGCCATCTGCATCAAGGAAAAAATGCCTTCCTGCATCCGTGCGCCGCCCGAGGCATTGAAGACCAGCGCCGCGCAGCGGTGCGCCAAAGCGCGCTCGAAGACGCGGGTGACTTTTTCTCCCACCACCGAGCCCATCGAACCGCCCATGAACTCGAAGACGAAGGCGCCCACCGACACCGGGTGCCCCTCCAGCGTTCCCATGCCGGAGATGAAGGCGTCCGTCTCACCGAGCGCGCGCCGCGTCGTCCTCAGCCGGTCCTTGTACTTCTTGCTGTCGGAGAAACCGAGTGGGTCCTGCGGCTCGAGGGCGGTGTCATATTCCTCGAAGCTGCCCGCATCGAGCAGCGTCTGCAGCCGGACGCGGGCTGGCCAGGGCATGTGGTGACTACAGAGCGGGCAGACGTTCCAGTTCCGCTCAATCTCCTGGCGGTAAATAATCTCGTTGCAGGCGTCGCACTTCGCCCACAGGCCCTGCATGCGGGAGGGCTGCTGGCGCGCTGCCTCGACGTCGGTGGCCTCGACCGGGGCGATGCGCGGTTTCTTTGAGAACCAGGCGGCCATGCGCCGGGTTGCTATAACTCGAAGCTGTCGCCCAGCTCCAGCACCCTGACCGGGAAGTCGGCCAGCTCCCGCTTCAGCTCCGCCACGAAGGCAGGCTTGAGGTGATAGAGCAACACGCTCGAGCCGTTGCGCTGGAATTTCGCGAGCTCGGTGCGCAACGTGGCCGGCGTGAGGTGGCCGGAGAGGTCCGCCAGGTCCTGCAGCTGACTCGGGAAACTCGTCTCCAGCAGCAGCGCCTTGAGGTCGGGGGTGGCATTGAGCACTTCCCACAGCCGGTCGGTGGGCCCGGTGTCGCCGCTGATTCCGAGCGCGATGCCACCGCGCCGCACCACGAAACCGCAGCTCTCCACCGGATGGCTCACCAGGATGCTGGTCACCTCGTAGTCTCCGGCCTGAAAGGTGTCGCCCGGCCGGAAGGCGCGCAGCTCGAGCACTGGATTCTTGGCCGAGGGGATGCGGGTGAAGTCCGGCCAGAGCGCGTCGTTGAAGATGTTCTTCTGGAGCGTCTTGACGCAGGCCCGGCTGGCCCACACCGTCACCGGCCGCTCACGCCGTCCCACCATCAAATCCGCCAGCAACGGTAAGTCCTTCACGTGGTCGAAGTGGCTGTGAGTGAGGACGATGTGGTCCACCCGTGCCAGCGCGTCGAGGTCGAGGCTGGCGCAGAGTGCGCCCGCGTCCAGGGCCAGCACTCCGTCCACCAGGAAGCACGTCGTCCGGCAGCCGGGCAACTCGCCGCCATGGCATCCGAGAACGGTGAGCTTCACGCGCTAGAGCTCCCCAAACTTCCAGCGCATTTCCAGGTAGTGCAGGTACTCGCTGAGCCGGGCGGTGTCGCGCACGGTGAGTCGGTCTCCGTTGCGTTCCATCAGTCCCGCCCGTTCCAGTCGCTCGAGCATACTCCGGACCCCGGGCTCTCCCACTCCGGTGAGCCCGGGCAGCTCCTTGAGCTGGACGTCAATCTCGACGCCCTCCTCTGCTGCGCGTCCGCGTGTCTGGCAGGCGGTGAGCAGATAGTGCACCACCCGGCTGCCCGGGTCGGCCAGGAGGAGCGTTTCAATCTGCGCGTCCGCTTCGGAGAGCCTCTCGGCGAGCTTCCGAATCATCCGGGCCGCAATCTCCGAGTTGCTCCGAATCATCCCTTCGAAGGTTTTCGGGTCAATGACCAAGAGCCGCGCCGCGTCGGCCACCGTGGCCGTGGCATTGCGGGGCTTGTTGGAGATGAGTGCCATCTCGCCGAAGAATTCGCCCGGGCCGAGGACGGCCAGCCGCTTCTCCTCATCTCGCACCTTCTTGGTGATGACCACCTGGCCGGTCTGGAGCACGTACATCTCCTTGCCAGTCTCTCCCTCGCGGAAGAGGACGGTCGCCTTGGGGAATTCCTTCCCGAAGCGCTGAAAGAGGGCGTCCTCGGCGCTCATGGAGCCGGTCGACTCAGGATGAGCGAGAGTATTTGGGCGGACGCGCCTCCGGTCAATGAAGCCGACGGCGGAAGTTCCCAAGGGGCTGTCCGGCACCGGTCGCGCAGCGTCATTTTACCACCCCCGCGGACGCCGCGTCCCACTCCGGACCGGGCGGCGAGAGCCTCAAGTAGGCCAGCTCGTCGAGGTAGCGGCGCGAGGGTGCATCCTCGGGCCAGAGCCTTTGCACCGCCCGGAAGTGGCGCTCCGCCTGCTCGAAGTCGCGCGCGCTGAAGGCATCGACGCCGACCTCGAAGTGGGCCACCGCCTCGGCCTCCCCGGGCGTCGCCGGCCCGAGGTGCCGCAACTCGTAGACTTGCGTCGGTCGCTGCTTGCCACGCACCCGCACCGAGCCGAGCCGGCGGGCACACACCTCGCCGCGCACCTGCGCATGCGTCTCCTCGGAGAGGAGGACTTGGGTGCCGAAGAGCTTGTTCGCTCCCTCGAGCCGGCTGGCGAGATTCACCGCGTCCCCCATCACCGTGTAGTCGAAGCGCACGTCGGATCCCATGTTTCCCACCACCATGGGCCCGGTGTTGATGCCGACCCCAATCTGCACATCCCCCACACCCTCGTCACGCCAACGCGGCTGGAGCCGCTTCAGCTCCGCCAGGAAGCGCATCGCTGCGCGGCACGCCCGGAGTGCGTGGTCCTCCTGCGCCACCGGAGCGCCCCAGAAGGCCATCAATGCGTCGCCGATGTACTTGTCCAGAGTCCCCCCTTCCTCGAACACGATGTTGGTCATCGGCGTGAGGTAGCCATTGACGAAGCGTACCAGCGCCTCGGGCGTCGTGCGCTCGGAGATGCTGGTGAAGCCGCGAATGTCACTGAAGAGGACCGTCAGCTGGCGCTTCTCCCCGCCGAGTTTGAGCTGCTCGGGGTGCTCGAGCATCTCGGTCATCACGCTCTCGCTGAGGTAGTAGCGGAAGGTGCGGCGCAGCCGCAGCTTCTCCCGGTCCGTGGAGAGCCAGCCGAGAAGCGTCACCGCGGAGGCCACCGCCAGGAGTCCGGCGACGGGCAGGACGAGCGCCAGCTGAATGCCCGCACGCAACAGGAGCTGGCCGAGCAGCCACCAACAGGCCACCAGCCCCAACGGAACCACCACCCGCCAGCCGGCTCCCACCCGAGGAAGCACCACCGCCAGAAGAAGCGCACCACCGAGGAGGAAAGCCACCTCCACCCACAAGAGCCAGGGCCCGCGCTGCAGGTAGTGCTGGGAGAGAATGGCGGAGAGCATGGCAGCGTGTGCGTAGACGCCCGGCTCCACTTCCCGGAAGGGAGTCACCACCTGGTCGAAGGCACCCACCAGCGTCACGCCCACCAGCACCGCCTTGCCGGCGAGCTCCCGTGCGGCCGGGGCGCCCGCGAGCACGTCGGCCATGGACACCGTGGGCACCACGGCGGCTTCTCCGAGCCACGGAATGCGCGCGAAGGGCTCCTGGAGCTCGTTGGGAACTTCCCGCACCACGTCGCGTCCATGCCGCAGGCGCGCTCCTACCACCCGCTGCAGAAGTGGGTCCCAGGCCGGCTCTACCTCGGCGCCGAGCAGCACCGCCGCCGTCTGCAGCTCGAGGCTGGGGAGGAGTCCGGCCGGCGCTTCAAGCTGGATGAAAAGCGGCGTCCGGCGCAGCACCCCGTCCGGGTCGAGCTTCACCATGTAGTGCCCGAGGCGCGTCTGCGGCCCGACGAAAATCCGCAGCGGGGCCTGGGCCGCGCGGTAGCGGTCCGCAAGCCAGCCCGTCAACGGCACCTGGTAGCGCGCCGTCTGATGGGCCATGGGGAAGGTGGTGAGCAGCTTGGGGGCGAGCGTCTCGGCGTCCACCGCGGCACGGGCGACGAAGTCCGCCGCCTCCGCGTCCCGGTAGGCAGCCACTCCCTGGACGACGTTGGCCGGTGCAAGCGCACGGGCGAGCTCGGCGTCGGGGTCCTCCCGCACCCGTGCCAGAAGGGCCGTGCGCACGGGCTCGAGGCCCGTGCGCCCGGTCTCGGGCAATCTCGCGCTGGCCTGGTCTAGCTCCGCCAGCACCGTGGCCCAGGGCCCGGGCTCGGCGGCGTCGGTGAAAGTCATGTCCAGGCCCACGGCCGCGGGCTGGAGCGCGAGGAGCCGTTCTAGCCCTTTGGCCAGCAGGTCCCGGGGCCAGGGCCAGCGGCCGTAGCGCTGGATGCTTTTCTCGTCGATGGCCACCACGCGAAGCGCGGGCGAGGCCGACACCGGCCCCCGCGCCAGGAATTGGAGGTCTCCGGCCTTGCCTTCGGCGGAGGCCAGACCGCGCAGCAGCACCTCGCGGGCCCCCACCGGGCCGCTCCCTCCGTTGGGGAGCGGGGCACCCTCGAACCAGACGTGCAGCGCCGCCACCACCGCGGCCACGGCCAAGGCCACCAGCTCGTAGCGGCGGCGCACGACAAATCGAGAGAGGCGTTCCATGGGCCAAAGCAGAAGCTGGCGGCCCCCAGTCTCCCCCAACCTGGCGCCCGAGCCGCATCCAATTCCTCCTCCCGGCCGGTCGCGGAGTGGCGTACAAGGAGGCCTATCCGTGGGGAACACCTACAAGGACTCGGGGGTGGACATCGACGCCGGGGATGCGCTCGTGGAGCTCATCCGGCCGATGGCCGCGCGCACCCTGCGGCCCGAGGTGCTGTCTGGCGTGGGCGGCTTCGGCGGCCTGTTCGCCCTCTCGCCGGGGCGCTGGAAGGAACCGGTCCTCGTTTCTGGCACGGACGGCGTGGGCACCAAGCTGAAGGTGGCCTTCGCCGCCGGCCGCCACGCCACCATCGGCATCGACTTGGTGGCAATGAGCGTCAACGACGTCCTCACCTCCGGCGCCGAGCCGCTCTTCTTCCTCGACTACTTTGCCACCTCGCGACTGGACGTGGAGCAGGCAGCGGCGGTGGTGTCCGGGGTGGCCGAGGGCTGCGCCCGGGCGGGGTGCACGCTGCTCGGCGGAGAGACAGCGGAGCTTCCCGGCTTCTACGGACGAGGTGAGTACGACCTTGCCGGCTTCTGCGTGGGGGTGGTGGAGCGCTCCCAGCTCATCACCGGCGGCACCATTCGCCCCGGGGACGCACTTCTGGGCCTCCCCTCCTCGGGCCTACACTCCAACGGGTACTCGCTGGCCCGGCGCGTCCTGCTCGAGCAGGCGGGCCTCAAGCTCGACGCCCAGGTGGAGGGCCTCGTGCGGCCCCTGGCGGACGAGCTGCTCGAGCCGACGCGCATCTACGTCAAGGACGTGCTCGCCCTGCGCCAGGCAGTAGAGGTCCGCGGGCTCGCCCACATCACCGGCTCGGGCATCCCCGGAAACCTGCCCCGCTGCCTTCCGGACGGGACGCGGGCTGTTCTGCACGCCTCGCGCTGGCCACGCCCCCCCCTCTTCGACGTCATCGCCCGGCTCGGCGGCGTGGAACGCGACGAAATGTTTCGCACCTTCAACATGGGGCTGGGAATGGTGTGCGTCCTGCCCGAGGCGGACATGGCGGCGGCGTTGACGCTTCTCCGCGGCCGCGGCGTCCCGGCCTTTGACGTGGGCCGGGTGGAGGCCGCAGCGGGCGAGGCGACCGCGGTCGTCCTGCCATGAGGTGGCGCCGTACGCTTGCCGTGCTGGTGTCCGGAAGCGGAAGCAACCTCCAGGCACTCCTCGACGCCAGCGTCTCGCCGGGCTTCCCGGCGCGCGTCGGAGTGGTGCTGTCCAACGTCCCTGGTGTCCTGGCGCTGGAGCGCGCACGGGCGGCCGGAGTGCCCACGGTGGTGGTTCCCCACCAGGCGACGGCCGACCGCGCCAGCTACGACGCTGAGCTGGTGGCGGCGCTCGCCCCCCATCAACCAGACATCATTTGCCTGGCCGGCTTCATGCGCCTCCTGGGCGTCGGCTTCCTGCGAGCCTTCCCTTCCGGCGTCCTCAACATCCACCCTGCTCTGCTCCCCAGCTTCCCCGGCCTGCACGCCGTGCGGCAGGCGCTCGAACATGGGGTGAAGGTGTCGGGCTGCACCGTCCACCTCGTCGACGAGGGGACGGATACCGGGCCCATCATCGCCCAGGCCGCCGTCCCGGTATTGGACGGCGACACCGAGGCGACGCTCGGCGCGCGCATCCAGCACGAGGAGCACCGCCTGTACCCGCTCGCGGTGCGCCTGGTGGCCAGCGGCGCCCTGGCCCGTGCTGGCCGGCACATGGCCGGTGGTGCTGAGCCGGAGACGTCGGGCGTGGCGCTCCTCAACCCGGGCCTGGGCTAGAGGGAGAGGCAAGAAGAGGACATGGCCCGGCTTCCGGAAAAGCCCCGCTTCGCCGCGGCGCCCAGCGCGCGCGTCTACGACGCCATCGTCCTGGGCCCCTCGCTGGGCGGGGCCTTTGCCGCCGCCCTGCTCGCCCGGCGCGGCCTCAGGGTGCTGTGGGCAGAGCACGGCGGTCCGGGAGCGGCCTACACCCACCAGGGCTTTCTCTTTCCCACCCGGGCAGTGCCGCTTCCGCCGCCGCGGGCGCTTCCTCCGCTCGAGGAGGCGCTCACCGAGCTCGGGCTCACCACCCAAATCTCCCGCGCGCTGCGTCCGGTGGTGCCGGCGCTTCAACTCGTCCTGCCGCGGCACCGGCTGGACTTGCCCCTGGACGACGCCCGGCGCCTCGCCGAGTGCACCCGAGAATTCGGCCGCGCCGGTGCCCGCCTGGCCGAGGTGGTGAAGCACCTGGGAGCCGCCCACGCCGCCACCGACGGCTTCGTCCGCTCCGCAGAGGCACTCCCTCCCTCGGGCCTGCTTGACCGCTGGCGGGTCCGGCGGGCGGTGAAGGCCTGGCCCGCACTCGCGGCCCCCTCCCCCCTCTCGGACAGCGAGCCCGCCGAGCACCTCCTGGCCTGCGCCACCCCCTTCCTCGTCTACCAGGACGGCGCAGGCCCGCTCGCCGTCCAGCGCAGCCTCGGCCAACTCCTCGCCGGCCCGCAGCGCTACCCGGGCGGACTGCCAGGACTGCACGAGTTGCTTCGCCACCGCTTCGAGGAGCTCGGTGGCACCTTGCTTCCCCTCGACGCGGTTCAGGGCTCGGGCGTCCAGGCCCTCAGCGTCGAGGGCGGCCGGCCGGTGGGCCTCGACGTTCGTGGCTCGGAGGCCACCCACCGGGCCACCTTCCTGCTCTCCACCCTGGACGACGTCGAGTTGCTGCCGCTGGTGCCCGAGTCATTGCGGACGGCCAAGGCCGCAGCCCTCCGAGCGCCCCCGGCCACCCATGCGGTCCTCGCGGTGCACTGGGTGCTTCCGACGTCCGCGCTGCCAGAGGGCCTCGGGGAGCTCATCCTCGCCGACGACGCACTCGGCATGGGCGCGTGCCTGGTGCAGGTGGGGCCGGCCCGCCGCGAGGACGCGCGCGGCGATGAGCCCGGCGCGCGCCTGGTAACGGCGGCCGCCGTGGTGCCAGCGGATGTCGAGCGAGCCCTCGTCCAGGGCCATGCCGCCCGCGTCGAGGAAGTGCTGGAGCGGCTGCTGCCTTTCGCCCGAAGCCAGCTCTTGGCCCGCTCCGTCCCGCAGCTCGACGCGCCTCGAAGAGCTCCAGGGCTTCTCCTTCATCCGCTCTGGCCGCGGCCGGCCAAGGTGCCGTGGGAGGGCCTGGGCCTTCCCCCCACCACTCCCTGGCCACCCCTGGTGCGCGCCGGCCGGGAGGTGTGCCCGGGGCTAGGACTGGAGGGCGAGTTGCTCGCTGCCCTAGGAGCGGTGACCCGGGTCCAGCGCGCCACTCAGAAGGGCAGGCCCAAGGGCAGGTAGGGGCCTGGCATTGGCCCTGGAATTCGGTTATGCGCTGCCCCCTCCGTCCCTTGTGTCTGTCGAGGAAGTCATGGCCTGGAAGTGCGACATCTGTGGCAAGCGCCCCCTGGTGGGCAACAACGTGAGCCACGCCAACAACAAGACGAAGACGCGCTCTCTGCCCAATCTGCAGAAGCTACGCGCCACCATCGATGGGCGCACCCAGCGCGTGCTGGCTTGCACCCGGTGCATCAAGGCCGGCAAAGTTGTGAAGGCCGCCTAAGCCAGGGCGGCTTGCCTTGCGCATCGCGCTGCTCTTCGTCGACGGCGTCGGCGTCGGGGTGAAAAACCCGGACGTCAACCCGCTCGCCCGCAGGGAGTTTCTTCTCTCGCAATTCCAGGACGGCACCGGCACCTCGCTGCCCGCTGGCACGCTGTCCCTCGTGGACGCCACGTTCGGGATGGCCGGCCGCCCGCAGTCCGCGTCCAACCAGACGGCCCTCCTCACCGGTCTTCCGGCACCGCTGCTGGTGGGGCGCCACGTCCTCGGCTACCCGAACGCGGCGCTGCGCGCGCTTCTCGCCGAGCACTCCCTGGTGAAGCGGTTGGTGGAGTCCGGCCGCCGGGCCGCCTTCGCCAACGCCTACCCCGCCGCCTACCTCGCGGCGCTGGGACTGCCCCATGCCAAAGGAGGGACCCCGGACGTGGAGATTCCGACTCGCGCCCGGCGGCGGCTGCGCCCTTCCGCCTCCACCGCGGCCTTCGCCGCCGGCGGCGTACCGCTGCGCACGCTCGACGCCCTGCGGGCCGGAGAAGCGCTGGCGCATGACGTCACCGGGGCCCGGGCCCTCGCCCACGGCCTCGTCCTGCCGTTGCGGACGCCCGCCGAGGCGGCGAGCACCTTCTGGCGCGTCGCGGCCGGCATGGACTTCACGCTTTTCGAGCACTTCGCGGCCGACGAGGCCGGACATGCCCAGGACATGGCTTCGGCCCTGGAGGCGCTCTCTACCTTCGACGCCTTTGTCCGGGCCGTGGTGGCCCAACGGCCCGCTGACGCCCGCGTGCTGGTGACCAGCGACCACGGCAACGTGGAGGACCTCCGAACGCGAAACCATACCCGCGCGCCGGTACCGCTGCTCGCCTTTCCGCCGCTGGCGGGAACAACCAGGCCGGCCACCGTGGCCGACGTGGGGCAACTAATCCTCGGCTGAACGCTCCTGTGCGCGCCGGCGGCCTGCCCAACCAGAGACGCCGTTGCGCTACCGCGCCGGCTCGAGCTTCCCTGGGCGGCGGAGCATCTTCTCTATCTCAGTGATGTGCACTTCCTCGTCGTGCACCATTTTACGTGCGTACTCCTCGAGCATGATGTCCTTGTCCCGGACCAGCTCGAGCAGCTTGCGGTAGGTGTCTACCCCTTCCTGCTCATGCTCCATCGCCTCGCGCAGAATCTGGTCGATGTCATGCCGGTGCGTCTCGAGCAGCTTGCCAATCCGCAGCGAGGGGTGTCCTCCCATGGCGGTGATGTGCTCTCCGGCCTGCAGCGCGTGCGTCAA
>Ga0302326_10002267_pt1 | contig 47099 bp, 44 predicted proteins | sample Palsa_T0_3_FD_202264 | JGI IMG/M metagenome (GOLD analysis project Ga0302326, IMG submission 202264) | Peat permafrost microbial communities from Stordalen Mire near Abisko, Sweden - Palsa_T0_3 | ecosystem: Environmental > Terrestrial > Soil > Palsa > Peat permafrost | place: Sweden: Abisko... | reverse complement strand
CTATTCTACGCGCTTCACTTTGTGTAGTCAACGGGGATATAGCCCTAAGCCCGATTATTAGGGGTCCTTCGGACCGCTGGATAGGCGCTGTATCGGCATTCTCGGCCGGCTTATCGCGTCCTTTGCGAGATTCGTCTACTGCTTAATACGCACAACGTGTCCAGGCGTTTCAAAGTTTTGACCTAAGCGAACATTTGTCCGGCGATTTGGCCCGATCCGGACATCTTTACAAGCGCTCCGTGGGTCCCATATACTCGCGCCGCCACGCCGAATCACGCCGTGTCCGCACGGGGTGAACGGGGGAACCGATGCGGAGAGCTTCTCCGCGGGGGCGAATCCACCGAGTATCCGGTGGTAGCGCAGATCGCGCGAGCCCGACAGCTCACCCCGTAGGCGGCGGCTAGACGGAGTGACTCGATGGCGCGCATCCACATAGCAATTCGTTGGCTGGTTTCGGGCTCCTGCGCGAGCGTGCTGATGGCCGTCCTGGCGACCGGCGCGACGGCCAGCACCGGCGGCACCAGCGCCGGCACGGGATCCGTCGGCCAACCGGCGCCAGCAGCTGTCGGCGCGACCCTCGGCACGATCACGTTCGCACCGGCAACCGTCGCCCACGACCACAAGACGGTCGCCTCAGGAATGCTGTCGCCCGCCGATGCCGGGCAGTCCGTGTCACTGGAGCTCGAGGGACAGCCGGGCATCTGGGACGTCGTTGCGACCAAGAAGGTCGCGGCCGACGGCTCGTTTGCGATCAGCTGGCGCGCCAGCGTCGTCGGCCGGTTCACGGCGCGCGTTGTAACCGGCGCCTTGGCGTCTTCGTTCTCCTCGGTCAGCACGCCGCAGACGGCGCTGCTCGTGGTCAAGGCGGCGATCGCGACGTGGTACGGACCGGGTCTGTACGGCAACCACACGGCCTGTGGCGAGAAGCTCACCAAGCACATCCTCGGTGTCGCCGACCGCACGCTGCCGTGTGGGACCGCGATCACGCTGTTCTATGGCGCCAACATGGTCACGGTGCCGGTGATCGACCGCGGCCCCTATGCGAACGACGCGACGTTCGACCTGACACACGCGACCGCCGAGGCCCTCGGCATCACGGAGACCGTCGACCTCGGCTACATCACCGAGCGCGGCAAGAAGATCGCGGCGACCAACTGGTACGCGCCGGGCAGCACCGGCCCAACGGGCACGACCGGCGCATCGGGCACCAGCGGCGTGTCGGGGGACACCGGCTCCAGCAGCAGCGGCGGTGCCCAGGCGCCGAGTTGAAGCAGCTGCCGCTCGCGCCGTGACGCCGTGACCGTGGCGCAACGTCGCAGCGTCTTCACGGGATCGCTTTTGGCTCCTGATAGCTTGGGGCAAGTGCTACCGAGCCCGCTGTTCGATCGATGAGCCCCGCGGACCGCGAGGAGATCGCTCGTGGTCGAGCAGGCGGGACGGGTGAGATGATCGTCGGCGTCGACGTCGGGGGCACCAAGGTCTCCGTCGCGGCGATGCGCGACGGACACCTCGGTGAGCCGCAACTGCACCAGACAGACATCTCGAGCAGCGAGCGGTTGATCGCCCAGATCGTCGAAGCGATAAGGGATCTCGCGGCTGGCGAGCCGATCGCCGCCGTCGGCATCGGCGTGCCGTCAGTCGTCGAGTTCACGACCGGCACGGTGCGCTCGAGCACCAACATCCCGCTGGGCGATGTGGCGCTGCGTCAGGTGCTCGAGAACGAGCTCGGCGTGCCCGTGTTCGTCGATAACGACGCGACCGTCGCGGCACTCGCCGAGGCCCACGACGACAGCGGCAAGCTCGATGTCGAGCACCTCGTGATGCTGACGATCGGCACCGGCGTCGGTGGCGGTATCGTCATCGGTGGACGGCCTTACCGTGGCGCCACCGGCGCCGCCGGCGAGGTGGGCTATACGTTGATCGGGATCGAGCACGACATCCCCACTGCAGCAGGGCGCCTTCCCCAAGCCGGCTCGCTCGAGGCGCTGGCCGCCGGGCATGAGCTCGACCGCCTGGCTCGCGACGCGGCAAGCGCGAATCCGGACTCCGCGCTCGCCGGCGTCCTCGCCGAGCGCGGCGCGGTCACCGGTGCGGACGCCGTGAGGGCCGCGCGCGCAGGCGACGCCGCCGCGCTGGCCGCGCTCCATACGCTGGGGCGCCGCGTCGGGATCGGCGTGGCGAACGCGATCAACACCTTCGACCCCGATGTCGTCGCAATCGGTGGCGGCGTTTCAGCGGCCGGTGACCTGCTGCTGATTCCAGCCCAAGAAGCCGCGCGCGAGTACGTCTGCGACGGCGTCGGCAGCAAAACCGAGATCCGCCTGGCCCGGTCCGGGCCGCAGGCCGGCGTCCGTGGAGCGGCGCTGCTTGCCCGCAGCGAGCTCCACGCCCAACACGACCAGGGAGCCCACATATGACCACAGCCACACCTGCGGCGACCCTCGACGAGCTGTGCATCAACACGATCAGGACGCTCGCAATGGACGCCGTGCAAAAGGCGAACTCGGGCCATCCGGGCACTCCGATGGCGCTCGCCCCGGTCGCCTACACGCTCTACACGCGCGTCATGCGCCACAACCCCGCTAACGCGGCGTGGCCGAATCGCGACCGTTTCGTGCTGTCGTGCGGTCACGCGTCGATGCTGCTTTACGCCTGCCTCTACCTTTGCGGCTACGGTCTCGAGCTCAACGACCTGAAGAACTTCCGCCAGCTCGGCTCGCCCTGCGCGGGGCACCCCGAGTACGGCCACGCGGCGGGTATCGAAGCGACGACCGGCCCCCTCGGACAGGGCATCTCGACCTGCGTCGGACTCGCCCTCGCCGAGCGGATGCTGGCAGCGCGCTACAACCGCCCGGGACACGGACTGATCGACCACCACACCTTCACGATCTGCTCCGACGGCGACCTCGAGGAGGGAATCTCCTCAGAGGCCTCCTCGCTCGCCGGTCACCTCGGGCTCGGCCGGCTGATCGCCTTCTACGACGACAACCACATCTCGATCGAGGGCAATACCGACGTCGCCTTCAGCGAGGACGTCGGCTCGCGCTACGAGGCCTACGGCTGGCACGTGCAGCACCTCGGAGAGAATCTCGCTGTCGCCGCGATCGAAGAAGCGGCGCAGGCGGCAATGGCGGTGACCGACCGCCCCTCGCTGATCATCTGCCGCACGCACATCGCCGAGGGCTCGCCGAACAAGCAGGACACCGGCGAAGCGCACGGCTCGCCGCTCGGGGAGGAGGAGGTCCGCCTGACGAAGGAGGTCTACGGCTGGCCAACCGAGCCGACGTTCCTCGTTCCCGAGGAGGCGCTCGAGCACTTCCGCGCGACGATCCCGGTCGGCGAGGAGCTCGAAGCTGAGTGGGAGACGCGCCGTGCCGCCTACGCCGAGCTGTATCCGCAGGAGACCAGTGAGCTCGACGACATCTTCGCCCGTCGCGTTGCGAAACTGCCACGGGGCCTGCTCAAGCGCTTCGAGCCGGGCGAGAAGATCGCCACGCGCAAGGCCTCGGAGTCGGTGCTGCAGGTCGCGGCCGGTCTGGCCCCCTCGCTCGTCGGCGGCTCAGCCGATCTCGCGCCGTCGACGTTGACGCTGATCGCCGACGGCGGCAGCGTCTCGCGTAGCGATTACAGCGGGCGCAACTTCCATTTCGGCATCCGCGAGCACAGCATGGGGGCAATCGTCAACGGCCTCACGCTGACCGGGTTCCGCGCCTACGGGGCAACCTTCCTCGTCTTCTCGGACTACATGAAGGGTGCCGTGCGGATCGCCGCGTTGAGCAAGCTGCCGTCGATCTTCCTCTACACGCACGACTCGATCGGACTCGGCGAGGACGGGCCGACGCACCAGCCGATCGAGCAGCTGGTGGCGCTGCGCGCAACGCCCAACCTCAACGTCGTCCGCCCGGCTGACGCGAACGAGACGGCACTCGCGTGGAGCTTCGCGCTCACGGCAACGAGCACGCCGACGGTGATGGCGTTGTCGCGCCAAGGGCTCCCCGTGCTCGATCCCGACGCGATCCCCGAGGACGCGATCGAGCGCGGCGGCTACGTGCTGCGCGACAGCGAAGGCGAACCGGCAGTCGTGCTGATCGGCACCGGTTCGGAGGTGTCGCTGTGTCTCGAGGCAGCCGATCAGTTGGGTGCCGACGGCGTCGCCGTGCGCGTCGTCAGCATGCCCTGCGTTGACCGCTTCGCCGAGCTGTCTGCAGCCGATCAGGCGGCGGTGCTGGGGCCGGCCGGGACCGCGCGGATCGCGGTCGAGGCGGCGAGCCCGATCGGTTGGGACCGCTTCACGGGCGAGCGCGGAGCGATCATCGGGATGCGGAGCTTCGGCGCCTCGGCGCCGGCCGCCGACGTCTACCGTCACTTCGGGATCACTGCCGACGCGGTCGTCGCCAAGGCCCAAGAACTACTTCAAACCTGACGCCACAACTTCGAGAGGACACGAGCGATGGCAAGCCTCCCCCACACCCAAAACGCAAACCTCGCGGCGCTCGCCGCGGCGGGAACGGCGCCGTGGCTCGACCAAATCCGCCGCGGGCTACTGACGAGCGGCGAGCTCGAGCGCCTGCGCGAGGAGTGCTCGCTGCGCGGCGTCACCTCCAATCCGGCGATCTTCGAGCAGTCGATCCTCGGCTCGAGCGACTACGACGAGGCGCTGCGCGAGCTAGCCGGCGAAGGCCTTGACGCGGTCGCGCTCTACGAGCGGCTCGCGATTGCCGACGTCCAGGACGCGGCCGATGTGCTGCGCCCGGTCTACGACGACGAGGGCGATGGCTTCGTCTCGTTCGAGGTCGCGCCGGACCTCGCTAATGAAACCGAGCGGACGCTCACCCAGGCTCGCGACTACTGGCAGCGGCTGGATCGACCGAACGTGATGATCAAGATCCCTGGTACCGAGGCCGGCGTGCCGGCGATCGAACAGGCGATCTACGAAGGCATCAACATCAACGTCACGCTGCTGTTCGCCGTCGAGCAGTACAGCAAGATCGCCGAGGCCTATATCCGCGGGCTCGAGCGTCGCCAGGCGGAGGGTCTGCCACTGGAGATCCATTCGGTCGCGAGCTTCTTCGTCTCGCGCGTCGACACCGAGGTCGACAAGCGGCTCGAGGCGCTCGGTCACAGCGACCTCGCCGGCACCGCGGCGGTCGCCAACGCGCGCGCCGCCTACGAGCGCTTCAAGGAGATCTTCTACGGTGAGCGCTTTGCGGCGCTGCGCGAGGCCGGCGCGCTCGTCCAGCGGCCGCTCTGGGCCTCAACCGGGACGAAGAACCCCGCTTACTCGGAGACGCTCTACGTCGACAACCTCGTCGCTCCCGACACCGTCAACACGATGCCGATGAAGACCCTGCTCGCAGTCGCCGAGCGTGGGCAGATCGTGCCGGGCAGTGCTGATCGCGACCCGAGCCAGGAGCTCGCCGCGCTCGCCGAGGCGGGAATCGATATGGGTGACGTGACGGCGACACTGCTCGAGCAGGGCATCGCCGCGTTCGTCACGCCGATGAACAAGCTGCTCGCGGGCATCGAGAGCGAACGCCAGGCGGTGCTGACCGGCCGCCCCGACGCAATCGCGGCGACGATTTCGCCAGAGGACTCGGCGGCGATCGCGGCGCGCGTCAAGCAGGCGGTGGGCGAGGATGTAGCGCGACGCGTCTGGGCCAAGGACGAGTCGCTGTGGGGCGGCCCGGGCGTCGCCGAGATCGGCGACCGGCTGGGCTGGCTGACGATCTCGGACTCGATGCTCGAGCGCGCCGACGAGCTCGTCGAGTTCGCGCGCGGGGTCGCCGCGGATGGCTTCAAGGACGCCGTGCTGCTCGGCATGGGGGGCTCGAGCCTCGCGCCCGAGGTACTGTGGCGGACCTTCGGCGCGCCCGCCGAGGCGCTGGATCTGCACGTGCTCGACTCGACCGACCCGGACGCGATCCTCGAGGTTCAGAACGAGGTCGAGCTCGAGCACACGCTGTTCATCGTCTCGACCAAGTCTGGCGGCACGATCGAGACGCTGTCGCTGTTCGAGCACTTCCACTCGCTCGTCGGCGACGGCAAGCAGTTCGTCGCGATCACCGATCCCGGGAGCCCGCTCGTCGACCTGGCGCGAAAGCACGCCTTCCGCGCCTGCTTCGAGAACGATCCGAACATCGGCGGACGCTATTCGGCGCTGTCGCTGTTCGGGCTCGTTCCGGCGGCGCTGATCGGCGCCCCGGTCCATGCGCTGCTCGAGCGCGCGGTCGGGGCCGAGCAGGCCTGTGCGCATTTCGACTCGACCGCATCGAACCCCGGCCTCTGGCTCGGGTTGGCAATCGGCGAGCTGGCGCGCCGCGGCCGCGACAAGCTGACGTTCATCGTCGGCGACCCGGTTTCGAGCTTCGGCCTCTGGGTCGAGCAGCTCGTCGCCGAAAGCACCGGCAAGCACGGCCGCGGGATCCTGCCGGTCGCCGACGAGCCGCTGCTCGCGGTCGATGTCTACGGCGCCGACCGCGTGTTCTTGCAGCTACGCGATGAGGAGCGGCCGGACAGCAAGGCGGATGGGCACGTCGCCGCGCTCGCGGCCGCCGGGCACCCGACGCTGACGCTGTCCGTCAACGGCAGCGAGGACCTCGGACGGTTGTTCTTCGTCGCCGAGTTCGCGACCGCTGTCGCCGGCTGGGTGCTCGAGATCAATCCCTTCGACCAGCCGAACGTCGCCGAGGCGAAGGAAGCGACGAAGCGCGTGCTCGGCGCCGGCGCCCTGCCCGACCTGCCGGCCTCGACCGCTGAGGGGCTCGCGGCATTGCTCGGCGGCGGTAAGCAGGGTGACTACATCGCGCTGATGGGCTACGTGACGCCGTCGGCCGAGTTCGACGAAGCGGTCGCCGAGTTGCGGGCGACGCTGATCGAGCGCACGAAGCTCGCGACGACGTTCGGCTACGGCCCGCGCTTCCTGCACTCGACCGGCCAGCTGCACAAGGGCGGTGCGCCGATCGGCCGCTTCCTCTCGCTGATCTGCGATTCGCAGGACGATGTCGAGATACCGGGACAGCCGTTCAGCTTCCGCACGTTGAAGAATGCGCAGGCGCTCGGCGATCTCGAGACGCTGCACGCTCACAAGCTACCCGCCGAGATCGTTCGCCTGCAGGGCGACCCGGCGGGCGCGCTACGCCGGCTTCACACCGAGATCAAGGAGATGCTCTGATGCAGATCGGCTTCGTCGGGCTGGGCAAGATGGGCGGCAATATGGTCACACGGATCCACCGCGATTCAGACCACGAAGTCGTGGCATTCGACTTCAATCCGAAGGCCGTCGCGCGAGCCAAGAAGAGCGGCGCGAGCGGCGCCTCGACGCTCGCAGACCTCGTCAAGCAGCTCGAGCCGCCGCGCACCGTGTGGATCATGGTCCCGGCCGGCGAGGCAACCCAGTCCACCGTCGATGCGCTGGCCAACCTGCTCGGGCCGGATGACACGATCGTCGATGGCGGCAACTCGAAATGGACCGACGACAAGGTGCGCTCGGAGGTGCTGCGCAAGCAGAAGATCCACTACGTCGACGTCGGCACGAGCGGCGGTGTGTGGGGGCTCGAGCTCGGCTACTGCATGATGGTCGGCGGCCCGAACAAGGCCGTCAGGCGACTCGCTCCGATCCTCGACGTGCTCGCGCCGACGACCAGCGAGGACTCCATCCACTCGATTGGCAAACGCGGCTGGCACCGCTTCGGCCCGAGCGGCGCCGGCCACTACGTGAAGATGGTCCACAACGCCGTTGAGTACGGGATCATGCAGGCCTACGCGGAGGGCTTCGAGCTCTTTCATTCCTCCGAGTACGAGCTTGAGAACGCGCAGATCGCGCACCTGTGGAATCAGGCTTCGGTGGTGCGCTCGTGGCTGTGCGAGCTCGCCGCACGCGCCTTCGACGCCGACGGAAACGACCTCGCCGCGCTCGAAGGCTGGGTCGATGACTCCGGTGAGGGCCGCTGGACACTGGTGGACGCGATCGACCACGATGTGCCGACGCCGGCGCTCAGTGCGGCGCTGTTCAGCCGCTTCTATTCGCGCACCGACGGTGACTATGCGGCCCGCGTGCTCGCGGCGCTTCGCAACCAGTTCGGCGGCCACGCCGTGAAGCAGGCGGGCACATAGTGGGTCCAACCTCGAGCGAAGTAGTGGAAGCGAACCCGCTGGCCGACGGCCTCGAGCGGCTTCCCGTCCACGCGACGAGCCTCGTCATCTTCGGCGCGACCGGCGACCTCGCGAAGCGCAAGCTGCTGCCGGCCGTCTACAACCTCGCGCACGAAGGCGCGTTGCCGGAGCACTTCAACCTGGTCGGCGTCTCGCGCGGCGAGCTGAGCGACGATGCCTACCGCGAGGAGGCCGCCGAATCGATCCGCTCGTTCTCGCGCACGCCGCCCGACGAGACCGTGCTCGAGGGCTTGCTCGCCGGCCTGCGCTACCTCTCGATCGACTTTGACGACACGCCGGCCTACGGCGCGCTCGCGAGCACGCTCGCCGAGCTCGACCAAGCCGCCGGTGAGCCGATGGCGCGCGCGTTCTACCTCTCGACCGCGCCCGAGTTCTTCCCCGTGATCGTCGCCGCGCTCGGCGCGGCCGGGCTCGCCGACAACGGCGACGCCGAGGTGCGCTGCATCATCGAGAAGCCCTTCGGCACCTCGCTTGCGCAGGCCCAGGACCTCAACCGCGAGGTCCTCTCGGTGTTCAACGAGCAGCAGATCTTCCGCATCGACCACTATCTCGGCAAGGAGACGGTGCAGAACATGCTCGCGTTTCGCTTCGCCAACGGCATGTTCGAGCCGCTGTGGAATCGCAACTTCATCGAGCACGTGCAGATCACCGCGGCCGAGGACCTCGGGATCGGCAGCCGCGCCGGCTACTACGACCATGCCGGCGCGCTGCGCGACCTCGTCCAGAACCACATGCTCCAGCTGCTGACGCTGCTGTGCATGGAGCCACCGGTGACCTTCGCCGCCGACGATGTCCGCGACGAGAAGGTCAAGGTGCTGCATGCGATCCGCCCGCCGACCGCCGATGAGGCGGCGGAAATCAGCGTGCGGGCGCAGTACGCCACCGGGGTCAGCGGCGGTGAACACGTGCTCGGCTACCTCGAGGAGGACGGCGTGCCGAAGGACTCGCACACCGAAACCTATGCCGCGTTGCGACTGATCGTCGACAACTGGCGTTGGGCCGGTGTGCCGTTTTACCTGCGTACCGGCAAGCGCCTCGCGCGCAAGGTCACCGAGATCGCGGTGACGCTGCGTCCCGTCCCCCATCTGGCCTTCGAACGGGACGGCGCGGCCGGCGTGCGCCCCAACCAGCTCGTGCTGACACTGCAGCCGAACGAGGGCGTCTCGCTGTCGCTCGGAGCCAAGGTCCCCGGGGCACGGATGCGGATCCGTCCGGTGAACATGGAGTTCCTTTACAACACGGCGTTCCTGTCGCAATCCCCGGAGGCCTACGAGCGGCTGATCCTCGACGCCATGCGCGGCGAGGCCACGCTGTTCACGCGTAACGACGAGGTCGAGGCGCAGTGGCGAATCTGCGATCCGATCCTGGCCGCGTGGGCAGACAGCAATGAGTCGCTGCCCCAGTACGCCAGCGGCACACAGGGGCCGAGCGAGGCAGACCGGCTGTTGTGGCCGGGTCACAAGTGGCGCGCGATCTGATCGGCACCTGATGCCGGCCGTCAACGACACCGTCTGGGCCGCCGAGAACACGACGCCGGCGGCGATCGAGGAGGCGCTGCGTGGCCTGCTCGCCGAGCGCCACGCGGAAAGCGCCGCTTACGTGCCGGCGCGCGTGCTGAACCTGATCTGCATCGTCGATCGCCAGTGGAGTGGCGAGATCGCCAACCGGCTGCGCCACGTCGGGCGAAACCATGCCTCCCGCACGATCGTGTGCGCCGTCAGCGAGCGGCGCACGACGCTCGACGCGGTCGCCACGGTGGCCGCCGACTCGACGCCGGACGACGGCCAGCTGGCGCTGACGTTCGAGACGATCGTGATCGACGTTGGACCCGAGCACCTGCGCTACCTCGACTCGATCGTCGACCCGCTCGTCGTGACTGACATCCCGACGCTCGTCTGGGCACCGCACGGCCACTGGGACGCCGTCGATGCGCTGCGCGGGGTCTCGCAATCGGTGCTGCTGGACTCCGTCGAGGACCCGGACGTCGCCGGCGCGCTGCGACGCGCCGCGCGGCTGCTCGAAGCGCGCGATGTCGTCGATCTCGCCTGGCTGCGCACGACACCGTGGCGCGAGCGAATCGCGGCGAGCTTCGATCCGCCTTACAGGCGCCAGCAGCTGCGCGAGATCTCCGGTGTTGCGGTCCGCCACCACTTCGCCTCGGGGGCGGCGGCACTGTTGATCTGTGGCTGGCTCGGCTCACGCCTTGGCTGGCCGGCGTCGCCGCTGCACCGCGACGGGCAGGGCCGCGCCGAGGGCCAGCTGGGCGAGGTCAGCGTGACGCTTGCCTCGGTCGGCCAGGACGTGCCCGGCCTTTCGGGTCTCACGTTGACGCTGCAAGACGGCAGCTCGCTGTCGCTGGACCGCGGGCCGGGCGGCCTGCACGCGTCCGCACGCGACAGCGCCGGGCTGGAGCGGACCTGGCGACTGCTCGGCGCCTCACGCGGCGAGGGTGGCATCCTCGGCGAAGGCATTCGCCAATCGCTCGTCGGCGACCCGATCTACGGCGAGGCTCTGCGCTGCGCGAGCGCGCTGCTGGAATGAGCCCGGACGCGCCGACAATCCTCCGCCAGGCCGATTCTGATGCCGTCGCGCGCAGCGCAGCGGCGCTCTTCACGGAGACGGTGAGCGGCGCGCTCGCGCCGCGCGGCGTCGCCCACGTCGCACTCGCCGGCGGGACGACACCGGAAAGGACCTACGCGCTGATCTCGCGGGCCAGCTGGGAGGGTGTCGAGCTGTGGTTCGGCGACGAGCGCTGCGTCGGCCCCGAGGACGCGGAGTCCAACTACGCCATGGTCGCGAAGGCCCTCCTGCCCCACTGCGTCGGCGCGCTCGTCCATCGCATGGCCGGCGAGCTGGGGGCGGAGGCGGCGGCGCTGGCCTACGACGCAGAGCTGCGTGCGCGCGTCGCCGGCGACGCTGACGGCGTGCCGGTTTTTGACCTGATCCTGCTGGGGATTGGTGAGGATGGCCACACGGCTTCGCTGTTCCCGGGGAACCCGGCGCTCGAGCTGCGCGGTATCGCCTGCGTCCCCGTGCACGACGCACCCAAGCCACCGCCGGACCGCGTCTCGCTCTCGCTCGAGGTGCTGCGCGCGGCACGCAGCTGCGTGCTGCTGGCAAGCGGCACGGGCAAGGCGGCGGCGATCGCCGCGGCGCTGCGCGAGCCCAGTCCAGCGGTCCCCTCGAGCCTGCTCGCCCGCGAGCGTTTGACGCTGATCGCCGACGCCGACGCACTCGCCGAACTCGATGCCGGATGAGCGAGGTGGTCATTGTCCGCCACGCCGACACCGACTGGACGGCGAGCGGGCAGCACACCGGGCGCACCGATCTGCCGCTGAACGAGGCCGGGCTGGCGGATGCGACGACGTTGCGCCCCCGCCTTGCGGCGTGGTCGTTCGCCGTGGTCTGGTGCAGCCCGCTGGTCCGCGCCGTGCAGACCTGCGAGATCGCCGGTTTCGGCGGGCGGGCGCGCGAGCGCCCGGACATCCAGGAGTGGGACTACGGCGCCTACGAGGGGCTGACGACCGAGCAGATCCGCGAACTCCAGCCGGGCTGGAATTTGTGGCGCGACGGCTGCCCGCGTGGTGAGGACGCCGCCGCGGTCGGCGCCCGCGCCGACGGGGTGCTGGCGAGCGTTCCCGCTGAGGGCGACGTGCTGGTCTTCTCCCACGGCCACTTCCTGCGCGTGCTGACCGCGCGCTGGCTCGGGCTCGAGCCGCAGCGCGGAGCAGTCTTCATGCTGGCCCCGGGGGCTATCGGGGTGCTCGGCCACGACCACGAGCAGCGCGTGCTGCGAGCGCTGGGCTGACCCCCGGCGCCAGGGCAGCTCAGCGACTGGCGGGCGCCGGTCGCACGGGACGTTCTAGGCTTCGCCGGCGTGCACGGCCCGATCTCATACCTGCAGGCGGTGATCCTCGGCCTCGTCCAGGGTGTCGCCGAGCCGTTCCCGATCTCCAGCCTCGGCCACAGCGTGATCCTGCCGCGCCTGCTCGGCTGGAACATCCACCAGAACGACCAGTACTTCATCAGCTTCCTCGTCGCCGTCCATCTGGCGACCGCGATCGTGCTGCTGGTCTACTTCTACAAGGACTGGCTGGCGATCTTGCGCGGTCTCTGGCGTTCGCTGCGCGCGCGCGAGATTCGCGCTGATGACACCAACGCCAGGCTCGGCTGGCTACTGGTGGCCGGCACGATTCCCGCCGGATTGCTTGGCCTGGCGCTGCAGGGGCCGCTGCAGCGGCTGTTTGCCTCGGCGGTCTCAGCGGCGGCGTTCCTCGTGCTCAACGGCGTCGCGCTGATCGTCTTCGAGCGCCTGCGGACCCGCCCGCCGGCAGCCGGCGATGGCGAGGGCGAGGGCGACTCTGACGCGCGGATCTCGAAGCTGTCATTTCCGCGCGCCTGTGCCGTCGGAGTGGCGCAGGCGGCGGCATTGATTCCGGGGATTTCGCGCTCGGGATTTGCGATGGGCGGGGGCCTGCTGTCCGGCCTCTCAAACGAAGACGCCGTACGTTTTGCGTTTCTTCTGGCGACCCCGATCATCGGCGCCGCAGCTGTGCTCAAGCTGCCCGAGCTGCTCGGCCATCAGGGCGACGGCGTACGCGGCCCGGCACTCGTGGCGGCACTCTGCGCCGCGCTCACGACCGTTTTTGCAGTGCGCTTCCTGCTGCGCTACTTCACGACGAACCGGCTGACACCCTTTGGCATCTATTGCATCGGCGCCGGCGTTCTCTGCCTCGGCGCCTTCGCGCTCGCCGGCTAACGCTCAGGCGGACGCGGCGGCCTTGCGCGGCCCGCTCGCGAACCAGGCGAAGACGAACAGCGCCAGCGCGACGACAACCGCCGCGATGCCGTGTTTTATGTGGTGCGTGCTGGAACCGGCTTGATGGCCGGGAAAGAAGGACGGCAGCGCCCCTGCCGTGTCGGCGAGGTAGATCCCCGCCACGACGAGCAGCGCGACGCCGGCCAGCACAGCGCCCGCGACGATGATCCGCGAGGATTGCATAACGCCCAGTCTACGCGCTGTCGCCCAGCTCTGTTGGCGCGTGGAGCATCTATAAAGCTCAAGTCGAGCGTTAGGAATGCGAAATACATAACGCCGTGTCGTGTGCTGCCGACGGCTTTTGCGCCGCGGCCGGCGCTATCGTCGGTATTAGGCGCGTCACGCCGTGGCAGCACGTCGCCTGACCGCAGGAATAGCCGATGAGCACCGAACCCGAGCCAAAGGCAGAGCCCCCGCGCGCGTCTGACGACGCGGCGGGCGCTCGCGAAGGACGGATCGAGCGCTGGCGCGAGATCAGTCGACCGATCGAGTTCTCACGTCGCGCGATCCGGCGCGCGCGCGCCGAGACCTTCGTGGCCGCGGCAGTCTTCGCCGGCGCCATCCTGGTGTACGACTACCGCGGCTCGCTGCTCGGCATCAAGGCCGGCCACTTGAAGCCCTGCCCCGCGCACGGCTCCTGCCTGACGACCACCACCGCCACCACCACGGCCCAGGTCATCACGGTGCTCGTGCTAGTGATCGTCGGCTGGGCACTCGCGCGCGACCTCGGCCGCATGCTCGAGCCGCTGCTGGAGCGGCGCGTCGACCCGGCGACCGCTGGCACCGTCGGTTTTCTCGTGCGCCTCGTCGCGTTGCTTGCTGCGGTTATCGTCGCGCTGCGCATCGCCGGTGTCGATACCGCCACGCTCGCGATCGGCGCCTCATTCACGGCCGTCGTCTTCGGCCTGGCGGCGCAGCAGACGCTTGGCAACCTGATCGCGGGAACGGTGCTGCTGAGTGCCCGCCCGTTCCGGGTCGGCGAACGCGTGCGGCTCCAGGGCGGCGCGCTCGCCGGGCGGATCGAGGGCACCGCGCTCACCCTCGGGTTGCTCTACACAACATTCGCCACCGGCGAGGATCACGTGATGGTTCCGAACAGCGTCGTGCTCGGCGTGTCGGTCACGCCGCTGCGCGAGCCCGATGCCGTGAGCCTGCGGGCACGCCTACAGCCGGGAACGACGCCGCTCGCGTTGCAGCGCCTGCTCGAGGAGGGCCTGACGGTGCCGCTCCGCGGGCGGCCGTCGATCACGCTCGAAGAGCTCGATTGGCCCGAGGTCATCGTCCAGATCAGCGCGACGCCTGCCGCCCCCGCGGACGGCGGCAAGCTCGCCGGGGAGCTGCTGGCGGTCGCCTCTAGTCAGGTGCGTGCGAGCACTCAGGACGGCACGACGTAGCGCGCGTAGAGCTCGCTGCCGTGCGCCAGGAGGAGTCGCAGCTCGAGCCGGATGGGCGGTGCGGCCCGCGGCGCAACGACGATACCGAGCCCGGGCTCGCCACCGACGAGATAGGGCGCGCGCGCCAGGAACAGCTCGTCGATCACGCCGGCGTGCAGCAGCGCGCCGTTGACGGTCGGGCCGCCCTCGCAGACCACGAGACCGACGCCGAAGCGCTGACCCAGCTCCTGGAGCCCATCGGCGAGCGAGTCCGTCCGCACATAGTCGATGCTCGCGGCGCTCGGACTGAGCGTGCCCGCGGAAGGCCCGAGGACGACGACGTGGGAGTCCGGGTCGGCGAGCAGCGGCAATGCCGCTTCGAGGCGCAGCGTGCGGCTGACGATCACCGCCAGCGGCTGCGCCGACAGCCCGGCGGCCAGACGCTGCTCACGCACGGCCGCGTCGCGGATGATCGGACCGTAGCGTTCGGTGCGAACGGTGCCCGCGCCCACCAGGACCGCGTCGGTATCCGCGCGCAGCGCATGAAACAGCTCGCGGTCAGCCGGTCCGCCAAGCGCCCCCGAGCGCCCGTCGACGGTCACGCGGCCGTCGACGCTGGCGATCATGTTGAGCGCGACACGCGGGCGCCCGGGCTGCCGAGCCGGCTCATCGCGCCAGCCGGCGAGCGCCGCCGCGGCGTCGCATTCACCGCCGGGCGGAATCAGCTGCTGAAACCGAGCCACGCCGGACGCCGTCGGCGGTACGCGCCCAACCGGGCGCCCTTCACTCCTCGCCCGGCTCGAACTTGAGCGCGGCGGAGTTGATGCAGTAGCGCATCCCGGTCGGGTTCGGGCCGTCCTCGAAGACGTGTCCGAGATGGCCCTCGCAGGCGCTGCATAGGACCTCGGTGCGGCGCATCAGAAAGCTGCGGTCCTCCTCGGAGCGCACAGCGTCAGGGTCGGCCGGCTGCCAGAAGCTCGGCCAACCGGTGCCCGAGTCGAACTTCGTATCGGAGCGGAAGAGCTCGGCGCCGCAGCCGGCGCAGTGGTAGACGCCGGCGTCCTTCATCGTGTTCAGCTCGCCGGTGAAGGCTGGCTCGGTTCCCTTCTGGCGGAGGATCTCGAACTGCTCTGGTGTGAGCTCGGCACGCCACTCGGCTTCGCTCTTTTCGACCTTGTCACTCATTCCTTAAGCGTAGCGCTGCAGCGGTGATTCGCCCTCGCGAGGTCCGCAACCTGCTAGCGTGAGGCAAGAACGATGCCGGGAAGATCCGGCAAAAGCAGTGCGAGCGCTCGCAGTCGAAGCTTCTTAAAGCGTCCTCCGCGTCGCAGCACAACACACAGACAGTGGAGGAACGCAATGCCTACGGGCACCGTGAAGTGGTTCAGTGACGACAAGGGTTTTGGCTTCATCACGCCTGACGATGGAGACAAGGATCTGTTCGTCCATCACACAGGCATCGTCGGCGAGGGATATCGCTCGCTGCAGGAAGGCACCAAGGTGTCCTTCGATGCCGAGGCTGGTGACAAGGGGCCGAAGGCGGTCAACGTCGTAACGCTCTAGCACCAAAGCACCACTCACAGTCTCAGACGTCTTCGGAGCCCGCCCCACGGCGGGCTCCGTTGCGTAGTGGCGCCGCCCGCCGGCAGTCCGGAGGGGCAGACGGCCGCTATCCTCGCGCAAGCCCCCCGGCAACCCGAATCCGCGTTGGCACGATCAGACGCAGCACCTCGCCCCCGCCCGCCCGCCGTAGCGGCGGCACTCGTCGTCCCGCCAAACGCCCGCGTACCGCAAAGCCATGACGAGGAGCTGTTCGCCGCCGAGCGCGCCACCACCGTCTCGCTGCACTCGGACGCGGAGCGGATCGCGCGAATCGACCACGAGTTGGAGCACGGCTTCCGCGCACTGGCACACCTCGGCCCGGCAGTTTCGGTGTTCGGCTCGGCGCGGGCGACCAGCGACGATCCCCGTTATGCGAGCGCGCGAGCCTTGGCGCGGGCGCTCGCCAAGAAGGGGCTTGCCGTCATAACCGGTGGTGGCGGCGGCCTGATGGAGGCAGCCAACCGCGGCGCGCAGGACGGCCATGGACGCTCGATCGGGCTGAACATCGAGCTACCCCACGAGCAACGGCCGAACGCCTACACCGACCTCGCACTGACCTTCCACTACTTCTTTGCGCGCAAGCTGATGTTCGTGCGCTACGCCTGCGCCTTCGTCGTGCTGCCCGGCGGGATCGGCACGCTCGATGAGCTGTTCGAGTCGCTGACACTGATTCAGACCGAGACGATCCGCCACTTCCCCGTCGTCCTCTACGGCAGCGAGTACTGGAGTGGCCTGCGCGATTGGCTGGCCGGGCCGGTGCTCGCCCAGCACAACATCGCCGCTGGCGACCTCGGTCTGTTCAAGGTGCTGGACGATCCCGCCGAGGTCTGCCAGATCGCCGCTGCGGCGGCCCGCCTGCAGGGCCGCTTCGTAGCCGAACGGTGAGCGTCCTAGTGGTCGGCCACGTAGCCGCCGTCGGGCTCGATCGGCAGCCCCGCATCGACCCACGCCTGAATGCCGCCGGCCAGCGTGTAGGCCTCGAATCCGGCGGAGCGAAATGCGCTCGCCGCCATCGCCGAGCGCACGCCGAGACGGCAGTGGAAGACGACCGGCAGCGAGCGGTCGATCTGATCGGCCGACGAGGCCAGGCGCTCGAGTTCGATGTGACGCGTCCCGGCGATATAGCCCGCATCGCGCTCATAGTCCTCGCGCACGTCGATCACGCTCGCCCCTTCGGCCAGCAGCTCGGCGGCGCGCTGCGCGGTGATCTCGATATCGAGGTTCTCGAATGCGCTCACGGTTTCCCACCCGCAGGATACGCGTCGCAGCACTTAGCGCGGCGCCGACATCGGCCGCAAGCTACCGTGATCAAAGCGCTATGAGGCCAGCTCCGCCGCCACTGACAACGATCCTCCGCGCCCTCGCCGGCGGGCTATTCGTCGCTCTGCTGGTCGCCCTGGTGGCGAGTCCACCGAGCCACTCGGGGCTGCTGCGCGCGCTCGAGCTGATCGCAATCATCGTGCTCGGCCTGATCGTGCTCGCGAGCGTCGTCGGGATCATCGTCGCTCGTCTCGCCGGCTGGAAGGAGAGTGAGCAGGAATTCGAGCTGATCGTCCAGCGCACGGAGCGGCTGGCGCGTGAGAACCTCGCCGCCGATCCGCGCGAGAGCGACTTCCTCGAACTCGATCCGCTGCTTGACGGCGACTTTGAGGAGCTCGTGCGCGACGCCCTCGACGACCTCCCGGATTTGCTGCAAAACGCGCTTCGTCATGTCGCCGTGGTGATCTCCAGCGGCGGGCGCCGAGTACGCGCCTACGGGCTCTACCAGGGTGACGGCAGCCACCGCGACAACCATCCGGACCGCATCGTGATCTTCCGCGACACGCTGCGCCGAGACTTCGGCCACGACCCCGACGCGCTGCGCGAGCAGGTGACGCGCACCGTGCGTCATGAGCTGGCCCACCACGTCGGCTTCGACGAACTGGGCGTGCGCGGGCTTGGGCTGTGACCGCCTGACTAGGCCGGCCGCGCGAGCGAGAGCGCGAAACGGTCCTCGGCGTCGGTGTACCAGCCGACGAGCTCGAGACCGGCCGCCGCGAGGTCGCCTTCGAGACGAGCACGGGTGAACTTGGCGCTGATTTCGGTCCGCATCTCCTCCCCGGCCGCGAACTGCGCCGTCAGGCCAATTGCGGCCAGCCGCACGGTCTGGGCCTTGCGCGCCCGCAGCCGCATCTCGATCCACTCGTTGCGCTCGTCGAAGATCGCGACGTGCTCGAACTGGTTGGTCTCGAAGTTGGCATCGAGCTCGCGGTTGAGGACGTGCAGGATGTTGAGGTTGAACTCGGCCGTGACACCCGCCGCGTCGTCGTAGGCCGCCTCCAGCGTGGCGCGATCCTTGAGCAGGTCGGCGCCGAGCAGTAGATGGTCCTCGGCTCCCAGCAGCGCGCGCAGCGTGCCCAGCAGACGCCGTCGCGAGCTGGGCGCAAAATTTCCGATTGTCCCGCCGAGGAAGGCGACGAGCCGGCAGGCGCGGGCAGCCGGCACAAGGTCGAGGTGACGTTCGAAATCGCCGATCAGGCCATGCACGACGAGGCCCGGGTACTCCTCGACCAGCGCCGCCGCGCTCGCCCGCACCGCGCTCTCGGTGACGTCCACCGGAATGAACCGCTCGAGCGTGCCCGCGCGCGCCATCGCGTCGAGCAGCAGACGCGTCTTCGTGGCGCTGCCCGAGCCCAGCTCGACGAGCTCGCCGGCGCCGGTCTGCGCGATGATCTGATCGGCGACCTGCTCGAGGATCGCGCGCTCGGTGCGCGTCGCGTAGTACTCGGGTAGCTCGCAGATCTGCTCGAACAGCGCTGCGCCACGCGTGTCATAGAAGTGCTTCGGCGGCAGGTCCTTGAACGGCTTGGTCAGACCGTCGCGCGCATCGTCGGCCAGCGTGCGCGTGGCACCCCGTTCGAACGCGTGATCGACGCGAATCGCCGCCGGCGCAGTTGGTGTCGACTCGGTCATCGCGGGCCTGCCGCGACGCGCAGGCCGGAAAAGATCTGGCGCCGACAGGGGAAGTCCCAGTTGCGCATCGTCGACGTCGCGACGTCGACGCTGGTCGCGAAAGAACCCCCGCGCAGCACGCGATAGTCATCGCCGAAGAACACCTCGGAGTACTCGCGGTAGGGATCGGCGACAAATCCCGGGTAGCCATGAAAGTCGCTCGCCGTCCATTCCCAGACGTCGCCGATCATCCCGAGCGCGCCGCACGGTGAGGCGCCGTCAGCCAACGCTCCCACGGCCTGCGGTGCGAACAGCGCGGATTCGATCAGGTTGGCATGCCGCGGCTCCGGCCGTGTCTCGCCCCAAGGCCAGGTGAGCTTGACGGCGCGCTCGGCGTCCCATGACGCCGCGAGCTCCCACTCGCGCTCGCTCGGAAGGCGCAGATCGCGCGCCCTCGCGAACGCTTCGGCCTCGTAGCACGAGATGTGCACGACCGGCGCCTGGAGGTCGATTGGGTGCACGCCGTCGAGGCGGCGCTCGAAGCCGTCGTCGAGCCAGCACAGCGGCCGCAGCACCTGCTCTTCGCTACGCCAAGCCCAGCCATCTGCTGACCACCAGGAACGCCGCGCGTAACCGCCGTCGGCGACGAACTCGAGCCAATCGCCGTTGGTCACGGGCACGCGCCCGATCCTGAAACCCTCAACCTCAACCTCGTGTTGAGGCTTCTCGTTGTCGTAGGCGAAGCGTTCGGCGCCGGCGCCGAACGGGTAGCTCGCCGGCGGCACGTCGATCAGGTCAAGCCCGCTGAGCGGCTTGACGTTTGCGCGTGAGGAGCCCTGGGCCGGTGGCAGCCAGCCGTCGAGTGCTGCGAGCGCGAGCGTCTGCAACATCGTTTCGGCGTGCTGGAGCTCGTGGCGCAGCACGAGGTCGACAAGCGGCTCGCTGGCGTCCAAGCCGAGACCACGAACTCGCTCGCGCACCGCCGCGAGGTATTGCTCGGCGGGACCGCGGCGCAGATAGGGCAGCTGGCCGCGGCGGTCGCGCGGCGTCTCGAAGGCGTCGTAGACATCGAGTAGCTCCGGGTGCAGCAGCGGCAAGCCACCGCGCCGGTGGGCGAGCCAGAGGTCCTCGAACGCCGCAATATGCCCGAGATCCCAGACCAGCGGGCTCATCAAAGGCGAGTGGACGCGTTCGAGATCACGATCGCTGACCGCGTCTACAAGCGACAGCGTCTGCTCACGCGCTCTCTCGAGGCTATTGGTCTCGAGCACCGTCATCGACGCCAGCCATCGTAGCGGCCCCGGCTGAGCGGCCGGCCCGCCGTGCGTCCCGGGCTCATCGAGGTGAGCCCGGGACGCTGGCCGGGGTGTGGCCCTCGGACGCGACCCAGTGGGATCGCCCTGCCCGGTAATCGCTGCAACGGGGCTCGAGAGCTCTCGGGCGAGTTGGTCAGGCTCGCGAGAGTCAGTTCAGCAGCAGCGTCGCGGGAAAACGTGAAGATCCTGATAGCAAGCAGGAGAGTTCACCGGCTGGTCACAAAAAGTGCCCACTTGCAGGCGAATCATCTTGGCATGACAACAATTGACGAAACCAGCCACGAGCGGTCCGAATCCCGCGTCGACCTGCATTGCCACTCAACCGCCTCCGCGATCTCGCTTCTCGGCGTGCAACGAGCGCTCGGGCTGCCCGAGTGCGCAACACCGCCGGAAGAGGTCTACCAGCTCGCCAAGCGACGCGGTATGGACTTCGTGACGATCACCGACCACGACACGATCGACGGCGCGCTGGCGATCGCCCACCACGACGACGCGTTCATCTCGGAGGAGCTAACAGCTCATTTCCGCGGCGAGCCCCAGACCGTCCACGTGCTGTGCTTCGACATCACGGCGGCCGACCACGAGTGGCTCAGCGCGCATCGCGGTGATGTCGAGGAGTGTGCCGAGTACCTCAGCGCCAACAGCATCGCCTGCGCTCTCGCCCACCCCTTCTACGCGGTCGGCGCGCCGCTGCGCGGCCGCCACCGCCGGCGTCTGGCGGAGCTGTTCGGCGTCTGGGAGACGCGCAACGGCTCCCGGGCACCGGAGCTCAACATGCCAGCCAACATCTATGTCGAGACCCACGGCGGGGTCGCCATCGGCGGTAGTGATGACCATGCCGGCATCGACATCGCGCGCACCTACACGGCGGCGCCGCCGGCATCGAGCGCGGCCGAGTTCCTCGACCACCTGCGCGCCGGTCGCGTCAGCCCCGGCGGCGAGCAGGGCAGCGCCAAGAAGTGGGCGCATGCGGCGATGGCGCTCGCCGTGCGCGCGCTCGGTCACGACGGCGAGGCTGCCTCGCTCGATCCCGTGACGGTGCTGACGATCGCCGAACGGCTGCTGCGTGAAGGCGACGCGCGCACCGGCGCCCGCCAGACCGACCTGCACCCAGCCGACGCCCGCGGATTGCTGCGCGCATGGCTCGAATCGGTCGGCCTCGATGGCCTGTCCGAAACCGATCTTGTCGCCTACATGCAGGATGAGCGCTTCACCCACGCCGACCTCTACCGCAGGGCGCGTCGCGCCCACGAGCGTAGGCTGCGTGGCGCCGTGCAGCGCGCGTTCGCGGCGGCCGGACGCGGCGAGCTCGGAACGATCGGCCCAATCCTCTTCGATGCCTGCCTGCCCGTGATCCCCTACGCCCCGGCGGCAGCATTCGTCGCCCGCGAGCGCGCCAAGATCGCGACGCGCGAGGGCGAGTTGCCGCGGATCGCGCTCGTCGCCGATGGGATCGGCGCGATGCATGGCGTGACCCGCACGATCGAGGAAATCCGCGAGCGTGGTGTTGACGGCTTCGAGATCGAGGTGATCGGAACCGACCCGAACGTCGATCGGCGACTGGCCTCCGTCGTCGAGATCGAGATCCCGCACTACGCCGGCATCGAGCTCGGCATCCCCAGCCTGCCGGCGGCGGTCGAGGCGATCACCGCCGGGCGCTACGACGTCATCCACGTCTGCGCGCCGGGTCCCAGCGCGATCGCAGCGGCACTCGTCGCACGAGCGATGGAGATCCCGCTGGTCGGCTCCTACCACACCGAATTGGCCGCATACGCCGGTCTGCGCTCCGGCGAGCAGACGCTCGAGCTCGCTGCACAGCTGGCGCTGGCCGCCTTCTACGGCCAGTGCCGCATCGTCCTCTCGCCGAGCCGCGCCGCCGATCGGGCGCTCGAAGCGCTGGGCATTGCGGCGAGCCGGATCGCGCGCTGGGACCGCGGCGTCGACACCGATCGCTTCACGCCCGCCCGCCGCGACGAGCAGCTCCTCGGCGGTGCCATCAACGTGCTCTACGCCGGCCGCGTCGCCGCTGAGAAAAACATCGACCTGCTCGCGGAGGCGTTCGAGCAAGCCCACGCGCAGGATCGACGCCTACACCTCGTGATTGCCGGCGATGGACCGGAGGCCGGTCGGCTGCGCGAGCGGCTCGGCCCACGGGCCAGCTGGCTGGGCTGGCTCGAAGGCGAGGCGCTGGCGGCGACCTTCGCGAGCGCCGACGTGCTCTGCTTCGCAAGCGCGACCGATACCTTCGGGCAGGTCGTCCTCGAAGCCCAGGCGAGCGGGCTCGCGGTACTGGCCGCAGATGCCGGCGGTCCACGCGATCTGATCACGAGCGAAGTGGATGGTCTGCTCCGCGAACCCACACCCGCCGCGTTCGCCGACGCCCTGCTCGCGCTCGCCGCTTCGCCGCTGTTGCGGGCACGACTTGGCCAGGCCGGCGTGCGCAGTGCCGCGGAGCGGACCTGGCGTCGGGCCCTCAACCGGCTCGGCGAGGGATACACGGCGGCGCTGGAAGACGCGAGCGCTGTTCGCGATGCGGCGTAGCGGCGCCGCCACGATCGCCGTCGCACTGCATGACGTCGAGCCGGCCACCTTCGAGCGTTGCGCGCTGATCCGTGACTGGCTCGACGATCACGGCGTGGACCGCGTCACGTTGCTGGTGATCCCGGCGCGCGACCTGCACCCACTCTCAGACCGCCGACCGGAGATCGCGACCTGGCTGGCCGAGCGCGTGCGCGGCGGCGACGCTGTCGCGCAGCACGGCTTCCAACATTTCCGCGCGCGCCCGCAGCGCTGGTCGCTGCCGCTACGCCCACGGCTCCACAGCGAGGCCGCCGAGTTCGCTCGACTCGGTGCCGATGATGCGGCGCGCGCGCTCGACGCCGGTCGCCGTGTGCTGAAGCTCGCAGGGATCGAGCCGCAGGGATTCGTCGCCCCCGCCTACGCCTATACGACGGCGCTGCGGGCACTGCTCGACACGCGCTTTCGCTGGTGGGCCGGATCGTGGGGCTTGTACGCGACCGGCCTGACGACGCCACGACCGGACGAACCCGCCGTGGCGCCCGTCCGATCGACGTCGCTCTCCTCACCGGCAATGGGCCTCGGTAGCGGCAGCTTGGCCCGGCGGGCCGTCTCGCCGACGCTGCTGCGCGCCGCAACTCTGCTCGCCGGCGACACGCTGCGGCTCGACCTGCATCCGTGTGACCTCTCCGCTCCGAGTCACATGCTGACCCTCGAATGGGTGCTGCGCCACGCGGTTGCGCGGCGCCGGCCGGTCACCTACGACGACCTCACAGCTCTCGCTTAGCGGCTGCCGGGGACGGGCGTGCCGGCGCCGCCAGGCCCGGCGCGCCGGGCGCAATGTTGCGCGGCCCCAGGCTGGCAAGATGTTTGCGCGCCCGAACAGGTTCCCGTGATAGAAACGCACCGTCATGCGTATTTCTCGGGTGCCCAAGACGGCGCTAGCTTTGCTTGCCCTCAGCGCCGCGGGCGCGGCCCCGCAGATCGGGACTTCCGGCGCTGACCCCTCGGGCGGCTCGCCCGCGGTCGGCGTGGGCGCCTCCGGTACCACCGGCGCCGGTGTGATCGAGGGTTCGACCTGCGGCGCGACCGGCGCAAGCGGCGTGAGCGGCGCCACTGGTACAACGGGCGACACGGGCGCGACGGACACCTGCGGCACCGGGCCCACGGGGGCCAGCGGCACCACCGGCGCGAGCGGCGCCACTGGGGCCAGCGGGTCGACCGGCGCGAGCGGCGCCACGGCATCGACCGGGGCGAGCAGCGCCACCGGAGCGACGGGGACGACGAGCGTGACCGGCGCAAGCGGGACGACCGGCGCCACCGCGACGACCGGCAGCAGCGGAACCACGGGCCGCAGCGGCTCCGCACCCGCGGTGACGTCGATCGCCACACAGCCGACCAGCGGCAGCGAACTTTTGTCGAGCGTGGCTGGTGAAACCGGCGGCGCTGAGGCGGGCGGAGCGTTGGCGCCGGCACCGAGCCTCTTCGCCGAGGAGAATCCCCTGGCGGGCGTCCTCCCCGGGTCCGTGTTCGACCCGCTCTTCGCCGCAGCGCTCGGTGCCGACGTGCCTCAGTTCTATGTCCAGAACTTCGACGTGCCGCCGTTCCTGTTGCCGATCTATCAGTCCGCGGGAGCGGCCTACGGCGTTCCCTGGGAGGTCCTCGCCGCGATCAACGAGGTTGAGACCAACTTCGGCAACAACCTCGATGTCTCCTCGGCCGGCGCGATCGGTTGGATGCAGTTCCTGCCCAGCACCTGGAAACACTACGGCGTGGACGCAACCGGATCGGGCGTCGCCGATCCGTACAACGCGGCGGACGCGATCTTTGCTGCCGCGCGCTACCTAGCCGCGGCCGGAGCCGCGCAGAACCTGCCAACCGCGATCTACGCCTACAACCACTCGACCGCCTATGTCGAGTCAGTACTGCTGCGGGCAGAGCTGCTCAGCGGCGTACCCACGGCACTCGTCGACTCCGTCAGCGAACTCGCCGAGGGCCACTTCCCGATCCAGTTGGCCTATCACCCGAGCTACGGTGCGAGCTCGCAGACGACGGCTACGCCAGCGGGCGCTTCCTCAACCGCCAAGAGCACCTCGTCTGCCGGTAGCGCGCCGGCGCCGAGCGCGGTCGGCGCGAAGGTTGCCGCGAAGAACGGCGATCACCAGCCTGTCGTGGCGATCTACGCCGACTCGCACGCGGCGGTCGTCGCCGTGCAGCAAGGCACGATCGTCGCGGTCGGACACAACCGCTGGCTCGGCACCTACGTCCGCCTCGAGGACAGTCTCGGAGACTTCTACACCTACGGCGGATTGGGGTCGGTGTCGGCCTACTACCCCACACCCAAGCCCCGTCCGCTGAGCGCGACCGGCGCGCTGAACGCTCCGGCCGGACTCACCAGCGGACCAACGCCGACCGCCGCCGCAACCGCCGGCTGGCAGCCCTCGACGCCGGTCGTCGCCGCCGTGGCGGCGATCGCCGCCGCCCAGCTCGACGGCGATCAGCAAGCCCAGACCAATGCCGCGTCGATCATTCCCTCGCTCGACCTTCGCGCGGCGCCGACCGCAGGTTCGCTGAGCTTCGCATTTGCAAGCCCAGTCGCACATCGGGCAGTCGCCACGGCGCGCCCATCGGCAGAGCACACGCTCGTCGATCGCTACTTCACCAGCGCCTTTGGCCTGCGCCGCGACCAGCTCACGGCGAAGCGCTTGCGGGTCGGCTCGCGGGTGCTCGCGGGCACGATTCTCGGCCGCCTGGGCAGCGCGCAGGGCAACCGCCAACCGCACCTCTTGTTCGCGATCCGCCCGGCCGGCAAAGGTCAGACCGACATCGATCCGCGGCCATTCCTAGACGCCTGGACGCAGCTGCAGACGCTCGAGCTGCACCGCCAGTCCTACGGTCAACCGCTTTATGGCCCGGACGTCCAAGACAGCGACGCGGGCGAGACGCTGTTGCTGAGCCAGATCGACCTCGGACGGATCGTCCTCGACAACCCAGATTTGCAGATCCCGCTCTGCGAACGCACCGCGATCGCCAACGGCAACGTCGATCGCCGCGTGCTCGCGGCGATCGAGTACCTCGCTCAGAACGGACTCGATGCGACGATCAGCGGTGCTGAATGCAGCACACCAGACCAGCCTGAAGCCAGCAGCGCTGGCTCGGCGGTCGGGGACAGCGTGACGATCACTGCGATCAACGGCACGCCGGTGGCGGGAAACCAGGGTACGGGCACGACAACCGACGCCGCGATCCGGGCGTTGCTGACGCTGACCGGCGACAACGCACCGACCTCGATCGCGAGCCTCGAGACGATCCCCGGCGCAGCCACCGCCGTTGCCGATCCAACTGACGCGGACCAGATAGTCGTCTCGTTCACGCCGGCGCTGACCCCGGTCGCGCTCGCGTCGACGGCGGCGTTCACCGGCGGCTTTACGCTCGACAAGACCAGCTGGAGCGCGCTCGACACTCACCTCGGGCAGATTGCCGAGCCGCGTGTGCCGACCGTGATCTCCACGGCGGCGCTGAAGACCGCCGCGCGCAAGGCTACCGTCAAGCGTTCGACGAGCGGCTGATCAGCGCCGGCGGCGGCCGCGCAGCGCGATTCCTTCGAGCATGTGGGCGACCGTCTCGCAGGCGTCAACAGCGGCCTCGAGCGACTCGAAGATGTCGCGCCAGCGGATCACGACCATCGGGTCGGTGCCACTGACGAACAGCGATGCGACGGCGTCGCGGCGGATGCGGTCGCCCTCGTTCTCGAGCCGATGGATCTCGACCAGATGCGGCGCGAGCTCACTGCCGCTGCGCAGACACCGCAGCGCCTGCGCAACCTGCTCGGAAGCGCCGACGAGCACATCGGCGAGGTCGACCGCCGACTCCATGCTCGCCTCGACGGCATACAGACCGAGGGTGTCAGCAACCTGCTCGGCGTGATCGACGATGTCGTCGAGTGCCGTCGCCAGGCGGTAGCCATCGCCGGCGTCAAACGGAGCGCGCGCCGGGCGCACTGCGTTTAGACGGTGGATCAGGTCGTGGGTGATCCGGTCCCCTTCCTGCTCGCACAGGTGCACGTCCTGAGCCAGCGTCGCCCGTTCGGGATAGTCGGCGAGCAACTCGCGCAGCAGCAGCGATGTGCGCTGGACGTTGCGACCCGACTCTTCCAGCAAGGCGATCAGCGGCTCGTCTAGGGCTCGGCGCAGAAACGGCATCGGGTTCAGCCTAAGTGTCAGTCGGAAAAATCGTGGCCGCGTTTCACGACTTGTTCACAGGTCCATCACCGCATCTTAACTCCGTGCCGCCGCACGCGCGCGAACCTGCCAAGCAGCAATGGTCGCCTACCCGCAAGAGCCAGGCGTAGTCCGCCTCGACGACTTCGAGATCAGGCTCAGCGAAGGACTGGTGTCCGCCGGCGGTGAGGTGCTGACTTTGTCGGTGCGGGAGTTTCAGCTGCTCGTCGCGATGGTTGACCGCGCCGGCGGCATCGTGCGTCGCGACGAGCTGTGTCAAGCGGTGTGGCAGCGCGAGCTACGGCCGGGGGACCGCTCGGTCGACGTCTACGTGAGCAAGCTGCGAGCCAAGCTCGAGGCCGCCGCGCCCGGTCGGCAGTTCATTCACACCCACCCCGGCTTCGGCTACCGCTTCCAGCCGGGGCTTTCACGAGATCTTGACACCAGCAAGGCCGCGAACGCTCAGACTGGCGAAACCCATACCGTCGCCGGTCCGCCTCAGTCTGATCGGGCCTCGGACCACGCTGCGCCGTAACGGCGTAGCCTTGCGCATCGGCCCAGCCTGACCACAACGCGAGCCTCGTCGAAGTCATCCAAACGGAGACGCTGCCCAAACCCCCACCCGAACAGCAAACCGAGGCACATGCCACCAACAAAATCGGCTGTCGGCCCATCAGAGGGACGGCTCCACTTCCACGAAGAGTTGCGCGAACTCGAGCAGCACGCACTGGGTGGCATCGACCTGGTGCTCGAGCAGCTGGACCGCACGCTCGAGGCGCTCGCGCATCACGACGTCGAGCTTGCCGCGATGGTCATCCTTGACGACGATCGCATCGATGGGCGCTATCTCGAGGTCCACCAGGGCATCCTTTCGCTGCTCGCCCGCCAGGCCCCTGTGGCCGGGGATCTGCGCGTGGTCGCGGCATTGCTACACGTAATCCGCAACATCGAGCGGATGGGTGACCAGTGCGTGACGATCTGCAAGCTGCTTCCACTGTCGGGAAACGAGCCGCCGACGCAGCCGGCGATACTCGCGCTCCTCGCTCGGATGGGCGAGGTCGCGCGATCGGAGATCTCACAGGCCCGACGAGCGTTTGCGGACCGTGACGTCGGGCTGGCCGAGGACCTGGTGCGCCAGGATCGCGAGGTAAACCAAGGCCAACGCGACATCTTCCGCTTGGCGATCGACGTTGGCGAGGACATAGACACGCGTGAATGGGCGATGACGATGACGCTTGTCGCACGCTGCCTCGAGCGCGTCGGCGACAACGCCGTCGATATCGGCGAGCAAACGGCTTTCGTCGTCACTGGTTTGTTCCGCGAGTTCTCAGACTCCTCGCACGTCGATCTGCCGTAGTTCCGGGCGTCGAGACCATGGCGCGGGGGACCGCGCCAGAGCGTTAGACGCCACGGGCGAATGTGAACATCCGGTTACGTGCCGTCGTTTACGCTCGCGGCCGCGACAGCCAGACGGCTACACTCAGCACGAATGACGGAACAAGCTTCCGCCTGGGATGGAGCACCGCAGGGCGAGGGAATCACGTCAGACCCGACGCCCGCGACGCTACGCGTGGCGGTGCTGGATCGCGATTCCGGGTTCCTCCAGGTACTCGATAAGCGGCTCGAGCGAATCGGCTGGGAGCGACGCGTGCTGGCCTCGTCGGTTTCCCCGCAATCGATCGTGCCGATGCGCCTGAGCGCGGTGATCGTCGACCTTGCGGTGATCGGTCCGACCTGCTGGGAATGGCTCGAGCGGCTCTGCAGCGAGCTGCCAGAGCTGCCCGTGGTCGTATGCACCGGCTCGTCGACCGTCGCCCAGCGCGTCCGTGGCCTGCGCCTCGGCGCCGACGACTGGCTGACCAAGCCCTGCCACCCCGAGGAGCTGATCGCCCGCGTCGAGGCCGTCGTCCGCCGCCGCCGCAGGCTCGAGTCGCCGCTACAGGGCCTGCCGATCCTGGCCGGCGAAGTCGAGATCCATCACGATCAGTACCAGGCCTTTGTGAACGGCACCAGCATCGACCTCACGCGGCGTGAGTTCGAGCTGATCGAGCTACTCGCCGAATCGGGCGGGCGCGTACTCGAGCGGGAGTTCATCTACCAGCGGCTCTGGGGCTACTCGATGGTCCGCGGCGACCGCTCGGTCGACGTGTTCGTGCGCAAGCTGCGCCAGAAACTCGAGCGCGTCTCGCCGACCTGGCGCTACATCCACACCCACTTTGGCATCGGCTACCGCTTTGCAGCGGAGCCCACGGACGCAAAAGCGCCGGTCGAGCCGCCACCGGTGCTGCAAGAGGTCTCAGAGTCCAGCGAGGACCTCTATCTCGCGCGGACGTAGTAGGAGCGAGAGCTCCGCACGCGCGGACCCCACGCGGATCGCCGCGAGGCCGCCCTTCTTCATCTCGATCCGTGCCGCGGTCAGCGCCGCCACCAAGCCCGAGAGGTCGGGCTCGTGTCCGATGAGCAACAGTGCCCCGTCCGCGCTCGTGGCGGCGATCAGCTCGGCCGCGCCGCGCTCGTCGAACTGCCCACCGAGCGGGGGGTGCACGATCGGCTCGATCCCCAGCTCAGCACAGGCGATTCGAGCGGTCTCGAGCGCACGCACCCGCGGGCTCGTGAACGCGTGTTCAAGGGTCAGGCCGAGCCGTGCCAGCGCCCGGCCCGCGGCCAGCGCCTGGCGCTCGCCGCGCTCGGTCAAACGCCGGTCGAAGTCGGGCGCCGAGCCGTGGGGCTCAGCGTCGCCATGCCGCAACAGCCAGAGCGTTCTCACGATGTGGGGAGGCTATAGCCTGAGCGATGTGATCTGCGCATGCATCGACATCGGCTCGAACACGACGCGCCTGCTGGTCGCCGAGCCGGCAGACGGTCGCCTGCGTGAGCTGCTGCGCCAGCGGGCCTTTACGCGCATCGGCAAGGGGTTGCAGCGCGACGACACAATTCCAGCAAAGAAGATCAACGAAGTCGTCGGCGTCGTTGCGACTCAGGTCCGCGTCGCCAAAGAGCTCGGCAGCGAGACGATCCGCGCCGTGGCGACGGCGGCGATCCGCGACGCAGCCAATCAGGACGAGTTGACCGGGGCGATCGCCCGGCGGACCGGCGTCGAAGTCGCCGTGCTCACCGACGAAGAGGAGGCGCGGCTGGCCTTCGTCGGGGCTACCAATGCGCTCGACCAGCCACCGGACGGCGACATCGCGGTGATCGACGTCGGCGGCGCCTCCTCGGAGATCGCCATCGGCACGATCGCTCGCGGCGTTCGCGCGACATCATCGTTTCGGCTCGGATCGGGCATGCTCGCCGACGCCTACCTGCACTCCGACCCGCCAACGGTCGAAGAGCTGCAGCAGCTCCGCGCACATATCGAGGGGACCTTCGAGGGCTTCACGCTGCCAACGCCTGAGCTTGCAGTCGCCGTCGGCGGCAGCGCGACCGCGCTGCGACGTCTGGTGGGCACGGTGCTCGACCACGAGTCGCTCGAGCGCGGCCTGCGGCTCCTCGCAACCGCGCCCAGTGAGCAGGTCTCGCGCCGATCGGGGATCGAGGCCGAGCGGATTCGATTGCTGCCCGCGGGGATGCTGATCCTCGAAGAGATCTCAGACCGACTCGAACGCCAGCTCAACGTCGGCCGTGGCGGCCTGCGTGAAGGCGTCATCGTCGACATCCTGATGGCCGCCGGATGGGGCGCGTAATCACCCCCCTCGCCGGCCTGCGGGTCGACCAGTCCTATGCCGATGCGGCGCGGCTGGTCATCGACCTTCGCTCCCGCCAGTTGTTCGCGCGCGCCGAAGGTCTGTTCGATCCGGACGAGCCCGAACGTGTCCACAAGATGCGCGTCGCGACGCGACGTCTGCGCTCGGCGCTAGAGGTCTTCGCTCCGTGCTTCCCCGCCGAGGAGCAGCGAGCCGTGCTCGACGAGGTCAAAACGCTCGCCGGCGCGCTTGGCGAGCGGCGCGATTGCGACGTGCAGACCGAGATCCTCGCCGACCTGCGACCCCGCGTTGGTCGTCGCGAGCGCGACGCGATCGACGAGCTGCTCGGCGGACTGCAGCGCGACCAGCGCAAGGCCAACCGCCGCCTCGCCAAAGCGCTGGCGCGGACCGAGCGCGAACACCTCGAAACCAGACTGCGGCAGCTGTCCCGATGAAGGCTCACAAGGTCGCGGGGCTCGAGCCGACGCAGGGATTGGCGCAAGCGGCGCAGCGGATTGTCGCCGTCCGTGTCGCCGAGCTCTATTCGTTTGCACCAGCAGCGCTCGAGCCGCACGGCGATGTGGCACTGCACGACATGCGGATCGCTGCCAAGCGGCTGCGATACGTGCTCGAGCTCGTCGGCTTCTGTCTCGACGACGTCGCAGTGGAGCTCGCCAATCGCGTCCGTCAGCTGCAGACGCTGATTGGCGAGATTCACGATTACGATGTGCTGCTCGCGCGCCTGGCGCCGCTATCGTCAGCAAACTCGACGGGCACCACCCGGCTCGCGCGACGTTTCCGCGAGCAGCGCGACGCACTCTTTGTCCAGTTCACGACGCAGTGGGCGGCGATTGAGGCCAGCGGCCTGCACGACCGGCTGCTCGCTGCAACGAATAGTTCACCGAACGGCGTGCCGATGAGCGCATAATGGTCGGTGGCTATGAGCACAACGGATGCGATTGAAGTCACCGATGGCGGCGGCGAACCGTCCGGCACTCGACTGAAGCTCGACGACCCGTCGCTGTATCTCAATCGCGAGCTCTCGTGGCTTGACTTCAACCTGAGAGTCGTCGAGCTGACCGAGGATTCCGCGGTGCCGCTGCTCGAGCGAGTGCGGTTTGCTGCCATCTACACGTCGAACCTCGACGAGTACTTCATGGTTCGTGTCGCCGGGCTCCACGATCAGATCGACGCGGGCGTCGATCGGCCCAGCGTCGACGGGCTCACACCATTGCAAACGCTCGAGCTGGTTCACGAGCGAACCCTCGAGCACAGCGTGAGGCTTCAGCGTTGCGTCGCGCAGCGACTGATGCCGGCCCTCGCCGAGCGCGGCATCGTGATCAAGCGCGTCAGCGAGGTAAGCGACGCTGAGCGCGAGGAGCTGGGGGCACATTTCCGGCGCGTCATCTTCCCCGCGCTCACACCGCTCGCAGTGGGGCCAGGTCAGCCGTTTCCCTACATCTCAAACCTCTCGCTGAGCCTCGGCGTGATCGTGAGCGACCCCGATTCCGGCCATTCGGCGTTCGCCCGCGTCAAAGTCCCGACCGAGATCCTGCCGCGCTTCATCTCGATCGGCAAGGACGACACCTTCGTGCTGCTCGAAGACGTCATCGCCCACAACCTCGACGCGCTCTTCCCGGGGATGATGGTCAGCGACTACGACTTCTTCCGCGTAACCCGCGACGCCGACCTGACGGTCTCCGATGAGGCGGACGATCTGCTGCAGGCGGTCGAGGACGAGCTGCGACGCCGACGCTTCGGCGAGGTCGTGCGGGTCGAGGTCGGCGCTGGGATGTCAGCGCGCATGCTCGGCGAGCTCACGGCGGCGCTCGACCTCGAGCCTCGGGACGTCTACGCCGTCGATGGTCCGCTCGACCTCACCGGGTTGCTGCAGCTGACCAAGCTCGCCGGCTACGCCGAGCTGCGGGACGCTCCCTGGGCGCCGATGACGCCGCCGAGCTTTCGCGCCGACGAGGAGGGCCGCGCCGATGTAATGGGAGCGATGCGAAGTGGTGACGTGCTCGTGCACCACCCTTACGACTCCTTCTCAGCCTCGGTCGAGCGCTTTGTCGACCAGGCCGTCAACGATCCACAGGTCCTGGCGATCAAGCAAACCGTCTACCGCACGAGCGATGACTCGCCGCTCGTCCCGGCGCTGATCCGCGCTGCCGAGCGCGGCAAGCAGGCGGTCTGTCTCGTCGAGCTACAGGCCCGCTTTGACGAGCAGACCAACATCCAATGGGCCAAGGCGCTCGAGCAGGCCGGCGTCCACGTGGTCTACGGCCACCCCGCGGTCAAGACCCACGCGAAGTGTGTGCTGGTCGTGCGACGCGAGGGCAGCGGCGTGCGCAACTACGTGCACATCGGCACCGGCAACTACAACTCGGCGACGGCACGCCTCTATACCGACTTCGGCCTGTTCACGACCGACGAGGCGATCGGCGCCGACGTCGCCGAGCTATTCAACTTCCTCACCGGGTTCGCCCGTCCGACCAACTATCGCAAGGTGCTCGTCGCGCCGAGCCAACTGCGCAACGGGATCCTGCGCGAGATCGATCAGACGATCGCGGCCCACTCGCCCACCTCGCCCTCGCGGATCACGATCAAGATCAACTCGCTCGTGGACCGCGCGTGCATCGACGCGCTTTATGCGGCCTCCCGCGCGGGCGTCCCGATCGACCTCAATGTTCGCGGGATTTGCTGCCTGCGCCCAGGCGTTCCCGGGATCTCAGAGACGATCCGGGTCGTTTCGGTCGTCGGCCGCTTCCTCGAGCACTCACGTGTCTACGCATTTGAGCGCGGCGGCACCCACACCGTCTACATCTCCTCCGCTGACCTGATGCCGCGCAACCTCGAGCACCGCGTCGAGCTCGCCGTGCCGATCGAAGATCCGCGGCTGCGCACACAGGTGCTCGACGTGGTCGCACTGTGCCTGGCCGACAACCACAACGCCTGGGATCTCGACGGCGACGGCAGATGGACGCGTCGGCGGCCGACCGGACCTGAGGCCACGATCAACGCGCAGGAGCAGCTGATGCGGCTACACGCCGGTCTGGCTGAGCAGACCACCGGTCTGAGCTGAGCAACCAGGCGCGGCGGGGGCGGTCTGAGGCTGGCACGGACTGAGCGTCGCGGCGCGTGCCGCGACGCTCAGGTTTCGCGCCGGTGATTGCTACTTCTTCTTGGTCTTCGCCGGCGGTCCGGCCTTCGGCTCGGCCGTCGTCACGGTCTCGCCGTTCTTCTTGCCGGTGAGCACGACGACCGGCGGGTGGCTGCCCAGCCGCGTGTCGTCATCGAAGGCGTCCTTGTATTCGTACTTCGGGCGCCCGAGGTCGAACGGACCCGAGATGTACTGCACCGTGGTCACGACCGGCACCACGGTTGTGGCCCCCGAATTGGCTTTGACGCTGACCGAGGGCGCCGTCGCGATCGCGTCCGTCACCGTCAGGATCGGGTCGATCCGCGGCTCCTTCCACAGCGGCCCCTGGATCGTGAACTGTCCGCTGATCACCTCGCTCGCGGTGGAGGTACCGTCGAGGCCTGTTGCCGTCACGCAGTTGATCGCGACGCCCGGAACGGCGCCTTCGCACTCGAAGCCATCCGTGGCCGGCACGCCATTGGCCGAGCCGGCGATCGTCAGCAGCGGCGATGCGTCGTAGTACTGAACCTGGTGCGGCTCGGTCTCGATCTGGTAGCCGGTGATCGGCCCGTTGCACGAGAACGAATAGAGCACCTGAGTGCCGGGGACACCCGTCTCCTTGGCGCCCGGTGCGATGGACCCGGTGCAGGTGTAGTCGTTGGGCTCGGGCGCCGTTGTCGTGGAGCCCGTGCCGCCGGAAACGGTCGCGCCGGTCGGTGCCGCGGCGATGCCGGCGTCTTTGGCCTGAACGAGCGTCGGGCCGAGAATCGCCACCGCGCTCGCGGTGACGAGCACCCCGAGCGAGGCCGCAAGTCGGCGGCGAACGCGGGAAGTGTTGAGCAACTTGGTCTCCATTCCTTGGGTGTGAGTCGACGAACAGTCGCCGTGCGTTTACACCCTAGCGCAATTAGCCCCTTCCGCATCAGCTTTGTGCCCTTTATGGTAGGCTTGACTGCTTGCTACCCCGTCAAATAACCGGAAACGGAGTTTCCTCGCCGATGCGCCGACCCCGACTTCTGCTCGTTCCGCTGCTCGCCGCCACCGCGCTTGCGGGCATTCTGCCCGCCGCGACCGCTGCGACGACCACGCTCCACCTCGACGGCTCGACCGCCGCGTTCCCGCTCCTTGAGCTGCTGAGCGCGAAGTACGAAGCAGTCGAGCATCACCACGTGAAGATCATCGTCGGCCAGGGCGGCTCCAGCGTCGGCATCACCGATGTCGCCAACGGCACCGTCAACATTGGTGACGCGGCGGCCCCACCGACCTCGTCGACGCCAAGCGGGCTGTACTTCTACCCGATCGCCAGGTACTTCGTCGATGTCGTGACCAATCCGGCGAACCCGATCACGAACCTCACGACCGCACAGGTTCAGGCGATCTTCGAGCGCAAGGTCACCAACTGGAGCCAGGTTGCGGGTTCCAGCCTCTCGACTCCGATCGACGTCGAGAGCCGCACCTCAGTTGCCGGCGTGCTGACGACGTTCGCGAGCGACTTCCTCGGCGGCAAGACCTCGCTGGTGTGGTCGGGCGCGACGCAGTGGTCGAGCGAGGCCCTGCTGCAGAAGTCTGTCGAGAGCGATCAGAACGCAATCGGTTTCCTGTCGGACTACAACGCGATCACGAAGAAGCTCAACGACGTAGCCTTCAACGGCGTGGCCGGCAGTGTGGCCAACGCGGAGAACGGGACCTACCCGGCCGTTGCGGACTTCTATGAAGTCACGAAAGGCCCAGCCAGGGGCTACTCGGCGAGCTTCATCAGCTGGATCCAGAAAAACAAGGCCGCGAAGAAGATCATCGAGACCAGCTGGCTCCCGGTTACCAGCAGCTCGTCAGTTAGCGGCTAGGAGCCCCACGTCGGAGACGACGCATGCTGGAGCGCCTGCGTAGACCATGGAGTGACCGCAGCGCCGAGCGAATGCTCGGCGCTGTTTCGTGCCTGCTCGCGGTGGGCATCATCCTGATGATCGTTTTCATCGTCCGCGGTGCGTGGCCCACCTTCAGCCACGAGGGGCTCTCTTGGCTCGGCTCGGGTGGTAGCCCCGACTCACAGCTAGGGACGATGGCGTATACGAGCTCTAAGCCGCCGCCGTCGGCGTTCGTCGTGCACGCCTGGCCGTTGATCTGGGGGACGATCCTCACCGCCGGCTTCGCCGTTCTGTTCGCGCTCGCGATCTCACTTGCGGCGTCGATCTTCATCGTCGATTTTGCCCCACCGCTCGTGCGCCGCACGATGAAGCCGGTCATCCGACTGCTCGCCGCGGTTCCCGGCGTGCTCTACGGGCTCGTCGGCGCGCTCACACTCATACCGCTGATCAACAAGTACCTGGTGACCGAGAGCGAGCAGCAATCGGTGGCCCACGTGATCCTGCTCACCGGCGGCGGCCTCGGCATCACGATCATCCTGGTGACGTTGATGATCACGCCGATCATGACGGCGCTGATCACGGACGCGCTGGAGTCGGTCCCGCGTCCGTGGCGCGAAGGCGCGATCGCGCTCGGCCTCAACCCGCTGCGCGCGACCTTGGCTGTGTCGTTACGAGCGATCCGCCCGGCGATCATCGCAGCGACCGGCCTCGCAGCCGCCCGCGCGATCGGGGAGGCGATCGTCGTGTCGATGGTCTCCGGCGGGAACTCTTTTGCCCCCAACCCGGCCGACGGCCGGATCTTCTTCTTCGAGCCGGTGGAGACGCTGGGCTCGGAGATCGTCCGCGTGGCGGAGGATCTCGGCGCGCCAGCCGTGCATTCGACGCTCTACGCATTCGCCGCGCTGCTGCTGTTCTCGAGCTTTGCCCTGTCGCTCTCCGCCTACCTCGTCAAGCTGCCGCTGCGCCGCTACCAGGTGAGCAGCTGATGGCGAGCGCACAACCATTCAGCGCGCCGAGCCTCGTGCCACCGAGGCGACGCCGCCACGGACGGCGCTCGCCGCTGCGCAGCTGGCGGCTGCGCGACCAAGCGGTCTTCGTTCTTGCCTGGACGGTCGGAATCGGCCTCTTCATGATCGTCGCCGCGCTGGTCGGGTTCTTTGCCGTGCGCGGCGCTCAGTACCTTCGACCGGAGCTGCTTGTGACCCACCCGTCGCCCTCGGTGAGTCAGGCCGGATCGGGCGGGTTTCTGGATGCGATTGAGGGCACCGTCCTGCTGGGCGTGATCGGCCTGTTGATCGCGGCGCCGCTCGGTGTGGCCACAGCGGTCTGGGTGATCGAGTACGGCCGACCACGCTGGCTAGCGCGAACCGTTGAGTCGACCGTCGAGATGATCGCTGGCACACCAGACATCGTGCTCGCGATCTTCGGCCTGGCGCTGTTTGAGCTGGGCGTGTTCGCCCCACTCTCCTTCAGCGAGCCCGGTGGCGCGTTCGGCCGATCGTTCCTGACCGCCGGAGCGATGATGTCGCTGGTCGCCCTGCCGTCAGTCTATGTCGCAACCCGCAATGGGCTCGTCGCAACGCCGCGACAGCTGCGCGAGGCCTCCTATGCCCTTGGCAAGACGCGGGTCGCGACGATCCGACGCGTCGTCCTACCGGGGGTCCGCCGCGACATCGCGACAGGAGCGACGCTCGGCCTCGGTCGCATCATCGGGGACACGGCGATCGTCATCCTTCTGCTCGGCGCGACGCTGCGGATAGACACGCAGAGCTCAACGCCGCTGCTCGGTCTGCTCCGCGGTACCGGCTCGACGCTGACGAGCTACATCTATGTCAACTCGCCCGCCGGCGAAGGCGGGGCGCCGCAGAAGGCCTACGCCGCCGCGGCGCTACTGCTGCTGGTCATTATCGGGCTCAACTGGGGCGTCGGGCGGATCGGCCGGATCGGCGGACCGCCGCTACACGAGCCCAAGCGGAGGCTCGGCGCATGAGTGCGCGCGAACGTCTGGCAAACGCACGGGCCGGCAAGCTGCGCACGCCCGTGCGCCCGTCCAGCGAGAATATGGGATTGCCGATCGACAAGCTTGAGTTGACAGCAGAGCCGATGAGCATCACCCCCGACAAGGCCGACACGACCGCGGATTCCGTGAGCAGCGCTGCGCCACGTGGCGAGCGGCTACGCCTCGAGGACGTCAGCGTCTTCTACGCCACCACGCCAGCGGTCAAGAACGTCTCGCTGTCAATCAGCCACGGCGAGGTGCTCGCGCTGATCGGTCCATCGGGCTGCGGCAAGACGACACTGCTGCGAACGCTCAACCGGCTCACAGAGCTGACACCGAACGCGAGCCACAGCGGCCGGATCCTGCTCGATGGCGAGGAAATCGACGAACTCGTCGATACGGACCTTCGCAGCCGCGTGTCGATGGTCTTCCAGCAGCCGAACCCGTTCCCGATGTCGATCTTCGACAACGTCGGCTTCGCCTTGCGCGAGCAGTCGCGACGGCGCCCGCGTCGCCCTGAACTCGAGCCGCTCGTCAGTCAGGCGCTGCAGCGCGCCGGACTCTACGAGGAGGTACGAGCCGACCTGGGCCGCTCCGCGCTGCGGCTCTCGGGCGGACAGCAACAGCGGCTGTGCATCGCCCGCGCGATAGCGCAAAAGCCCGAGATCCTGCTGATGGACGAGCCCTGCTCGGCGCTTGACCCCCGATCGACGGCGGTCATCGAGGACCTGATCGGTCAGCTGAGCAAGGAGCTCACGATCGTCATCGTCACGCACAACCTGCAGCAGGCGCGCCGCATCGCCGACCGGGTCGCGTTCATGTATCTCGGCGACCTCGTCGAGGTTGGTGAGACAGAGCAGATCTTCACGGCGCCGCGAGAGCAGCAGACGCGCGAGTACATCGCCGGCGTATTCGGATGACCGTCCGCGCCGTCGCGCTAGCCGCCATCGTCGTGGCGGCGGTCGTGACGCTTGCCGGCTGTGAGAGCACTGAGCAGGAGAGCGCACAGATCGCCAAGCGGCTCGGGCACCAGAGCGCCGGCGTGACGATCACCAAGGTCGGCGCCGCGAACCACAACGTCCGCGTCGACCAACGCCAGCTCGTCCAATCGAGCAGCGGAACGGCGGCCGCGCTCGAGCTGACGAACAAATCGGCCCGCGCACAGGTTGACATTCCAATCCTGATCACGGTTTACGACCATGCCGGCAAGCCGGTCTATAGCAACGACGACGCCGGCGCCGACGCTCCGTCCGACGAGCTTTCGCTGCTGCCGGCCCACGCGACCGTGTGGTGGGTTGACCCGAACGTGCTCGCGAGCGCCGGCAGCGCGGTGAGCGTCAGCGCCAAGATCGGCGCGTCGACGACGAGCGCGCCGCCGGCGGCCGTGCTCGCCGCCAGCCACCTGCACAGCGGCAGCAGCTACGTCGGGCCGTTTGTCGGCGGCAAGGTCCTAAACCGCTCAACGACTGCGCAAACCGACGTGACGATCTACGCCGTCGAGCTCGCGGGCGGGCACGTCGTAGCGGCCGGGCAAAGCCTCGTCGCGTCGCTCGCCGCGCACGCCTCGGCGAGCTTCCAGGTGTCGCTGATCGGCAGCGCCAAGGGTGCGAAGCCCGCGGCGACGGCCGCGCCGGCCCACATTGGCTAGGCCTGCAAGCCGATCAGCGGCTAACCGGCGGCCCCAACGTTGCTCTGGCTGCGCCGTGTCGCGGCCGAGAGCAGTTCGCGCTGGCCGGACGGAGCTCCTCGGTGAACGGCTGGGCATCGCGCTCCAGGGCGCCATCGTCGGTGGTCCGATAGACCCCCTGCCGCGCCAGCGGCGGCGAGTAGGCGTGGATCGAGATCGCCGGACCCTCACCGGCGTGCGTGATCCGATGGATCGCGCTGACGCCGAGATGAAACGACTGACCGGCGCGAAACGTGCGCGTCAGCGGGGCGCCAGCCAGCGCGAGGCGCTCTTCGCGGACGCTGCCTTTGACGACCGTAATCGCACCAGCCGACAGATCGTGGTCGTGAAAGCCGGTGTCGTTGTCAGCCGACCAACATACGACCCAGGCGTTGACGTACTCGTCATTCCAGATCGTCTCGTAGATCCGCGCCGCGGAGTCCTCGCGGACGTGTGCGCGCCAGTACTTTGGTGCCGCCGCGAGCTCGCGGGCAAAGCGCTCGAGCTCCGCCCCAACCAGCACGGCCTGCGGTTGCGCCGGCTCGCGCTCGTCGCTCATGCGGCAAGCGCCCCGGCGGCGAGCAGCCGTCCCGCGTCAGCGCCGGCAAGCGCCTGATGCGCGCCCGCCAGCGGCTCGACCACGGGCCGGTCCGACCCGTAGAGGATCTGGTCGGCGCCGACCAGTGGCTTCAGCGCGTCAATCGCGGCCAGACCAAACGAGGACGTGTCGTAGAAGGTCAGCGGATCGCGCAGATCTACGCGCGGCCCACCTCGCGCCAGCAGCCGCTCGCTGAGCAACGGCGCGCCACCGGCGAGCATCGCGAAGAGGATCCGCAAGCGAGGATGATCGCGGCGCCCGAGTGTGACAAACGAGAGCCAGGCCGCCTGCATCTGTGCGACGTAGCGGGTCAAAGCCGGCCACCAGAGCGGATCCGAGAGCGAGATCTCGCCCGGACGCTCGTGCAGGCCGGGGCCAGGATGGATGAACAGCGGGGCGTCGCGCTGCTCGAGCCTTTCGAGCAGCGGCGCGATCGCGGCAACCGCGCGCGGGGTGCCGAGCGCACCGGCGGGAAGCGAGACACCGATGCAGCCGCAGGCGAGTACGGCGTCGACATCGGCCGGCTCGGCACCATCGAGAGCGACCGGGCCCCAGGCGCCGAACTCGGCGGGAAGTCGCGCCACGCCATCGAGGTAGGCGTCGATCAACGGCTGTGATTCGCTGCGCGGGAGAGCTTCGATACCGAGCGGGCTGGAGAGCGCCACATAGGCACGATCGAGGCCGTCAGCATCGACGAGATCGGCGCGGCGCCCCAGGCGCTCGCCCGCCAGATCGACTCCCGACGTCGGCTCGCCGGCCGCGTGGATGATGCATATATCGCCACTACGGCGAACAAATGGAAGGCGTTCGCGGCATTCCAGCGCCGCGATCAGTGGCTCGGTCCAGAGGTGCTGGTGGACGTCAGCGCGCATCGACCAGCGTATTCTACAGATTTCTGATCTAGTTTATGCTGAATACCGGAAAACCCGCACAACTCCTGTGACTCGACCAACTTCAGGCTGCCGATGGGACCCCCGCGACGTGGTCAGGCCGGCTCGGCGACCGCGTCGCTCTCGCCCGGATCGACGTGCAGGCGCGGCAGCGCCCGGTCGAGCCCGCGCGGCAGCCACCATGCCCGCGGACCCATCAGAGCCATCAGCGACGGCACCAAGATCGTGCGGATCAGGAACGCGTCGAGGAACACGGCCGAGGCGAGCCCAACACCGAAGAGCTTGATCGTCAGGCTGTCACCGAGGACGAACGAGCCGAACACGCAGACCATGATCGCCGCCGCCGCGGTGATCACGCGCCCGGTTGAGGCGAGCCCGTGGCGCATCGCGTACGCGGCATCACCGGTGCGCTCCCACTCCTCGTGCATCCGCGACATCAGGAAAACCTCGTAGTCCATCGACAGGCCGAAGACGATCGCGAAGACCATCACGGGCAGGAACGCGGCGATCGGCGAAGTCGTCGAGATCCCGACGATGCCGCCGAGCCAGCCCCACTGAAAGACGGCGACGACGACGCCGAAGGCGGCGGCGACGCTCAGCAGGTTCATCACGATCGCCTTAGCCGCGACGAACAGCGAGCGGAACACGACCAGCAACAGCAGCGCCGAGATCAGCACGACAGCACCGATGAAAAGCGGCAACTTGCCGGCCAGATAACTCGAGAAGTCGCCGAATAGCGCCGTCGTGCCGCCGGCGTAAATGGTCGCGCCGGTACGCCGCTGCAGTGGCGGGATCACGTCGTTGCGCAGCCTGGTCAGCAGCGTCGAGGTGGCTGCGGCGCGGGGCGTCGTCTTGGGGACGACGTTGACTACCGCGACCTTGCCATCCGGGCTGAGCGTCGGCGGCGTCACCGACGCGACATCGGGCAGTCCGAGGAATGCAGCACGCAGCGTCTGCGCGACGCCGGTGTCGTGCGCAACTGGCAGCTCGGCGACGATCTCGATCGGTCCGGTCGAGCCCGGTCCGAATCCCTTCGAGTCGAGCTGGTAGGCCTGGTAGGTGGTCGTGCTCTTGGCGTCCGTGCCGGCGTCGGTCGCGCCGAGGCGCAACGACAGTATTGGCGAAGCGAGGACCAGCAGGACGGCCAGCGAAACGAGGCCGCAGGCAAGCGGGCGGCGTTGGACGAAGGCCGCCCAACGCTCCCAGAACCCTGGCCCAGTGCGCCGGCGGCCGCGCAGATTGAAGGGATCGAGCCGGTCGATGCCGCGGCCTAGCTTGGAGAGCACCGCGGGCAGCAGCGTGATCGCAGCGAGCATCGTCAGCAGGACCGTCAGGGAGGACCCCACAGCCGGCCCGCGCAGGAAGGCCACGCCGACGAGCAACTGCCCGAGCATCGCGATCACGACGGTGACACCGGCGAAGAGCACGGCACGGCCCGAGGTGTCCATCGCCGTGACAATCGCCTCGTCGGGCTCGAGGCCCGCGTCGAGGCCGGCGCGGTAGCGCGTGACGAGGAACAAGGCGTAGTCGATGCCAACGCCGAGCCCGATCATCGCTGCCAGCTCCGGCGTGAAGTTGACGACGTCGATGACGTGGGTCAGCAACTCGATCAGGCCGAGCGAGGTGCCAAGCGCGAGCAGCGCCGTCAGCAGCGGCAGCCCGGCCGCGACCACCGTGCCGAAGGTGATCAAAAGGATGACGATCGCCGCGAGGATCCCGATTGCCGTCGCCGGGCCGGTGGTCGGCGGCTCGACCTGCTCGATCGGCTGGCCCCCGAGCTGGATCTGCAGCGCCGAGCTACGCGCTGCCTCCGCGGTCGTGATCACACGCGTGATCGCCGTCTTCGGTAGCGCGAACGAGCGCTCGTCGAAAAGCACGGTGGCGTACGCGATGTGGCCATCCGGCGCGATCTGGTGCGCGCCGACGAAGGGCGAGACGACACCGGTGATGTGTGGGAAGCCCGCGATCGTACCGAGCAGCCTGTCGACGTCCGTGCGCACCGCGGGGCTCGTGATCGGAGCCTTGGACTCGAAGACGATCGATGCCGAGTCACCGCGCCGCGCCGGAAAGTCGGCGGTCAGCAGCTCGATCGCCTTCTCCGAGCCGGCGCTCTTTGGCCCGCTGAAGTTGCTGTTGTAGGTCGAACCAGCGGCGGCGCCAAAGACGTTGGCGGCGATCAGCGCGAAGACCCATGCCACGATCACGATTCGCCGGTGGCCGATACACCAGCGCGCCAGGCCTTTCACCGTGATCCACCTCGCACTCGCCGGTCGTTCATTTTCGGCGCGAACCCTAGCACAAGTGATAGTTGGCATTCCGTTTTGGTAACGTCCGTCACGAGATGGCAACAGCCGCCGGGGAGAGGACCCTGCGCGTCGACGCGCAGCGCAACCACGACCGCATCGTCGTAGCGGCCCACGAAGCCTTCGCCGAACAGGGCTATGGGGTCTCGATCGAGGATATCGCCCGCCGCGCAGGCGTCGGCACGGCGACCGTCTATCGGCGCTTCCCAAACAAGGAGCGGCTTTTGCGGGCCGTCTTCGACGCCCGCCTCGCCGAGCTCGGGATGGCGATCGGCGTCGCCCGGGCAGCGCAGGATCCATGGGACGGCCTGCTCGCGGGCATCCGCGCTGTGATCCAGATACAGGCGGCGAACATGGTCTTCCTCCAGATCCTCGCTCAGCTCGGCGTGCTGCCGGAACTCAAGGGCGAGATTCGCGAGCGCGTGTTCGCTCCGCTCGGGGAGCTTTTCGCCCGCGCCCAGGCCAGCGGTCAGCTGCGCGCCGACCTCGATCCGGCTGAGCTGCCACTGCTGATCGGGATGGTCGCGGCGACCGCCAAGCAGCACGACCAGCGGGAGCCTGCCGTCAACTGGGACCGCTACCTCACCCTGCTTACCGACGCGCTGCGGACGCCGGCACCAACCCCCCTGCCACCTCGCTGAGCACGACGCCAGCGCGCACGCCGCCGACGCCACCAATCAATCCAGCTTTGCCATCACGTGCTTGATGACGGTGTAGTCCTCGAGCGAGTAGATCGAGAGATCCTTGCCGTAGCCGGACTGCTTGAAGCCGCCGTGGGGCATCTCGGAGGCCAGCGGGATGTGGTCGTTGATCCAGACACAACCAAAGCGCAGTGCCTTCGCGACGCGCAGCGCTCGCGCGACATCGCGCGTCCAGACCGACGAGGCGAGCCCGTAGGGCGTGCCGTTGGCCCACTCGATCGCCTGCGCCTCGTCCTTGAAGCGCTGGACGGTGATCACCGGACCGAAGATCTCGCGCTGGATCAGCTCGTCGTCCTGTTTGAGGCCGGCAAGCACCGCCGGCTCGAGGAAGAAGCCCGGACCGTCGGGCTCTGAACCGCCGGTGACCAGCTCGACGTGCTTGGCGCGACGCCCGAGCAGGCCCTCCACGCGCTCGCGCTGGCGCGCCGAGTTCAGCGGGCCGAGCGTTGTCTCCTCGGCCAGCGTGTCGCCGAGGACAAGGCCCTGGGCCTGTTCGGAGAGGCCCGCGACGACATCGTCATAGACCTTCGCGCCGGCGAGTACGCGGGTCGCCGCGGTGCAGTCCTGACCGGCGTTGTAGTAACCCGTCCCGGCGATCGTCTCGAGCGCGCTCTCGAGCTCGACGTCGTCGAAGACCACGACCGGCGCCTTACCGCCCAGCTCGAGGTGGACCCGCTTGAGCGTCGTCGCGGCACTGGTGGCGATTCGCTTGCCGGTCTCAACCGAGCCGGTGAGCGAGACCATGTCGACTCCGGGGTGATCAACGAGCGCCTGCCCCGCCGGGTCGCCGTGTCCGCAGACAACGTTGAGCACGCCCGCCGGCAGCACCTCAGCGGCGAGCTCGGCGAGTCGTAGCGTCGTTATCGGCGTCGTCTCGGCAGGCTTCAGGACGATCGTGTTGCCGGTCGCGAGCGCCGGGCCGATCTTCCAGATCGCCATCATCAGGGGGTAGTTCCACGGCGCGATCTGGCCGACCACGCCAACCGGCTCACGGCGGATGAAGGAGGTGTAGCCCTCGAGGTACTCGCCCGCGGCACGGCCCTCCATCGTGCGCGCGGCGCCGGCGAAGAAGCGCAGGTTGTCGGCCATCACGGGAATCTCGTCGCCGAGCACGGCGGCCAGCGGCTTGCCGGCGTTGATCGCCTCCTCGCGGGCGAGCTCCTCGGCATGCGCCTCGATCGCGTCGGCGAGCTTCAGCAGCGCCTCGGCGCGGGTCGCCGGCGTCGTCTGCGACCAGCCGTCGAACGCGCTCCGTGCTGCAATGACGGCGGCGTCGACGTCGGCCTCGGTCGAGAGCGGCGCCTGGGCGATCTCCTCACCGCTCGCCGGGTTGAGCACCGGCTCGGTCTCGCCGCCCGCCGGGGCGACGAACTTGCCGTTGATGAAGTTCTCAAGTGTCCGCATCACAGCTCCCTCTTTGCGCGTGATCGATCGTCGCAGCGCAGCCTAGCGACGCCACACGCCTAGCCGGCGAGTGCCTGCTCGGGCGCGACCGGCTCCACCGCGATCGAGGCCGCGACGGCCGGGTGCGTCACGACGCCGCCGGCGACGTTGACGCCGAGGCGCAGGCCGGGATCGGCGGCGATCGCTGCGGCGACGCCCTTGTCGGCGAGCGCAAGGACGTAGGGCAACGTCGCGTTCGATAACGCGTGCGTCGAGGTGACGGGGACGGCGCCCGGCATGTTGGTGACGCAGTAGTGGGTGATGCCGTCGACCTCGAAGGTCGGCTCGTGGTGAGTCGTCGGACGCGAGGTCTCGAAGCAGCCGCCCTGGTCGATCGCCACGTCGACGAGCACCGTGCCCTTACGCATCATCCTCAGCTGATTGCGGCGGATCACGTAGGGAGCGCGTTCGCCGACGACGAGCACCGCCCCGATTACGAGGTCGACCCGCGGAAGCATCTCTTCGATCGCGAGGGTCGATGAGAAGACCGTCGAACAGCGCCCACCGAGGGCGACCTCGAGCTCGCGCAGGCGGTCGATCGAAAGGTCGAAGATGAAGACGTCGGCACCCATCCCGATCGCGACCGCGGCGGCCTGCTGGCCAACGCTGCCGCCGCCGATCACCATCACGTTCGCGGCCGCGACGCCGGGCACGCCGCCGAGCAGCACGCCCCGCCCGCCGAGCGGCTTCTCGAGCATGAACGCGCCAGCCTGGGTCGCCAGGCGCCCAGCGATCTCGGACATCGGCGCGAGCAGCGGGAGGCGCCCGTGACGGTCCTCGACCGTCTCGTAGGCGATGCAGGTGGCGCCGGACTTGCACAGCCCTTTCGTCAGCTCGGGCATCGGCGCCAGGTGCAGGTAGGTGAAGAGGATCTGGCCCTGGCGCAGCCGGTTGACCTCAAAATCGAGCGGCTCCTTTACCTTCACGATCATCTCGGCGGTGTTGAAGACCGCCTGGGCGTCGGGCTCGATCTTCGCCCCCTGAGCCTTGTACTGGTCGTCGGTGAAGCCACTCGCGACCCCGGCTCCCGTCTCGACGTGGACCTCGTGGCCGTGCTCGGTCAGCTCGCGAACCCCCGCCGGCGTCGTCGAGACACGGTATTCGTCGGCCTTCGTCTCCTTCGGAACACCAACGTTCATGCCGCCAGCTCCTCCACCTCGACAGTGATCTCACAACTGCGCGTCGCGAGCTCGGCAAACATCTCGTCCGGATCGATGCACTGCTCGGGGAAACGGACCCCGATCGCGTCGATCTGCCCCCGCGCGAGCAGGCGCACCGCAGCAACAGCCGGCGTCGCCGTGGACACGATCGATCCACCGATGCCGAATGGCTCGTAGGGTCGGGTGATCGAGCGGACGCGGACCTCGCGCCCCGCGCCGCGGGCCACGATCAGGTGGACCGAGACCGTTTCGGGCGAGGGACTGGTGGCTGCGGCCCCTGCGGCGGCGATCTCGTCGGGCGTCGCACCGATCAGCTCGCGGAGCTTGTCCTCCACCGCCGGCGCCAGCGATAGCCGGAAGCTGCACTCCCTGCAGCCGAAGCTCGGGCCGAAGCTGACGAGCTCGGAGTGCAGCGTGTAGATCGTCTGCGCGTGGCCGATCGGCTCGCCAAAGTCGACCTCTCCCCCACTCGTCAACGGTTCGATCTCGACCGCCTCGCCGTCGCGCAGAACGACCGGCTTCAGCGTCACCTCATCGAGCAGCGTCTGGACGGCGTATGGCGGGCTGAAGCCTCCCGGCGGGTTGAAGTCACGGCCGCCGGCGACGACGTCGATCGAATCTGCCGAGTCGAGCTCGCGCATCGCCCGCGCCGCCATCAGGTTCGTCTTTCCCGGGCTCGAGCCGACGCCGAGCAGCGCGAGG
>Ga0302326_10002266_pt1 | contig 47115 bp, 32 predicted proteins | sample Palsa_T0_3_FD_202264 | JGI IMG/M metagenome (GOLD analysis project Ga0302326, IMG submission 202264) | Peat permafrost microbial communities from Stordalen Mire near Abisko, Sweden - Palsa_T0_3 | ecosystem: Environmental > Terrestrial > Soil > Palsa > Peat permafrost | place: Sweden: Abisko... | reverse complement strand
GCCGCTGTCCGCACGCCATGCAGCACGTAACGTCCACCATCCGCCAGCTTATGCAGGCCGCCAATCTCCCAACTTCCCGCGTAATATGAGTGTGCGCTCTCTTTCGGGGTCAATACTTCGATGCCGTCCCCCCGCCGCACAAACGCGAAGGCCCCGTGCCAGACGGTATTGAGCGTCTTGGGACCCTTCGCCCCGTCGTTAAGTTGTACGTCCGCCATCTTCATCTCCTTTCTGCATTTTGCCCATCATTGAACGTCAAAGACTTGCAGTCCCGCCCAGTAATAAGGGTGCCTATACTCAGCCTTCGCGCGCACGGCGGCCGCCGCCCTGCGCAACGACTGATCCGCCGTCGCACCTGAAAACATTGCCGTATAGAACTCACTCATGAACACCTGCGTGCCCGCCGAGTCCAGGTTCCAGAGACTGGCTACCACTTCCCTGGCTCCGGCGTGTAGAAACGCCCACACCAGGCTCTGCGGATCGCCGGGTCCATCGCGCTCGCCCGATCCTGTGGCGCATCCGGAAAGCACGGCCAACTGGCAGCGAGAGAGATGCAGATCCTGAATCTCCGCGGCCGTGAGCAACGCTGGCCCACCGTCGCCGCCCCTCAGGATTAAACCGCCGCCATCGCCTCCATATCCATGCCCGGCGAAGTGGAAAACCTCCACGGCTTCGAGATGGTTACGGACTTCGCTCAGGGTGGCCTCGGGCCCCTCCAGCAACACCGGGCGGGAAAACCACGAGGAGACATTCTTCGCCTCTCGTTCCGCATCCGGCAGAGGAGGCAGATCCTGGTCGCCGGAAATAGCCGGCTCGCCGACAGCCAGAATGCGCTTCGCGGATGCCAGACGGGGGCTGAGCGCGGCGGACCGGCCAGCACCAACACGAATCCTGATCGCAAAGTCCTCGGACCAATAGCGTCCATTTACCCGCACCAGTGCCGGCCATGGCAAAGACGAGAGGGGGCCGTCGCTCTCTATTACCACCGTTTGCACCGCGTCCAGTTGGCTATCCCAAGAGTCAAGCAGCCAATGCGAGAGCTGCCGCGCATCTTCCCGCAATATGGCTTCAGGAGAACGCGGATTCGCAAAACCGCGCACTAGGCGGTCCGTGGCATCATGCAGAACCTTGGTCTCCGGATCTAGCCAGCGGAAGTAGAATCCCCGCGGTGTTCCTAGCCACGCCGCCACGCCTGACGGCAGTTCGGCAAACGACAATATCCCTTCGCCCCGAGCAACGACATCCCCACCAATGTTCGCTGCGGATACCTGATTGAACAGAGCAGCCCTATAGCGCGACCACAACTCCCAGGATTGGCGCGCATCGGATCCGCTCTGAATCGCGCATTCCACCAGCGCGCGATAAATGTCTCCCGTGGCGCGCACCCAAGGAAGACGATCCGCTTCGGGTAGAATCGCCCGGCTGCTCGCCCCGATCTGGAGGGCTCGCTCAAGCAAATCCTTGGCCTCGGCGTAATTGTCCTGGCGGAGGCGTAACCGGCCGAGGACGGCGGCGTACCTCAGCTGAGAGAGGGAGTCACTTCGTTGCGCGTCCGCCTCGAAACTGGCGAGCAGCGCCAGCGGTTCGTTCAGTTCGCGCAAGCCCGCCTCCGCTTCGGCCAATTCGATCCCATATGCCACCTCCAGCAACTGTCGGTCCTCGCCCGGCAACTTGGCTAGTATGGCGGAAGCTTGTTGCAAGTGTCCCGACGCTAAGTCATGCCGGCCCACCAACATTTCAGTCAGGGCGAGCTGATGCAATGCTCCCGTCTCAAAAAGGGGGTGCCCGAGGGATGCGACCGTCTCAACGCTCTCCTTCGCCCACGCTTGGGCCGAGTAGGCGGAGCTCCTGCGGGGGGCAAGCAAACTCAACTCGGAGTAGAGATGTTGGGCGCGAACCAGAGGATAGCTGCCGTTCCAGAACTGGTCGAGGCCTTTTATGAAACCCTCCCAAGCCGCCGCGACATTTCCCGTGTCTTTCTGCCAAATGCTCCTCAAAAACAGGGCCCGCAACGAAAGCACGGTATAGCGGCTCTGGAGTGCCGACTGGATCGCCTCCCTGTGGTTCGCCCATGCCTGGTTGAAGTCCCCGGCCCACCTTTCGCAGACAGCGCTTTCAAGAAGTGCTTGCGTACGCAGCCATGAGTAGCTGTTCCGCCCTAACGCCTGCCCCAGGGCACTCCCCTCGCTGACGCATCGCGCAAATCTGCTCCGCATCTGGAGGGTGTACACGCCTTCAAACTGTGCTCGCAACGCCCCCGCCTCGCTACCCGCGGACCTGAACAGCCGCACGGCGTTCTCGGCATCAGCCGAACTGCGGTCCCAATCGTCGGAATCATCCGCTACAACCGCGCGCCCCAACGCCGCGAAAGCCTCCGCCGCGCCCGCCGAGTGTGGAGTCTTCAGCACATCCCGCAGCCATGTATCGCCGTGCCGGGCAACTAACGCGTCCGCCATTCTGTGCAGAATCCTCCCAGTGCCTTCGTCGGCCGGCGCACTATAATACAGCGGCAACAAACGCGTCACGGCAACATTAAGATATTCTTCGTCCTGAGCCTTCAACTCGTCCCAAGCGACACCGCTCCGCAACTCCGCAATTAGCGCGTCGGGTATTGTGGCGGCGGCGTACTCCCGCTGCCGCTCAAGTTTTTTTTTAGGTCGTCCGCGTAGCCATGCGCCTCCCGGGCCCAGCCGCTGTTTGGATCGATGCTCAAGTATTTGTCCCAGTCGGCCTGCGCTTTTGAAAAAGCGAACATTTTCTGGGCCGTGAGGGCGTGATTGAAAATTAGCGCGGGATCGTTGGGCTTCAGCGCCATTCCCTCGGAAAACCGCTCGAAAGCCGAGGCGTATACTTGCTGATTGTGGGTCTTTTCCGCCTTCCGGAAGTAAGCCATCCCGAGGTCCGAGAGGATGTGAGCGTCTTTCGGGCGCAACGCGCGCGCCCGTTCCAGCTCCGTAATGGCTGCCACTTCGTTGTCGTCGATCAAATCCGTCCGGCCCTGAAGCCACAGCCAGGCGGGATCGTCCGGGTGCGCCTCGACGGCGCGTGCAGCGCGCGCCTTCGCGTCCAGAAGGTCCGGCAACCGGGACGATGCGACGCCGCGCTCCGTGTGCATCGGAGCGTACGCGGTGCAAGCCATCAGGCGCATCGACAGTGCGCGGTGCTCCGCATAGGCCCGGCAAGTCAGGCGTTGGGCCGCCGGAACACCGCCGAGCCATCCAATCTGGAAGAAAAAGCCCGCCACAACCGCCGAAGCCGCCGTCAGAGCTCCTGCCGGCGCCACCCGCCGAAGAAACAGAAGAATCGGAGGCCACCACTCCTTCTTCCCTTTCACGATGCGCTCTACCAACTCCCGCCGCCGCGCAGGATCCGCCAACCGCCCCTTACCCGCCAATTCCTCTTCCTCCCGCGTGGGAGGCTCGCTCAAATCCTGCACGGCTTCCCGCAACACGGTGCCGCACCAGTCGCATTCGGCGGCATGCGTCAGGAGCCTCTCGGCCTCCTCCGGTTCCACCTGTCCAGGCAGCAACAGCCGTAGCCGGTCTTCGCCGGGACAATCTCGCGTCTTTTGCGGCCGCCGGTGTGCCTGCGCCCCGGCCCGCAGCCGCTCAATCGGATCCCCGCCGATTCTATCCCCAGTATTCATACTCATCCTAAGAAACGACAGCGCCGCGGTATTACCTTTTGCCGTTCTTTAAAGCCTTTCGAATCAGGTCCTTCAATCGCACGATGACGGCCTCCACACCCTTAGTGGTCAGCTTAAGGCTGGAAATTGCGGCAATCTGTTTGGCTGACATCCCCTGCCGGTAGTAAAGCCAGAAAATCTGCCGGTCCCGCGCGCTGGTATGCTCCCGCTCGAACACGTTCTCGATGTCCAGAATCAGCAACCGCCATTCGGTCTCGCTCGGCACCGCCAAATCGGCCGGCAGCGGGCATGGCTCCGGATGCTTGCCCCCCTTCGACTTGAAGTGGTCGTGCACCACATTGGCCGCAATCACGCTTACGTAACCGAAGACGGCGCCTGGATATCGGGGCTGGAATTCGCGCAGCACTTTTGCCTGATTCGCGCAGAACTTAAGGTAGACGTCCTGCACCAGATCGTCGCGCAAGCCGGCGCTATCGAATCCGTAACGCCGCATGGTGCGCACCACGGTGGCCACGATCAGGGGCCTGAACCGGTCCACTAACTTGTCCCAAGCTTGAGCGTCGTCCATATTGGCACATTGCCGCAGCAACGCTTCCGGCGAATCTTCATCGCCGTAGGGATCCCATGGATACTCCTCAAGGGCGAGTCCCATCGGGTCGCCGCTCCCAGTTTCATCGCTAGACATGCGCTATATCCGATATAACGATCCAACTTGGCAATTCCCTTTCGCCCAACTCAAAATTTTCCCGGATCGCTTCTTAGACGCTGCAAGACGCTCTCCACGCCCTTGACTGTCAGTCCTATAGCCGGAATCGCAGCGATCTCCTTGGCCGTCATCCCTTGCAAGTGGTACAGCCAGAAGATCTGGCGATCTCTCGCGCTGGCATGCTTTAGCCGCCGATCGGCGATCTCGGCCTTCAGCGCCAGCCATTCCTCTATGTTCGGCGCCGCAGAGTCCGGCGGGTCCGCCGAGAGTTCCCCGGTGCGAAGGATGTCTTTCCTTTTGCAGTAGTCCTGGGTCACTCGTACTGCGATGACCTGGACGTAACAGTACGCCGATCCGGGATGCCGCGGCACGAACGCGCGCAGGGCTTTGGCATCTTTCGCGCTAAGTCTGAGGTAGGTATCCTGCACCAGGTCGTCGAATAGGTCGCGGTCGAACTGCCCATACCGCCGGCAGGTGCGCGACGCGGCTTTGTATATTACAGTGTGGAAACGGCGGATAAACTCGTCCCAAGCGGCAGAGTTGCGCAAGTCCGCGCACGCGCACACCAAGTCGTCCGGCGGTAAGTCGCTATAGTTGTTTGCCAGTGCAGGAGATGTTAACACGCCAAGAACGCCGGACACAATCCCTCCGCAGCTCAAATCTGCCTACGGAAGCAATTCGCCGCAGGTTTCGATTTATTAACAGAAACACCAAAAAAGGCACCGACAGCGCCAGGTCGGCGCCGCTTCCTGGGCACAGGTCGCGGGGCGCGGCGACCCATCAAGCCCGCCGTGGCCGTTCCCCTTCCGCCCAACAGCCCGGATTCAGCCAGACTTGCCAACTCGGATTCGGGCAACCCGTCTGGACACGGGCATCAGGCAGAATAACCGGGCGGTCGCCCTTGCGCAGCCGCAATCTCAAACGCGCTCATAGGGTGCGCGTACCGCATGCCGGCCATTCTGCCCTCGAACCGGTGCGCTGGGTGGGTGAATATGTAGGGCGCGGCCGCCACGGTAACCTCCGTCCTCCCCCACCGATGCCACTTAGGCGGTAGCGCTTGCCCGGCGAGAGCTGCTGCAGGCCTGGACAAAGGCATGCCACACGGTGTTAAGCGTTCCACTAATCGGAACGCTCGTTTCATTGCGTTTATCTCTCTCGATTTCCGCCCCGCCGCGGCCTGTGAAGGGAATTCGCCCTAGACTTCGATCTATAACATGAAACCCGGCGAAAGGAAATTACAGACGGCGGCCTAGACACCAAACTGGCGGTGCCGCGTCACCTGCCACCCAATCGCCTGTCGAATCGAAGCGAAGGAGATGCTGTCATGCATGATGTAAGTGGTCGTGCGCCTGAGCCGCGGCGCACATGTGCGCAACGCCCCCTTGCCGGAAGGCGCGAAGGCGATGGCGCCGGTAAGTGGTACCGATCCCGTTGCGGCGCCAAGCCGCGCGGCGAGGCTGCCGCCGGGCAGCCGCAAAAGGATCGCCCATGAGCATCGCCATGAACTTCGATGCCGGCTTTGTAACCAGACTGCAACGGCGCGATCCGGAAGCCTGTACGTCCCTGGTAACCGCTTTTACGCCCGTGCTCGACGCCAGGCTGCGTTACAGGCACCGCGACCCCAGCATCCGCGAAGACGTGCGCAATGAAACCTGGTATCGGGTCTTTTGCCTGTTGGACCGCGGACGCGTGCGCAAACCCGATCAACTGGGCTCGTTCGTGCTCGGCGTCTGCGACCGCGTGGCCCACGAATCCCACCGCAAGGCGCGTGCCACCGAACCTTTGCACTGCATCGCCATGGAACCCGCCGACCGCCGGCCGCATCTCGACAAACTCCTCATCGAAAAGGAGCGGGCGGCCGTCCTGTGGCGAGCACTGATGCAGTTGCCCGAAGCGGACCGCGGACTCATCGTGGAGATGCACTGGGAAGAGCGCGCCCGGCGTGACATGGCCCGCGAACGGGGCATCGGCAACACCATCCTGAACACCCGTCTCTGCCGCGCCCTAAAGCGTCTCCGGAAGCAGATCGTCCTGCCGGAGCCGGCCCCGAAACCGGCTTGCCGGCCGAGAGCACGGAGCGCGCGGGGCGCCAGCGCGTGCCGGGTCCCCGCGCATGCGGACGCCGGCGCCCGAGACAGGTGGGCTACCATGGCTGCATGAGCGCAGCCCCGCCGGATATCTCGGTGGCCGTCGTCAATTGGAACCGCCGCGAATACCTGCGGGCCTGTCTCGCGTCGCTGGCCGGCCAGCGCGGAGCCAACTTCGAAGTCATCGTGGTGGACAACGGATCGAGCGACGGTTCGGCCGAAATGGCGCGCGCGGAGTTCGGCGCGCGCGTGATCGCCAACACGGCCAATCTGGGCTTCTGCGCCGCTAATAACCAGGCTTTCGCCGCCGCCTGCGGCCAGTTCATCGCCCTCCTGAACAACGATGCGGAGGCCGCGCCGGACTTTCTCGCCAACCTGCGGCGCGCCTTCGACGCCGCGCCGGATATCGGCATGGCCGCCGCCAAGGTGCTGGTCTGGGACGATCCTCGCCGCATCGATAAAGCCGGGCACCTGATCTATCCCGACGGTCAGAATCGCGGCCGCGGCACCGGCGAAATCGACCATGCTCAAGGTGGCCAATACGATCGCGTCGCAGAGTGCCTGTGGCCGGATGGCTCGGCCGCCATGTACCGCAAAGCCATGCTGGAGGCGATCGGCGGATTCGACGAAGACTTCTTCATGTTCGCCGACGACGCCGAACTCGGCCTGCGCGCGCGCATCGCGGGTTGGCGCTGCCTGTACATGCCCGGCGCAGTGGTGCGCCACCATCGCGGCGCCAGTTTGGATGCGGGTTCCACCCGGCGCATCTTCCTGATCGAGCGCAACCGCGTTCTGCTCGCCGCCAAGCTGTTTCCCTGGAGTTTGTTGCTGCTGAACCCTTATTACTTTGCGCTGCGCCTGGCCAGCGGCCTGGCGGCGGCGGCCGGCGGGAGAGGCGAGATGGCCCGCTTTCCAGGCGTCGCCAACAAGCTGCGCTTGGCGTGGACCATTCTCCGCGCGGATCTGGCGGCCCTCCGCCTGCTGCCGCGCATGCTTCGCAAACGCCGCCAGGTGCGCAGCATCGCCAAACTGACCCCCACCCAAATCCGCCGCCTGATTCTCGAAAACCGCATCCCTGTGCGCGCCCTGGTGGAAAAATCGAACTAGGAATTCTGACTCCTGTCTCCTGACTCCTGTCTCCGCCCACCCCTCCATCCGGTGTACAATATGGATGCCAATTCGGAGTGTGCCGCTTGGACCCGAACAATTCTGGGGGACCCATGGATAAACCAGCGCAGAACATTCAAGATAGCTTTCTAAACAACGCGCGCAAAGACAAGATTGTCCTCACCATCTATTTAATGAGTGGGGTAAAACTTTCCGGCCGGATCAAGAGCTTCGACAAGTATTCCCTGGTTTTGGAAACCAACAATCAGGAACAGCTCATCTTCAAACACGCCATTTCTACGGTGGTGACCCTGAAAACAACCCACTCCTATGCGGCCGGCTCGCAGCCCGCGGCGCAGGTGTCCGCCGCGGCCGCTTCGGGATCCGGTCCTGTGGCACAGGCCGAAACACCGGAGGTCTAGATCTCTACCACCCCACAAACGCCGCCGGAACGGGCGATCCTCGTCGGGGTGGATTGGAAGAGCCGCCGCGCCGGAGCGTCGTTCGGGACCCGGGACGCCGCGGAGTCCCTCGAAGAGCTTGCGGAACTGGCCGCCGGCGCGGGCGCCGTCATCGCCGGCCGCATCATCCAGTCCCGCGACGCGCCTGAAGCCGCCACGCTGATCGGCCACGGCAAAGTACAAGAGTTGGCGGAATTGGGCAAATCCCTGAATGCCGGCCTGGTCGTTTTCGACCACGACCTTACGCCTACCCAACAGCGGAACCTGGAGAAGGCGCTTGAGTGCCGCGTGATCGACCGCACGCAGCTCATCCTGGATATCTTCGCCCGCCGCGCCCGCACGCGGGAGGGCCGCCTGCAGGTGGAACTGGCGCAGTTGAATTATCTGTTGCCGCGCCTGACTGGCCGGGGGATTGAGATGTCCCGCCTCGGCGGCGGCATCGGCACGCGCGGCCCCGGTGAAACGCAATTGGAAACCGATCGCCGCCGCATCCATCGGCGCATCAAGAAAATCGAAGAGGACCTGGAGAACGTGCGCGCCGGACGCGCGCTGCACCGCCGCAAGCGGCAGGCGGTGCCCCTGCCGACCATCGCGCTGGTGGGTTACACCAACGCCGGAAAATCGACGCTCTTCAACCGCCTCGCCCAAGCCGCCGTACTGACCGACGCGCGCATGTTCGCCACGCTCGATCCTACGGTCCGCCCCGTCACGCTGCCCTCCCGTCGGCGCGTGCTGCTCAGCGACACCGTTGGTTTCATTGGGAACCTGCCTACCACGCTGGTGAAAGCTTTCCGCGCGACTTTGGAAGAGGTCACCGACGCCACTCTGATCCTGCACGTAGTGGACGTCTCGGCGCCGCACGCCTCGGCGCAGACCGGGCACGTGCTCAAGGTTCTGGCTGAAATCGAGGCCGCCGCCATTCCCCAACTGTTGGTGTTGAACAAAGTGGACCGTCTGCCCGAAGCGGGCACGGATGTGGAAGCGTACCGGCACCGTCTCCTGGGTGGCGCCGGTGCGTCGGCGGAATCGCGCGCCGTAGCCATCTCCGCGCTCACGGGGCAGGGAATCGACCGCCTGCTTGCGGCCGTCGACGAAGTGCTGCCCTTCGATCCCATCGTGCGCACGCGCTTGCATTTGCCGCTGGGCGATGGCGCCCGCATCTCGATGGTGCACAATCTGGGCCGCGTGCTTGAAACCAGTTACGACGGAGACTCCTGCGAGATGGACGTGGAGATCCCCGAATCGTTGCGCCAGCGGCTGGCCGCCTTCGTCAGGTAGTGGGGCGGGCGTCGGGTTTCCGGACCCGCATCCCGACATATACTAGACACAGGGACACCTTGCCGGACATCAAGACCAGCCTGGAGAAAGCCGTCGTGGCCCCGATCTTCGAGAGCCTCGGCAAAAACGGACATCGGGACCAATCGCTGCCGGAGGTCGTTCTTGCCAACAGGCGAAGCCGTGCCTTCGAGCGCGTGCTGCAAGCCTTGATCTCGCGTGGAGCACCCAAGATTGCCGACGACCTACGTGTCCGCCTGGAATCGATGATCGATGCCTGGAGCACCCAGTCCTTCGACGACGCATTCCAGCCCATTCAGGAATTTGAGATTCAGTGCGCGCGCGAACGGGATTTGGTCGTGGCGGAACAGTCTGGCGATCAGCAACGCGTGCTCGACGTCCTTGAGCAGGAGTTCCGCCGAAAGGTCATCGAGCAGTTTGGCTCCATCGAATTGCGGGGCATCCAGCTCAACCATCGCGTGATTTTGGATCTCGACAAGGTCTATGTCCCACTGCACTTTGAGGAGCTGAACGCACATGGGGCTGGGGAGGGCGGCATTCTTACGGTGGAACAGCCACGGCGAAAGTCGCTTTCCGACATCGTGAATGAGAACCCGCGGATCCTGTTGATCGGCTCACCAGGGGCCGGAAAATCGACGCTGGTGTCCTACCTTGCCAATCGCTGCGCACACGGAGACCACGGCTTGATCTGGCCGGATAGAGCCTTACCGTTTGTCATTACGGTCCGCGAGGTACGGGCCGCAGGTTTGAGCCCAGAATGGCTCGTGGCCCAGGCGGCAGTTCCGCTAGTTTCGGCCGCCCTATCCGAACAACGCGCGGTTATTTTCGTGGATGGCCTGGACGAAGCGCCGGAGGAGATGCGAGAGCAATTCGTCGCGGCGATCACCAGGTTCACTGACGAGCACCCCGAGACGCCGGTAATTGTGACAAGCCGGCCTGCTGGATCTCCCGGAGAGATCGAGCATGGCCTGCCCGGCTTCCGAGGCTTCCGGCTGGCGGACCTAACCGCCGCTGAAGTCTACGATTTCATCGATAAGTGGTGTCGTGCCGCTGAGATCTCGGCCCAACCGAATTCCGCGGACGCGATCCGCGTGGCGGACGCCGCCGCAGCAGATCTCAAATTCCGCGTCGCGCGCAGCCGCCCAGTGCAGCGAATCGCCGTCAATCCACTCCTCATCACAATTGTCTGCGTCGTGCACCGATATCTCGGACGTACGATCCCCGAACATCGCGTCACGCTCTATCAGAAATGTACGGACGCCCTGCTCTACGAATGGGACCGCGCCAAATTCGCGAAGGACGCGGCCGTCGGAGACCTGGATGCCAACCAGAAGAGCGCGTTGCTTCGTAGTGTCGCGAGCGCCCTTCATGAACAGCACGCGGCAGAGATCCCGGAGTCGGATGTGGTTCGGCACTTTGCTGCGACGCTTCCGCAACTGGGCAAGCGGGAGGAAGATGCCCTTCGGATCGTGCGCGAAATTCGGGACCGCAGCGGACTGCTCGTGGAGCGCCGGCCCGGGGCATTCGCGTTTTCCCATCTGACCTTTCAGGAGTATCTCACTGCCCTTGACTACGCTCCCCGATCAGAGCAGTTGCTCCGGCGCCTGGACGACCCGTGGTGGCATGAAGTCATCGCTCTCGCAGCAGGCGTTACCGGCTGTGATGCCGTCAAGATCATTAGCGCGATTCTCGAAAGAAAGGACCGGGAAGCTGTTATCTTGGCAGCCAAATGCCTCGAGACGGCTATCAGCGTTCCGCTCAGTCTGCGCGCGAGGGTGGAGGCCGCAGTTGAGGGCATCCTTCCGGCGGGGCCCCAAGACTGGCAAGGACTGCTGGAGATCGGACTGACGGTCGCGCCGATTCTTGCCCGGCGGCTGCGCGGCTACGACGCGAACGGTAAGTGGTGCTCATTCCAATTCTTTCAGTCGTTTGAATACGAACCCATAATTCCTATCCTGATCGATGTTGCCTCGGACGACGAGCCTGGGCCGATCTTCTCTCCTGGGAGCGGCAGGGTCCTCAGGCCGACCGTGGGAGATTGGGCAGTGGCCGCGCTGCGCGGGATGGCCCAGTGGTCTGAGAGTGCAAGGCGGGCGCTGGCTGTGGTCCTGTCGAGGCCCCTATCGAAACAGTCTCGCGAGTTCTTACAGTCTGTTGGTGCCCTGAGCGAGGATGTCAGAGCTTCTCGCCCGGACAACCGCTCTTCCAAGCGCGCCAAAAGCACTGCGTAAGTGCTGCCGAGTAAGCCCGCTTCGGGTCGCTGAAGTTGCGCAGGATGGTCGCTGCGAGCGCCTTCGCCTGGGCCTCATTCCCCTCGCGATAGAATTGCACGGCGTCACCCACCAGTCGGAGCATCTCCTCAATGTGGAGCTTCCTTTCGTCGGTGAGCCAATGCCGCTTCAAATCGAAATCTTCGAGCATCCGATCCGCCGCACTCCCTGGCTTCGCGGCCTTCACGGTGCCGTCCTCGTAGAACATAAAATGGCGGCTCGGGTCCCCCTGGTCCGGGCGAACGTAGCCACCATGCTTCGGCCACTTGTCACTCTTTGCACCATTGCAGCCGGGGCATCCCAAGAAGTAGTTTGTCCACTCATAGGCCAGGGACGGGAACAAGGCCTTCGGCTTGAAGTGCTCGACATGCGCCGCTCTGGGTGCGTTGATCGGCCATTCGCAATACACGCACTTGCGGTGCGACATGGCCGCGATCAGTTCCTTATGGCGCCCCCAAACCGGGGGGAACTCGCCCCTGCCAGGTGCATTCGTTGAAAAGCCGCTCCTGCGTGCCTTCGAATTGATCGCAAGCTTCTCGAACCGGGTTGCCTCCCGGAGGAACCCCGAATAGTTGCGTAGCGCCTTCCTCACCTGCGCGCCCCAAACCACGGGGTGAGGGCAATCCTTCCGGTATACTCGTCTCACTTGCGGGCCTTCCGCAGTTCATCGGTCAAAGCCTTCACGAACTCTCCCTGCATGCGCACCATCTGCGCCATCGTTGAACCATCCGCGCGCCGCCGGTCCTCCTTGGCTACCAGTTCCTCAAGCTCGTCTATTGCGTTCTTCAACTCGCGGTAATCCGCGTCTCTTGCGGCCCCGCTGCTCACCTTCGCCTGGAGTTCGTCCGCACGCTTTTCGATCTCGCCATATTCCACAGAGAACCTCGACCCAACGCCGAACAGATGCGCCTCAAACAACAACGACCCCACCTCCGCCCCCCGCAACGACTTCATCAGCCGGTTCGACAGCCGCTGTGCGGTTACAGCACCGTCCTTTTCCATCAGCCGCAGCACCGTGAACCCCTGATCAATCGCCGCCTGCACAACAATCGGCGAGTGCGTCGTGAGTACGAACTGCGTATTCGGAAAGAGCGCCGTCAACTGCGGCAGTACGGTTCTCTGCCAGCGCGGATGAAGGTGCAAATCGATCTCGTCAATGCCGACCAGCGCGCTGCCCGCCAACGAATTCTCTTCGAGAAATAAGTATGCATAGCGAAGCATAAGGTCCAGCACGATTACAATAATCGCCTGGTAGCCGTCCGACAACTGGGTTAATTCCAGCGGAACACCGTTTCGGACGATCTTCGGGATCAGGTGGAGGTCGCCCTGTTCCATCTTGATCTCGGAAATGCTCGCATCCATCTCGGGCAGGGCCGCGTTCAACCGGGACCACAACGTGTCCAGCCGCGGATCTGCACTGCGGCCGAAATTGAGTCCCCTCAGGTATCCGGCCACATCCTGTAGCAGCCGGTTGTCTGGGCGAGTTAACGTCGTCGTCCGCGCCTTGTCCGCGTGGGACGCCAGTTCGTCCAGATATTCGGCATCCGTGAGATTTCGGGACTCTCTCTCGGATTCCGCTATCGGCACGCGCCGGTACCTTCCGTACAGAAAAACGTGGCGGTCAGTTGGGAGCCGCCTCCGTTCCGCCTGTTTCGAGTCCCACTTCGCGATTGCGGACCTCCCGCCGCTTTCGTACAAGGCAATCTCGCCATGCCCCGCACCGTGGCGCAACGGAAACTCGCTGAGACCTTCATCATCGCCATTCGTGATCGACGCCAGCGCCTCCATCAGCGTCGTCTTGCCGCTCGCGTTGGCGCCCACGATCACGGTAACACGCTCGTCGAGCGGAATCTCGGCATCGCGAAAGCATCGCACGTTCTTCATCCGCAGACGATCGAAGCCCCGGTCTTTACCCGGCATAGTGCCTCAATTTTATCACTCCCGCCCAATTCGTAGGCGCGGCCGCGCGCTTTCCCGGCGCATCCGCATGCTATCCCACGGAGAGATGGCCGAGTGGTTGAAAACCGTACGCCTGGAAAGCCTGTATAAGGGGAAGCTGCGGCTCTCCAGACCCGCGACCCACCATAAGCTCCACTTATGTTACAATGGCGTTGTTTGCACCTTTTCGAAGCCAAGCTTTTCAAGGAAATCGCCCAGACCAAGAGCATCAGCAAGGCCGCCGTGCACAACGGCATCAGCCAGTCCGCGGCTACCCAGCACGTCCAGGAGTTAGAACGCCGCCTGGGTCTGCGCCTGGTGGACCGCAGCACCCGGCCGCTGGCGCTTACCGATGCCGGCAGACTCTATGCGGACTTCTGCCGTGAGGTCCTGCGCCGCGAGGAGCTGTTTCTGGTGTCGCTCGAACGGCTGAAAGGGGAAGCCGAAGGCGCCGTGCGGGTGGCATCAATCTACTCGATCGGGCTGTCGGAAATGTCGCGCCTGCGCCAGGAGTTCGAGCGGCGCCATCCGCAGGCGCAGTTGCACGTCGACTACCTGCGTCCGGACAAGATCTACGAAGCGGTGATGGGCGATCACGCCGATCTGGGCCTGGTCAGCTATCCCGTGGCCAAGCGTGAACTGGCCGTGGTTCCATGGCGCAAGGAACGCATGGCCGTGGCGTTGGCGCCTGCGCATCCGCTAGCCGCCAAGCGAATCCTGCAGCCGGCCGATCTCCAGGGCCAGGACTTCATCGGCTTCCACGAGGATTTGCTGATCCGGCGCGAACTGGACCGCTTTTTCCGCGACCAGGGCGTGGAAGTGAACCAGGTGATGCAATTCGACAACATACAGACCATCAAGGAAGCCGTGGCGCTGGGTTCCGGAATCAGCATCCTGCCGGAGCGCACCATGCAAACCGAAATCGAGCAGGGACGGCTAATTTCCGTGCCCCTGCATGCTCCGGCGTTGTTGCGGCCCCTGGGCATCGTACACCGCAAGCGCAAGAAGTTCAACCTGGCCGCGCAGGCCTTTCTGAACCTGTTGCGCGAGCAGCCGGTGGCGCAGGCTTCATGAGAGCGGCGCGCGCAGGGTGGCTGGCAGCCGTGGTGCTGGGCATCGTCGCGCTAGCGGCCGGCGACATCGTGGACGACGTGCGCGCCGCCTGCGCCGCCCGCAACTTCGCGCTGGCCGAGCGGAAAATTCAGAGCTACCGCGCGACCGCGGGAGTGACGCCGGAGATGCTGGAAGCGCTTTCCTGGCTGGCGCGCGGCGCCCTCGACGATAAGCAATACGATCGCGCGGATAAATTCGCCATCGAGACGCGGCGGCTTTCGCTGGAGCTGCTCAATCGAGCGGGCAAAGGGGACGCCGCGCTGGTCACCGCGCTGGGCGCCGCCATGGAAGTGCATGCGCAGGCGCTGGCGGCGCGCGGCCGACGCGCGGAGGCGGCCGACTACCTCAAAGCCGAAATGGCGACGTGGAGCGGATCGGCGCTGGCGCCCCGCATTCAAAAAAACATCAATCTGCTGACCCTGGAGGGAAAACCCGCGCCCGCCCTGGATGTCGGCCACTGGCTGGGATCGCAGCCGTTATCGCTGGCGGCGCTGAAGGGCCATCCCGTGCTGCTTTTCTTCTGGGCGCACTGGTGTGGCGATTGCAAAGCGGAGGCGCCCATCCTGGCGCGGTTGATGCAGACCTACGGCCCGAAAGGCTTGGTTTTGGTGGGACCTACGCAACTCTACGGCTATACTGCCGATGGCGATGCCACGCCCGAGGCGGAAACCCGGTATACCGAGCAGATCCGGCGGCAGTTTTACGCGCCGCTAGGAGGCATGACAGCCCCGCTCGGCGCGGAGAACTTCCAAAGATACGGCTGCAGCACCACACCGACCCTAGTGCTGTTGGATAGCGCCGGGATCGTACGCCTGTATCACCCCGGCGCCATGACCTATGACGCGTTGGCCGGGCAGGTCAGGCGCTTTTTAGGCGCGGCCGGCTCGCATTCTTAGCCTGGCACTCGGCATAGCTTTCCAGACACCGGATCAGGCTCTCCACGGCGATGCGCCGGGAATAGAGCTCCGCCAGTTTCTTGTGAAGGGACTCAATATTGCGGGGGGAAGTGTTACCTGGATTAGCACCCATATTGTCCACTTCTATCAAACGGTCTGGGGCCGGACAATACCTCCATATGGGGATGGACAACAATACCCCCATTTGCGGGTATCGCCTGTCCGGCATTGATCCTCAACCTTGCAGAATCGCGGCGATGCGGCCGGCGTCGTTGGGCACCACCGTGGGCTGATTGCCAAAGCGGGGACGAATCGCGGCGCCGCCGGGAGCTTCGAGTTTTCCAGTGTGATAGCGGTAGATGTAATCGGGATCTTTCAACAGATTGCCGGTGAGGACCGCCACCACGTCCGCCTCGGCCGCCATCGCGCCGGATGCCGTCAGCTTGCGAATGCCCGCCAACGTCGCCGCCGACGCGGGCTCGCAGCCGATACCGCACCGGCCGATCACCGCTTTTGCATCGGCGATTTCCTGTTCGCTCACTTTTTCCACCACGCCGCCGGAGCAGGCCACTTCGCGCAGCGCCTTGGGCCACGAAACCGGATCGCCGATCTTGATCGCCGTCGCCAGGGTTTCCGGGTGGCTCACCGGGTGAAAGCCGTCCGCAGGCGCGCGCATCAGATCGTAAAACGGCGCGGCGCCTTCGGCCTGAATCACCGCCAGCTTGGGGATGCGCGCGATGAAGCCCAGCGCGTGCAACTCCCGCAGCGCTTTGCCGAACGCGGCGGTGTTGCCCAGATTGCCGCCGGGAAGCACGATCCAATCGGGCGGGTTCCAATCGCGCTGGTCCAGCATCTCGACGACGATGGTCTTCTGGCCTTCGATGCGAAACGGATTGATGGAGTTGAGCAGGTAGATGCCGAGGCGTTCGGCGAGCGTGCGCACCAGGGCCAGAATCTGGTCGAAGTTGGCCTCCACCTGCAAGGTCTTCGCGCCGTATTCGAGCGCCTGCGCCAGCTTGCCGTAGGAAATATTGCCATAGGGAATGAACACGATCGGACGGAGGCCCGCGGCGCTGGCGTAGGCGGCCATGGATGCCGAGGTGTTGCCCGTGGAGACGCAGGCCACGCGCGGCATGCCCAGCCGCAGCGCCTGCGCCACGCCGCAAGTCATGCCGTTGTCTTTGAAGGAACCGGTGGGATTGAAGCCCTGGTGCTTGAACGTCAGGGCGTCCAGGCCGCCATACGCGGCGGCCGGAGGTGCGGGGAGCAGGGGCGTGTGGCCCTCGCGCAACGTGACCACGCGGTCGAACGATTCCAGGAACGGGACGATCTCGCGATAGCGCCAGACGCCGCTTTGATCGAGCGGCGCGTTCGAGGCCCCCCGCGCGCGCCAGATGCGCTTCAGCTCGTCGGGCGCAGCCGCGGGCGGCGGATACCACACCTCCAGCAGCCCGCCGCAATGCGGGCAGTTGTATATAACCTCGGTGATGGGGAAGCGCGCGCGGCAGCGCTCTTCGAAGCAGATTAGCTCGGCGGGCATGGAACTTCAATTATAGCGGCGGGGCCAGTTATACTAACGGGCGTGACCCGATTTCAGGAAATATCGATCAAGGGCTCCCGCCGGCTGGCCGATGTGCAGCTTGAGTTGCGCCCGTTCAGCGTGCTGATCGGGGCCAACGGCATCGGCAAGACGTCGCTGCTGGATGTCATTTATACTGTGCTTGATGCCGAAACCAAGCGTCTTCGTGGGTTCCTCGACCGAAGGTCTCGATGTTGCCTACGCTGTTCGAGATCAGCTCGACCGCGAAGCCGAAATCACTCTCTGGAACGAGGGCATCTTCCAACTGAGCCATGGCTTTCTTGAGTCGCTCGTAAATGCGCTTGATCGTTTCGACTTTGCCATTCTGGTCCTGACTCCCGATGAGCTTCTCGTGAGCCGCGACGACTCGCTCCTCGCTCCGCGCGATAACCTCGTTTTCGAACTCGGCCTCTTTATGGGGCGGTTGGGACGCGCCCGGACTTTTGTCATCTGCGCAGATGACGGCCGGCTGAAACTGCCGTCAGATCTAGCAGGAATCTCCGTCGCCCGGTACGATTCCGCGCGTACAGATCACAATTTGGTGGCGGCAGTTGGCAGCGCTTGCAACTTGGTCCGAAAGGCAATCACGAGTCTGGGACTATCGGAATCGCGGAGCCTAAGCCGTTTGCGGCAAGCCACTGATCAGGTTGAGGGCATTTCCAGTAGAGTCGGTGGCCTCGTTGTACTGCTCGCGCGATCGAGGATCATTGAGCTAGATGTGATTGAGAAACAGTTGGGCTTTCTGTTGCCTACTGGCGAGTTGGAGCGAATTAAGAAGGACCTCAGAGATCTCCAGCGGGCCACAGAGGCGAAGGAGGCAACATAGGAGCCGGCGTTGTGGCCGTGTTCCTGCTTAAGGCGATCCGATGATGTGCGTCTGTCCAAACCCGACGCCATGGCATGAAGCGTTTCAGCGTCTGGCCGACTACGCTGAACTGCACGCGTGCACACCGTCATCTCCGCCAAAACCTCTAATCCTTACCGGATGGGCTTGCAGCAGTGATACTGAGAAGGCAGAACGGTGGGAAGGGACGCTTGCCTGGGCTGCGAATAACGGATGCAGTGATCTGCTCTCAAGGATTCCCGAGCAGGATTTCTACTTTGTCCACGAAGTGACGAGCCGTGCGGTCGCCCCTCTGGGCGGACCGATGCACCGAGCATGGGACTTCGAACGGAAAAGCCGTCCCCCAACGGGACAGCTCGCGAAGCGCATGGACGCACTGTTATCGAGCTGGCCCGAGATCGTTGGCCAGGAACTGGCGAATATTACTCGGCCGACAAAATTCACCGGCGCGAAAGCGCGCCGCCTCTTGGTTCTCGCCGACGCGGCGGCCAGGCCACCATGGGGTGGGTGGTCGTGCCTGTCCACACGCGAGTCAGAGCGAAAGGTATTCACTGGCTTTCGAGCGGCGGTCAACGCAGCCATCGCTCCACACGAAGTTGATCACATTGACTTCACAACTGAATGAATTGCCTGGATCGGCGCGGGGCAGATGCGCACGTCGACTTCGCGACGGCGGGAGCGCTCTGTGCGACAATGACCTCCATCGGCGCTCGCGCCTGCCCGGAGTTGAAAGAGTTTCTGAACACCATTCGGCGGCTTTGCGAAGGCGAGCGCCCGGACTAGAGCATGCTAGCCGTACATTTGGAAAACGGGCGCGTCGAAGTACCCGACCAGCCGCGCCCGCACCGGCCCGATGGCTTCGCCCTCATCCGCCTCCTTTGCGGCGGCATCTGCAATACCGACCTGGAACTCCAGCGCGGCTACTACGGCTTCACCGGCACGCCCGGCCACGAGTTCGTGGGCGAAGTGATGGAAGCGGATTCGCCCGCCTGGGTGGGCCGCCGCGTCGTGGGCGAGATCAATCTGGCTTGCGGCGCGTGCGGCTGGTGCCGGCGCGGACTCGGCCGCCATTGCCCCGGGCGTCGTGTCCTCGGCATCGTCAAACACGCCGGCGCGTTCGCCGAATACCTGACTTTGCCGGAGCGCAATCTGCATGCGCTGCCGGATTCCCTGCCCACCGAACGTGCGGTCTTCGCGGAACCCCTGGCGGCTGCCTGCGAAATCCTGGATCAGGTGGCATTGCCCTGCGCCGCCGAAGTCGCCGTGTTGGGCGATGGCAAGCTGGGGCTGCTCATCGCGCTGGTGCTGAACGCGTATGGCCATCGCGTCCATCAGTTCGGCCGGCACGCCGAAAAGCTGCAAATCGCCATCCGCGCCGGAGTGGCCACAGAGACTGCCGACGCCGCGCTGCCCGAGATGGCCTACGACTGGGTGGTGGACGCCACCGGTTCTCCGGAAGGTCTCCGTCAAGCCGTACGGATGACCCGCCCGCGCGGCACCGTGATTCTGAAATCCACAATGCACGGACTGGTGGGCGTGGACACCGCGCCCGTGATTGTCAACGAAATCACGCTAGTCGGATCGCGCTGCGGGCGCTTCGAACCGGCGCTCGATTTGCTGACCCGCAACTTGATTCCAGTGGAAGATATGATCGCGGAGGAGTTGCGGCTGGCCGACGCGCCGCGCGCATTTGAACGCGCCGCGCAGAAAGGCGTCTTGAAGGTGCTGCTGCGATGAAGCCTGCGACGCGATGGATTTGGCTATGCATTATCGCCGCGCTCCTCTGCGCGCAACCGGATGCGGAGGCCCAGTGGAAAGCCTTTCTCGCCTGGCTCAGCGCGCGGCCGCCCGACAGCAAGCCGGCAAATCTGATTCGTCCCTACCGCGCGGAACTGATCCGCAAGGGCATGTCTCCCGCGGAAGCGGACCGCGAGTTGGACCGCTTGGGCCATCTGGCGTTCACCCGTCCCGAGGGCGCGAAAGTGCTGTGGAACAAGGTCTACGGCGGCCACGACCCCATCTTCGTCGAAACCCCGAATGCGCTCCTGGCCAGCGCAATTGAAGGCCGCAAGCCCGGGAAGGCCCTCGATTTCGGGATGGGCCAGGGCCGCAATGCGGTGTTCCTCGCCATGCAAGGTTGGGACGTCACCGGCTTCGACCCTTCCGACGAGGCCGTACGGCTCGCGCAGGCGAATGCGGCGAAGGCCGGCGTCAACATTCACGCCCTCGTCGCCGCCGACGGCCAATTCGATTTCGGCGTCGCGCGGTGGGACCTGATCGCGATGACCTACGTTCGCTCGCCAACCGCCCGCGACGCCGACCGCATCCGGCGCGCGCTGGCCCCCGGCGGTATCTTCGTTTACGAGAACGGCAGCGACCGCCACAACGAACTCCTGAAGCTGTTTCTGTCGTTTCGCATCCTGCGCTTCGAAGACGCCAACGCTTTCCCGGACTGGAATCCCGGCGAAAAAATCCGTCTGGAACGCTTGGTGGCGGAGAAGCCACCGGGGTAACATCGACATCATGACTTACTTCCGATTCTGCGCCGTGCTGCTGTTTGCCGGCGCCGCGTTTGGCCAGACGTCCACCGTGCTGCGCGCCGCGCGCCTGCTGGATATCGAATCCGGCAAAATGCTCAAACCGGGTGAGGTGCTGGTCACCGGAGAGCGCATCGTCGAAGTGGGCGCGACCGTCACGCACCCGCCCGCCGCCGAAATCGTCGACTTGGGCGACCGCACCTTGCTGCCGGGCTTGATCGATGCGCACGTGCACTTGTTTCTGCATCCCGGCGCCGAAGACCTGCAGACCGTGGAAGAATCCGTGGCGCAACGGACCATCCTGGCCGTGCTGGCCGCCAAAGCCGATCTGATGGCCGGCTTCACAGCCGAGCGCGACATGGGGACCGAAGGCGCGGGGTCGGCCGATACCGCGGTGCGCAACGCCATCGATCAAGGGCTGACGCCCGGGCCGCGCCTGCGCATCAGCGGCAATGCGGTGGATATTCTGGGCGGTCACGAGGACGCCATCGGCTACAACCCCGCCCAGCATGTGCTGCCCAACGCGACGTGGGCCAACAACGCCGCCGAATTGGTGACGGTGATTCGCGGCCAATTCAAGGAGGGCGCCGACTTCATCAAGATCTACGAAACCGGCCGCGACGCGCTGGTCGATGGGAAGTTCTCCACGCCTTATCAATACACCGAAGCCGAGCTGCGCGCCGCCGTGGAAGAAGCCGCGCGCGTGGGCAAGCGCGTGGCCGTGCATGCCACCGGAGAGCCGGGCACGCTGTACGCCGCGCGCGCCGGAGTGGCTTCGGTCGATCATGCGTTCCAACTGAGCGACGAAACTATGCGGCTGATGCGTGACCGGCAGATCTTCGCCGTGCCCACATTCGCGATCGTCGAATACTTCGCCGATCGTGCCGCATCGCCCCAGGCGGCCGAGCGCGAGCGCCGGATGCTCGAATTCCACGCGCATGAATTCCGCGCACAGCTTGCGGCGGGCGTGCCCATGGCCATGGGTTCCGACGTGGGTCCGTTTCCGCACGGGACGCAAGCCCGCGAGTTCGTGCTGATGGTCAAATACGGCATGACGCCGCTGGCGGCCCTGCAGGCCGGCACCTTGAATGGGGCGAAGCTGCTCGGCTGGCAGGACCGGATCGGCGCGCTCAAGCCGGGCTACTTCGCCGACATCGTCGCGGTGCCGGGGGATCCGCTGCAGGATATCGGCGTGCTGCAGAGCGTGGCGTTCGTGATGAAGGGCGGCGTCATTTACAAGCGGTGACGCCTGGCTGGTTATCCGTGGCACAATAAAGGTTGGACTCGGCCGGCGCAACATGACGCGAACAATTGAACTCCCAATTCCTGAAGAACTCCTGCGGCTTGTGGACGAACGAGCCCGGACGGCTGGGCTTCCGCGGGAAGCGTATATTCGCGAGGTCCTTTCAAAGGACGTGACTGGCGATCCCTCCCTAAGCGAGATCCTGGCGCCTTTCCGTGAACAGGTGGCCGGTAGCGGGATCGGCGACGATGAGCTAGATCGCGTCTTCTCGCAAGCCCGCGACGAATCTTATCGTGCGCGCAGTTCACGCCGGGCCGATGGGCGCTGATCGTCTGAAGATCCGCGCCGTATTCGACTGCATGGTGTTTCTTCAGGGCGCTGCCAGGCGCGAAAGCGCCTCGGGCGCGTGCCTCCTGCTGGTCGAATCGGATGCGATCGATTTGTATGTTTCCGACGAAATCATGGCCGAAGTGCGCGACGTACTGGCTCGTCCACGAGTCCGGCGGAAGTTTCCCGCGCTGACGGACGAGATGGTCGATCGGTTCATTGCGAAGATCGAAAAGCGAGCGGTGCTCATTTCGGACGTGCCGCGCGTTTTTTCGATTCGACCGGGATCCCAAGGATGAGCCGTACATCAATTTAGCGATCGCCGCGAAAGCGAGCTATCTCGTGAGCCGGGACAACGATATTCTCGATCTTGCCGATGGCTCTGCGCCGGATGGCGGGCGCCTTAGGCGCATGGCTTCGGACCTGCACATTCTGGACCCGGCTGAATTCCTCGCCGAGATCCGCCGTAGACCACAAGCTTCAAGCGGCGATTGAAAGCCGGTGGACGAGCGTGAGTCGGAGGCGGGCCCCGGCGTTGGCGGATCATTTCGCCACACGGGACGCAAGCCCGCGAACTCGGTACCGGGTGCTGCAAGAGTGTGCCGTTCGTGATGAAGGGCGGCGTTATTTAAACGCGATGACGGGCCTCCGCATCCTCCACGCGAACGCGAATTTTCGATGACAATCTCAACATTATCGTGCTCAATGGACATTTCATCTTCAATTGGCTTGACGGGCGCGGACGTTCGGGGTACCATCTTTGACAGAGTTTCGAGGCTGGCCGGACGCCGACCTTGGGGTCATGCGCCCGGCATTCCGCCGAAGGAGTGCTCGTTTGTCCGTTTTCAAGAGTCTCAGTATCCAGTCGAAGGCGCAAAATAATCCATAGAGGAGAGGTATGACGTCGGACCAACCGGTATATACAAGCAACAAGCAGTTCGATCCCGGCCATCATCTCGATGGCCTATTTCTAGTATGCAGCGACGGACGCTTTGAAGAACAGGTCAACGATTTCCGCGGGTACTTACGGAATGCGTTAAGACTGCAAAAACTGGATCGTTATTTCATACCAGGTTCGCAGTTGCAATTTGTCTCCAAGGAAGCCGGCTATCGCCCCGACGCGGACGCGGCCACGGATTTCTGGACCAAGTTTTTTATAGACAATCACTATTTGAAGCACGTCGTGATTGTCGGACACGAACTGTGCGCTGCGTATACTTCGGCGCCGAAGTATCGAAACTCCTCGCCAGCCGAGCTGCGTCGAATACAAGAAACGGATTTACGGCACCGGCGCGACGCCATACGTTTTGTCTACCCGCTCATTGATGTACACCTTTACTACATGAAGCCCAGCGACGACAGAACTAAAGTCGAGTTTTTCCCAGTCGGGTAAACGCCTCACTTCGCCAGCGTGAAATTCACGTCGATTTCCGTCACCACCTCGACCGGATCGCCGTTCAGCAGCGTCGTCTGATACTGCCATTGCCGCACCGCGTCGAGTGCGGCGCCGGCCAGCACCGGGTCGCCGTCAATCACCACGAGATTCTCAACCTTGCCGTTCTTGCCGAGAGTCGCCTGCAGACGCACAATGCCCTCAATGCCCTGCGCCTTGGCCCCCGCCGGATAAACGGGCTGCACCTTCACGAGCAGTTTGGCCTGTTGCACGTTGCCGCCGACCCGAATTCTGGTGGGCGCGGCGCCCGCTGTTTCAACGCCGGACGCAACCCCGGAGCTAGCCCCCGACCCGACCCCTGACGCGACTCCCGATCCGACCCCTGCTCCCACTCCGCGAGCACCCACTGTCCGCAGATGAATGCGCAAGATGGCGGCGTTTTCGCCAACCACATTCAGGATCACGCTGAGGTGTTCGTCAAAAGCACGCACGTTGGCGATCGCGGCGCGCACGGCGTCCGCGTCGACGGTGTCACCCTGATGGACCGGCAACTGCTCCAGCAGCGCATCGCGGGCCGTGGGTGTCAGACCCTCTACCGAGATAGTCTTCAGGATGACGCGCTTGCCTTCCGGCAGAAGGTTTACGGCTTCCGCCGCCTCGGGTGCCCCGTCCTTGGGCAACTTGAAATCCATAGTGACTTGCGTGGTGGCCGGCAGCGACATGGCTTGGGGATTGTAGTGCCACTGCAGGATGGCTGCGAGCGCGGCGCTACGCAGTTCCTCGGGTCCGCCGATCACATGCGCGTCGGCCACGCGGCCCTCGGCGTCGATATGAACTTCCAGCACCACCGCCCCTTCGATATGATTCTTGCGCGCGGCCTCCGGATATTCAGGCGGAACGCTATGCAGCAGGTTCGACTGGGCGGCTCCTTGCGGAACCGGCGACGCCTGCAACGGGAATGTGTGGAGCGCAAGCCAGCCTGCGGCGAACAAAACCCCGCAACTGGCGGCGCAGAACGATATGAGACTGCGTTTCGACATAGTAACCTCCTTCAATAGCAGGGCCACCCGATCTTTCAGGTGACGCTTGCGCAAAAACAAGGCCGCCGGCGCCAGATCCAGCGCCGGCCGATTTCCGGCCATGGCCAGCAGCGCGTTCAAATACTGCGCGCGATTCCCGGTGAGCGCGACCACTTCGCCATCCACGATCTGTTCGCGCGCCAATTGGGCCTGGCCGATCAGCCACCAGATGGCCGGATGAAACCAGAGCGCGGCGCGGACGACTTGTTCGGCCACGGTAACGATCCAATCGCGGCGGCGGACGTGCAGCAATTCATGGCAGACGATGGCTTCCTGAATGTCCGCCGGCAATTCGGCAAAGCTGGCGGGGAGCACCACCATGGGCCGCCGCAGGCCGAATGTTACCGGACCGGATATCGCGGACGACAGCCGCAACTCCGCGCGTGGGGCAATCGCCGCGCGCAGCCGGCCGAGGCGCGGCGGGAGCGGAGCGAATATCCGCGCATCCCGCCGCCAGCGGCGCAATTTGCCGAAGCCTCCGGCGAGCCACAGCGCGCGCGCGGCGCAACCGGAGGCCAGCACAATGAGCAGAGCCTGGCGCCACGGCAGAGAATACGGCGGAGTGGGGTGGGACGGGACCGGCCGGGCCGCGGAGGTGGTGAATTCGATATCGGAATCCGGGGCGCTGCGCCACGGTTCCACGGCGGGAAGCAGCAGGCAGAGGGCCAACAGCGCTTGCCAGTACGCCAGCCGGACACGCGGCACGCGCAACCGGAAGACCCACGCGGCCAGGCTCCCCGCGACGATGAGGGCCGCGGCCTGGAGACTCCAAGCGGCCAGATTGCCGAGCCAATGGGCCGCGCTCACGGGCGCCCTCCGATCAGCCGCCGGATCTCCTCGATTTCATCCGGCGCCAAGCGGCGGTCCTCGATCAAGTGTACCAGCAAAGGCTCCGCCGAACCGTTGAACACGCGCTTGACGAAATCGCGCACCATGGCGCGGATCACCCGGTTCTTGGGCTGCGCCGGGCGGTAGACGTAGGCGCGATCCACCTGCTTGCGGTTGAGGTAGCCTTTGTTTTCGAGGATTTTCATCATGGTCATGACGGTGGTGTAGGCCACCTTGCGGCGCTCCAGCAGCGCTTCGTAAACGTCCCGCACGGTGGCGGTCCGGAGGTCCCAGACCACCTTCATGATCTCCAGTTCCTGGTCCGTCAAGGTCTTGCTGGGCGGTCGCATACTAATAAATTAGTACTACTGAATCGAAATGTCAAGAGAAAAATGTGGCCGCCGGCTTTCCGCCAGTCGAGGTCAGAAGTTTATGGTGAACGGGGTGGACGTTCCCTGGGAATTCGTCAGGGTCACGGTAACGGACTGCAGCGCGCCGACGCTGCCGGCGGTAATGTTGAACGCCTGCGTATACAGGAACTGGCTGCCCCATGCATCGGAGGCCTGCGACGCATAATAGCTCTGGAACGCCGGAGTCCCGGCGGCGTCCATCGGCGGCGTAAGCGTGAAGGTCGCGGTTTGGATCTGGCTGCCTGCCGCTGGGGTGAAGGTGAAGGTAGCTTGCGTGATCTCCCGCGTGTTGGAATAACCAATCAGCGCCACGTTGAACCCGGATGACGTCGTCTGAATGTAGCCGCCGGTGGGAATCGTCGAGCTAATCGCTGGCGGCGCTTGCGGCAGGTTCACGGTGAACCCGGGACTGTTGGACAGAGTGAGCGGAACGCCGCCGGCGCTGGCCGTGCACGTCAAGACGATGGCGCCCGCCACGGTGCCTGTCTGCATCTCGAGCGGCGATTGCGGGAAGACCGCGCTGGTTTGGCCGGCGGCAACCTGGAACGTTACGGTATCGCCGCCGGTATTGAATTGGATGGCGGGATCCACCACCGGCGAGGTGGAGTTGGGTGTGAACTGCAAGGCACATTCCCCCGTCAAGTCCACCGGGTACGCCTGCGGCAGCGTCAACGTGATGGGGAGTTGTTGCAGTGGCGAGGCCGTGCTGGAAGGCGCCTGGATGGTCAGCGTGAGCGGAACCTGCGCGACCGTCAAGGTATAGGGGCTGGAAGTGGTGTTGTTGGATGCATCGGTGACCAGCACGGTGAAGGCAAAGGTTCCGAGAGCGAGCGGCGTGCCGGATATCAGCCCGCCGGCGCTGAGCGTCAAGCCGGCAGGCAAAGAGCCCGCGCTGAGGGACCAGGTGAAGGGCTTTGCCGTTCCCGAGGCCGCGAGTTGTATGGAATAGGCTGCGCCCAGCACCGGAGCCGGCAGCGTGGCCGTCGTGATGGTGGGATTTCCCAAGATGGTGATGCTGAACGCCGGCGAGAATGTAGTCGCTCCATTGGCATCGGTGACATCCACGGAGAAGGTAAATGTGCCGACGGCCGTGGGCGTGCCGGTGATCTGGCCGGTCCCCGAATTCAGCGCCAATCCCGCCGGGCCGCCGACGCTCCAACCCCACAAGTAAGGGGGCGTGCCGCCGGTAGCCTGCAACGTCACTGTGTAACTCACGTTGACCGTACCCTGCGGCAATGGGGACGTGGTGGTGATGGTGGGGGGCGGGTTGATGGTGAGCGTGAAAGACGCGTTCGCGGCCGCCCCGTTCGTGGCCGTGACCTGGATGGTGAAGCTGGCCGTGCCGCTGGCGGTGGGCGTCCCGCCGATGACGCCCGCCGGGCTCAACGACAAGCCCGCCGGCAGCGATCCGCCGCTCAGTGTCCAGGTGAATGGGGGCGCTGCTCCGGCGGCTGCCAATGTCTGCGCGTACTTCGCGGAAACGGTGCCGGGCGGCAGCGTCGAACTGGTGGTGATGGCCAGACCCGCGGTGATTGAGAGAGAGAATGAACCGGTGGCGATGAGTCCCAGGCTGTCGGCGACCTGCACACCGAAGGTGGATGTGCCGGCCGTGGTGGGTATGCCGCCGATTTGCCCGGTAGCCGAATTCAGCTTGAGGCCGGCGGGCAGAGTGCCGGTGGTTACGGTCCAGGTGTAAGGCGGCGTCCCGCCGCTGGCGGCCAGGGTCTGCGAATAGTTGACGCCTACCACGCCTGCGGGCAAGGCCGAGCTGCTGGTAATCGCCAGCGTCGCGTTGATCGTCAGAGCCAACTGTACGGAAGCGGCTGCCCCGTTCGCGTCCTTCACCTGCAGGGTAAAGTCTGAAGTGCCCGGCGTGGTGGGCGTGCCGCTGATTTGTCCGCTAGCGGGATTCAGCGTGATGCCGGCGGGCAAAGCTCCCGCGGTTATGGTCCAGACGTAGGGCGGCGTTCCGCCGATGACCGTCTGGGTCTGCGAGTAGCCGACCCCTACCGTGCCGGAAGGCAGGGGCGCATTGCGGGTAATCAGTGGGGGCGGGTTGACGGTAATAGAGAACGCCTTGATCGTCACGACCTGCTGGCTGTCGACCACCTCGATGCTAAAGTTCGAAGTACCCAAGGCGGTGGGTATGCCGCTGATTAGCCCGGTGGCCGCATTCAACAACAAGCCTGCCGGTAGATTTACCGGCGCAGGCCCTGCGGCTAAGAACCAAGTGTAGGGCGGCGTTCCGCCGGTGGCTGCCAGCGGCTGCGAATAGTTGGCGAATTCGGTGCCGCCCGGCAGCGGTGAGGCTGTGGTGATCGTCGGAGGGCACGGCGAGATCGTGAAGAGGCTCTGACCCGGCGCCGCCGGAGAATTATACTGGCCGAACACAGGGACCGGATCGCCACTGGCCCAGCCGGCAACCTGGGGACTGAAGCCGCTTTGCGTGGTGGCGGTGATGTTAGGCGTCGGGCTACCTGGGGCGGCCGTGAACGACACGTAGATGTTGAACGTAAACGAATCCGTCGCGAAGGCATCCGCCGCGGTGACTTGCCACACGACAGTTTGACTGACCGGGGCCCCCGTCTGATTGTCGACGACCATCACTTGACCGGAGGTAGCTATACTGGGAGAAACCATGGAAGCGACGCCGCCGACGGTGTCCGTTGCCGCGGCGTCGACAAAGACCTGGACACCCGACGGGATGTTGGCGATAACCGTCTGGAACTCCGTACCTTGAGTGGCCTGTCCGGTTGTGCCGGTGGCGAGCGCTACCTGCAGTCCGCTCTCTGTGAAATAGACCAGACCCGGCGTGGTCTGGGTACCGGGCGCCCCCTGGATCTTGAACGCGGTTTGGAAGTTCTCCGCAAATGTCACGGACCCTACCGGGACCGGCGGCGGTCCGTAGGATTGGCACTGCAGGAGGGGCGTGTTTGTAGTCCCCGAGGTGACATTCAAGCCGGTCGCCACGAAACCCGTGGTTAGCTGGTTGTTCTGCAAGATCGTAAGTGAGTTGCCGCCAGTAGTGACGAACGCGGACACGGGGCTCAAACCAAACGCCCCCCCCGGAACCGAGGGACCCTGGATGCGAACGTTCACGAGGCGATAAGTGCGAACTCCCGCGGCGGGAGGGTCAACCGGCACGCCCAGGAAGGTAATCGAGTTCGTACCAGGGCCGCTTGAGATGCCTTGGAAAACGTTGTATTTTCCCGGTTCGTTGAAGGTTTGGCCGCCGTCGCCCTGCACCACACACAGGGCTCCATTCGTAGGGGTAGGGCAAACGGTCTGGTTCGCCGGCGTGGGATCGTCAACCAGCAATAGCGCATCCAGCCCCAACCCAATATTGGGCGTGCTCAAAGTGGCGCCGAAGGACACGCTGATATTTGCCTGGGGTATGGGCTGGCCGACCGGCGTCGGCTGGGCTTGGTTAACAGCCACGCAAGTCATCACGATATCGCCGACCAGCTCGGTGAGCCCTTCCTGGCGTAGCGTGGGTGTCACCGCGGCCGACGGGGTACAAGCAAGTACAGGAAGTTGCGCCCTCGCCGGAACTGCCGATCCTAGCGCCAGGGCGAGCATGGCGAACGTCAGCGCCGCCCGGCAAATCCTGGGCCGCGAGAAGCGGTTGGAAGGCACTGAATCGCTTCGATTGCCGGGCATGTCAGGGCACCGTCACAGTTACGGTGCCGGCCGACAAGGCAGCCGCAGTCTTGCCGCTGCCGCTGCCGCGCGTCAACCCAATCGCCAGGCCGGCTGCCACTGCGCCGCCCGCAACGGCAATAATAGCGATCCATTTCGGGGAAAGAGCCGCCCCGGCCGCCTCGGCAGCGGCGTACGACTGCGTAATCGTTGCGTTTGCCGTCACGTTTCCCTTGGATGCCGTCACATGGATCTGGTACTGCCCGCCCGCCTTGGCGGCTTGCATGCCGTGCGCCACGGCCTTCCCATCGGCGTCGGTCATAACGGTGAGCTGCTTCGCTCCGTTAGCGAATGTGCCGCCGGACCCGTCGCCCGGCAACAGGAAAAACACCACGGCGCCCGCCACCGGTTTGTGGTTCTGGTCCTCCACGCGCACGATCGGCTCGCGCACCACGCGCTGGCGCAGGTTGTTGACGGCCCCCTCGCCCTCCACAATCACGATGTTGAGCTGTGTGACGCCTTCGGCCTGCTGCGCATGCGCGGTTTGCGGCGGCGCCGCTAGAAGGGGGCAAAGCAGAAAGCCGACTGTCCGCCAAACTGTTGAAGTCCGCAACTGGTTTACCCCCCCGGTTTTGACAATTCCAGCGCGATTGCGCTTGTGGAGTAGTCTATCACACGCTGGGTCTGCTCAGAAGCTACCCGCCACCGTCACGGCCGACGACACTCCCTGGGAGTTCGTCAGCGTTACCGTAACAGACTGCAGCGCGCCGGCGCTGCCCGACGTTATGTTGAACGGCTGCGTATAGACGAACTGGCTTCCGTAAGCGGTGGAGGCGTCCGACGCATAATAGCCTTGGAACGCCGCACCCACGCCCGAGGGGGTGAAGGTCGTACTCTGCAGTTGGCTGCCCGCCGCCGGCGTGAAGGTGAAGGTGGCTTGCGTGATATCGCGCGTGTTGGAATAACCCGTCACCACCACGTTGAACCCCGCAGATTCCTGTTGAATCGAGACGGTGATGGACGGCGGTTCCTGCGGCAGGCTCACGGTGAACCCAGGGCTGTTTGACAGAGTGACCGGAACGCCGCCGGCGGTGGCCGTGGCCGTCAATACAATGGCGCCCGCTACGGTGCCGGTCTGCAACGCCAGCGGCGATTGCGGGAAAACCGCGCTGGTTTGGCCGGCCGGAACCTGGAACGTCACGGTATCGCCGCCGGTGCTGAACTGGATGGCGGGATCCACAACTGCCGCCGGGTTGGGCGTGAACTGCAAGGTGAGTTTTCCGGCCAAGTCCACGGGATAAGCTTTCGGCAGCGTTAGCGTGATGGGGATCTGTTGCTGGGGCATCGCCGTGCCGGAAGGCGCAGTAATCGTCAGCGTGACCGGGACCTGCGAGACCGTCAGGGTGTATCCGACAGACGCTGTATTTTTGGATGCGTCGGTAACCAGCACGGTGAAAGTGAAGGCTCCGGGCGCGAGCGGTGTGCCGGATATCAACCCGCCGGCGCTGAGCGCCAAGCCGGTAGGCAAAGCTCCCGTGCTGACGGACCAGGTAAACGGAGCCGCCGTTCCCGCCGCCACGAGTTGGAACGAATAGGCGGCGCCAAGCACCGGAGACGGCAGCGTAGCCGTGGTGATAGCGGGATTCCCCGCGATAGTAAGGGTGAACGCGGCGCTGGCGGTCGCTCCATTGGCGTCGGTGACCTGAATGGTAAAGATCGCCTTTCCTCCCGCCGTGGGCGTGCCGCCGATCTGGCCGGTCGCCGTATTCAGCTTCAACCCGGCTGGCAGGGCGCCTGCGCTGACCGCCCAAGTGTAAGGCGGCGTGCCGCTCGAAGCCTGGAGCGTCAATGCATAGGCGGCGTTGATCGTGCCGCCGGTTAACGGTGATGCCGTAACGATCGACGGCGGCGGGTTGACTGTGAGCGTGTACTGCTGGGAAGTGGTAGCCCCGTTGCCGTCGGTGACCTGGACTGTGAAGGTCGAAACGCCGGCAGCGGTGGGCGTACCGATGATCTGCCCGATGGCCGAGTTCAGCGACAGCCCGGCCGGTAAAGCGCCGGCGATCACCACGTAAGTATACGGCGGCGTTCCGCCAGTCAACGTGACGTTCGGCGCGCAGTTCGCTCCTACCGTGCAACTCGGCAGCGTGGCGTTCGAGATAGTAAGCGCTGGATTGATGGTGAGCGTGAAAGGCGCGGTCGCCGTCGCCCGGTTCGCGTCCGTTACCTGGATGGTGAAGCTGGCGGCGCCGGCTGTGGTGGGCGTCCCGCCAATGACGCCGGTAGCCGCGCTCAGCGCTAACCCCGCCGGCAGCGATCCTGCGCTTACCAGCCACGTGTACGGGATCGCCCCGCCGGCAGCGGTCAACGTCTGTGAATACTTCGCGGAAACCGTGCCCGCCGGCAGCGGCGAAGTGGTGATAATGGTTACGCCCCCTCCGATCGAGAGAGAGAAGGACTTAGTGGCTGTCAGTCCCAGGCTGTCAGTGACCTGTACGTTGAAAGTCGCAATGCCGGCGGCGGTGGGTATGCCACCGATAAGCCCGTTAGCCGGATTCAAGGAGAGGCCCGCGGGCAAGGCCCCGGAGACTATCGTCCACGTGTACGGAGGCGTACCGCCGCCGGCCGCAAGAGTCAGCGAATAGCTGGCGCCTAGCGTGCCACCCGGCAAAGGCGAAGTGGTGACGATGGTGGGCGCTACCGCTTGCACGTTGAGGGTGACCGGCACAATCAACGGGCTGGCGGCGTCCGTGCCGAGGATCGTGATTGCGCCGGTGTAGGTGCCCGGCGCCAATCCAAATGGGGCCACCGATACAGTCACGCTGGCGCCGGTGGTCCCACTGGCGGGGCTCACCGAAAGCCAGGTGACGCCGATGTTGGTGCTGGCCGTGGCTGTGAAGGGGACAGGGGAGCCGTCGGGGCTCGATATGGCCAACGTCTGCGGGCTGGGTTGAGCACCGTCCTCCAGAGCGTTGAAGGTGAGCGATGTGGGCGCGGGTACCAGGTTGGGCAGCGTGACGAAGGCGTGAGCCACGCCGCCCGCGTCGATGTAATATCCGGTGACAGCTCCCTCATCGTTGATGGAATAGGCGAGGGTGCCTTGATTGGCGCCCGTGCCTGCGCCCGCGACATCGAATGTGGCTATGGTCCCATTAGCAAGGCGCACGAAACCGTGGTTCACATTGACCGAGTCAATATACTGTCCGGTGATGGCCCCCGTGTCGTTAATGCCCGTAGCGTAGGTGCCCTGGAAATTACCCGTGCCTATGCCGGGAGGGTCAAAGGTGGTTATTGTCCCACTGGCCGCCCGCACGAACCCGTGAGACACTGTGTTGGCGTCAACGTAATTACCCACGATGGTCCCCGCACCGTTGATGGAATAGCCTGCGGTTCCCTGGTACGCTCCACCGCCCGCGCCAGGAGCGTCGAACGTGGTTATCGTCCCATCGGCGGCGCGCACGAAGCCGTGATTGGCGTTGCTGGCGTCAGTGTAAAAGCCCCCGACGGTCCCCGCGTCGTTGATGCCCCCGGCGGTGGTGCCTTGGTTAGCGCCAGTGCCTGCGCTGGGAGCATCGAACGTGGTTATCGTCCCACTGGCAGCGCGCACGAAGCCGTGGTATACATTACTCGCATCAGTGTACGGTCCCGCGATGGTCCCGCTGTCGTTGATGGAATAGGCGACGGTTCCCTTTGCGCCCGGAACATTGAAGGTGGTTATGGCGCCGGGGACCTGCACGAAGCCGTGATCCGCGTTGTTCGCGTCAACGTAATAGCCTGCAATTGCCCCTGTGCCGTTGATGGATAAGGGGCCGGTGCCTTGACCGGCACCAGTGCCTGCCCCAGGAGCGTCAAACGTGGTGATCGTCCCACTGGCAGAGCCCACGAAGCCGTGTCTCGCACCACTCGGGTCAATGTAATGGCCTGTGATAGCATCCGCGTCGTTGACGGAAAATGCGTAGGTGCCCTGGCCGGCGCCGGTGCCCGCGCCGGGAACATTGAAGACGGTGGAGTTGCCGTACGGCGCCGACGCCGCAGCGACAACCAAGATGACCGGTACACTGAGAGGACTGTTGGCGGCTCCTGCGCTCGTGATGACGATGGAACCGCTGTAGGTATTGGGAGCCAGTCCGGCAGTATTCACCGAAACAGACAGACCGGCAGGAGTGTTCCCGCTGCCGGGCGTCACCGACAGCCAGGGCACGCTGGGCGCCGCGGTGAACGAAAGCGCTGAGGTGGCAATGGAACTGGCGATGTTGAGGACCTGCCCAGAGGGCTGGCTGCCGCCCTGTTGGTAACTAAAGCCTAGCGACGTGGGCGTGGCTGTCAGACTGGGCAGGCTGGGTGGCGGACCCACCATGCGTACGACGTTGTCGCCATTGTCCGAGAAGATGAAGTTGCCCGCCGCGCCCACCGCAACCACATTGGGAAAATACAGTTCCGCGCTGGTTGCCGGGCCGCCATCGCCGGTGTAACCGCGTATGCCGTTTGGCTCGCAGCAGCCGGCCACCGTGCTGATGATGCCCGCCGAGGTCACCATGCGGATGGCGGAGTTGCCGCCATCTCCGATGTAGATGTTGCCCGCGGAGTCCGGCACGGCCGAAGTGGGTCCGCTCAACTCCGCGCCGACCGCCGCGCCGCCATCGCCGCTGTAACCCTGAGTGCCCGGCCCTCCGTTCGTCTCACAGCAACCGGCCACTGTCTGGATACCGAGCGCGGGGATGGTCACCCCGGTCACGGTAATAGCGCTCGCCTGAGTGTTCACCACCCGGATGACGTTGTTGTCGTTATCGCCGACGTAGATATTGCCGGCCGCGTCCACGGCCACCCCCACCGGGTTATTTAAGGTCGCGGCGGTTGCCGGGCCGTTGTCGCCGCTGTAGCCGCAATTCACGGGCGCTCCAGGAGGCGCGCCCGCCACCGTGGTGATGATGCCCGCCGTGGTTACCTGGCGGATCACGCAGTTGCCCGAATCCGCGATGTCGATGTTTCCCGCCGCATCCACCGCAACCCCGTAGGGTGTAGCCAATTTCGCGCGGATCGCCGGGCCGCCGTCGCCGCCATAGCCGCAACTTTGCGGCATGCCGGCCACGGTTTGGATGTCGCCGGGTTGCACGGGAACGCCGGCCACGGTGATGGCGCCCGGCTGATTGTTCACCACCCGGATGATGCAGTTGAATTGGTCCGCGATGTACAGGTTGCCCGCCGTATCCAGCGCAACGGCTTGGGGCTTGTTCAGCGTGGCGCTGGTGGCGGGGCCGCCATCGCCGCCATAACCCTGATTGCCGGGTGCGCCGTTAGTCTCACAGCATCCGGCCACCGTGGCGATGATGCCCGTCGACACGGTCACCTTGCGGACGACGAAATTCAGTTGATCCGCGATGTAGAAGTTGCCCGCCGAGTCGAACGCAACGCCATGTGGATTGTTCAGCGTGGCGCTGGTGGCCGGGCCGCCATCGCCGCTATAGCCCGCGGTGCCCGGCGCTCCGGCAGTCTCGCAGCATCCGGCCACCGTGGTGATCGTCGGGCTTACGTTGGGCGCATTGATGGTCAGGGCGAACGGCTGGCTGGCGCTGGCCCCGTTAATATCGCTCACCTGGGCGGTGAAATTCGAAGGGCCCACGGTGGTCGGCGTGCCGCTGATTTGCCCGGTAGCCGAATTCAGCAGCAAGCCCGCGGGCAGCGCTCCCGCGGCGATCGACCAGACCAAAGGAGGCGTCCCGCCGGCGGCCGTCAGAGTCTGCGAATAATTGACCCCTACCGTGCCCGCCGGCAACGGCGAAGTGCTGGTAATCGCCAGCGCCGGGTTGACGGTCAGAGCAAAAGCTTTGGTCGACGTGGCTTGGTTGATATCGATCACCTGGATGGTGAAATTTGAAGTTCCGGCGGTGGTCGTTATGCCGCTGATTTGCCCGCTACCCCCGTTCAACGAGAGGCCCGTGGGCAACGTGCCCTGCGATAGGATCCAGGTGTAGGGCGGTGTCCCGCCGGTGGCCGTCAAGGTCTGCGAATAGTTGGCGCCTACCGTGCCGGATGGCAGCGGCGATGTGGTAGTAATCGTGGGAGGCTGCCCAGGTGCGGTAATCGTGAAAACTACAGGTTGGCTGGTGCCGCCCGCCGTGGTTACGGTGACGTTGGCCGGGCCGACGGCCGCATTCGCGGCAATGGTGAAAGTGACCGTGATCTGAGTCGAGCTGGCCACGATGAGGTTAGACAGGGTGATGCCGGCAGGCACGTTCACGGTTGTGCCCCCCACGACGAAACCCGTACCGGTGAGCGTTACCGGCACGATGGCCCCCTGCGCGCCGGTGTTTGGAGTAATCGACGTCAGCGTCGGAACAGGCAGTGGCGCCGGAATCCGGCCAATGGCCGTGCCGGGGTTGAAGCCGCCCCCGACTTGGTTGAACCATAGCGCGCCGTCCGGCCCAGCCGCGATTGCCCCGGGCGGACCGACGTCTTGGTCCGCGATCGGGATGGGGTACTCCGTAATAACGCCATTGACGGTGATTTGCCCGATGCTCTCAGTCCCCGCGTCCGTAAACCACAGCGCGCCGTCTGGCCCGAGCGCGATACCCTCCGCGGCGCCAACGAATACGTCGAGACCGTAGTAGGTGACCACCCCGGCCGTAGTGATTCGTCCTATGGCGCCATAGTTCGTACCGGCGGCGGTGAACCAAAGGGCGCCATCGCTGCCCGCCGCGATAGCACCGGGAATAGCTAGCACGGGAAACTCGGTGACCGCCCCCGCCGTGGTGATCCGGCCAATCGAATATGTGGCCCCTGCATTTTCCGTAAACCAGAGTGCGCCGTCCGGTCCCGTGGTGATGTTTTGGATATTGTTCGAGCTGTGCGATGAGACGGTAAACTCAGTGATTACGCCGGCCGTCGTGATCCGTCCGACAAAGGCGGAAACGCCGTCGGTAAACCACAGGGCTTCATCCGGCCCGGCCGTGATGCCGACGATTTGTTGCGCGCCCGGCACTGCGTACTCGGTAACGGCCCCCGCCGTCGTGATCCGGGCGACATGCGTGCCCGACGCAAACCACAGGGCGCCGTCGGACCCGGACGCGATGCCAGTCAGTCCCAAAGCGCAATTGCAAGATGGAACGGCGAACCCGGTAATCACGCCTGAAGTGTCGATCCGGCCAATCCGATTTGACGTTTCGGTAAACCATAGCGCGCCATCCGGCCCCGCTGTGATTCCGCCAAGAGAGCTTTGCGGCAGCGGAAACTGGCTGATGTTGTTGACATCGATAGTCAGGCTTAACGCTTTAGTTGCCACGGCCTGGCTGCTATCGGTGACCTGCGCCGTGAAATTGGCTGCGCCGCTCGCAGTCGGCGTACCCGTAATCTGGCCTGTGGATGGGTCGAGAGCCAAACCCGCGGGCAAAGAGCCGGCGCTCACCGCCCAGGCGTACGGCGGCGCCCCACCGGTGGCCGACAGAGTCACATTGTGTAATCCCGGCAGGAGATAGAGGGCTCCCACGGAGCCGTCCGGCAACGGCGAACTGGTGAAGAGGGCCAACGGCGGGGGCTGTGCCGCAATCGCGGCGCGCAGGATGCCGCTTTCCGAGTCGGTAATCCACAACGCGCTATCCGGCCCAACGCAGATGCCGATAGGTTCGCCGGGAGCCGCCGGTACGGCGTATTCGGTGATCGCCCCGGCTGTAGTGATGCGCCCGAGATTGTTGCCCGTTTGCTCGGTAAACCAGAGCGCCCCGTCTGGCCCCGCTGTAATGTTCTCCGGGTCGCTCTTAGCCGTAGGCACAGCGTATTCCGTAACGGCTACCTGCGGCGGCGTGGTGATCCGCCCGATCCTGTTGCCCAACGTTTCTGTAAACCATAGCGCGCCATCCGGCCCAGCCGCGATCCCGTTAGATGCGCTCGAACTAGGGACCGCGTACACGGTGATCGCTCCGGCCGTGGTGATGCGTCCGATATTCGGGGATTCCTCGGCGAACCACAGTGCGCCATCCGGCCCCGCCACAATGCCCGAGGCGTTGCCATTGCCCGCGGGGAGGGCGTATTCCGTGAATGTGCCGGTGGTGGTGATCCGCCCGATCTTGGTGGATTCGGTGAACCACAGCGCCCCATCCGGTCCCGCGGTGATACCCATCGGACGCGCGTTCGCAGTCGGGATGGGATACTCGGTGATCGCGCCCGCGGTAGTGATTCGGCCGATGTTGTTTCCGTTCCCTTCTGTAAACCACAGCGCCCCGTCCGGTCCCGCGGTGATGCAGGAAGGGAGGAGACTGTTGAACGTGGGGACGAGGTATTCCGTGATGGCGCCGGCGGTAGTCACGCGTCCGATGTTGTTTGAGAATTCAGCGGTTTCAGTGAACCACAGGGCGCCGTCCGGCCCCTGAGCGATGCAGCCGAAATAGTTATTGGCCGGCGGCACGGGGTATTCGGTGGTGAAGTTAGGGAACTGGGCCAGTGACGTAGCGGAGACGCCCAGCAACAAAAGCGCCAACCCCGCCGATCTTGACCAGACGGACCGCTTCGCTCCTTCGAGCGCCCGCCGTTCTTCATGCCGCGAGTCGTTTGCCACAGCGTCTCTCCGATTCATGGTCCTAATGGGGCGTCCCCACGCTTGGGCTGCCGGGCGACAAGCCCGTGGCGGCGGGTGCCTTGCTGCCGCCGCGCGTCACCCCAATGGCCACGCCGGCCGCCACGGCTGCGCCCGCCGCCGCCAGTATGGCGATCAATTTTCCGGAGACAGCCACCCCGGCCACTGTCGCGCCGGCCACGTAGGACTGGGAAATCGTTGCGTTTGCCGTAACGTTTCCCTTGGATGCCGTCACATGGATCTGGTATTGCCCGGGCCTCTTGGCAGCTTGCATGCCGTGCGCAACCGCTTGTCCATTGGAGTCGCTCATCACCGTCAACTGTTTCGCGCCGTTAGCGAACGTGCCGCCGGACCCGTCGCCCGGCAACAGGAAAAACACTACCGCGCCCGCCACCGGCTTGTGGTTCTGGTCCTCCACGCGCACGATCGGCTCGCGCACCACACGCTGCCGCAGGTTGTTGACGGCCCCTTCGCCCTCCACAATCACGATGTTGAGCTGTGTGACGGCGTCGGCCTGCTGCGCATGCGCGGTTTGCGGCGGCGCCGCCAGCAGAGGGCAAAGCAGAAAGCCGACTGTCCGCCAAACTGTTGAAGTCCGCAATAGCTCTTACCCCCGATTTTGATATTTCCAGCGCGCCTGCGCTTTGGAGTAGTATATCACACGCAGGGTCTTTGGGGAAAACATCCGCGACGCAAGTAATTGCGTATACCAAGATGCCAGCGGTTTTCGGGTGCTAACCGTTTTGGGGAAACCGCTCCCTGACGGTCGCGGCTCTGTAACGGCCGGGTCGATTTTGTAGGGTTTACCGAGCCGCGACCGTCAGGGAGCGGTTTCTTTCCATCGGAATCCCCAAAACGGTTAATCACAGGTTGTATACTTCATAGAGAAAGGGGCGTTGCATCTATGGCTTTGCGAACTGGGTTCCTGATATTCATGGCCGCCGCGTGCATTGGGCCGGCACAGGGGCAAGACCAGCCCCAGGCAGCCACCGAAAAGCCGAGCGCGAAGGATCTGTTCCTTCACCCGCGGCAAATGCCCTACGGAGTGCAGGATGAAACGCCGGCTCCAGCCAAGCCTAAGTCCAGCGTAAAGCCCAAACCACAGCCGAAGCCCACGGAAACCGCCAGCGTCGCCGCGCCGGTCGTGCAGGCAAGCTATTCCGAATTGGCGCTGCGGTATACTCTGCGAAAAAGAGACGGAGATCGGAGCACCGACGTAGCCGCCGATAGCGAATTCCATTCGGGAGACCGTATCCAACTCAGCGTGGAAGTCAACGACACCGGCTATCTCTACATAATCAACCAAGGAACGAGCGGCGCATGGAAGGCGATGTTTCCGTCGCCTGAAATCGAGAATGGCGTAAATCAAGTCCAACGGGGGCCTGTCTACACCATGCCGCCGGGGCGCCATGTATTCACTTTCAACGACACACCCGGCGTCGAGCGGTTGTTCGTGATCTTCTCGCGCCAGCCCGTGCAGGAGATCGACAGCCTGATCTACTCGCTGCAGGGCGGCCAGCAGGCTCCGGCCGCCGATCACGGCAAGGGCCGGCCGGTTGCCCCGGTGCTCACGGCTACCGCCAAACCGATCGACGACAGCCGCATCGCCCAAATGCGCGCCGCCTACTCGCGCGATTTGATCGTCGAGGACTTGGGCCACGAGCAGAGCGGCCCGCAGCAGGATAAGTCCGTGTACGTGGCCAACCCCAAGGGCAGCCCGGATTCCCGCGTGGTGGCGGATATCCCGCTGACCCACAAATAGGAGGCCTGCCATGCGGCCTTGGCTATTACCGGTGTTGGCGCTCGCGGGCGCGCTGGGCATATCCCGGACGCAGCCTCCCGCGCCCACCGAGCATCGCATGGAGATTACGGTCGAGCGCCTGGAACACGACGTTTGGAAATTGGTGGACCCGGCGCTGGTTTTCGACCGGAACGACCGGGTACGCTTCGGCTATCGGGCGAACTTCGCCGGCTATCTGTATGTCGTGAACCGGAGCACGTCCGGCAAGATCGAGCAGTTGTTTCCGCGCGAGGAAACCGGCCGGGACAATCGGATCGCCGCCGGGAAAGACTACACCATTCCCGCGACAGACACCGTCTTCCGCATTGCCGGACCGGCGGGGCACGAGACCATCTATTGGCTGGCCAGTCCGGTCGAACTCGCTAATGACGCCGTAAAACCCGCGCCTGACGCATCGTCTTTGCCTCCGGTATCGAAGCCGCCGCGGCCGGACGATCTGATTCCGCGTTGCGACGACGCCATCTTCCGCGCGCGCGGCGACTGCGTGGATAGTTCCGCCGGCCCGCGGGGCATCGTGAAAGGCGAGCAACTGCCACAGAGTCTGGCGGGCGCCGGCGCTGCGACTCCGCGCGATCTGCTCTTCCTGCGCAAGGAGAAGACCACCGTGGTGGCCTCTCAGGTTCCGCTGGCGGGACCCGTGGTCTACGAGTTCCGGCTGGCGCACAAGTGACCGCGATGCGTTGCCGATTCATGCTTGCGTGTCTTGTGCCGCTGGCGCCGGTTTGGGCGCAACAGACGCAGCAACAGCGCGACCTGAAAATCGAAGAATTGCGCGCGGCCCCGAAACAGACCGTGGCAAGCATCCCGCGCAGCTATGCGCTGGTGGTGGGGATTGCGGGTTATCGGGACCCGCGCGCCAAGTTGCTTTACTCCGAGCGCGACGCGCAGAGCGTCTTCGACGTTCTGATCAGCCCCGAGGGCGGCAATTTCCATCGGGAAAACGTGCATCTGCTGATCGGAGCGAAAGCCACGCTCGCGAACATGCGCCACGAGATGGAGGAGTGGCTGCCCTCGCAAGCGAAAGACGGCGACCGCGTGCTCATTTACTTTGCCGGCCATGGCTTCGTTCTGGAAGGCCACGGCTATCTGGCGCCCTACGATATCGACCTGGATCGCGTGAAGCAAACCGGCTATCCCATGGACGAGCTGGGCGCGACGATCGGCGGGAAGATCCGGGCCAAGGACAAGATCCTGCTAACCGATTCGTGCCATAGCGGAGCGCTGCGTCCCGAGGATTTCGAAGACCTCAACCACACGCTCATCGGCCTGGATAAATCGCTGTTCTCCCTGACGGCCAGCCGCGAACGGGAGAAGTCCTACGAGAGCGACCATTGGGATGGCGGGCATGGCGTCTTCACCTACTATGTGGTGCGGGGCCTGGAAGGGGAAGCGGACGAGAATGGCGATGGCGTGGTGACTGCCGACGAGCTTTACGACTACGTGTATCGCAATGTGCGGGAGGCTACGGGGGGCCAGCAGAACCCCACGGACGGCCAAGGTAGTTTCGATGCGCAGATGCTGCTGGCATTCGTTCCCAGCCGCGCCAAGCCCGGCGCACCGCCCGCGGCCAAAGAGGGTACGTTCATTTTCGAGTCGAATATGGACGGAGTGGAAGTGTTTCTGGACGGCAAATCGGTGGGGGTAGTCGATAAGGGCAAGTCGCTGACGCTACCCGGCCTGGCGCCCGGAACCCACACCATCCAGGGCGTGAAGATGGGCTACGAGCCCGATGGCCCGCGGGATGAGACCGTCTACCCGGGCCGGGATACCACGGTCAGCATCAAGATCATGATCGCGCGGCGCAGGAATCGCGCAGCGGCCGATGAGCTCGATAAAGGCATGAAATTCTACCAGAAGGGTTACGAGCAAAACTATAAGAAGGCGGCCGCGGAGTTTCAAAAAGCGCTGGATCTGGATCCGGATTATAGCCAGGCGGCGCTCTACCTGGCGCGCGCCTATAATGCTCTCTTCGACGAACCGAACGCGGAAAAGTACTTTCGCAGAGCCATCCAGATCGATCCGGACTATCTGGAGGCGCATGCCAGCTTTGGGAGCATGCTGCTGGATACCGTAAACACGGACGAAGCCATCCGGCAGTTCGAGACGGTGATCCGGCGGGATCCCAACAACGTGCAGGCCCTCACTAACCTGGCGCAGGCGTATCGTATGAAGGATTTGTACCCGGACTCGATCGAATCCGCGCGCAAAGCCGTGAAACTGGGACCGGAGTTAGCCGAGCCGCACCTGTGGATGGCCGACAGCCTACGGCTGAGCAAACAATATGAACCATCCATACCGGAGTACGATAGCTATCTGCGACTGAGTAACTTCGACAGTAAGCTGGCGGGGCAGTTGAATTACTACGTGCTGGGTTTCCTAATAGGCATGGGCCGGAAGAAGCGGGCCGCGCAAGAAGACATCTGGAAAGACCTTCGCAACCTGGCCTACTACGGTATGTGCGACAGCGAGTACCTGCTAAACCGCTTCGACCGCGCAATCGAGGACTGCCAGAGGGCTTTGACTTACGATCCGAACGATCCTTATGCGCACTACAGCCTGGCGATGGCCTTCCTCCACCAGGGCAGTAAGACGGGCAACTGCGGGATGCTGGCAGCCGCCCTGCCCCATTTCCGCTCGATGCTGCAGATAAACCCCGACCTGCAGGAAGCCACCGTCGCACGCCAAAATCTGGACAGAATCGAGAAATTCTTGCCGCAGTGCCCGTAGGGTGGCGCCATGCGCCGCCGCGCGGCCCGCACAGTCAGTGCGCGGGCTCGGGGTCTTTTACGCAGCGGAAGCCAATGTTTGGAGAGTTCCAGCGAACGGGCACGGCGACGTCCTCCCAAATGCCCGGGTACGGGGCTGGATCTTGGTCAAAGGAGTCGCCGCGAATCTCGTACCAAGGCTCCTGCGCGGCGGGCGGCGGCTTGAGGCGTTTCGCAAAAAACTTCATATTTTCCGGGATGGGGTCTTCCGTTTCGTTAACGAACTCCCACACATTGCCCACCATGTTCAGCGCTCCATACGGGCTTGCTCCTTGCAGGAAGCTGCCGGCCGGCATGATTTCGTGTTTCGCCAACGAGGCATTGTCATAGACATTGGCGAAGCTGGGATCCTTCTGGTCGCCCCAGGGGAACGACCGGCCCTGGTCGCCGCGCGCCGCCTTTTCCCATTCCTGCGCCTTGGGCAAACGCTTTCCAGCCCAGCGCGCGAACTCGCGGGCATCCGCGATCGTCACGTAGACAACCGGATAGTCCTGCTTATCCGCCTGAAAGTGTGGCGGAGGCGAGTGCCCCGTTTCCTTGCAAAACCTTTCGTACGCGGCATTGGTCACTTCAGTCTTGTCGATGTAGAAAGCGGGCAATGTCACGGGCGTTTTGTGTTCTCCGTACAGAAACCGGCCGGCCGGCACCAGCACCATATCCCCGCTGGGCGTGCTCAGCGACGATGCAAGTTCCACCGCGACCGGCGGAGGCGAAGGCTCAGTCCGATGCCGGGGCGCGACGGCTAACTTCACCAGCACCGCGATGGCGGCTAACAGCACAACTCCAAGCCCGACGGCGAGCCATGCTTTAGGCCAGGGCTTCTTCATCGCCGGGGCTGGCGGCGGCGCCACTAGCGGTAGAGGTGACTGGCCGGGCCGGGTAGCCGCCGTCGGCTGCAGTTGCGTCTCCCCAAGCGGCGCGGACGCCGGCGGCGGCGCGGGCTTCGTCAGCAGCGTGGGCGCCTCCATGGCAGCCAGTATCCGCTCGATCTCGCCGGCCACGATCTCGAAGCTGGCCGGGCGCTGCGCCGCTTTCTTCGCCGTACAACGCACGATCAGATCGCATACCGGGTCCGGCACGCCGCCCCGCAGCGGCGTCAAGTCCAGCGGCTCATTCAGAATCGCGTAGAAGACGCGCTCGATGGTATCGCCCCTGATGGCCTGGACTCCCGTCAGCAATTCGAAGAAAAGCGCGCCGAAGGCATAGATGTCCACCTCGGGGCCGATGTTCTCGCCGAGCACCTGCTCGGGCGCCATGTAAAAAGGAGTGCCCATCACCACGCCCGTGCGTGTCATGGACAACCCCTGGGCCTTAGCGATGCCGAAATCCATCAGCTTCACGATGCCGTTGGTCGTCAATTGAATGTTGTCCGGCTTGATATCCCGGTGCACGATGTTGATGGAGTGTATATATCCCAGAGCCCTGGCGATCTGCAGGGCGATCCGCAGCTTCGCCTGCAAGTCGCCGAGATGCCCGCCCCGAATGGCATGGCGGAGATCCATTCCCCGCAGGAACTCCATCACCATGTAGGGACGGTGCAGTTCATCCTCGCCGAAGTCGAAAATACTGACCACGTTATCGTGGTCGATATTGCCAGCTAGGCGGGCTTCCTGCAGGAAACGCGCCTTGACTTCCGGATCGGCGCACCCCGCGTCGGTGAGGATCTTGACCGCCACCGTGCGGCCGATGACACTGTCGCGCGCGCGGTAGACCTCAGACATTCCCCCGCCCAAGAATTGTTCAAGCTCGTATTTTCCTATGCGGGCGGGAAGCTGTAGGGCCAGCGGCGGTCTCCTTCTTTACGTGAGGATAGCACACCCTTACTTGGGCACTGCTAAAATGGGCGAGCCGGGAGCCTCGTCGGACACGGTATAGAGTCCGCCGTTCCGCAGATATAGCCGCTCCATCTCCGCGCGATTGAAGGGCCGCGCGCCGCGCCGGCCGAAGACGGCGAGCTGGTTGCCGCTCTCATCCACGGCGCGGTCGCGATCCAGGCCCTTCGACAGAGCGATGGCTTCGCCCTTAGTCTTGAAAGTGGCGATCAGTTCGGGTTCCACCGGCGGGCTGAATCCCCACAGACCCTGCGTCTTGGCCGGAGACGTTAGTTGCAGGACCCGCAGGCCGTTCTTGCCATCTGCGACGTAAGCAAACAGGCTGGCATTAGTCATGCCGACGCGGATGGAGCGCGCGTCGTTCAGGGCGCCGCCCGCGTTGTATAATCGCGGCGCCGCTGGGTGTTCCGGGCGTGTTACATCGATCAAGGCGATACCTTGCTGGCCGGCCGCGACATATGCGTTGGTGCGCGCCACGTATACGTCCAGCGCCTGCTTCATAGAGACGGTTGCCTTGACCACCGGCGATTTCACATCGGTGATATCGACTACCCGCAACCCCTCGGCATCGCAGACGAAAGCGTACCGGAACTGAACGGCAACGTGTCCGGCGCCCTTCAATGCCAGGGTGGAAACGATCTTGGGATGCAGAGGGTCGCCGATATCCACGACCACCAGTCCCCGGTTGCACGAGACATACGCATAGTTGCCGGCGGTAACTATGTGATTGGCGCCGGTCAGGACGCCATCCGGGTTGAAGGTCAGGGCCCGCTTCAGGAAATTGTTGCGAGGATCGCCATCCAGCAGCGTTCCAGCTCCGATCAGGATCAAGCCTTCCTGCGCATCGGCCACATATAAGTATGCATATAACGGACTGATGGGCTGCTCTTCATTCTCGGGATTGCGGTGGCGAACGGGATCGACCGCCAAGGTTGTTGGAGAAGCAATCCAGCGCGCATCCTTCGTCTTCACATAAAACCGTTGGCCGATGGGCGATACGGGCGCGGTAATCACACGTTCGGAGTTTGCCTTGTTGTCGATGTTAGCGACATCGTAGACTTCCACCCCGCTGGTACCTTTCGCCGTATAGAGGTACTCGCCGCGTAACTGCAAGCTGAGTATGTTGCCTTCGTGCCCGTAAGCCTCATTCAGAAGCTTGGTGCGCTCGTGTTTCGCGTAGTCCTCGGGATACGCCAGCTTTTGCAGGTAACTGCCGATGACTGCCTGCGGCTCGTCGTGCTCGGTCACCGCCACAGCCTGGAAGCCATGCCGGCCTTCGCCCACATACACGTACCGTCCAAAGAAATTGACGAAGTTCGTGCCTTCGAGCAGCAGTTGCGCCATCCAAGCGTTGTTGTCGTTGTCCTTCGAGACGTGGCAGTCGGTGCAGGTGCGTGTTTCGTGCGTGCGCACCGTATGCGGGTAATGCGGGTTAAACGCCTGTCCGCTGTACCCTTCCGCCGAAATGGTCTGCTGCTGATGGTAAATCCATTCCCGGTTGGCATTCTGCGAACTGACCACCACCGCGCTCGAGGAGCGCACGGGCACGATCTTGTTGCCTTTCACGGTGCTGTCGAGGCCCAGCATGAATACATCGTCGCGCAACACCTGGAAGTCGTAAGTCGTGAAGTTGCGCGTGTCGGTATCGCCTTCCCAGTGCAGCGCGGGCCGCTTGGCATTGGCCTTCATGGAGAGATGGCATCCGAAGCAGCTCGTCATCCACGCCGTGTGGCAGGTGTAGCACGACATACGCTCGTTGGAATGGGCCAGTTGACCGGAACCCGCCGGCGCGGAGCCCCAAGTCACTCCATCGCGCTGGATGGTCTTCGCCAGGCGCGCTTTTTCGTTGTAGTTATAGGAGCCGGGCGTGATCGAGTCAAGAACCTGCGATACGGTCCATTCCTTGTCGGGATCCACCATGGAACGTTGCATCAGCTTGCCGTCGACCCATTCAAACCGGCGCTTGCCGGACGGCGTGCGCAGCCGCGAAAGATCCGTGCCCCCGGCTGGCGCGGCCGAATTGGAAGTCTTCAGACCGGCGCGGGACGTGACGGATCCATGGCAATCGATACAGTCGATCTCCACGGCGGCCCTCGCCTCCCCATATAAATGGCCGTTCCCATGGCTGTCCTGCTCGAAATGACAGTCGACGCAGTGCAGCCCTTTCTCCAGGTGAATATCTTGCAGGTGCACGGCCTTCTTGAACTTGTCGGGATCTTCGAAAGGCACTGTGTGCCCCTCGGTGTCGAGCAGGTTTCCTTGCCGGTCGTGCTTGTAGACCGCGCGATAGACCCAGCCGTGGCCGTGGAAATCGGCAAACTGGGTCTGGTGCAGCTTGGGGTTCAGTCCGGTCAAGTTAGCCAGAAACTCCGGGTCCGACCAGTTGCCGCGCAGCGACGCGGCTTCCGGATTGCGCGCCAGCGACTCGGCCGCATCCTCGGGGGACAAGTGTTTCGATTGCGCCGGATACATTTCGCCGCCGTCGGTCTCATTGTCCCACCACATATAGCCCAGGTATTGAAAGGCGTAGGATGTGCCCGGATGGATGTGACAAACGGCGCACTGGCTGGAAGGGATGGTGCGCGTCAAGCGATGTTGAATCGGATGGCCGGATTCGTTCTTCGGGATAGTAGGATCGTTCGTGAAACTGTGACCCAGGTTCCCGTTCGCGGCGTAAGGCCCGGAGTGTACCGGATCCCGGTCGTTGGCATAAACCACATGGCAGGCGGTGCATCCCGAGGACCGGTAATCG
>Ga0302326_10002265_pt1 | contig 47116 bp, 47 predicted proteins | sample Palsa_T0_3_FD_202264 | JGI IMG/M metagenome (GOLD analysis project Ga0302326, IMG submission 202264) | Peat permafrost microbial communities from Stordalen Mire near Abisko, Sweden - Palsa_T0_3 | ecosystem: Environmental > Terrestrial > Soil > Palsa > Peat permafrost | place: Sweden: Abisko... | reverse complement strand
GAAATCGCCTCACTCACGGGGGCCAAGGGAAATTCGACGGCGCTGGTAGGCACGCCAAAACAGGTAGCGGAATCCTTGCTCGACTATTACGACGCAGGTATCTCGACGTTCTTGATTCGCGGGTTCGATCCGCTCGAAGACGCTCTTCAATACGGGCGGGAGCTGATACCTCTGGTGCGTGCAGAAGTCGCTCGGCGCGACCAACAGCCTGCGGCGCTCGGCGCAGCGGCCGGCCAGAACTAAACGCGCGGGGCGTAGCTGCCTACTGCTTGAATCCGATTGACCCAACGACTCACGGCCTTGTGAACTATGCAACCGTGGACGCAATGGCAGCAAGAAGTCGTGGCGCTCCTCAAGGGCGACTTCGAGCAAACATTGGGTCAAATCTCGATCGAAGATGTTGATTGGTCGTCGTGGCGACCGCTCTATGATCAAGGAAGATCGCCGCGCTCTGCCATAGAGCGCGCGCTCGAACGGGACATCTAGCCAGCGCCATGAGATACGCGGGCGGCTTTTCGGCGTGTTATCTGCTGCTCGCTGCAATACTATTCGCGCCCCGCATATATGCAGCGGATGCAGTGCTGAGCATCGGGGATTCCAAAGGGGTCTACCAGGCGCTCATGAAAGGGGCCGGGGAACTCGATGGCGTGCCCTATAGAGTCGAGTGGGCGGAGTTTCCCGCGACTGCTCCGGCGCTCGAAGCCCTGGCGGCCGGCGCCATCGACCTGCGAGCGTCAGCGGCAGCCCCTCTCATTTTCGCACTCGCTGCCGGTGCACAGATCAAAGCCGTGGCTGCGCTGCGCCTGGATGGGAAGCGTGAGATGGACGCCATTCTGGTGTTGCCGAATTCTCCGCTGCACGCGGCAGCCGATCTGCGGGGTAAGAAAATCGGCACCAATAAAGGCTCGGTGGGGCATCATTTGGTGCTTGCGGCCTTACAACACGAGCATATTCCGTTCGATGCGGTGTCGATTCAGTTTCTACTGCCGGCGGATGTGAGAGCTGCGCTGCTCAACGGCTCCGTGGACGCTTGGTCGACCTGGGACCCATACGTCTCAATTGCTGAAGTGCAGGATCGATTGCGGCCCATCGTCGATGGCAGCGATTTACCGATGACCGACGGCGTACTGGTAGCAAGCAGCGCCTCGATTGCCTCGAAGCGCGCGTTCCTGCAAGACTTTATCGGCCGCCTCGCTCGCGCTCAGAGTTGGGCGCGCCGGAACCCTCGAGACTATGCTGCTCTTTATTCCCGGCAGACGGGGCTTTCCATGGAGGTGTCAGACCTCCTGGTGCGACACATGAGCTACGACTACGTTCCGATCGATGATGCCATCGTGCGCAATCACCAGCAGGTCGCGGATCTTTATCTACAGGCGGGCGTTATTCGGCAAAACGTCGAAATGAGCCGGGCGTTCGACCGGTCGGTCTTCCCTCAATAGAGCGAGCGCCACGAACCCTCCGGGTCTAGTGCAATTCGGGCTTCGGCTTGAGCAAACGGCTCGACTGTCCGTCGATCCCGATGGGCGCCGGTCCCGCAATGGTGACTCGTCGTAAATGACGGCGCTCGAGGCCGAAATCGGCGATAGCTCGATGCTGTGTGGCACGGTTGTCCCAGATGGCGACATCGCCGGCCCGCCAGCGCCAGCGGACCGTGTTTTCCGGACGGGTGATATGGTCCTGCAGGATTGCGAGAAGCCTTTGAGAATCTGCGCCATTGAGATCCACGAAATTCTTGACGAAGTGACCGACCAGGAGCGAACGCTCCCCGGATTCCGGGTGCACCCTAACCACAGGATGCTCCGTCTCGAAGACCGTTGAGGCGAAGATCGAGCGATGGTATTCCAGCTGTTCCTTCGGCAGGCTCAAGCTCGTCGCGGCGTAGTCGTACAGATTCGTATGAATGGCCTTGAGGCCGTCCACGAGACGCTTCAACGGCTCGGGTAACTCCTGGTAAGCAGTAACGGTGTTCGCCCAAAGCGTATCTCCGCCCGCCGGCGGGACCACGATGGCGCGCAGAATGGAGGCCTCCGGGTAGTCGGGCACGAAGCTGACATCTGTGTGCCAGCTGGATGCCGCATAGCCATCACGCGAATCGAGATCCAGGACATACTTTGAGCCTTTAACCACGGGCACCGTGGGGTGCGCGACCGGCCTGCCGAGTCGCGCGGCAAAGGCCTCGTGCCTGGCATCGTCGAGTTCCGCCTGTTCTCGAAAGAAAATGACCTTGTGGCGCACGAGCGCGGCGCGAATCGCCGCAATTGTCGCATCATCCAAGTCTGCGGCCAGGTCGATTCCGCGAATTTCGGCGCCAATGCGCCCGGCGACTGGGACCGCGTCCAGAAAATGGGCGAAGACGCGGGTATCGAAGGCACGCTCTAGGGCTGCTGACATGGCCGGTCTCCTTGGGTTCCAATCATCAGCGCGGCGACAATGCCGCATCACGCTCATCCAACTCGCGGCGAACCGCCGCGTAGGCGACGGCATCGAGGGGAAAGCGGGCTATCAACGCGGCGGAGATCAAATGGGCGATCGCTGGGCCCAGCGCGAACACGAACAAAAGTCCGCGCAGTGCATGCGGTGCGTTATGCAAGCTCTTGGGGTCGAATCCGAGCCACGCCACCAATGGCAGCGCGATGCCGACCGAAGCCGCCAGGGCTGCCTTCATCGAGATGCTAAATACAGAAAAAAACAGAGCCGTGCGGTCCTCACCTGTGCGTAGGCGATGTTGGTCGGCTACGTCCGCGACCATCGAGCGAAGCATCAGATTCCCAGAGCCTTGCGCAAGTCCCTGAGCCGTGGTGAGCGCGATCAACAGAGGCAGGCGACCCGGCACGACCAACAGCAGGAAGAGGTTGATCGCCACCTGAATCAGCTCGCCGAGGATCGCCGCCCGATGCTTGCCGAGCCGGAAACCGATCTTCATCCAAAGGGGGCCCGCTGCGATGCCGAATAGGAATTGCAGCAGAAAAAGACCGCTGGCCCAGGCCGGCAATCCCATATAAATGCTGACGAAGAACACGAACAGAGCGCCGCGAATGCCCTGACCAAGTGTCACGGCGAAATCCGAGGCCAGTACTCGCATCAAGAGGCCGTTGGTCAGTACCAGTCGAATGCTGCCGCGGAGTGACGGGCGGGCGTTTGCAGGCTCAACGGCCGGTGGCTCCGGAAAGGCCCACACTATGAGCACCAGCGCCAAGGCAAGGGTCGACAGTATCCACGCGCCCATGACATGCAACTTGAGCGCAGCGTCGCCGGGGCGAATCTGATCGATGATCGTCGGTAATATCAGTATGAGCAAAAGCCCTGTGGATCCCGTGACGGTCTGATAGGTCGCTACCCGCGTTCGCTCATCGTAGTCGCGCGACAATTCGCCAGACCACGCAAAGTATGGAATTTGGATCATCGACCAACCCAGGTAGAAGAGAAATAGCACTGTGGTCAGGCGCAACGGACTGATGGCGGCACCAGGAAAAAACAAGGATAGGCCCGACGCACCAAAAACGATGCCACCCGCCACGATCCAACTCCGCCGACGGCCAAAGCGGCTGCGGCTGCGGTCGCTCAACGCGCCGACCAGCGGGTCGGACAACGTTCCCCAGATCTTTTCAGTCAGAAAGATCACGCCGAGCACCGACAGCGAGAGCCCGTAGTGCTGCGAGAAAATCGCGGGCAGATACACAGCCAACGGCAATTGGGCCGCGAACGTCGGCATAGCCAGCGCGGAGAAGGCAATCAAGCGGGCGGTCGGCAATGTCGAGGTGCGCGCCGCCGGACGCGATTCGGTGGAGTACCCGGCAATTCCGGCAGCGACGCTCGACATGCGCATTACATTATCCTCATTGATCTCCGTGGGCGACGAACGTTTTGCTATATCGCCATCGTTTTTACGCATCATCTGAGGTGCGCACGCAGTGCGGCGATATGTTCAGGTCCAATACCGCAGCAGCCGCCTATGATCGTCGCGCCCGATCGAACCCACTGCTTCGCGCATTCCAGATAGCGCTCGGGAGTCACATCGTGCCGCAGCTCTGAAATACCGGCATAAGGCTCGACAGCGCAAGATTCCGGCGCGAACGCATTGGCGTAGACGCCGACGCGGACCGCCCCACTCCCGTTACTTGCAATTGCGCTGACGGCGGCCAGCACCGCCGCATTCATCACTTCGGGCTGGCTGCAATTGAAGAGAATTGCCCGGGCGCCGTGCCTTAAACCTAAAGCGACTGCCTGCTCGACGGACTCGCTAGAACGCAGCGCCGCAGGCCCTTCCCGACCTTCCTCGTCGCGCAGCGTGTAGGAGACCCAAATCGGCAGATGGGACCGCCGTCTGGCGGCGGCGAGGGCGACTTCGGCCTCGATGGTCGAGCTTTGCGTCTCGACGAGCCATAAATCGACATGCGGCGCGAGTCCCGACACCAACACGTCCAGAATGGCCGGCGCTCGTTCCGCGTCGAACAGCTCCGGCCGATACGATTCGAACACCGGTGGCAGCGACCCGGCCACCAGTACCCGCTCTACGGCGCGATCGGCGGCCGCCCGCGCCAGCCGGCCCGACAAATCCGCCAGCCTTTGGCCTTGCGCCGCAAAGCAGTGATCGCCGATCCGCGCAGGCGCCAATGCATAGCTGTTGGTGGTGATGATCTGCGCGCCGGCGGCGATGAACGCGTCATGCGCGTCACTCACGAACTGTGGCGTTTCAATCAATGCCAACGCCGACCATTCGGGCAGCCGGAACGGGGCGCCCATACGCAATAGTTGCCGGCCCATGCCGCCGTCCAGAATGATAATTGCCGAAGCGGCGGTGCGCACGGTATCAATAGCCGGAGGACGGCAGGGTCGACGCGCCCGGCTCAACCAGGTCGGCGTAGTATCGCTGCGCAACATCCGGATGGGAGCGCAGCCGGCCCTTCAGATAATTCTCGCCGACGCTACAAAATAGCGGGTTATTTGGATCGCGCTCCGGGCCGCGCGCCTGCGCAGCGAGCTCCGGCGGCAACGATAACGGCGGGACTGTAGCGTCCAGCCGCGCTCCCATGAAAAAGGCGGCCGAGATTCGCTCGCTGCCCGCCGGCGGCGTGGTCACGCGATGCAGCGTGGCACGCAAATAGCCGTCCGAAGCGAGCTCTAGAATCTCTCCGATGTTGACTACCAAGGTTCCGACCCGCGGCGCGACGTCAATCCAGCCTTGCGTTGTCTCTACCTGCAAGCCGCCGTGGTCGTCTTGTAGCAGCAACGACAGCAAGCCGGAATCCTTGTGCGCGCCGACGCCCTGGTCGCTTGCCGTCAAATCGCGCCCGGGATAACGAATCAGCTTGACCAACACGTGCGGGTTGTTTCGATGCAGCGGCTCGAATACATCCTCGTACTGCCCGAGCGACAATGCGAAGGCGCGCAGCAGATGTGTAAGAACCTGCGTGGCCGCGCTCTGCCAGCTGAGCACCGCCGGACGCAGTGCCGGCAACGCCGCCGGCCATTGATTCGGCCCTTGAAGCCGGGTCCACGCGGGCGCACCGGGCGAACGGGGAAGCACCGGCTGCTCGGCGCCGATGTCGATTTGCTCACGCCAGTCTTGCTGCCCGCGCGTGCGCTCCCAGGCAATCCGCGTATAGCCGCGAAAGTGCGGCGAATTCACCATCTCTACCGCCAGCTTGTCGGGCTCGGGTAAAGCAAAAAAACGCTTTGCGGAATTCAGCAGAGCGTCGAGCAAGGCAGGCTCGATGCCATGACCGGTGATATAAAAAAAGCCCACATGGCGGGCGGCATCCTTGAGTTCCGCAAGAAATGCAGCTCGCTCTTTTCCCTCGGCGGCATTGAATCGGCTGAGATCGAGCAATGGGATGGAGTTTGTATATCGAAGATTCTTCACGTGCAGCCTCAGATCGAACTGAACCGCCCTATTGCCGAATAGCCGCCATGGGCACTAATGTTGTCCCCGGCGTTTCGCACCGTCTGGAACATGGGGCTGGCCCGGCCAATGGCCGGAAACAACAACTCGGCCGTGCGATATGCCTCCTCGAGGTGCGGATACCCTGAGAGAATGAACGTTTCCACGCCGGCGCTGCGGTACTCCGACAAGGCGCGCGCAATATTCTCCGGGTTGCCGACAAAGGCGGTGCCCGCGCCGCCGCGCACGAGTCCAACGCCCGCCCACAAGTTCTTGCCGATCCGCAGGCTGTCCCGGTTGCCGTGATGCAGCTGCGCCATGCGCCGCTGGCCGATGGACTCGGACGCGGCAAATCCCGACTGAGCTTTTGCGATTTGCTCGTCGCTGAGATGCTCGATCAGGCGGTCCGCCTCGCGCCAGGCCTCCTCCTCGGTTTCACGCACGATAATGTGCGCGCGCAAGCCAAACCGCAGGTGGCGGCCGCGCGCCTCGGCTTGCCGGCGGACGTCTGCGAATTTCTCCGCCACTTCGTCGGGACGTTCACCCCAGGATAAATAGACATCCGCGTGCTCCGCGGCGACGCTGCGCGCTTCGTCGCTCGAGCCGCCAAAGTAGACCGGCGGATAGGGACGCTGCACGCTCGGTAGCAGCGCCTTGCCGTTCTCGATATGGATATGCTTTCCCTTGAAGTTGACGGCATCGCTGCCGAACGCTCCACGGAACGCCGTCAGCCATTCGCGGGTCAATTCGTAGCGTTCCCCGTGCGACTGGGGCAACCCCTCGAAGTCGAATTTGCCGGAGCCGCTGACCACATTCAGATTTGCGCGGCCATTGCTGATACGGTCGAGCGAAGCGTTGATGCGGGCGGCGAGAATCGGCGAGATCAGCCCCGGTCGTACGGCGACCAAAAACCGCAGGCGCCGCGTCAAGGCCAACAGTGCACTCCCGATGACAATGGTGTCCTCGCTCTGGGGGCCGGTGGGAAGCAATACGCCATCGAATCCCAGCGAGTCCGCTGCCTGAGCGACGCTTGCAAGATAGGCGAGACTGTTGGGCCGGGTCGGTGCGCCAAGATGACGGCCGTCGCCGGCGCACGGGATGAACCAAAAAATCTCGGGAGCCGGCTTTTGTCCAGGCATTGCGATCGACCTTTATTTCGACGAGTCAGCCGTCAGCTTGCCACGATTGGCCAAAGCAAGCTTATATGAGCTGCTGCCTATCCATTATTTCTGGCCGCCCAATCACTCCGGTAGAGTGTCCGGAAGCCGGATCTGTCGTCAGCACATATTGGAGCACTCATGCCTAGCCTGCATATCGGCGATGTTGCACCCGATTTTGAGCAAGATTCAAGCCTCGGCCGGATTCATTTCCACGAATGGATCGGTAACAGTTGGGCGGTATTATTCTCCCATCCCGCCGACTTTACCCCGGTGTGTACCACTGAACTGGGGTTGACCGCCAAGTTGAAGGGCGAGTTTGCCAAACGGGGCGTCAAGGTGATCGCCCTGTCCATCGATCCCGTGGAGTCCCACAAGAAATGGATCGAGGACATCAATTCATCGCAGCACACCACCGTTAATTTTCCGATCATAGCCGATGCGGATCGCAAGGTCAGCGAGCTCTACGACTTGATTCATCCCAACGCGAGTACGACCGCGACGGTGCGCTCGCTGTTCGTGATCGATCCGGCGAAAAAAATCAGACTCACCATCACCTACCCCGCCAGCACCGGACGCAACTTTGAGGAAATACTGCGGGTAATCGATTCGCTGCAACTCACGGACAACCACAGTGTGGCAACGCCCGGCAACTGGAAACACGGAGATGATGTGGTCATTGTGCCGGCTCTGCAAGATCCAGAACTGATCAGGCAGAAGTTCCCCAAGGGCTACACGGCGGTAAAGCCGTATCTGCGGATCACACCTCAACCGAATTGGCATGATCATGCGAACGAGATCACCCGCTCAGGATGAATACTGGCCAAAGGGCTTAAGGCTCAAGATATGGGCGGCCGAAGACAAAACCACAGGTTGCCCGCGCCTGCCGACGAGTTCAGCTGGCATAGCCCGCTACGATGTCACGCCGGCACGCTCGGCGAACCGCGTTCAAGGATGATACCCTGCGCCTCTCGAGTTCTGGGAGAACCGCATGCATCGTCTGGTTATGTTCGTTGGCTCTGCGCTGCTTATCTCGCCAGCCTTGGCCGATGATCGCAGCATCATCACAGCTCAAATGCAGCAATTAGCAGATGCGGTCGTGCCGGGCGACGTTGCTGTCTGGGACAAATACCTCGACCCTAATGTTATTTACGCAGAAGAAAACGATACCTATAAAGGAAAAGCGGATGCGCTCAAAGAAATCACTCCGCTACCCGCGGGGCTGAGTGGAACGATTCAGATCGTGTTGCTCTCCTACCATGAGGATGGCGATGCGGCGGTCGCCTTATTCCGCCAAAATGAGACGGAACACTATTTCGGCCAGACGATTCATGCCACCTATCTGACCAGCACCACGTGGAAGAAACGAGCGAATGGTTGGAAGCTGCTGGCGGAGCAAGTGCTCGCGGAGAAGTCCGATCCGCCGGCGATCAACCTGACCAACGTCCAGCTTGAACAATACGCAGGTACGTACAGGCTCAAAGATTCCGAGGCAACTTACAACCTTACGATATCGGCCGGGAAGCTAGTCGCCAGCCGAAGCGGTCACAAACCGGCAACATGGAATGCCGAGGCCTGCGACGTATTTTTCACCGCAGGTGATCCGCGCATTCGCAATATATTCCGGCGCGGCAGCAGCGGCAAAGTGAACGGTTTCGTGGAGCGCCGTGAGATGTGGGATATAGTCTGGGTGAAGATCTCACAAGCGACCGACTGACCGGGTATCCGACGCATGGCGAATAGAACGCTGGCCGACCACATCATGGAGTTTCCCAACGTTCTGGCGGAGGATCATTGCCGGATGCTGATCGAGCGCTTCGAGTCCTCGGCGGATCAAGAGATCTGCGAACGCGAGTCGGGGCACAGCTTTGTGCAACTGAACCTCACGCAGCATTGGCCTGAGCAGAGCAAGCTGCTGACACATTTGTTCTTCGATTACTTCAACAAGTATCAGTTGAGCGTCCACGCTGCTTTCTGGCCGCCGAGATTTTCGTTCGAGCATCTGCGCATCAAGCGTTATCTGCCGAACGGGCGTGACTCCTTTCCGGTGCACGTGGACGTGATGGATCATGTGGCCGCCAGGCGCTTCATGACCGCGATCATCTACTTGAACACCGGCGCCGGCGGTGAGACGGTGTTTCCGAACCTGGGCGTGAGCGTCGAACCGGTCACCGGGAAGTTGGTCGCCTTCCCGACGAACTGGCTGTTTCCGCATGCCGGGCTGCCGCCGCAATCGGCGCCGAAATACATTCTGCACACCTATCTTTGCTATCCTGCGCTCGACGCTGCATCGGCACCCACGCTTTGAGGAATATTACCCATGGTGCAAGATGTCGTGCCCGAGTACGCACTGCTCAAAACGTATCACGGCGGCCGTTGCCCCGAGTGCTGGGCGAAGTCGGGCGACTGCTTCGCCGTTACCGTAAATCGGCCAGTCACCCTGGCAGAATTTGTATTTGCCTTTTATACCTCGCCGGTGTTTCGGATCGAGCGGTTGATTCTGCGCCTTCTCGCCAACGCGCCGTCTATGGATTCGGACGTGCAGCGGCTGGCGGAGGGCTCCGGCACGTCATTTGCGATTTGGCGCGTGGGAGCGCGCACGCCGACGCAGCTCCTGATGTGCGATCGCTACGAGAGGACTCGTTCTTGGTTTAGCGTAGTGCGGTTGGACGCCGGCAAAACATTGTTGCAGTTTGGATCTGCCGTGGCGTCTCGTAGCGAGCAGAAAACAGAGTCCAAGGTCCGGCGCTTTATGTTCCGGTTGCTGATGAAATTCCATGTGGCCTATTCGGAGATTTTGCTGCATGCGGCGAAGCGTGGCGTGGGCCGTCTACAACGTCACGCCGGCACGCTCGGCAAGCCGCGATAAAGGCGTACGCAGCAGCACCGCGATGACGCAAATCGCGCCCATAATGGCCGCAACCGCGCCGAACGCTGCGGCAAATCCGAGCGAATCGATCATTGGACCGGTGAACGCGGAAAGATAGCCGCCAAGCCCGAGGGTCAATAGGTACCAGGCACCCATGGCCACTGAGGCGAAGCCAGCAGGCGCGGCTCTCGATACCATTCCGTACGTCGCCGTCCATGCGACGAGTTCACCGATCGCCAACATCGTCAGAGCGGCAATCGGAATCCAGAGCGGCGCGGGCGAGGTCGGAGTGGCATGGCGTGCGCCCAGATACATGAGTACATGACCCGCGGTCACCATTGACAGCGCGAACGCATATTTCTGCACGATGTCTACCTGCTGATTGCGCGTCCCCATTCGGACCCAAAGGGTCGCGATAAACGGGGCGAGGACAATCACGACCGCCGCGTTCATCGAGGTGAACCACGGCACTGGGATGTTGAATGCGCCGATTGCATGATTGACGTCGCGCTCGATGAATAGCAGCCAGCTGCCAAACAGTTGAAACCATCCGACGCTGAACGCGCAGAGCAAAGCGGCAAGCACGGCCAACAGCCCGATTCGCCGCAGCACCTCGATGCGAGCCTGCGGGGCTCGTGCGACGGCGCCACGAGGCGCGGATACGTCCGGGCGCATACCGATACTCCCTAGCCAACGCGGCGCAAATAGGAGGTAGGAGACTAGGGCCACCGCCATGCCTGCCGCCGCGAGCGCGAATCCGAAGTGCCATCCAAAAGCCTCCGCGACCCAGCCGACGGCAATGCCGGACAGCATGGCACCGACCGAAATGCCGAGGTAGTAGAAGGCGTAGGCCGCCTCCCGGCGCGGGTCATGCGCCGCCATCGTCTCGCCGCACAGCACGACCAGCGTTGACTTCATGAGCGCGTTGCCAAGCACCAGGCAGAAGATCGCCAAGAAGAACCCGAAGGTGGCGGCGAGATACGCTTGCGTCAGCCAGCGGGCACCCAGTTCGCCATTGAGCAGCGCTCCCTGATGCGCAATCGCCGCATCGAGGGCAGGGGAATGCCGCAGTCGACCGAGCGGCATGCCGAGGTCGTGCAATCCTTTAAGCAGCGGGGCACTGTGCCACCACCCCAAAAACTCTGGGAGAAATACGGGCGAGATCAGCAACGCTTGGCCGATGAGCATGAATGTGGCACCCAATGTTACCGCCCGCCGTCTACCGAGCACCCGGTCTGCGAGAAAGCCGCCAAGTGCCGGAAACGCATACATCGCAAAAGAATAAGCGCCGAGAAGAGCCAGCGCCTCGGTCGCTGACCAACCGAATCCGCTATCGTTCGGACTTGCCGTCAAGAAGAGCACGAGAATCGACAGCATGCCGTAGAAGCTGAAACGCTCCCAGAATTCGACCCCGATGATCAGCCAGGCGCCCTTAGGATATCGCAGCCATTCGCCGCTACGCGATGGCGCGGGCGCGGATGCGGCGGCAATCGTCATCGCGGCTTCACAGGGCAACGGTGCCCCGCGGTGTATCCAGCTCCAGACGGAACTCGATTCTGGCTGCAGAATAGGTATTCATCGGCGCGCCAAACTTGGAGAGCGTCTGTTGCAGCTCCTGAGCTTGGGGGTGTCCGACCGAGAACTCTTTCAGCTCGATGTGAGCGGGATTCTGTGCAGTTGCGGCCGGATGCGGCGAGTCGAGCCAATCGATGAAGAAGGGAAACGCGAGGCCAAAATCGCCGAAGGTCGGCGCCAGCCATTGCCAGTTGAGCCTGACCCCCTCGGGAGTGACTCGACCATTGCTCAAGACCTTGGGCGTAGGGCCGCCCATCGCCTCGGCAGCCTGCGCCAGCTCCGCCAGAGGCATCGAACTTCGCGAGCAGTATGTCAATATTTTGGGCTCACGGGCGGTGCGTGCAAGCCGACACCACAAATCCTCCGTGCCGGTCGATGCTCCCGTGGGGGCGAGAATCTCGAGATAGCTTCGAGGAGCTATTCTCACCAGCGCGTTATGCGTCAAACCACTCGCGTGCGTTCCTCCGTAGCGCGGGGCCACGCCGGTGAGCGCTTCGAAGCGGCGCGAACCGCGCTCGAGATCATCGCAGGCCCAGATGATGTGATCAAGAAAGCCGCTCATAGGCTGCGACCCGCGGCACGCACGATGCGCGCGGCCTCCGCGGTCAGCCAGGTGCGGTCGATCTTGTGAGTCCCGGAGACCGGCAGTTGTGCCATAAATTCGATAAACCTCGGGTGAGCAAAAGCGGGGCCTTCGCGCAGGGTATATTGCTTGATGTCCTCTGCACTTGTCGCTGCGCCGCCCCGCGGCACGACGAAGGCGACGGGGATCTGTCCTTTGATATCGTCGGGGGCGGGAACTACGATGGCTTGAGCCACGCCGTCGTGCCGCTCGAGGAGCTTTTCGATCTCGCCTGGATAGACGTTCTCGCCGCCGCACACGAACATGTCGTCCGCTCGACCTACGAAGAAGTAGAAACCATTTTCGTCCGTGCGCATCACATCGCCCGTCACATACCAGCCGTCCCGCATTCGTGAAGCCGTTGCCTGGGGCTGGTTCAGGTATCCTTGCATCAGCGCCGGCGTGCGCAACGCCAGTACTCCAGAGTCGTCAGACGCGCCATCAACCAGCTTGCAGCCCACATCGTCGTACGGGTAGCCAAGCGACAGGGGCGGCCTTGGCAGACAATCCGGATGAGGTCCAAACACCGCGGGTCCCGCCTCCGTGGTGCCGAAGCCGTTCCTGACCTCCGCGTTTGGGAATAGTGCCTTCACTTGCGTCAGCAACGCGTCGGTCAGCGGCGCCGAGCCGATGGTAACATCGCGCACCGAGTTCAAGTCGAGCCGTTCGATCAGATCGCGCTCCCGCACCATCAATGCAAACATGGTCGGGATGCCCGACAGCAGTGTGCAGCGGTAACGAGCGGCCACCTCGAGGAAGCGGCGGGCATCGAAGCGCGGCAGCAAGATGACTCGGGCGCGCTTGCCGAGCGCGACCGTGATGTTGAAGAGACCATTCATATGATAGAGAGGCGCGACCACAATCGTGGTGTCCTGCGGCGCGTCGGCCGACCATGGTTCGAGATAATGGTTGATCGCCCACAGCTGACCGTGATGATTCAGGGGCACCCCTTTAGGTAGGCCCGTCGAGCCCGAGGTGTACAAGATCTCGGCAAGATCCTCCCTGTTGGGCACGAAGGTGTCTAAGGGTCCTGGGTCGAGGAACGCCTGGAAACCCTGGAGGTCCCCATCGAGGTCGACTACCGGCACCGACTCCGGCACCAGCGGCCGTCGCGCTGCATCGGCGAATGTGAGCCCAATTTCACTGTCGCGAAAAATGTGCTCGATGGTGGCTCGCGGCAATCGGTGATTGACGGGCACCGTCACCGCTCCCATGCGCATGGTGCCGAAGTAGGCGGCCAGAAATTCGAGGCGATTCTCGGCCAGTATGCCGACGCGCGCGCCGCGGCGAACTCCGTGGCGAAGCAGCCCGCGCGCGACAGCGCTGCACAGTGAGTCGAACTCGAGCGCGGAGAACTCCCCTACGTGAGTCTCCTCGCGCAGGTCGATCAGGGTCGTGCGCTTGCCCTGGCGCGGCAGCCGCAGCACATCGCCAAGATTGTGCAGATCCGATGAATTCGTCATGTCATCACGGCGCAATCAGCACCTTACCGACTACCTCGCGATCCTCGAGCAACCTCTCGGCCTCGGCTGTCTGCTCGAGCGGCAATACCTTGTCGATCACGGGCAGGAGCCGTCCGTCGGCCACCAGCTCAAGGAGCGTACTCAGGTCCTCTCGCAGCCATCCATCGGAACCAATCATCGTATGTTCGTAGGTCCACCAGTAGCGCGCGTCCAGTGAAAGATTGAAGCCGGCGGTCGCCCCACAACAAAGGATACGTCCATTCATCTTCACGCATTTCTGCGTTGCGGGCAACGTATCGCCGCCCGTGAAATTGACCGCCACATCGACGCCTCCCGTGCCAGTGACGCGCGGCTTGCCGTAAATGTCCTTGACCGTGTCGAGGAAAGGCCGCTCGTTGTAATTGGCGACGTGAGTGGCACCAAGTGCCGCCACACGCTCCAACTTGGCTTGGCTGCCGGCGAAGGCAAGCACTTCTGCGCCCATCATGCGCGCGAGCTGCACGCAGGCGGCGCCGACGCCTCCGCTGGCGCCGAGCACCATGACTCGTTCGCCTTTCTTCACCTGCCCACGGGTAACGATCATGCGGTACGCCGTACCATAGGCGAGCGGCAGCGCGGCGGCCTGTTCGAAGCTCACAGCGGCAGGAATGTCGAGCAGCATAGACGCATGCACGGCGATGAACTCTGCCCGGCCGCCGTCCACCGTCTCCCCCAGCATTCCGACCCGGTCGCCGCTGCGCATCACAGGATCGATGAGCACGCGCGCGCCGAGCCAGCGCGGCTCAACGCCGTCGCTTAAGGATTCGACCGTCCCCGCAATATCAGAGCCGGTGATGATCGGTAGTTTTATCTTTACGCCCGGCATGCCACGGCGCGTGAAAATATCGTGAAAATTCGCGGCAGTCGCCGCCACGCGTACGAGCACTTCGCCTGGCCGGGCGATGGGGTTCGGATAATCGCCGCGAAATTGCAGGACCTCGGGGCCTCCGTGGGCCGTCGTCAACACAGCTCTCATCGCTCGCACTCCAGCATTGAATCAGCCGGCCTGCGTGCTGTAGCAGCCGCGCCCCAGCGCGATGAGCCGGCCCTCGTCGTCGAGCACATCGATATCGACTACGCCAATGCTGCGTCCGGCGCGGCGTACGCGCGCCTCCGCAATCAAGTCGGTTCGCGTCGCGGGCCGCAAATAATCCACGCGAAAATTTATGGTTGGTACCGCATGCCCGAGCACGGCGATCAATGCAAAATCCCCCGCGATGTCGATGAGGCTGGCAATCACGCCGCCATGATATTGCCCCGTGCCGGCGGCGCGTTCGACCTGCGGTGCGAAGGCCGCGCGCAGCGACAGCGTCTGCGCCACGGCGTCGAACTTCTCGAGCGAAAGCCCGAGAGTCGCCTGAAAAGGACTTCCACGCAGACTCGTCTCGAGCGCTTCCCGTGTCACTGCCGGCTGTTTCGTCATGGCGCTCATTGTAGCAGGCAAGGTCAGCGCCGATGGGCTGTCTCTCGGATGACGTTGCTACACGCGGAGTTTCCTCCTACATTGCGACTCCCCAATAAAGAGGCTCAGCTCATGCCGAATTCGTGGCAGCACATACAAAATAAATCTATCGTTGCATTTTTCTGTTTCACGCGGCGGTCATGTCGATGCGCTTTGCTCGCCTTGATGGCCTCGAGCGCGGCAGTGTCTGCCGCGCCCGCCCCCGGCGCTGCAACGATTGCGATCAGCAATGTCAGAATCATCGACGGCAATGGCGGCGTTCCCATCGAGCACGGCCGGATCATTCTCCGAGACCATCGCATCGTGGCGGTAGGGGCTGCCTCCGAGCTCAAGATCCCCGCCGGAGCCCAGCGCATCGACGGCAAGGGCGGGTCGGCGTTGCCCGGACTTGCGGATATGCACGTGCACCTGCTCGGGGGAACGAATGGAGTCGGCCTCGATATCCTGGGTTATCAAAAGTATTTGAACGCCCTGCTCTATGCCGGCGTCACGACCGTCATGGATACGGGAAACGTCGAGCCGTTCATCCTGCAGCTTCGCGAGGAAGTTCACAGCGGTCGGGTGCTGGGTCCCCGCATTTACTGCGTGGGTCCGTTGGTGGATGGAGCCGATCCTGTCTGGCCTGCGCTATCTGCGGCCGTGGCATCGAAGGATCAGGTGCCGCGGCTCGTGGCCTCGCTCGCTGCCGAGAAGGTCGATTTCATCAAGCTATACGTCGGCCTCTCGGACCAGCTGGTGCGAACGATTTCCGCCGAGGCGGCTAAGCACGGTGTTCGGACCATCATCGACCAGTGGAATCGCAACGGCTCGGGGGATATCGCACAAGAAGGGGTCGCGGGCTTCGCACATTTTCCCTCGCATCGGATCGGCGACGAAACGATCGCCACCATCAAGGCCCATAAAGTATTCCTGATCTCGACGCTCGCCGTGCAGGAATCGGCCCTGGGCCGGCGATTCGAGAACCTGAGCTTTCTGGATAATCCCTTGATTGCCGATACCACTTCGAAGGCGACGCTCGATCGTATCCGCAAGGAATATGCGGGCTTAAGCGCCGAGCAGCTCGCCGCGAAGAGCACGTTCACCAATCGCATCGACTTCAATGGGGCAGAAAGCAACGTGCTCCGCCTGCTCGCGGCGGGTATTTTGTTCGCCGCCGGTACCGATGCTGTCTATCCCGGCGATTTCCAAGGTGAGGGGTTGCACCGCGAGCTCGAGCTTCTGGTGGAGTCGGGCCTGACGCCGCTTCAAGCCATCACCACGGCGACGAAAAATGCTGCGGCGATCGTCAACGCATCCGCAGAGTGGGGAACGCTCGAGGCCGGTAAATTGGCCAATCTCATCGTCGTGGACGGAAACCCCGATCAAAAGATCGGCGACACGCGCCGCATCGTCGTCGTGATCGAGGAGCGCGCAGTGTTGGACCGGACGGTGCTTCGATTGGATCATTCACGCATCCCCGACTATGCAGAGACCGGCTCTTCCATGGCGCCGGTTTGGTAGCGGCTCACTTCGCAATGAGCAGTAATGAGCTATCGACATGATTAAAGGTTATTTGCTGCTGGCGACCGTTGCGTAGGATTCTGGCTGTTTAGGTTGAGAAGTGAACAGAAAGGGTCCGTATATGAGTCCAAGCCATCTTCATTTGCCGGCCAGCTTGCCTTTGCGGGCACTGGTGTGCGCCAGCATCCTGTCAGCGGTAGGCATTCTGCAAAGCGCCCGGGCAGCGGATGCCGATACGGGCGGCCTGGAAGAAATCGTGGTCACCGCTCAGCGTTTCACCTCGACCGTCCAAAACACCCCGATCAGCCTCTCTGCGGTGACCGGAGATCAGCTCGACGCGGCCGGCATCACCAGTGTGGAAGAGCTCGCCCATGATATCCCGGGCTTATCGATGCGCTCTGCCGGCCCCGGTCAGACCGAATATGAAGCGCGTGGCCTGTCCTCGAGCGGCGGATCATCACCGACAGTCGGATTTTATCTGGATGATGTGCCGCTGACGCCGCCTGCCACCTCGCAGACGGGCAAGGTCGTGATCGATCCGAATCTCTACGATATCGATCGCATCGAGTTGCTGCGCGGTCCCCAGGGCACTCTGTACGGCTCAGGCTCGATGGGTGGCACCGTGCGCGTGCTGACGAACCAACCCAAGCTCGACACGTTCGAAGGCTCCGTGCAGGGATCCCTTTCCGATACGCAGGGCGGCAGCGGCAACGGCAGCGGCAGTTTGATGCTCAACCTGCCGATCGGCGACACGCTGGCCATTCGCGTCGTGGGCACCGACAGCTACCGAAGCGGTTGGATCGACCGCGTCGTGTTGAATCCGTTTCCCGCGGATGTGCCCATCTCCGCGCTGCCGGCGTACGGCCGCGGCAACGTGCTCACCGCGCCTGTGCAGACCGTGGTGACTGACGTCAATACCGAGAGCGTCGACGGCGTGCGGGGCAGCGTTCTGTTCAGGCCCAACGACGATTTCTCCATCGTGGCTAAAGTGCTGTATCAGCACATGTCCATGGGAGGCTATGATGAGTTCGACAATCCGCCCGGCAGCAACTACCTGGCACACTATGAGGCAGCCGATCTCGGGGAGCCAATCCGCGACTGGGTGCACCTCTACAGCTTGACGGCAATGCTCAATGTGGGATTTGCCGACTTAACCAGCACGTCGGGCTACTTTCAGCGGCATGAGACCCAAACGCAGGACGCCTCGGAATCGGTCAGCTATTTTTCGGGCGTCTATCCATATTTTCCGGTTCCTTATTCCGAAATCGACATCACTCGGCAGTTCAGCCAGGAGCTGCGGCTGACTTCCAAAGACGACGGCCGACTGCATTGGGTTGGCGGCGTCTTTTACAGCGATGACACCTCCGATTGGGACGAGTTCGGCAACAGCACCTCGCCAGTGTTTCTCGCGCTGCAGCCGAACGGCATTGTCTATGATGGTGACTTGTATTACCGAGTGCGACAGTACGCGGTATTCGGGGATGCATCCTACAAGTTCACCGATCAATGGAAACTTGAGGCGGGGCTGCGCTGGTATCGATACCAGAGCGACTCTACCAACTCCAACAACGGCTATTTTGCGGCCCCGCCGGGACCGCTGCAGGAGTTTACAATCTCCGACAGCGGCTTCAATCCGCGCTTCGACCTGTCATACGCACCGAATACGGACCTGACGACATACATCTCTGCATCGAAAGGATTCCGGCCCGGCGGCCCCGCCGGCCCGAATTATCCGAGCTACTGCGGCGGCGGGCAAACGCCGTCCTATCAACCGGATTCCGTGTGGGACTATGAAATCGGCGAGAAGGCCAAGCTTCTGAATAACTGGCTGAGCATCAACAGTGACTTCTACTACATTAAATGGAACCGCGTGCAGGAGACCGTGGCTCTGCCTTGCGGCTACACCTATGAGGCGAATGCCGGCGACGGGCGTTCGTTCGGGCCGGAGCTCGAGATCAACGCGAAGCTGTCCACAGACTGGTCTATCGCCGCGAACGCCAGCTACACAGATACCAAGATCAACCATCCATCTGCTCAATTCGTCGCCGCAGTGCTGACCAACCCGGCCCCAGGCGGCATCTCGGGGTGCTCCAGCGTGAGCAGCTGCAGCAGCATTCCCATCCTCAACGTCCCCAAAGAGGCCGCGAGTTTGGGACTGATCTACTCCGCACCGGTGTTCGGTTCTTATCAGCTTACCGGGCGTTTGTCTGATTCTTTTACGGGTCCCGCCTACGACCAAGCCTATGCGTTCGGCATCCGCTTGCCGTCGTACAACTTGGTCAACGCACGCCTTGGACTCGGTAGCGGCAGTTGGAACGCCACCCTGTTAGTCGACAACCTCGCCAACAAAGTGGCAGAACTGGCCACCAACAACACGCAATTCCAGTTCAATGTTCCGCAGTTGGTGCGAGTTTCTACCAACCAACCGCGCACATTCGGCACCGAGTTCAATTATCGCTTTTGAGTGCGACGCGTTGGCACATGAGTGTCGGTCCGGTCACTGTCCGCGTACGACGAGGCCGTTTTTCATGACGAAGTCGACTTTGCGCAGGCTTTGTATATCCATGAAGGGGTCGGCAGGCATGGCAATAATATCGGCGTGGAGCCCTTCTGCGATCGTGCCGCGCTCCTTGTTGATCCGAAGCAGCGCCGCCGCATCGGAAGTCATCGCTCGGAGAATGTCCATGGGTGGCACGTCCGCCTCGCGCCACACCGCAAGGTAGTCGAGCATCAAGTCCGCGCGAGTGCGCCCAGGCATTTCGATGACGGTATCCGTACCGAAAGCCATATGCACTCCAATACGATGTGCGCGCCGCAATCGATCGATGATCCTTGGGGCCAAAACGGCAGGATCCGGGAGAATTCCGCCGGATGTGCCTTCTATGTCCAGATGCGCCCTCGGGAAATCGGTTCCGACCAAGTAGATGCCTTTCTCTTTCATGCGCTTCAGCTGTGCATCATTCAGATCGAAGCCGTGTTCGATCGAGTCAACACCTGCTTCGATGGCGTTATCGAGAGCATCGCCGCCGTATACATGAACCGCAACAGGGATACCCGCGCGATGAGCTTCATCGACGGCCGCCCTGAACTCGTCGAGAGAGAAATGATACGGATTGTTGTCCGCCACTAATTTGATGACTCGTGCACCGTAGTAGATATTGGTCCTAACCGCCTTTCGAACCTCCTGAGGACCATCCGCATCGATATACTCGAACTGCCAAAACGTGCCTTGGCGCTGCGGGATGTCGTGCGATTGTCCGCCGAAGGGCGCGATGATCTTGCCCGCATCGACGATGGTCGGCCCAATGAACCATCCAGCCTCGACTGCCCGCCGAACGTCAGACATCGCGTACTCGGCGCTGTTGCCAACGTCCCGCAGGCTGGTAAAGCCGGCTGCCAGAACCTGCAGCACATTGTGCAGCCCCCGTAGACCGCGGAGCGTGGAACTTTGATTGAGATAGAACGATTCAAACGGCGCGTCTCCCGCAATTTCCGTGAGCGTCATATGCGTATGGGCATCGATGAGACCCGGCATGACCCACTCGCGCGACAGATCGATGATCCTCGCATCCTTGGGTACGGCGATTTGAGTCCCGATGCGCGTGATCACCCCGTTCTCGATCAGGATGATTTGATCTTTGCTGGTGGTCCCGTGGCTTGGATCCACGAGAGTCCCGGCGCGAATAGCCACGATCTCCGCCCCAGCCGGGAGGGACAACAGAAAGACCAAAGCGACGATGATGATCTTACACATTGATCAGAGACCCCAAGTTACTCAAGTTTCCACAAGGAATGCGTCATCGACGGGAATTTGGAGCATCGTGGCCAATGCATTCGTCTGCGAAGCCAAACTCACGACGGCTTGCAATTCCCCATACTGCTCCGGGGTCATCCCTTTCTGCTTCGCCGCAGCCGTATGAGAGTGTACGCAATACCCGCAACTATTCGCTGCGGATACGGCAATGTAGATCAACTCGCGGGTAAGCGGGTCAAGAGTACCCGGCGCTATCATGACAGCCTTCACTTTTTCCCATGTCTGTTCCAGCAACGCAGGTTGATTGGCCAGCGCACGCCAAATATTATTCACGAAATCCGATTTCCTGGTCGCGCGAATGTCATCGAAGACCTTCTTGATCCGAGCGTCGGTTTCAACTTTTGCATCTGTCCAGATTTCGACTGTGGCCATGCGTCCTTTGTCTCCCTCAAGGATGACATCAAGGATGATGCTACCACCCGACTGCGGCTGAGTCAGGGCTGCGCAGGTCATTGGCGCCTTGACGTAAACCCGTCCTGGGATCGACGAGTATTGTTTCCGCATCACCCCAGGTGCGTGCACTCGATTCCGGCGCATTCGGATACAGTGTTCGGCTCGTCAGCGTATACCCTTCCTTCCTCAGCAGTTCGGCGCTATCCGGCGACGTGAAGAAAGGCTCGTGGTCAATCACGTCGGGTTGCCACTGATGGTGGAAGCGCGGCGCATCCACCGCCGTAAATCCTCGGCCGCCCAAGTTGCCCGCACGCGGGTAGGTCACTGCCAAAGCGAATGCCGTGGCCACGGCCGCATCGATTGCTTGCCCAGTTGTCTCTCGTGCGAGTCACTACCTTAGCGCATGCGGTAGGTTGCGGAAGTTCCAAGAATGCATAAGATTATACCCGGCGAACAGTGTCTTCCGAGTTGCTCCACTTCCACGCGCTCGTCCTAGCACGACGACTTCAAGTGTGAGATCGTGTTTTAACATCCCCCGGAGTCGCTATGGCCCTTTTCGATCGTCGCGACTGGCTCAGACTGATGGGGCTCGCCATCGGTGGAACAGTCGCTTCGCCGCGCCTCTTTGCCGAGTCGGCGAGGACTGCAGCGTGGGTGTCGCCCGCCTCGGAAAAGGGGCTCGTGCGGTTGTCGCTCAACGAGAATCCGTATGGTCCGGCTCCGTCCGTCCTTAAGGCAGTCCAGCGTGAATTTGCCAATTTCTGTCGATATACGGGTGTAGAGGTCGGACACCTTCTGGCCTCCATCTCGACGAAGGAGGCGATATCCGAAGAACACATCATCCTGGGTGAGATTCTCGAGCCGCTTGGTACATACTTAAGTTTACAGGGTGGATCGGGGGGAGAGTTCATCTATTCAGATCCTGGCTATACGGCGCTCATCGACGCGGCCGCCGCTGTCGGCGGTGTCGGCATTCCTGTGCCGTTGAACGCCCAGATGCAGAATGACTTGCCGGCGATAGCGGCGAAGGTGAATCGATTCACTCGCGCCGTCTTTCTGGTCAATCCGCACAATCCCACGGGCACGGTTACGGAAGCGGATGAGCTGAAGCAATTCGTCCGCGAAGTATCGTCGCATGCGCTCGTAATCGTGGACGAAGCCTATTTGGAATTCGCCAACGACTTTCCGCGGCGTACTTTGGTCGACCTCGTTCGGGCCAGCGAAAACGTGATTGTCTTCCGGACATTCGCCAAAATGTACGGATTGGCAGGACTCGACATCGGCTACGGTCTGGTGCCCAAACAAATCGCACAGGCGCTCAAGAAACAGGGAGTGGACAATCCCCACCTCTTCAACCGGTTGGCCGTGGCCGCCGCGATAGCGAGTCTTGCGGACACGCACTACGTGGCCGCCGTTGCGTCGACGGTCGCTCATGAACGGGGAATATGGCTCGAGCTGTTGCGAAGCTTGAACGTGCGTGTCACGCCGTCAAGCGGCAACTTTGTTTTCTTCGAAACAGGAATTCCGCATGCAGATTTTGCGGCATCGCTCCTGGCGGACGGAATTGATATAGGCCGCTCCTTTCCCCCGTATGATCTCTGGGCGAGAATTTCCATCGGGCTTCCGCAAGAGAACGCACGGGCGCGTATTGCCGTCGGAAAACTGCTGTCGAATCGACGTCGAACCGCCTAAGGAGGAGGCTGAAGCTGGGTTCGCCCCTCTGGCTCGACCAAATCCGCGATCTCGCGGATGACACCGCGGTCAGTGACGTAGGCTGAGACCAGCCGTGCCGGGGTGATGTCGAACGCCGGGTTCGCGGCGCCAGAACGGGTGAGCGTCACCGTTGCAAGCTCACCCGTTGGCATTTGTCCGCTGATCGAAGTGACCTCCTCCGGATCGCGCTCCTCGATGGTGATTTCACGCCCGCTCGCGAGCGTGCCATCGAACGTGGAAAATGGGAATGCGACGTAGAACGGCACGTCGTTGTCACGCGCCGCAAGCGCTTTCAGGTAGGTTCCGATCTTGTTGCAGACATCGCCGTTACGGGTGACGCGATCGGCACCGACCAGACACAGATCCACCTCGCCTCGCTGCATGAGATGGCCGCCGGCATTGTCCGTGATGACCGTATGCGCGATGCCGGCGCGACTCAGCTCATACGCCGTCAACAGCGCCCCCTGATTGCGCGGGCGCGTTTCGTCCACCCACACGTGCACCGGGATGCCCAACTCGTGCGCCCGGTAGATCGGTGCAAGCGCTGTCCCGAGATCCACTGTGGCGAGCGCTCCGGCATTGCAGTGCGTCAGCACGTTCACGGTACTGCCGGGCTTCACGACGCGCCGAATGAGGTCGAGCCCGTGCTCACCGATCGCGCGGCTGCTGCCCATATCTTCATCGCAGATTGCCGCTGCGCACCGATACGCAGCTGCAACACGCGCAGCTCCGGCGTAGGGCCGCGCGCTGGCGCGAAGTCGCTCCAATGCATAGCGCAGATTCACGGCGGTGGGTCGCGCAGCGAGCAGCAGCGCCAGATTGCGCTCGAGCGACGCGTCGGAGGGATCCTCCCGCAGCGCCAGGCACAGGCCATAGGCGGCGGTTGCGCCGATCAGCGGCGCGCCGCGAACCCACATCTCGCGTATGGCCTGAGCGGCCATGGCGGCGGAGGTCAGTTCAACCCGCTCGATCCGCCAAGGCAGTTTGCGCTGATCAAGAACACTGACCGACCAGCCGTTCCGGGTGACCGCGATCGAACGTTCAATGGGATCACACGGATTCATACGTGCTCCCGCACGCCGCGAATGAGCGCCTCCACATTCGCATAGGCGCCGCCATTCAGCAGCATATCGCGGGCAAGCCCTGCCGCGCTGCGTTCACAGCTTGCTCGCCGTTCCGGATCGGCAACGGACTCGAAATCCTCGACATGCGCAAGCCCGAAGATGCGACGGATCATCTTGCAGGCCGCAAAGCCCACCGACTGGCCCCAAATCGACTGGAGCCGGAGCGTGATGGCCTGCTCGCGCAGATCGGGTGCATCGCTCAGGAGTCGTGGGGAATATAGATCGCCCTGCGCGCTCTCGCGCCACAGGTCGGCGAACACTCGCGCGAAAGTCGTCCACAAGCCGCCGATTTGCGTGAGCAGATAGCTTCTGTAGTCGTCCCGCTCACCGCGCATGTGCTCATGTCCCCGCTGCGAGACGTATGCAAGCAGAAAGTTGCCGATGATCGCGCCAAGATCGAAGCCCATCGGCCCGTAGAACGCGAATTCCGGATCGATCACGCGCGTGTCGCCGCGCGTCACAAGGACCGAGCCCGTGTGCAGATCCCCATGCAGCAATGCCTCGGCGTTGCTCAGGAAGCGGGCCTTGAGCTCCTGCACTGCAAGTTTGAGCGGCGTGTCGCGTCGCAGCGATTCCGCCAACGCATCGAGCTGCGGCCGCGTGTGCCGATTCAGCGGCGCGTTGAAGTACGGCTCGTCGAAGATGAGATCTTCGCTGATCTTGCACATGGCAGAGTTGGCGAGAAAGGTGCCGACCCGTTCCTTCTTGACCGCCGCGGTAAGATACAGGTCGGATGTGTGAAAAAGCGTGCGCGCCAGGAACGTACCGACGTGTGAACCCGCAAGCGGATAGAATTCGCCGCGGACGCAACCTTTGCGCAACACGATGTGAGGGCTTAAGTACTCCATGACGACGAGCGCCATGGCCGAATCGGCGTGGTACAAGCCTGGCACGAACTCCGGTGCCCATCGCGCCTGCTCTGCGAGGGCGAGGTGCTCGAAATGCGAGCGCGACAGCGGCAACGGCCAGCTGCTACCCACCAGGCGCACATAAGGCAGCGCCTGTTTGACGACGAGCGAGCCTTCCGGCCCCTCCACGATGAAGACTAGATTGAGATTGCCATCGCCCACCTCGCGCGTGCGCCACGCATCGCGGCTTTTCCCTAGCCTCTGGGCGAGCGAGCTGTGAGCCGAAAGGTAATCGGCGATGGTTTCCGCCGCGAGCGTGCGGTACCCCACCGGGACTGTGCGTAACCTTTGTGCCGCGGCACGAGTCGGCTGGAGCTCAGCGAAGTTCGCGATTCGCGTGCGGTCGCGCGTCGTCTCGGCCGCAGGATCGCGGCACACGTGGATCACCTGCATGCCGGCAATTGCCGCGGCGCTGATCTCGCCGGAGTGATCGGACAAGAACAGCACCGCGGCGGGCGGCAGACCGATGTGTGCGGCAACGGCGCGATAGGCATCAGGCTCGAGCTTGCCGCCGATCGTCGTATCGAAATACCCGGAGAAGTAAGGCGTGAGATCGCCATATTCAGTGTGCGAAAATATCAGGCGTTGCGCCAGCACGGAACCGGATGAGTAGACGTAGAGCTTCATGCCTGCTGCGTGCCAGGCGCGCAACGCCTCAACGGCATCCTTGTATACGTGGCCACGCAGCTCGCCGCGCTCGAAGCCTTCCTGCCAGATGAGGCCCTGCAAGGACTTGAGCGGCGTGAGCTTGCGGTCTTCGCTGATCCAGCGTAGCAGCGTTGCGATCAGCTGTGGCGTATCGAGCGCCGTGTTTCCCTCGATCCGGCGCACGTCGTCGAGCAGGGCGTTCAGCGCGTCCGCATGCTCGGTGACGTAGCTCGGAAGCCGGGCGCGAGCGTAGGGAAAGAGCTCGTCCTTCACGAAGCTCAGGCTGCTCGTGGTCCCCTCAATGTCGAGGAGGAGCGCGCGCGTGAGCGCTTCGCTCATGCCGCGTGACGAACGAAGGCCGGAAAGCGCGTGGCGACCGAATCCCCGGTGAAGCGGGCGACCCAACCTTCAGGCGTGGTGAACAGGCGGATCACTGTGAAGTGGGGTTCCGGTCCCATGTCGAACCTATGACGCATGCCGGCCGGCACACTGATCAGATCATTGCGTTCGCACAACACCATGTGCACGCGTGCATCGGCATGCAGATAGAACATAGCCGCGCCATCGACAAAGAAGCGGACCTCGTCATCATCATGGGTGTGTTCGGCGAGAAACTTCGCGCGCAGCTGCTCCCGCTGCGGATGATCGGGCAGGCAGCGCAGCACATCGACGGACTGGTAGGCCTGGGTGCGCTCGAGCCGCTGGATCTCGGGCCGATAGGCCGCCAGGATGTCGTCATCTTTATCCGTGGACGCGAGCAGCTGCTGCGCCGGCCAGCGCTCGAATCGAACGTTGATCCGTGCCAACGCCTCGCGGATGGGCGCTTCGTCCGCCGTATCGAGTTCTGCCACCGACGGGGCGTCGTCGCGATAGATGGTCAAGCTGCTCATGCAATGTCTCCTTGGTGATCTACGATCTATGACCGATTCGCAGTGTTTCGAGTTCGCAGGACATCAGTAGCTCGAGCGCCTCGACCACGCGCTCGGCCTCCTCGACGCTCGCGCCCCACGCGTAGATGCCGTGTCCTCGCAGCAGCAACGCCGGGGGCGCGGGCTGCAGCATCACGAGCCGAGCCTCCACAGCACGGCCGAGCGCCGTCATGTCCTGGGAGTTATCGAAAACCGGTATCACGACCCGGGTGTCATGCGTCGTCACCCCTGGCAGAACCTTGAGCGTCTCGTAGCCTTCAAGCACGAGATCCGAGCCCCGTGGCAGCAGGCGCGTGAGCGTGATCGATGCCACCGAATGGACGTGCAGCACGGCCTCAGCACGCGCGTAGAGGCGGTAGACACTGGCGTGCAGCGCGGCCTCGGCCGAGGGCGGCTTCGCGTCGAGCGCGTGACCGTCGAGGTCGATCAGCGTCACATCGTCTTGACCTAAGCGTCCTTTGTGGCGTCCGGAGACCGTGACGGCGATATGCCCATCGTCGAGCCGAACCGAGTAGTTGCCGGTCGTCGCGGGGGCTAGCCCCCTGGCATCCAGGCGCCGTCCGACGGCAAGGATTTCAGCCATGGCGGAAGAGAAGCTGAGCGATATCGGGGTTTTGGTCATCTATTCCAGCGCAATTGCCACGGCAGCCCCGGCCATGCCGGCGCTGGCACCCCGGTTCAACCAGCGCAACGACCGCGTACTTGCGAACAGCCGGCGCGCGCGCGAGGCGGCGAACGAGTAAGAGAGGAGCACCCCGGGAAGAATGACAGCAATCGCCATGGCCAAAAGCAAATAATCGATCAGCGACAGGGTGTCCAAGCGTACGACGGCAGGCATTAGCGCAAGAAAGAAAACCATCGGCTTTGGATTGCCCAGGGTGAGCGACAGACTACCAGCGAAGCGCCGCCACGGCTTCTCAGCAGGACTTGGTGCCTCGAGTGAGAGAGGCTGTGGACTCGAGGTCCAAAGCTTAAACGCCAAGTAAAGCAAGTATGCGACACCGGCATAGCGCAGCATCTCGAATGCGAGCCGAGCCTTGGATGCCAACGCTGCCAAACCGACTGCGGTGCAGGTGAACCAAATAAGGTCTCCAACGAGGAATCCGGCGATGAAAGCCACGACGCCTTGCATCCCGAAGCTCATTGACCGTGCTAAAACAGATGCGACGCCTGGCCCCGGAATCGCCACCGCGAGGAAGTAGACACCGCAGAATACGAAATAGGCCGAAATCGTCATATCGTCTCCGTTCAACCGAATAACTGACAATCCGCGACTGAGGCGCGGCAGACAGAGCCCGTGATGAGCGCTGTCGATGTGTTTCGATTTTACCGGATTTGCCGAACTCTGCTAATCCATGCATCAGCGCTAGTGCGCCAGGCGACGAATGTCACGGCCGCCACCAGCCCGGGTAATGACAGCATCATCAGCTGTTGAGCTCAGGTCTCTAACTGGATCGTTGGTCTCGTATTGGGATAAATCTGTTCGATTTCGGGTTCGCCCGGCGCCGGCTTTCGCATCTCGTAGGCATTGACGGGCTGCGAACGGTTCACCCATAGAGCGTAATACAAGTGGTCGGCGCGCGGATCAACGGTGTTAGGGTGCAACAGGATGGTGAGACCCAGGCTGTTGAGCTGCAGCCAGGGGACGACGGTGGGCAGCAAGTCGTTGGTGAAACCGAAATAGAACGACGGCGTCACATGTGGCCCACGCGGCTCCAAGTTCCAATCACCCAATTCGACGTGAAAGCGCTCCGCCGACCATTTGCGGATCAGGGCGGCCTTTTCATACGTGTCTTCATCGAAATAGATGTGCGCGTGGTAGCTCTCGATATCCGTATAGCGGCGCGGGGCGGTCGGCAGTGTCTTCTCGCCCGGCCGCACGCTGACCGGACGAGTAGTCGGTTGCTTGTAGGTCTCGTATCCCCACGGGCTCTTGCCGGGTTCGCGGTGCGGCTGAGCACCGCCGTTGACCGGCGCGGTCGCCTGATCAGCAGCACGGGCCGCGGTGAACAGCCCGCCCGCGGCAACTGCCGCCGCCAGCGCCGCATTTCGCACCAGCTCGCGGCGTGCCGGCGATAATAAATCCGCCCAGGCCTGGTCATCGGCCGTATCGACACGATGTCCTTCGATAGACATGGCAGGTTCCTACTAATGTTAACGATACAGATTGTGAAGCCCGTGACGGCGACACTTAATCCTGCCGGTGACGGCTGCATGACACAAATTACGGCTGCGCATGTCCTTAGTTATTTTCGTGATTTATGGGTGCGCCATGAGATGGTGTGTCTCCAGCGGCCGCTTACCCTCTACCGTCATATGGATGGCTCCAGCAGATAGTTTGACATTGGGTCGTATAGTTCGCCAGCACCGTATCCAATCTTGGACGCAATTCACAGAGTCCCTGTTGACGGGGCGAATCTCTTCGGACCAGCGTCGCGCGCTGCGAATCCCGAGATATCACGAATGCAATGTAGGCCGCGCCGAACGCGTTCATGACCGTATTACTCCGAAACCCACGTGTAACCGATTTCACAGCGAGGACTGCCTACATTCAAACGATTTGTTTGGTGCGCTCGCATAACTTAAACTAATGCGACGACTATCAAGTCAAGCGATGTTCAGCAGAACCCCTTCTCTATTGGCTTTACGCGCTTTTGAGTCCGCCGCTCGGCACTCGAGCTTCACTGCTGCCGCGCATGAACTCCATGTTTCCCAGGCAGCTATCAGCCGTCATGTGCGCGCGCTTGAGGAGGCTCTCGGCCGGCCGCTGTTTCGCCGTCTGCATCGACATGTGGAATTGACGGCCCCGGGGAAGCGGCTTGCAGGCGAACTCGCCGCGGGGTTCGCGCTCATCGGGCGTGCTGTCGAGGCTTTCCGGGACACTCCGGTGCGACGCCTTCGTATCTCGGTGGAACCCACGTTCGCGGCTCGCTGGCTCGTACCGCGCTTTGGTCGATTCACGGCTGCGCATCCAGATATTGAAGTGGACCTCGAATCCTCCGAGGAGATTCGTGCCGTCGGACGCGACACTGACATTGCCATCCGCTTCTTAAGTCCGACGACGCGGAAACCGAAGGGGCACGCCCGGAAACTGTTTTCCTATTTCGGCTTCCCGGTCATTGCAACCGGCAGCAACGCACTGCAGGCCCGACGTCGCGCTGACGCGGACGTACTGAGCTACCGCCTTCTGCACGACGATGACGGTTCCGCGTGGCGTCGCTGGTTCGCGGTGACGGGCCTTACTGGCTATGATCAGATGAAGCATCTGCATTTCAACGATTATTCGCTCGTGCTCACGGCAGCGCTGCGCGGACAGGGCGTTGCATTGAGCGCTCCATTTTATGTTCGCTCCCAGCTACGTTTGGGACGCTTGATGCGTATTGGCCGAACTTCGGTTCGGTTCGGTGAATATTGGTTGCCGGAGGCAGGCGATCGGGGGACCGCGAAGTCTCGAGCCGCCTTCACATACTGGTTTGATCGGGAAGCAAAGAATTTGGTGAAAGCGCAATCCGTATTGCCGGCAGCGGCCACGTAGGGATGGCATGGCACGGGAGTCCCGTCATGGCGAGCGCTTGCGCCACACCGCGCTGGCAATGTCGATTTTCTTCGGAATCAAGTGATGCTGGAAAAACGTGTCTGCGATCCTCTGCTGGCCGGCAATCACTGTCGCGTCGAGCGGCTTCACGCCGTAGCGGGTGCGCCTCTGCCAAACGTCGACCACCGTGAGCGGCAGCCCGAGCTGCGGCGCAAGTATTTCCGCCGCCGCGTGCGGATTAGCGGCTACCCAGGCACCGACGGTGGCGAGCTCCTCGAGTAACAGCAGTAATTCCGTTGGCGACCCGCTGGCGAATGCTCGGCTCGCGAGGTAAAAGCTAAACGTTTCCGGCAGATTGCCGTAGTCCGCGATCACGCGTAAGTCGCTCGATGCTTGCTCACTTGCCAGATAGGGATCCCAGATCGACCAAGCATCGACGCGATCCGACTCAAACGCGGCGTGAGCATAGGCAGGCGCAAGATAGACGGGCTGTATGTCGGTGAACGCCAGACCCGCTGCATCCAGAGCGGAGAGCAGGAGGTAATGCGCGCTTGAGCCCTTTTGAACGGCCACGCTCTTGCCTTTGAGATCAAGAACGCCGCTCACGGGAGACGTCCGTTTAGCGACGATGGCTTCGGTCGAATGGCCGATCGGCTCGGCGCCCACATAGACAAGGTCATTACCAGCGGCAGCGGCCTGAGAAAAAATCGGCGGTGGCGCACCGGTGTAGCCAAAATCGAGGCTGCCGGCGTTCATCGCTTCCAGCAGCTGGGGGCCGGCTGGAAATTCGGACCACGTGACCTCCCAGCCGTGAGGAAGCAGCCTCTTCTCCAGCGTCGCCTGCGCCTTGAGCAAGCTCAGCAGGCCTCCGCCCTTCTGATAACCCACCCGCAACGTATGCCTGTCGTCGGCGCGCACCGGAGCGATCAGGGCAGCGCCCAGCGCCACCGCACTTTGGAGCAGGCGGCGACGGGTGAGAGTGCGGAGCTCGTACTGCATCCGTACGTTATACCGTACCAGTCGAAGTCCCTTATCTCCGAATGGCATATGGAGATAATCAAACGCCATCAAGGCTCGAGAATTATCTTGCCTCTCAAACCACCGCTCTCCATGAGACGGTGTGCGTGGGAGGCCGATGTCAGCGGCAGACGCTTGGCAATCGGCATTGCGATCTCGCCGGCGGCAACTACTTGAAGGATTCGCGCAAGACGCGACCCCTCGGTACGATAGGCAAAGAAAATAGGCGTCGCAGACAATCCCGCGGGATCGATTGGCGTAGTGGAGACGGTAATGATCGATCCGCCTGGGGCCAGGTGCCGGCAGAGTTTTGCTACAGTCGGCCCACCTACTGTATCGGCAACATGGTCGAAGGTGAGGCCTTTGGGGCTATCGCCTTCGAGGCTCAGTACGTCATGCGCCCCCAGCCGCCTCGCCTCCTCAAAATACGCCGGACGAACTGCTGCGACAACCTTCGCGCCCAGTTCCACTGCCGCATGTGTTGCAAAACGTCCCACCGCACCGGTGGCCCCCGTGATCAGCACACTCTGCGCTTCCCGAGGACCTACTGCGTCCTCGATCATTTGCAGGCCGGTAAGCGCGGCGCACGGCAGCGCCGCCGCCGTGACAAAATCAAAGTCATCGGGCAGAGAGGCACAGGATTTCACATCGGCGATCGCAAACTCAGCGTAAGCTGACCGAACGCTGGCCACGACGCGCTCCTTCAGGCGGAAAGACGTCACACCCTGCCCGACCGCACTGACGATGCCCGCAACGTCATACCCCACCACATGCGGTAGCTGCAACGGCACCCTCTCGCGAAACATTCCTTGGCGCCATTTGAAATCCGCAGGATTGACGCCGATCGCAGCCACGCGAATTTGTATCTGCCCGGAACCGGGAGTCGGCGCTTCGCGCTCGGCGAGGTGCAGCACGTCCGGTGCCCCATATTTATCGAACTGCATCACGCGCATTGGACCGACGTTCTCCTGATGCTCGCGCGGCGACCCGCAATTTGCCACAATCATCGACGCTCGTTTGTGAAGGAAGAGTGTGATGGACTTCGGGCTTGCCGACAAGGTTGTGATCGTGACCGGTGCGACGGCGAATATAGGGCGCGCAATCGCGCTCGATTTCGCCGCCGAGGGCGCAAAAGTCGTCGTTGTAGGCCGCGATGAAGAAGCCGCGGGGCGTTTGATCGAACTTGCAGGCAGGCGCGGCGCGGGCACGGTCGTTTTCGTGAAAGAGGACATGCTCGATCCGTCCTCCGCCGCGCGCATTCTGGCGCGTGCCGAGGAGTTGGGTCCGGTCGAAGTCCTTGTCAACAATGTCGGTAGCGGCGCTAGTGTGGGCCTTTTCGCCACGACCGATCAGAATGCATGGCAGGCGGATGTCGATCGTTCACTGATGACCACGCTGCGCATGACGCGCGCGGTGCTGCCGGGGATGGTTGCCCGCCAATACGGACGCATCATCAACATCGGTTCGACTGCCGCTCTCGGCGGTCAATATGCCCAGGCAACCTATTCCGCCGCCAAGGGCGCGGTGCACAGCTTCACCCAGGCTCTCGCCAAGGAAGTGGGCGAGCACAACATCACCGTGAATTGCGTTGCACCGCATGGCACGATGTCGAGCGATCCGGCGGCTTTCAGCACCGGGAGCAATTTCCATCCCGAGTTCGGAAGCAGGCGCAAAATGCACATGCAATTTACGCCCGAGCAGAACGCTAAACGCTGGCGCAAGGGGCCGCTGCTCCGTCAGATCGCGGAGCCGGAGGAGGTTGCCGCCGCAGTGCTCTGGCTGGCCTCTTCGCGTAGTGGTTATGTCACAGGTCAAATCGTGTTGATCGACGGCGGAGCACTGCTCTGAGCTCGACGCCGCGCCTTCTGAAAACGTGCATTACGCCGCGTTTTCCGAAGGGCACTGCCTGAGCCGTTCGATCAGCCATCGGCCCGCGGGACCGGGCGGTCGAGCACTCATGTAGACGGCGAACATGGGCAAGGCCAGTCCTCGTTCCGGAAGGTCTTCGATTTGAAGCTTTACGAGCCGCTGGTCCGCCAGGTCTTGCGCAACGGCGTGCGTTGGCATTCCGCCCCAACCAAGTCCTTTGAGAAGGAACGAGTGTTTCGCAAACAGATCGCTGAGTCGCCATGTCATCGGCGACATGACGCCGAACTCGCGCCCGGCAGTCAGTTCGGATCTGTCCGTGAGCACCAATTGCACGTGTTTAGCGAGCTCTGACTTGGGAATTACTCCGCTTATGCCGGCGAGCGGATGATCGCGCGATGCAACCATGATCAGATCCACGCTTTGCAATCGCTCAACCGTCATGGCGCGCGGCGCGTCAGGCAAGGACCCGACGACACCGAAACCGCAGCGACCGTCGAGCACCGGTTGGTATGCACCGCCGAGTGCCTCCACATAGAGCCGAAGCGGCGTGCGGGGAAATCGAACGCGAAATTCGAGGGCCGATTCGGAGATGGCTTCGATGGGAAAAAGCACGTCGATCACTGCGGAGAGTTCCGGTTCGAGACCGCCGGAAATGCCTTTCGCCCGCGCCTTGAGCAAATCCACATTGGCAACGACATTGCGCGCATCGGCGACTAGCAGTAGGCCAGCAGGCGTGAGTTTTGGATAGCGCTCCGAGCGATCAAAGAGCTGGACGCCAATTTGCGCCTCCAGATTGCTCACCAGTTCACTGACCGCCGACTGCGCGCGATTGAGCCGCCGTGCTCCGGCAGAAAAGCTGCCCTCATCGACCGCGGCGATGAACGCCCTCAATTGATCCAGGGACACCCCGTCCAGCACGATTCAGCTCATATATCGGGAAGTACGATGGATTATATCGCAATATAACGGCTATCCATAGAGATCCGCCGGTTGCATGATGGCTCACGGCTCGAATCGAGCCACATCGGAGGACCGAAAATGAAGCTGCTGCATATCGACTCAAGTGTTCTGGGCGCGGGGTCGGCGAGCCGTGCGCTTACGGCCGAAATAGTGGCCCGACAGGTGAAGCTGCATCCCGGCATCGACGTGACCTACCGGGATCTTGCCGCAGATGCCGCGCTTCATTTGTCTCCCGCGCATCTGGCGGCCTGGCAGGGCCAGGCGGTCAATGATGCGCAACTCGGTGCAGACCTTACCAAGGGAGGCGCGTACATGCAGGAGCTGCTCGACGCCGACATCCTTGTGATAGGCGCTCCAATGTACAACTTCTCCATCCCCAGCCAGCTCAAAGCCTGGGTCGATCGCGTCGTGGTTGCCGGCAAGACCTTTCGTTACGGTCCGAACGGTCCCGAAGGTTTGCTGTCCGGCGCGAAAAAAGTTTTCATCGCCTCCTCTCGGGGAAATGTCTACACGCCCGGGTCGCCCGCGGCGCCTTTCGAGCATCACGAGAGTTATCTCATCAGCATCCTGACCTTCATCGGATTGACCGATGTGACGGTGGTGCGTGCCGAAGGATTGGCCTTTGGATTCGAAGCGCGTGAGGCTTCGATGCTGAAAGCGCGCGAGCGCATCGCGGCCATCGCAGCATGAGCGCGGTTCTGCAAAACTCGATCACGTCCCGCGCCATCGTGTGTCGAACGCGAGGTCAAACGCATGGACCTGTCACCCGCCTGGTGAGCCCTTCAGACCTGGGTGAGCTCATCAAGCCATTCGTCTTTCTCGACCTGTTCGAAGTACCGGTAAGCGCCGAGCCGCTCTTTGGGTGGCATCCCCATTCCGGCATTGCAACCCTCACCGTCGTTCACGAAGGCGCGACTTCCTATGAGGAGACCACCGGACAAAAAGGAGTTTTATCGGCTGGTGGCGTCGAATGGATGCGCGCCGGTCGCGGCGTCTGGCATACCGGTTCGAGCGTCGGGGCGCTTGCGACAAAGGGCTTTCAGCTGTGGATTGCACTGCCGGAGCAACTGGAACACGCGCCTTCGCAAGGCTATTACTTGTCCGCCGGGGAAGTGCCGGCGGCCGGCGCTTCACGCGTGATCTTGGGCAGCTACGCAGGCGCCTCGAGTGTCATTCCGGCGCCCACGGGCATCAACTATCTCGACGTGCAGCTCAAGGCGGGCGAGCGCTGGAGCTATCAGCCGCCGCCAGGACATGACGTCGCGTGGCTCGCCGTGTCGCAGGGCGCTCTCCGGGTGGGTGAACCCGTGTCCGCGGGTGAGCTGGCGGTGTTCGAGGAATCGAATGCCGGCCTGATGATTCAGGCCGAGAGTACCACGCGCTTCGTCTTGGGATCCGCCATCAAACATCCACATAGGCTGGTGACCGGCCGTTACTCGGTTCACACCTCGCCGGCAGCGCTGCGCGCCGGCGAACGTGAAATTCGGCGCATCGGAAGTGAGCTTGCAGCCGCCGGCATCATTCGCTGATTCAGAACATTGTCGCAACTCGAGGAGCTACCGTGAACAAGCATTACTTATTGTCTTTACTGATTTTCGCTGCCGCATCCGCGGGCGCCGCCCCGGTCACTTATACCTTGGACCCGGATCACACCCACCCAAGCTTCGAAGTGGATCATTTCGGCGGGCTGTCAACCTGGCGTGGTACATTCAAGAAGACCAGCGGCAAAGTTGAACTCGATACCGCCGCCAAGACCGGCGTGGTCGATGTCATCATCGATGCGGCCAGCGTGGACTTTGCTCACGATAAGCTCAATGAACACGTGTCGAGCGCCGAAATGCTGGACGTCGCCAAATACCCGACCGCGGAATACAAAGGCAAATTCGTAGACTTCTCAAACGATGCCCCTAAGACCCTGGTGGGCGAATTGACACTTCACGGCATCACCAGGCCCGTCACCCTGAATATCAATTCATTCAAATGCTTTGAGCACCCTATGCTCAAGAAACAGGTGTGCGGTGCGGATGCCATCGGCACGTTCAATCGCGCCGACTTCGGCGTGAACTACGGTCAACAATATGGGTTCAAGCAGGATGTATTGCTGCGGATTCAGGTCGAAGGTATCAAACTAAACTAATCCGCGGGCGCATCCGGCGAAGAGGCGGGCGCATCCGGCGAAGAGGCGGGCGCATCCGGCGAAGAGGCAGGTGCGCCCCCGTTCAGGGACTCTGAAGACCGCAGGTAGCGGGCAAGGCAGGCGTCGAGTCTGTCGCGACTGATAGGCTTGGAGAGGAAGTCATCCATGCCCGCTGCGCGGCATTTTTCTTCAGCTTCTTTCATGGCATCTGCCGTAAGCGCCACGATCGGGACGTGACCTTTTCCGTCTTCGAGCTTGCGAATCTCACGCGTTGCCTCGAAGCCATCCATCTGCGGCATTTGGCAGTCCATCAAAATCAGATCGAAGGTGTCGGCCTGCCATGCCGCCACCGCTGACCGACCGTTCTCCACCACCTTCACTCCATAGCCAAGTCCTTCCAATAGTCTTGTCGCCACCTTTTGATTCACAAGATTATCCTCGGCCAACAATATTCGCTTGTCACTCCATATCCGATGTGTACGCAGTGCATGACGCGTGATTATCGGCTGGCTTTGCAGATGCCAGGAATCTGCAGAGTTCGCGAGAGCCAGCATCAGGCACTCCGTCAGATCGCGCTGTGTCACCGGCTTTAGCAAATAGCCTGCAAACCCGATGTGCGCAAACAATTGGCCATCACCGCGTTGGCCGGACGAGGTCAAAAGAATCAAATGCGTAGACTTTAGCCATGGATCCTCGTTGATTATCCGTCCAAGCTCCGCACCGTCGCAGCTCGGCATTAGATGATCCAGCAATGCCGCGTGGTACGGGCGATGCTCCGCGTGAGCTTGGCGCATGAGCACGAGCGCCTCGTCGGCAGATCCAGCACAATCAGGTTCAACGCCGCATATGAGAAGTTGTCCCTTGAGGATTGCGCGATTGGTGGCGTTGTCATCAACCACCAGTACACGGCGGCCACGCAGGGAGACTGGTGCGAAGTTCGGCGGCTGCAGGCTGTGGGCAACATGCACGAAACATGCAGTAAACCAAAAAAGCGAGCCTGAGCCTTCAACGCTCTCCACCCCGGTTTCGCCGCCCATCAGCTCGGCGAGTCGCCGCACAATCGACAAGCCCAATCCCGTGCCCCCAAATTTGCGTGTCGTCGATGAATCCACTTGCGTAAAAGGTGCAAACAGCGAGGGCAATCGGTCGGCGGGAATGCCGATGCCGGTGTCGCGGACTTCGCATCGAATGCGCGTGCCACTCTCGCCGCTTTCAAGAACTTGAATACCGAGTGATACCTCGCCTTTTGCAGTGAACTTGATGGCGTTCCCCGCGAGATTCAACAGAATTTGTCGAACGCGCCCCGCATCGGCTTTGAGCAGAGGCGGGAGCTTCGGATCGATTTGCGCGGTGAGCTCCAGTCCTTTGGCGTGCGCCTGAACCGACAGAAGTCGGGCGACGTCTTCGAACGTATCGCGCAGGTCCACTTCCAGCAGTTCGAGCTCGAGTTTGCCGGCTTCCACCTTCGAGAAGTCGAGTATGTCATTGATCACTGTAAGTAGTGCGGCGCCGCTGTCGCGTATGGTCTCCGCATATTCAAGCTGCGAGGCATCAAGTTGCGTGTCGAGCAGCAGTTCCGTCATACCGATGACGCCGTTCATCGGAGTGCGTATCTCGTGACTCATGTTGGCGACAAATTCGCTTTTTGCACGATTCGCCAGCTCGGCCGCCTCCTTAGCTCGCTGCGTCTCTCGTGCAGATGCCTCAAGATCGGTCACGTGTTTGACCAGCTGCCGGCGCGATTCGTCGATGCGATCGACCATTCGATCGAGTTCTCGCGCAAGGACACCAATCTCATCTCGACTGTGAAAGTCAAGGCGAGGCGTGAAATTACTGCCCTCACCGATCGTCACTGAATGACGCGTGATCCGCGCCAGCGGCGTCAGCACCAGCCGATTTAAGACGACGACGAGCAGCGCAAGCGTAACAATGGCGGCGCCGATCAAATACACCGAGGCATAGATCACGGCGGACCGGCCGCGTTCGCTAATCAGTCTTGGGACATCCACGCGCAAGGTCATGATTGGCAACCCATAGACATCGTCCAAGGACCGATACACGCTGATAGTGGCGGCGCTCTCCATGATCTCATCGGAATGCAGGGACACGCGTCCGGGCGACATTGACACGGCGGCCTGCGCTTGAGATCCGATCTCAAGTACCTCGGTCGGTGAAAGCAACCTGCCAAGCATCACCATACCGCGAATGGGACCGCCCTCATTGCCGTCGAGTACCGGGGCGGCCGCTATCATGAGGACGCCGCGATTTGTTTGAAGAAGCCCATGGGCAGGATGACCGTCGCGCAGATTTTCCCGCCATGGAAAGTCGGCGGGAAGTTCCTGGCGGGACAGCAGATCCAGCTCAAGAGGTTGACGGGAAATCAGATCAAACCCCTTCGATAAGACGAACTTTCCATCCAAATCAACAATGAGAATTGCGCTCACATCGATCTGCTTCAAACTCGAGGGGGTCACATTGGTGGTGACGAAATCGCGATTGTGCGTTTGTACGAAGGCATATGTTTCGGACCAATCACCCCAATCCCTGGCCGAAACTTCCAGCCCCTCCAAGCGGAGATCCAGCGCGTAGTTGATACGCTGCATCGCGGTTCGAGCATCGTTCTGCTCCAGCTCTGCGAAACTGGGGAGCAGAATGCGCCTCGTAATGAAGATTTCCGACACGCCGAGAACTACTAACAACGAGGCAATTAGCACGATGACTTTTGCACGTATGGTCATAAGAAGGTTGGTTGGGCCAAAGATTCCAGGATCCCGTTAGGATAGCGAAAGCCTTCTGAGCGCGTACTTCTTTAAGGCACCGTCGCCCATAGGACCGTCAAGCGCTGTTTCCGCCTGGATTGCTTCAGCGATCCGGCCGTTGCCAACGAGGGGATGGACAAGCGTATTATGGGCTCTTGGATAAACATCGATAGTCCTCTATCAGCCTGGTTTCGGAGGTGTCTATGGCCAACTTACGCGTGATTAGCGTCCTCGCCTCATTCGTCGTCCTTTGTGCATGCGCAGGATCGAATGCTAGCGTCAAACGGGACGCGGCGACTTCGGAAAATCAAGACAATTCAGCGTGCCTGAAGTCAACGGGAAGTCGCATTCCCAACAGCGGCACAAGCTGCTCGGCGTTTGGCCGCTCCTATTCGAGCGACGACATCAATCGCACGGGCTCGACGAATGCGGCGGGAGAGCTGCGGCTCCTGGATCCTTCCATCATGTCTCACTAGAAGAGTTCCGGTCGGCGCAGTCGAAGCGACAAAACCAGCGTCACGAGCTTGCCATCGGCGATCATGCCCCGATCGACATCCAGCGCCAGTGCCGCAAGTGGCCTTTCCACCACGGTAATCTCTTCGTGCTCGTCGGCGATACCACCCCCCGCTGATATTCGATCAGCTTGTACATAAGTCGCGAGAAACAAGGACTGGCGCTCCGTCGAAACCCCCGGACTCGACCATATACGTGCAACGGGTTCGAGCGCGTGCAAGCGTACTCCCAGCTCTTCATACGCCTCGCGCCGCGCGGTATCTTCATCGCTTTCCTTTTCGATCATGCCCGCACAGGCTTCCTCCAATGCCTCTTCCCCCGTAACGCTGAACACCGGCGCGCGAAAAAGCCGTGCCACCAGCGCGCAACGGCGCTCGACATCGTAGGGAAGCACCGCCGCCGCATCACCGTGCTGCTCGATCTCCCTAGTAACGATCGCGCCGCTCCGTAGTTTGATGCGAACGGTCTCGACATTGAGATAGCCCGTGTAAAGGACGCGCCTATCGAGGATTTGCGGCTTCATGCCGACAATATAAAGGAACAGATCGCTGCGGGCACGAGAGCAGAGTCAGGGGCCTGGGCGTGCGCCCGGGTGCGGCGCCGTTCAGTGTGGGGTAGCATTGTCGTGTGCATTACTCAATCGCCCCTCTCCGGCCCGCCGACCGCGTTCGCTGGGAAAAGCTTTGGGCTGAATATCAACTCTTCTACGGAGTTGATTTTCCGGCCGCGGTCGTCGAAAGCACTTGGCGGCGCCTCCATGCCGGGAGAATACATGGTCTTGGCGCACGCGACGCGGCCGATCACTTGCTCGGAATCGCTCACTACCTGTTTCATGAGGACACCTGGTCAACGGCGCCCGCGTGCTACCTGCAGGACCTATACGTGGATCCGACGGTTCGCGGCACGGGGTGCGCGCGTCAGCTGATCGAGGCGGTCGCCGATGCAGCCAAAGCGGCGGGGGCCAGCGACCCGTACTGGCTAACGCACGAGACGAATACCGTGGCTCGACAGCTCTACGACCGCTTGGGGAAGAATCAGGGGTTCATTCAATACGCCTACTTGCGATAATCCAGCGCTAGGCCGGCATAAATTCGCTGTTACTTGACCATGCGGCCGCCATCGATGACCAGGATGTCTCCGGTGTGAAATGACGACGCGTCGGACGCAAGATAAGCCGCGGGTCCCTCGATGTCGCTGATATAGCCCGCTCGGCCAAGCGGCGTGATCGCGGCGAACTGCTTGATAATCGCCTCCCCTTGCTCCTTCGAGGTGCCTTCCATGAAACCGCTGACGAAGAAGCCGGGCGCGATCATGTTCGCACGCACGCCATATTGGCCCAATTCCACCGCCAGTCCCTTGATCATGGCCGAGAGCGCGCCTTTGGCGGCTCCATAATGCTCCATGCCTTGGATACCATGAAAGATGGACAGACTGCCGCATGCGACGATCGAGCCGCCCGGATCGCCGGCCTGCGCGCGTGCGCGCATGTGTTGCGCGGCCGCTCGCATGGTGTAGAAGGCGCCATGAAGATTCGTGTTCAGCAGCTCATGGTACATTTTGCTGGTCAGGTCGGGAAATGAGGGTGCCCTGCTGTTGAAGCCCGCGTTCGCAAAAACGCAGTCGATGCGGCCCATCTTCTCAACTGCCGTTTCGAACGCGGCGATGACCATCGCCTCGTCCGCCACGTCGACCTCCTGGGCATACGCGCGCGGAGCACCCAGTGCCTTGAGTGTATTCACTGCCTCGGCATTTTTCGCGGCACGACGCCCCCAGACCACGACGTCGGCGCCCTGCTTCGCGCAACCCTGCAGAAAGCCGAGACCGATACCGCTATTTGCGCCCGTCGCGAGCACGACCTTGCCGGTCAAATCGAAAAGACCCTTTGCCATTTCTAAATCTCCTTTGCGGTCGCGACGGGATGCACCCTTAGATAATCCGAGAAATAGGGAATGAGGTCCCGTCTGCTGAACCCCCACTGCTCGAGCGAATACTGATGCTGCCCAAAACGACCCTGCGGATTTTCCCTGAGCCAGCCCTGCATGCCCGCTTCGGTCGATTCCGTCCATTCGTCGCCCAGCCAGCGGTAGATCCTTCGCATCTGAGCAAGCGGATCGGCGACCAGGTCATCGTAATACACGTTGAAAATATCGTGCGGCCGCTCGCGGCTCAATTCGAGCGGCCTCGAGAGGTGCATCGCCAGCTGCAAGGGAAAGAACTGGTGCATATAATCAAGCCCGGAGTCCTTGTTGAAGATCGTCCGCGACTTGCCGCGCATGTTTACCGATGAGGCAAAGGCGGCGTAAGGATCGCGATGAGTCCAAATGACCTTGGCGTCCGGGAAAGTCCGAAATAGTTGGCGGATGAACAGCGAGTCTGAAGGCATCTTCAGCACCCATCGCCCTGAATTATTGATCTGCAGGACCTGTAGGACGCGCTTGCGGTGTTCGAAAGCGGTCGCCATGTCGCAAAACAAGATCCAGTCGTGATACGTCGGCGTGACGGAAAGCACCGCGAACATCAACGAACGAAAATCTTGCGCGACCAGATGCACGCATTCGGTAGGACCGTCGCCGGGTTCCCAATGGGCGGCTCCTACTGTCGGATTTGCCTTGAGCATCGCCTCATCCTTGGCGACCTCCGCGAGGCATCGAGGATCGGTTTTTAGCTCGCCGGGCGCCGCCGGCGGAACAACGTTGTACGCCTCCCACCTCAACATCGAGCGGTTGGCATCGTCGGTGCTCATCAAGTAGCTGACCACGGTGGTTCCGGTGCGCGGCATGCCAAGGATGAACACCGGGCGCCTCACCGGCATGTCAGCGATGGCAGGCTGTTTGCGGAAGTACTCATCGACCTGCATGCGGGTCGCCAGCGCCTCGGTGTAACGATTCTTCATGATCCCCCAACCGCGCTCGGTGAGAGCGTCCTCTTTCAGGTGATCCCGCACGAGAATCTCGAGGCCCTCACGCCACGAATCGCTGTCAGGGTCTGGGACGGCGGATTTCGCCCGTGCGGCGTTGACGACATCGTCGAATGTGAATGCCATAGCGTAGTGGGCCTAATCGAATGTCAGTAAGACTTTCGCCGCATGGTTGGCATCGTTGGCGACCTCGAATGCCTGCAGGAACTCAGTAAAGGGGAATCGATGTGTAATCATCGCCTCGGGATCGACTGACTTAGCCGCAAGTTTCCCCATGACTTCCGGAAACTCCGTGGGGTAGCCGGACGCGCCGATGAGCGTGATCTCCTTGCTCATCAAGCGAGTGCCATCGAAAGTCACCGGATCGCGCTGCATGGCAACCATGATGATTCGGCTGCGCTTCATGCTGAAATTCGCGATCTGCGATAACACTCCCCGGGCGCCACTCACCTCAAAGTAAATATCGGTTTTCGGATAATCGACGCCCCAGATCTTTCCGCAGCCGCGCAGTTCCTTGAGAACCTCCGCAGGTTCCCTATCACGAGGATCAAAAGCCGCCCGGGCCCCGAGGGCGAGCGCGCGTTCGCACCTCAGCCGGGAGAGATCGAAGACTACGATATCATCGATGCCACGCATACGCAGTGCGGCGACGATTCCCAATCCGATGGGACCGACACCAAACACCGTCACGCTCTCGCCAGACTTCGGATCGGCTCGATTGACCGCGTGCGCGGCCACCGAGAGCGGCTCAACCAGGGCGGCGTGTTCCAAGCTAACGCCATCCGGCACCTTGCAGAGCGACTGCACATGATCATCGACGCCGCGCAGTATCACGTAGTTCGAGAATCCGCCGCACTCGCCGCCCCTGCCCATGTCTGCCGGGCTGTTATTGGAGTTATAGGCGACCCTATCTCCCAGTCTAAACTGAGTCACATTGTCACCGACTTCGACCACTTCACCTGCGAACTCGTGGCCAAGCGGCATCGGATCTTTGAATCTCGGCCCCATGTTGCGAAAGTGCAAATCCGTGCCACAGATGCCAGCGGCACTTACCCTAATCACCAGATCGTTGGCCCCAGCGATCGGTCTTTCGGCATCATCAAGTCTCAGGTCTCCAGGTCCGTGAAGAATTGCCACTTGCATTTGTGTCCTCCTTACGAATGGATTGGCTATCCGCCAGCATCCCACGCAGGTCTGCGCATGGGTAGAGTGAACGCGCATCGCGACAAAGCCGTTTTGTGGAATTAGAGACGCACCGTGTCAACGCCATCCCCTCAATCGCCTCGCCCAGCCGGCAAAAGTGAGCCGATCGCGACGCCAGGCGTGTGCGTCGATGCCTGGTAATGATACACGCAACGATGATTACGGGGGATTCCTCTCGACCGACGCTTTCCGAGCGCCGTTCCGGATGAAGGAAAACAGCTGCGCCACCTGTTCGCGTGTCAGGTCGTCAAAGCGTGGCATTCCCATCGGCATAAGAGCGCCGTCATGAACAACCGTCCACAGATTGTCCATGGACATTGCAACGGGTGACTCCCGCAGATCCGGCGCTGAGCCGGCGGAGGCAAGGTCGCCTCCGTGACAGTTTCTGCAGCGCGCGTAAAGGCGTGCGCCCGCTTCCACCTGAACAGGGTCGATTGCGATGGACGGATCATCGAGTGCGTGAACGGTCAGATCAGGCATCGCCGCAGAGGGCAATGACGCCTTCCCGTCGAGGGCGAAAGCAAGGAGGCGGCGTGGCGTCGTGAATCGCCATCCGACGCGCATCAAACTTGACGCGCCTGCAGAAGCGCCGTAGCCGGTCAAGACGGAAACATATTGCCTGCCGCCAGCCGTATAGCTGATCGGCGCGGAAATAATTCCGAGACCGGCATAGAAGTGCCAGAGCCGTTTACCACTTGTCGCATCGTAGGCGGACAGATAGCCGTCTGCGGTTCCTTGGAACACCAGATTTCCCGCGGTGGAGAGGGTGCCGCCGTTGAAGAACTGCTGATGCTGTACGTACCACGCCTGCCGTGCATGCAGCGGATCCCAAGCGATCAACGCGCCTCGGCCGTCGCGGTCATCAGCCCTAACGATGCGACTTCCCATGCCACCCGGGTGATCGAAATGCACGCCCAATTGCATCGCAGGGATATACACCAACCCTGTCCGCGGATTGTATGACATCGCCTGCCAGCTGTGAGCTCCGTTCGCACTCGGCCATAGGTCCGCATCGGGCTCTCTGATGTGTGCTGCTTCCACCGGACGACCGCTCTGCAAGTCAATACGATCTGCCCACGTGGCTTTGCCGTACTTCTGCGCTGACAGCAGTTGACCGCTTTTGCGATCAATGACGTAGAAGAACCCATTCTTTGGCGCCTGCACCAAGACTTTGCGGCGCCGGCCGTCCATCACCAGATCCGCCAGGGTGATCTGCTCCGTCGCGTCATAGTCCCAGGCGTCGCGTGGGTTCAGCTGATAATGCCAGACGTATTTTCCCGAGTCGGCATTCAGCGCGACGATGGAACAGGTATAAAGGTTGTCGCCGCTGCCGGGACTTCGCACGTCGGGTGGTGTCCCCGCAGGATTGCCCGTGCCCAGATAGATTTGGTTCAGCGCGGTGTCGTATACGATGCTGTCCCATGGTCCGCCACCCGTGCCCGTCTTCCAGTACTCACCGCTCCATGTTGCAGCCGCCCGTTCCATCGCTGGGTCGCCTTGGTTCTCCTGCGGTGACCCGGGGGCTACATAGAATCGCCAGCGCTCTTGGCCGGTCGCCGCGTCGTAGGCCGTGACATAGCCGCGCGCACCGTCATCCCCTCCGCCATTGCCAATGACCACCTTGCCTTTGAACACCCGGGGCGCGCCATTCATGTAACGCTTGTCACCGGGAGGCAGTGTATCAACGTGCCAAAGCTCCCGACCGTCCCTAGCACTCACTGCGAACAGACGACCGTCCATGGCCAAAACGAACAGACGACCATCAGCGTAGGCCACACCATGATTGACACCGTAATGCCAGGTCAGAGCGGCTGGGTGGTACTCCCACACTTTCGGATCAAACTTCCACCGAAGCTTGCCGCTCAGTGCGTCAACCGCGTAGATCGCTGCGTGATCGCCAGTGAAGTACACAACTCCATCGACGGCCAACGGTGTTCCCGCCAGTGCTGCTTCGCTGGGGACATCCATCGACCATGCGAGGCCCAGCCGGTCAATGTTGCCGGTGTCGATGGCTTTCAGCCTGCTGTAGTTGGTCTCGTCGGTGTCGCCACCGTGCGTGACCCAGTTCTTCCCTGCCCCGACATCTGATGCATATGCCGCTACGCAGCAGGATAAACAACAGAAAGCGAAGACGATCTGAGCAGACATAGCCAACGTACCCTCCAGTAATGAACGCTCGTTGCTAGAGAGCCGTTTTGTGCAAATAGAGACACCCCGGGTCGGTGTTATCGCCTCAACGGTCGCTTCGCGGTTGCACCTGCCGCGCCGGTTGGTGGATCATGGCACGCCTCTTGGGGAGCGACAACATGACCGGCGAGCGAGAAATTTCTGACGCGGGCCTTCGGACCGCAGAACTGATCAAATCCGGGCGGACCCAGGATGCCGCAATCGAACGGGCGCCGGGCGTCTGGGAATCCCGCGGAATCGGCAACAGTTACCTACTCACCACACCGGAAGGCGATGTCTTGGTGAATGCCGGCACGCTCGGCGATGCTCGCAGAGGACGCCAGTTATTTTCCAAGGTTTCTACGGCGCCGATTCGCTACATCATCCTCACTCAGAGCCACGCGAACCAATTTGGCGGTCTCGAGATCTATAAGACGCCGCAGAATACCGTCATCGCACATCACAACTATCCCGCGGAGCGAACCTACAACGAGATGTTGAGCGCACACTACCGCCGCGGCTCGCGCCGCATCTTTGGCGGCATGACGGGTCGAACGGAAGACATCGTACCGACCAAGGAAGTGGCGCCCGACCTGCTCATTGGGGACCAGGGCCATGCGTTCGAGCTCGGCGGCCGGCGGTTCGAAATCATGTGGACGCCCGGCGGCGAGACGCGCTCAGCGGTCATCGTCTGGCTACCGGCCGAAAGGATCGCCATTGTCGGCAATCTTTTTGGACCACTGTTCGGCAATCATCCGAACCTCAACACGATGCGAGGCGACAAACCACGTTGGGCGCTGCAGTTCATCGACTCGGTCGAGACTTTGCGATCGCTGCGTCCCGAACTCGTGTTAACGGGGCATGAGGAAATTCGGGGCGCCGCGAGAATAGAGCGCGACGTTACGCGCGTCATCGATTCGGTGCAGTGGGTACATGACCGCACCGTCGAGGGTATGAACGAGGGTAAGGATGTTCGCACGCTCATGCGCGAGATCAGGACGCCGCCCGAACTGACGCTGACCGAGGAATACGGCAAGGTCGCGTGGAACGTGCGGGCGATCTGGCACGAATATACGGGTTGGTTCGATTCTTCGAGGGGAACGACAGAGCTTTATGACGTGCCGCCGTCCAGCGTGGCGCTTGCTATCGCTGAACTCGCCGGCGGCGCTGACCGCCTCGCCGAACGCGCGAAAGCCTTTCTAGCCGAAGGCAAACCGTTGGAGGCGCTTCATGTCTTGGACATCGCGCTCGCGGCGCAGCCGGGGTGCCTGCTCGGCCGCCAAGTAAAGGGGGATGCACTCAGGCTCCTGAACGACCAAACCGGCGGAAAAAACTTGTGGGAACGCATGTGGATTGCTGCAGAAATCCGCGACCTGGGTGATCCAAATATCGGCCGCTGACCCAATGGTCGGTCATTGATGCAAGGCATCGCGTCCTGCAGATTGCTCCCCACCCCGCAGCATACGGGTCCTGAACTGATTCGGCGTCACACCCGTGGTGCGGCGAAAGGCGTAAGTAAAAGTCGACTGAGAAGAAAAGCCCATCGAAGTGGCGATTTCCTTGATGCTTTCATGGCTTGCGAGCCGGCGTTTCGCCGTCTCGATTCGAGTCTGGGTCACATAGTCGGCAATGGAACATCCCCGGCTCATTCGAAAGGCGCGGGTGAGTTGACGCGCCGAGAGTTTGCAAAGTCCAGCCAACTCCCGGAGGCTGGGTGGTGGGCCAACCTTTGCGAGCCGCCTCTCGATGATCCGTAAGCGCCACGGGGCGAGCCCGCCCGATTCGACGATACCGCCCACCCCGGCTAGATGACGCGCAAGTTCGATCGACAGCTGAAGGGTGATTGATTCAGCGAGTTCGGTGGATGCGACGCCCGGAGTGTGCAACTCGCTCGCCAGCCGCAGCAAAAGGCTGCGGATGGTTGAGTTCGAAATGTCGAGACT
>Ga0302326_10002264_pt1 | contig 47116 bp, 45 predicted proteins | sample Palsa_T0_3_FD_202264 | JGI IMG/M metagenome (GOLD analysis project Ga0302326, IMG submission 202264) | Peat permafrost microbial communities from Stordalen Mire near Abisko, Sweden - Palsa_T0_3 | ecosystem: Environmental > Terrestrial > Soil > Palsa > Peat permafrost | place: Sweden: Abisko... | reverse complement strand
GGCCGCACGCAGAGCCTCGCAAATCTTCTGAGCCGCCTGCGCATCCTGCGAGGCGTAGCTTAGAAATACCACTCTGCCCGGGTCGGTCACGGTGCTCTCATCACGCGGCGGGTCCCTGGGCGGCTAACAGCTCAGGGCGAAAGCTTACACGGGGCTATCTCTGGGTGCGATAGGACCAGCCGCGTCACCGCCTTGATCGCGCCTTGGGCTGTCGCCGACATCTGCCGAATGCAGACGTGCTTCACGCAAGCTTGGGCCAAGCTTCACTCACTCTTGGGCTTACTTTCATGTGCCTCGGCGGGGGTCTCCGTAAATTGTGAATCGTGTCTGGTCACTCGTGTTCACGCAGCTTAGGAGATAGCCATGCATACCTCGATCAAAATTCAGTCTCAATCAATCACTTCCACGCCCCTTCGTACCTTGGTTGCCGGTGCGATCCTGAGCGCCCTGGCCTTCAGTTTCGCCACCGTCTCCAGCGCCGAGGAGGACGCGACACCCCCGCAGGTCATTGTCAAATTCGCCGATATCGACGTTTCGACTTCACCGGGGGCAGTGGCCCTCTATGGCCGCATCCACGGCGCGGCCGAGGATGTCTGCTCGCGCATGTCCAGCAGCACTGAGGCGTACAGGTGGCGCAAGGATGCCTGTCTGCAGAAGGTCATCGCGGACGCGGTCACCAAGGTCAATGAGCCGGCACTGTCTGCCGTGTTCGCATCCAAGTACGGCATCTCAGCGCCGGTGGTGCTCGCCGCGGCAGGGACTCGCTAGCCCCGCCCGTCAGGGTGCACCCGGCCCCGTGCACGCTTAAGGACTCGGGCCCAGTGCGACGCCGTGCGTCTGGGCCCTTTCCTTATCAGCAAGCATTTCTGTTAATCGACCGACGGCTTCCAGGTGCGCATTTGTGCTGGTCGAGTGTCGCAAAGTGGATATTCACGCGCTAACACTGGTCATCATCGTGCTTCTGGCACTGCCCAGCGGCAAGCTTGGTGCGGAGGAGCTGCTCGGCTTCTACTTTTGGCGGCGCGATCGGACAGTCGCATGTAGAGGCCACCGCTTCGGAGGTATTTGGTGACATTGTCCCGATGACGCATACGGGAGAGATCGATAACAATCACGCCGCATTCAAGGCGATGCTAGGCGCGCGCCCGATTTCTCTGCTGGGTGCCGAAATCGACTACATCGATTTCGGTGATTCAAGCGGGAGCCTGTTTGGAAACCCAGCGGATGTCTCGATGAAGGAGGCAGCAGCATTCGGTGTGTTGTACCTGCCGGTGCCAATCGTGGATGTTTACCTGAAGGCGGGCGTCGCGCGCCTCGACAGCACCGTCAACGGCAGGATCTGTTCCCCGTGTGCTTGCGATTTACAGATTTGTCGATATTCATTCCAACTGAATCGCATGAACACGAGCGGCGCTGGCGGTGTTGGCACCCAGTACAGGTTCGGCAAGTGGGCGGTACGCGCCGAGTATGAACGATTCAATGCAGCCGGTGGAAATCCGAGCTTGTGGTCGGCCGGAATTACCGGGAGCTTCCGGTAAATCCCGCGATCCGCCCTTGTCGCGGATGGTGTTTCGTTGCCTCATTGCGGACAGTCGTCAGAAGCGGCTCAGCTCAATAGCTGACACAGTGCAAGAGGTAGCGGGGGAACGCTCCCCGAATATGCGACTGCCTCTACTGGCCTGACCTTACCTCGCCTGTCTTAAAGCGGAAAAGCGCATGCCTAACCAAAGCGCTAGCCCGCCGGTGGCGCGATAAGCCGAGAGCGTGGCAGGGCCACCTTGTTGAACCTTTGGATATAAGGAATAAGCCGATCCTGCTGCAGCGCAGCGCAAAACTTTAAGTGCGGTGCATTACCGATCGGCACCGACCGTTCGGGATTTAGACAGTTGGCAGCAGCCTCAACAACCTGCCGGGGCGCGCTTCAGGGCTGAGACAGTGCGCACTGAGCGTTGCGGTAGGTCTGCACGCCGCTGCGCACAACCGACTGCACGAGCTGCCAGGATTGCCGATAAATGGTGGTAGTGATTTGCAGTCCCCGGAGCGTATATTCGACCTCAAGGGCGCTCGGAGTCTGCGACACTCTGCCACTGCCGCCAAACTCATCCGTTTTCCCATCTTCGATCAACATCGATCCCTCGCGGAATGTGAGTCCGCTGCCGTTCGAGAGAAAGGCCAGCTTGGTGTGCAGGCCGTCGCTGTAGGTGCAGGAAAGGTAGAGATCGTCGGCGAAACCGGCGCTCACGTACAGCAGAGCCGAGAGGGTCCATAGCACTCGCATGGGCCCATTCTACGCCGGTATGCGGAGGCAGGCAGTGAGTTAAATATTGGTCATGACGTATGATTGCGCCGCTATGACGATAGTCGGAGGGGGCCAAATGAATGAGAAAAAATTCTGGCTTGGATCTGCACTTGTGGCACTGCCATTGCTCTGCGGAACCGTGCAATCGGCCGCACCGGCTGGCTCGCCATCGACCGACAGCGAGCGCCTTGGGACGGTCGCATTTCCAAACTCCTGCGCGCCTTCGGTGCGGGCAAGCTTCAGTCGCGGGGTCGCACTGCTGCACGACTTCTGGTACGCGGAGGCCAAGCCCCAATTCCAGCGCATCGCCGCGGCCGACCCCTCCTGCGCCATGGCTCACTGGGGCATCGCGATGAGCGGCTTCCATCAGATCTGGGATCGCCCGGATGCAACGACCATGGCCATGGGCTGGCGGGAGCTGCAGGCTGCCCAGGCGCATCCGGCCGCAACGGCGCGCGAGCGGGCCTATATTGCAGCGCTCGCTGCATTCTTTCGCCCGGGTGAAGCAGATTTTCAGCCGCGCATCGATGCCTATGTGCAGGCGATGGGGCAACTGTATGCTCGCTATCCGCGCGATGTAGATGCGGGCGCCTTCTATGCCCTCGCACTGCTAGCGCAGGAGCGGCCTGACGATTCGAGCCTCGGCCAGGAGCACCACGCGATGGCAGTACTCGCGCCGCTATGGCGCAAATACCCGGATCACCCAGGCCTCGTGCATTACATCATCCACGCGTGTGATACCCCCTCGATGGCCGCCGATGGACTCGCGGCCGCGCGTCTCTACGGCACGATCGCCGCCTCCGGGCCGCACGCCGTTCACATGCCCGGACATATCTTTGCGCGCCTCGGGCTCTGGCAGGAGGACATCGATGCAAACCGCGGCTCGGTGCAAGCATCGCAGGCCGCGGATGTGCGTCACGAGAGCGGCTGGATGGACCAGTTTCATTCCGATGACTTCCTCGTCTATGCCTATCTGCAGAGCGGCCAGGATGAAAATGCCCACGCCACCGTAGCCGCCGCCATACAGGCTCTTGCCGAGCACGAGGCTATGCCCGGCATGTCAACGGATGATTTCATGGCTGAAATGTTTCCGTACTATCGAACTAAGTTGCCGCTCTTCGTGGCTCTTGAAATGCGCAACTGGGAAGAAGTGGCAGCGCTCGAGCCGATCAGTGGGGCACCACCTGAGACACAGACCCAAGTGTTCTGGGCGCGTGCAATCGCACACGGCCACCTGCATCAGCCCGAAGCGGCTCGCGCCGATCTAGCCGCGCGCGAGGCCCTGCTTGAACAAGTGCGCAAAGGCCATCACGCCTACTACGCGCAAGGGATCGGTACCAAAATCGTGAGCAGCGAGATGCAGGCGTGGGTGGCGTTTGCGGCTGGTGACAACACGGAAGCCGTTCGGTACATGCGAGATGCCGCGGATCTGCAAGATAAGGTTGGTCAAGGCGAGGTGGACATTCCGGCCCGCGAGATGCTAGCCGATATTTTGCTCGAGTCCGGCCAGGCGCAAGCGGCGCTCGCGGAATACCGCCGGGCGCTGGCCCTGAGCCCGAATCGCTTCAACGGACTGTACGGCGCGGGAAGGGCCGCCGAAGCGATCGGCGATACCGCGCTCGCACACGAATACTACGTAACTTTGCTCAAGATTACCGACGGCGGCGCGCGTACTGCTCGTGCGGAGATCGAGCACGCGAGATCCTTCAGCGCAGCGGCTAGCCTGTAGCGCTATCCTGCGCTAACCCGGAGTTCTAGTGACCAAGTCGCCGTGAGGGAACATTTGTCATCCGAATAGATATAGGGTCGAGTGGTAGCGGGGGCAGGATTTGAACCTGCGACCTTCGGGTTATGAGCCCGACGAGCTGCCAGACTGCTCCACCCCGCACCAGGAAGGGGGCGAATTCTACACCAGGGCGCCCGTCGGCACACGCACGTTTGCGCCCGTGACCGATAAGCTCAGCCTTGACTGCCGCCGGTAGCACGCCATCGGAGCGGCCGCGCTCAAGGAAACAGACGCTGGCAGATGTCCAGCAGTGCATTAGGCAGCAGTCCCAGGGCAGCTACCGCCAGCGTATTGATCAGCAGGATCAAGCGCATGCGCGGCTTGGACTGGGCGGCCGGGCGATCCCCCGCCGCCTCAAAGTACATGTACCAGACCACCCGCAGGTAATAGAACGCCCCGACAACGGAGACTACGACCGCGAAGGTCGCCAACCAGACGTGGCCGCTGCCGAGCAGCGCCTGGATGATCCAGAGCTTGGCCCAGAAGCCGATGAAGGGCGGCACGCCGGCAGTCGAGAACATCAGCACCAGCATCAGCGCCGCGAGCAGCGGATCGCGCCCCGACAGACCCTTGAAGTCCGCAATCTCATCGTGCTCGAAGCCCTTGCGGCTCAACATCAGGATCAGCCCGAAGGCCCCGAGGGTCGTGAGCACATAGGCAATCGTGAAATTCAGCGCCGCCTGGTAGCCGATGCTGCGTCCGGTCGCGAAGCCCAGCAGCACGAAGCCGGCGTTGGCGATGGCCGAATAGGCCAGCATGCGCTTGAGGTTGGTCTGCGCAATGGCCACGACGTTGCCGAGCAGCAGCGACAGCACCGCCACGGCCATGAGCATCTGCGTCCACAGTTCCGGCAACCCCGCCAGCCCGTGCGAGAGCAGGCGCGCGATCAACGCGAACGAGCCCAGGTTCGAGACGGTCGCAATGAACAGCGTCACGCTGGTCGGGGCACCCTGATAGACATCTGGAACCCACATGTGAAAGGGCACGGCGCCGAATTTGAAGGCGATTGCGGCCACGACGAAGGCGATGCCGATGATCACGCCGCCATCCGGCCCGTGACGCACGATCGCGCTGAGCATGTCCAGATCCAGTGTGCCGGTCATCCCGTAGAGCATCGACATGCCGTACAGCAGCACGCCTGAGGCGATGGCACCGAGCACGAAATATTTGATTGCCGCCTCCGCGGCGATGCCGGAGTCGCGGTCGAAGGCCACCAGCGCATACAGCGACAACGACAGCAGCTCGATTCCCAGGTACAGCGTCAGCAGGCTGTTGGCCGAGATCAGCACGAATACCCCGAGCAGACCGGTCAGGCACAGTACGTAGTACTCGCCGCCGACCATCGCCCGCTGTTCCAGGTAATCCTGCGAATAAAATATGGCGGTGGCCATGGTCACGAATCCCGCCAGCTTCAGAAAAGTGCCCAGAGCGTCAGCCACGTACATGCCGTTGAACAGCAGCGTGCGCTGCAGGACCATGCCAAAACTGCTCAACAGCACGACCCCTACCAGCAGCGCCAGCATCGTGACCGTGGCGACCAACCCACGGCGCTTGTTGCCGCCGTAGACATCCACCATCAGGATCAGACACGCCGACAGTGCCAGCCAGACTTCCGGAATCGCCGGCCACGAGCTCGCGACCGAGCTCATGGCACACCCGCTGCCAGCTTGCTGGTCACGACCTGCTGCAGCAGATGCTGCACGGAGGCTTCCATCATGTTCAGCAGCGGCGCCGGCCAGATTCCGATCAGCACTACCGACAGCGCCAGCACCCCGAGCACCAGGAACTCGCGCGGGTTCAGATCCTGCAGCGCCGCGACCTGCTCGTTAGCCACCGGCCCGAATATCACGCGCTTGACCAGCCATAGGTTATAGGCCGCGCCGAGCACCAGGATCGTGCCCGCGAGCAACGCGAACCAGAAGCTCGCCTTGAAGCTCGCCAGGATGACCAGAAACTCGCCAATGAAACCGGACGTGCCGGGCAGACCTGAATTGGCGAGCGCAAACAGCACGAACAAAGCCCCGAACTTCGGCATGACATTGACCACGCCACCGTAAGCACTGATCTCGCGCGTGTGCATGCGGTCGTACAGCACACCGATGCACAGAAACATGGCGCCGGAGATCAGGCCATGCGAGATCATCTGCACCACCGCGCCGTCAAGCCCATTGACCGCCCCGCGCGTGCCGCCGGTCGCGGACAGAATGAAAAACACCAGGAATGCGCCCAGGGTCACGAATCCCATGTGTGCGATAGAGGAATACGCCACCAGCTTCTTCATGTCCTGCTGCACCAGGGCAACGAAGGCGATGTACACGATCGCGATCAGCGACAGCGCGACCATGAGCCAATCGAGCTCATGGCTCGCGTCCGGGGTAATGGGCAGGCTGAAGCGCAGCAGACCGTAGCCGCCCATCTTGAGCATGATGGCCGCCAGGATCACCGAGCCGCCGGTCGGCGCCTCGACGTGCGCGTCAGGCAGCCAGGTGTGCACGGGCCACATCGGTACCTTGACTGCGAAGGCGATCAGAAAGGCGAAGAACAGCCAGCGCTGCACGGGCAGCGACAGCGGCAGCTGCTGCATGCTCGCTATGCTGTAGTCGCCCGCCTTCAGATACAGGTAGATCAGTGCCACCAGCATCAGCACCGAGCCCAGGAAGGTGTACAGAAAGAACTTGAGCGTCGCATACACGCGCCGCGGGCCGCCCCAGACGCCGATGATCACGAACATCGGAATCAGCATCGCTTCCCAGAAGAAATAGAACAGCAGCGAATCAAGCGCCGCGAACACGCCGATCATGAGCCCTTCCATGATCAGGAACGCCGCGTAGTACTGCGCGGGTCGCTTCTCGACCACGGACCAGCCGGCGATGATCACCGGCACGGTCATGAAGGCAGTCAGCAGGATCAAGGGCAGCGAGATGCCGTCGACACCGAGGTAGTACTGCGAGTGAAAGGCCGGAATCCACTCGGCACGCTCGACGAACTGAAAGCGAGCCGTGCCGTCGGCAAACCCCAGGTACAACAGCACGCATGCCGTCAGCGTCAACAGCGAAGTCAGCAGCGCCACCCAGCGCGCCAGGCGTGCGCGCGTATCCCCTGCGCCCAAGGTCAGGACACCGCCGATGATGGGCAGCCAGATCACGACCGAGAGCAATCCAAATCCCAGCATGCGTTTGGCCTTAGACCCGGATCAGAAACCAGCCCAGCAGCACCGCCAGGCCGATGATCATCCAGAAGGCATAGGAGTACAGGAAGCCGCTTTGCAGCTGCCGGGTCACGCCGGCGAGCCAGCCCACCATGCCGGCCGTGCCATTGACCATGGCGCCGTCGATCACCGCTTGATCCCCGCCACGCCACAGCACGATGCCGACGCCCCGGCTCAAGCGCGCGAGCACGTTCTCGTTGAACCAGTCGAAATAGTACTTATTGATCAGCAGCCGATTGAGCCATCCTAGACGCACGCGCAGCGCATCGCCCCATTGCGGCTGGCGCAGCACGAATACCCAGGCCGTGAGCACGCCGAGCGCGGCGAGCCAGGCCGGCCACGACAGCACGCTGCGCAGCGCGAACGCCGTGGCGCCGGTCCATTCTGCCTTGAGCTCTCCGACCACGTCGTGGTTCTCGAGCACCCGGATGGCATCGCCGAAGTAGTCGCCAAAAAGGATCGGCTGCACCGTGATATAGCCGATCACGAGCGATGGGATCGCCAGCGCCACCAGTGGCGCCTTCATGTTCCAGCCGACGTCGTGGAAGTGCTCCTGCGCATGATGGTCGAACCGCTCCGGTCCATGAAAGGTCAGAAAGATCATGCGGAAGGTGTACAGCGCGGTCACGAATACGCCCAGCAACACGCACCAATAGGCATATCCGGCGCCAAAGCGATGCGAGGCATGCACCACGTCGATGAGCGCATCCTTGGAGTAGAAGCCGGAGAAGAACGGCGTGCCGATCAGCGCCAACGCCCCGATGAGTGCCGTCCAGTAGGTCACGGGCATGCGGCGGCGCAGGCCGCCCATCTTGCGCATGTCCTGCTCATGATGCATGGCGATGATGACCGCGCCGGCCGCCAGGAACAGCAGTGCCTTGAAAAAGGCGTGCGTCATGAGATGAAAAATGGCCACGCTGTAGGCCGAGACGCCGAGCGCGGCGGTCATGTAGCCCAGCTGCGATAGGGTCGAATAGGCAATCACGCGCTTGATGTCATTGTTGACGATGCCGAGGAAGCCCATGAACAGCGCCGTGGTGGCGCCGATCACCAGCACGAACGACAGCGCGGTATCGGAGTATTCGAACAGGGGCGACATGCGCGCGACCATGAAGATACCGGCCGTGACCATGGTGGCGGCGTGAATCAGCGCGGAAATTGGCGTCGGGCCTTCCATCGAATCCGGCAACCACACGTGCAATGGCATCTGCGCCGATTTGCCCATGGCGCCTATGAATAAGCAGATACAGATCACCGTCAGCGCTGACCAGGCATGACCCTGAAACAGTGCCAGGGATTTGCCGGCGATCGCCGGCGCGGCCGCGAACGCGTCGTGGTAGTCGAGCGAGCCGGTGTAATACAGCACGCCGGCGATGCCGAGCACGAAGCCGAAGTCACCGATGCGGTTGACCAGGAAGGCCTTGAGACTGGCGAAGATCGCGCTCGGGCGCGTGTACCAGAAGCCGATCAGCAGATACGAGACCACGCCGACCGCTTCCCAGCCGAAGAACAGCTGCATGAAGTTGTTCGCCATTACAAGCATCAGCATCGCAAAGGTGAACAGCGAGATGTAGGCGAAGAAGCGCTGGTAGCCCGGATCGTCGTCCATGTAGCCGACGGTGTAGACGTGCACGCACAGGGACACGAACGTGACCACGGCCATCATGAGCGCACTGAGCCGATCGACCAGGAAGCCGACCTGCATGTGCACGCCGTCGCTGACCAGCCACGTATAGACTGTGCCCTGATAGTTCGGCACCTGATCGATCAGCAGTTGCTTGAGCACGAACAGCGACAGCAGGCAGGAGCTCCCGACCGCCGCGATCGTGACCAGCGCGGCCCCTGCCCGGCCGATCTGCCTGCCGGCCAGGCCCGCCAGCAGCGCCGCGAGCAGCGGCAGCATCGGAATCGCCAGCAGCAGCGTCGGATTCATCTCAGCCCTGCAGCCGGTTGAGTTCTTCAACGCTGATGGTGCGCCGCTCGCGGAACAGCACCACCAGGATCGCCAGCCCAATGGCCGATTCCGCGGCCGCCACGGTCAGCACGAAGAATACGAAGATCTGGCCGTCGAGCTGGCCCAGATAGCGCGAGAAGGCGACGAAATTGAAATTCGCCGCCAGCAGCAGCAGCTCGATGCACATGAGCAGCAGGATGACGTTCTTGCGGTTGAGGAATATCCCAGCCACCGACAGCGCGAACAGTATCGCCGAGAGCGTCAGCATGTGACCGAGCGTGATCATTTGCGCTGCTCCGATTCCATCTTGATGATGCGCACGCGCTCGCTGGCGCGCGCCGCGACCTGCTGGCCGATGTTCTGCGCCTTGAGCCCCGGCCGGTGGCGCAGCGTCAGCGTGATCGCGGCCACCATCGCCACCAGCAGCAGCATGGCGGCGATCTCCAGCGGATAGGCGTACTTGCTGTACAGCAGTGCACCGAGCTCGCGGGTATTGCTGTAGCCGGCCGGCAGCGCCGCCGCCCCGCGGGTCACGTCGATGCCGAGCTTGCGCGTCAGCACTACTCCTGCCACTTCGAGCGCGACCACGGCCGCCGCCAGCCAGCCGAACCAGGCGTAGCGCGTGAAGCCGCCGCGTAATTCCTCCAGATTGATGTCGAGCATCATGATCACGAACAGAAACAACACCATGACGGCGCCCACGTACACCAGCACCAGCACGATCGCCAGGAATTCCGCCTCGATCAGCAGCCACAGCACCGCGCTGGTGAAGAAGCACAGCACCAGGCTCAGGGCCGCGTACACCGGATTGCGTGAGATGATCACGCCCAGCGCGGCCGCGACCAGGATGGTCGCAAACAGATAAAACAGGATCAGCGGTAGCACATCGATCCTTTAACGGTAGCGTGCATCCGCGCTCTTATCGGCGCTGATCATGGCCTCGTAGCGCTCGCCGACCGCGAGCAGCTTGTCCTTGCTCATGATGTTCTCGCCGCGATGCTCCATATGGTATTCGTGAATCCGGGTCTCGACGATGGCATCCACCGGGCAGGCCTCCTCGCAGAAGCCGCAGTAGATGCACTTGAACAGATCGATGTCGTAACGGGTCGTGCGGCGCGTGCCATCGGCCCCGACATCCGAGTCGATCGTGATCGCCAGCGCCGGGCACACGGCCTCGCACAGCTTGCAGGCGATGCAGCGCTCCTCGCCGTTGGGATAGCGGCGCAGCGCGTGCAGGCCGCGAAAGCGCACCGACTGCGGCGTCTTCTCCTCCGGATACTGCACGGTCACCTTGCGCCGGAACAGCGAACGGGCCGTCACCGACAGACCCTGCAGCAGTTCGGTCAGCAGGAAGGTCTTGATTGGATTGCCCATGGCCATGGTGCTTCTCGTTGAAAGTTTGGGCTTACGCGCGCCAGGGTCCGATCTTCATAGTGACCATGGCCGCTTCGACCGCGATCCACACCAGCGTCACCGGGATCAGCACCTTCCACCCCAGCCGCATGATCTGATCGTAGCGGTAGCGCGGAAAGGTCGCGCGCAGCCACAGGAAAACGCACAGCAGGACAAAGATCTTGAGTACCAGCCAATGTGTGCCCGGTGCGGCCAGCACGCTGGCGCCGACCGCCGGATAGCCCTCGAACGGGCTGAGCCAGCCGCCGAGGAAAAACACCGCCGTCAGGCCCGAGATCAGGATCATGTTGGCGTATTCGGCCAGGAAGAACAGTGCAAAGGCGATGCCGGAGTATTCGACGTGGAAGCCCGCTACGATTTCGGACTCGCCCTCGGCGACGTCGAAGGGCGCGCGGTTGGTCTCGGCGATGCCGGAGATGAAGTACACCATGAGCATCGGAAACAGCCAGAACCAATTCCAGGCCAGCGCCCCGCCGTGCTGACGATCGACGATGGTGCCCAGATTGAGGCTGCCCGAGGCCATGAGCACGCCGACCAGCGCGAATCCCATGGCAATCTCGTAGGCCACCATCTGCGCTGCCGAGCGCATGGCACCGAGGAAGGCGTATTTGGAGTTCGATGCCCAGCCGGCCAGGATCACGCCGTAGACACCCATGGAAGTCAGCGACAGGTAGTACAGCAGTCCGGCATCGACGTTCGCGATCGCGTAGTGCGGCGCGATCGGCACCACGGCCCAAGTCGCGAAGGCCGGAATCAGCGTAATGGCCGGGGCCAGCACGAACAGCAGCTTGTTGGCCCGCGCCGGCAACACGACTTCCTTGATCAGCAGCTTGATGACGTCGGCAAACGGCTGGCCAAAGCCGGCCGCGAAACCGAACAGCTTCACGCGATTGGGGCCGATGCGCATCTGCATCCAGCCGATGAGCTTGCGCTCCCAGAGTGTCAGATACGCCACCGACAGGATCAGCACCACGGTCAGCACCAGCGTGAACACGGTGGAGTGCACATAGGACGGCAGCGCCGCCCAGCTTGCGCCCAGCGCCTTCATGTCATGGCTCCGCCATAGACCTGGCTCGCGGCGCGGCCGTCAGCCGTGCGATGCAGCGCGCCCGATCGGCGCAGCACCGGATCGATCTGATACATCGCCAGATCGATGACCGGCTCCGCGCCTGCCGCTGTCCAGCGCGCAGCGCTCGCGCTCACCGGGGCTTGCGCCGGCGGCGAGGCATCGATCTGTGCCTTGAGCTCATCGCGCACGGCCTCCGAGGACTGGTAGTCGAATGCCGGCAGATTCAGCAGATTGCCGAGCACGCGCAGGATCTTCCACGCCGGTCGCGCCGCACCCAGCGGTTTCACCGCCCCGGCCTGACTCTGCCAACGCCCTTCCAGATTCACGTAAGTGCCCGAGCTCTCGGCGAAGGCGCCGGCCGGCAGCAGCACGTGGGCGACGCGCTTCATCTCGGGGCTCGCGTAGGCGCTCACCGCCACCACGCCGCTCGATCTGGCCAAAATCTCGAGTGCCCCGGGCAGCGCCGCATCGGCCCAGGGCTCACAGTGCAGCAACAGGTAGCCGGACAGCGTGCGCTCGAGCATCGCTCGCGCGTCCAATCCGATCGATGAGCGCACCGCGCCCGCCGCGCCTCGATGCGGCAGCGCGCCGGCCAAGTAGGCACCGGCGGCATTGCCGCCTTCGGCGAGTTCGCCGAAGGAGGCACCCGTGGCCGCGGCCAGAGCGCGCGCCAGAGCGCGCAGCTCGCCATAGCGGCCGCTGCGCGCACTGAGCGCACCGAGCCAGATGGCGCGGCGCGAGCCGCTCTTGAGCGCCTCGGCGATCGCGCGATGACTGTCCTCGACCTGCACCGCTTCGAGCCATGACGCCAGCTGTGCCGGGGCCGGCGCATCCCCGAGCGCCGCGCGCAGCACCGCGGCCAGGGCCGTGACATCGCTGGCACCCGGCGTGACCAGGTAGCTGGCGACCGGAAACAGATACTTGAACGGCGCCGGGTTGATGAAATGGATCTTCGCCCCGGACATGCTCGCCTTACGGACCCGGTGCGCGAGAATCGGCACTTCCCGGCGCAGGTTCGAGCCGACTACCAGCAGCGCGTCGAGCGCATCGATGCCCGCGATCGCCAGCCCGAGGCCCGGCGAGCGCTCATCGGCGGCCTGATCGCGGAAATCGCGCTGGCGCAATCGATGATCGATGTGCGCACTGCCCAGACCCTCGGCCAGACGCGCGAGCAGGTACAGTTCCTCGAGTGTGCTCGAGGGATGCGCCAGCAGTCCAAGCCCGTCCGGCCCGGCCGCGGCGGCCTTGAGCGTGTTCACGGCGGCCTCGAGCGCCTGATCCCAGTCCACTTCGCGCCAGCTGCCGTCGCTGTGGCGCAGCTGCGGGTTCAGCAGACGATCCTCGCTGTACAGACCTTCGTAGCTGAAGCGGTCGCGATCGGCGATCCAGGTCTCGTTGATCTCCTCGCACTCGCGCGGCACCACGCGCATGAGCCGTCCACGCAGCACGTGGCCGTAGATTTGCGTGCCCACACCATCGTGCGGGGCGATCAGCGGATACTGCGTCATCTCCCAGCCGCGGCCGCGGTAGCGAAAGGGCTTGCTGTTGAGCGCACCGACCGGACACAGATCGATGATGTTGCCCGAGAGCTCATGATCGACGCTACGCTCGATATAGGTGCCGATCTCCATGTGCTCACCGCGGCCGGTGGCGCCCATTTCCTGGATGCCGGCGACATCGGCCCCGAAGCGTATGCAGCGCGTGCAGTGAATGCAGCGCGTCATGTCGGTCGACACCAGCGGGCCCAGGTTCTTGTCCTTGACCACGCGCTTGCGCTCGACGAAGCGCGAAACGTCGCGGCCGAACCCGAGCGCCAGATCCTGCAGCTCGCACTCCCCGCCCTGATCGCAGATTGGGCAGTCGAGCGGGTGGTTGATCAGCAGAAATTCCATGGTCGCGCGCTGAGCGCCGATGGCCTTGACCGAGTGGGTGAAGATCTTCATGCCCTCGGCCACCGGCGTCGCGCAGGCCGGCAGCGGCTTGGGGGCTTTCTCGACTTCGACCAGGCACATGCGGCAGTTGGCCGCGATCGGCAGTTTGTCGTGATAGCAGAAGCGCGGGATGTAGATGCCCTCGCGATCGGTCACGCGCATGATCAGCTCATTCTTGCGCGCCTTGATCGCGACACCGTTGACCTCGATATTGACCAGCTCCTCGCTCATGCCGCCGCCTGCTGCGCATTGACGATGCTGCGCCCGCCGTGATCGACCATGTATTCGAACTCGGCGCGGAAATGCTTGAGGAAGCTCTGCACCGGCCAGGCGGCCGCATCGCCCAGGCCGCAGATCGTATGGCCCTCGATGCGGTTGGCGACATCGAGCAGCAGACCCAGATCCTCGCGCCGCGCCTGCCCGGCCAGGATGCGCTTGAGGGTGCGATTGAGCCAGCCGGTGCCCTCGCGGCAGGGCGTGCACTGGCCGCAGGATTCGGACATGTAGAAGCGCGACAGCCGCTCGAGTACGCGCACCATGCAGGTGCTCTCGTCCATCACGATCACCGCCGCCGAGCCGATGCCTGAGCCTGCGGCCTTGAGCGCGTCGTAGTCCATATTGATCTTGAGCATGGTCTGGGCCGGCACCACCGGCACCGAGGAGCCGCCCGGGATCACGGCCTTGAGCGCGCGGCCGGCGAGCACGCCGCCGGCCAGCTCGAGCAGATCGGTGAACGGAATGCCCAGCGGCACCTCGAAATTACCCGGCTTGTTGACGTGACCGGAGACCGAGAAGATCGCCGTGCCGCCGGAGTTCTTCGGCCCCAGATCGGCGAACCACTGCGACCCTTTGCGCAGGATCGTCGGCACCGAGGCGTAGCTCTGCGTGTTGTTGATCGTGGTGGGCATGCCATAGAGGCCGAAGGCGGCCGGGAACGGCGGTTTGAAGCGCGGCTTGCCGGTCTTGCCCTCGAGCGAGTCGAGCAGGGCCGTCTCCTCGCCGCAGATGTAGGCGCCGGCGCCGACGAAGGTGTACAGGTCGAAGTCGACCCCCGAGCCCAGGATATTCTTGCCCAGTAGCCCCGCTGCATAGGCCTCGGCGAGTGCGGCCTCGAATCGCGGCACCGGTTCGCCCAGAAATTCGCCGCGGATGTAGTTGTAGCCGACCGTGGCGTTCATGCAATAGCCGCCGATGGCGAGCCCCTCGATCAGCGAATGCGGGTTGTAGCGCAGGATGTCGCGATCATGGCAGGTGCCGGGCTCGCTTTCATCGGAATTGCAGACCGCGTACTTTTGCATCGGCGCATTGCGCGGCATGAAGCTCCACTTCACGCCCACCGGAAAGGCCGCTCCGCCGCGTCCGCGCAGACCCGAGGCCTTCACCTGATCGATGATCTTCTCGCGCGGGGTCTTCTCGGCCAGGATCTTCTTCCAGGCATCGTAGCCGCCAATGCGAGCATAGGTCTCGAGCGTCCAGGGACGCTCGTACTGCAGCGGCTCGAAGCAGGTCAGATTGCGCTTGTCGTCCCAGATACTCATTTGAGCTCCGCCAGAATCTGATCGACCTTCTCGGGCGTCAGATGTTCATGGTAGACGTGATCGACCATCATCATCGGCGCGCCGGTGCAGGCGGCCAGGCACTCTTCCTCGCGCTTGAGGAAGATGCGCCCGTCGGCGGTGCTCTCGCCGACGCGAATGCCGAGCTTTTTCTCCACATAGGCGCTGATGTCCTCACCGCCGCGCAGCATGCAGGAAATATTGGTGCAGACGCTGACGTGGTGACGCCCGCACGGATGGGTCTCGAACATCGAGTAGAAGCTGGCGACCTCGTACACCTGGATCGGCGGCAGCTGCAGATACTGCGCGACCGCATCCATGAGCTCGGGCGTCAGGTGGCCGTGGTTCTGCTCCTGCGCTGCGCGCAGCGCCGAGATCACGGCCGAGCGCTGCCGGCCGGGTGGAAATTTGGCCATCCAGTGGTCGATCTCCCGGCGCGTGTGATCCGATAACAGCGCGGCCTTGCCCAACGGCGTGCTCATCAGCGATCGATCTCCCCGAAGACGATATCCTGCGTGCCGATGACCGCTACCACGTCGGCGAGCATGTGACCCTGCACCATCTCTCCGAGCGAGGCCAGGTGCGGGAAACCCGGGGCGCGGCATTTGAGGCGGTAAGGTTTATTGGCGCCGTCCGAGACCAGGAACACGCCGAACTCGCCCTTCGGCGCCTCGACGCAGGCGTAGGTTTCCCCTTCGGGCACGCAGTAGCCCTCGGTCATGAATTTGAAGTGATGAATCAGCGACTCCATGTCGCCCTTCATGTGCTCGCGGCTGGGCGCGCGCACCTTGCGGTCATCGACCATGACCGGTCCCGGATTGGCGCGCAGCCAGTCGACGCATTGCCTGACGATGCGGTTGGCCTGGCGCATCTCCTCGATGCGCACCAGGTAGCGGTCGTAGCAGTCGCCATTGACGCCGACCGGGACGTCGAACTCGAGCTGTCCATAGACCTCGTAAGGCTGCTTCTTGCGCAGATCCCAGGCCACGCCCGAGCCGCGCAGCATCGGCCCGGAGAAACCCAGTTGCATGGCGCGCTCGGGCCCGACAACGCCGATGTTCACGGTGCGCTGCTTCCAGATGCGGTTGTCGGTCAACAGCGTCTCGTACTCATCGACGCAGGCCGGAAATTTGACTGTGAAGGCCTCGATGAAATCCAGCAGCGAGCCGGCCCGGGCCGCATTCAGGCGATCCACGTCCTTCTGGCTGCGCCAGCGGGAAGCGAAATATTTGGGCATCGCCTCGGGCAGATCCCGATACACCCCGCCGGGGCGATAGTAGGTCGCGTGCATGCGCGTGCCGGAGACCGCCTCGTAGCAGTCCATGAGGTCCTCGCGCTCGCGAAAGCAGAACAGGAACACGGTCATGGCGCCGATATCCAGCCCGTGCGCGCCGAGCCACATGAGGTGATTCAGGATGCGCGTGATCTCATCGAACATGACGCGGATGTACTGCGCGCGCGGCGGCGCTGTGATGCCCAGCAGGCGCTCGATGGCCAGGACGTAGGCGTGCTCATTGCACATCATCGAGACGTAGTCGAGCCGGTCCATGTAGCCGATCGACTGATTGAAGGGCTTGGATTCGGCGAGCTTTTCGGTCGCGCGATGCAGCAGGCCGATGTGCGGATCGGCCTTCTGGATCACCTCGCCGTCCATCTCGAGCACCAGGCGCAGAACCCCGTGCGCGGCCGGATGCTGCGGCCCGAAATTGAGCGTCAGGTTGCGGATCTCGGCCATCATTCGGCCTTGCGCGGCAGATCGTGCAGCGCCGGATCGTAGCGGTTGTCGTGGCGGATCACGCGCGGTACCAGTGTTCGCGGCTCGATCGTGACCGGCTCGTACACCACGCGCTTGAGCTGCGGGTCGTAGTGCACCTCGACGTGGCCGATCAGCGGGAAGTCCTTGCGGAACGGATGACCGATGAAGCCGTAGTCGGTCAGGATGCGGCGCAGATCCGGATGCCCGCGGAATAGGATGCCGAACAGATCGAAGGCCTCGCGCTCGAACCAGTCGGCGCTGGCCCAGATGCCGGTCAGCGAATCGATCACCGGATCCTCGAGCTCATCGCACCACACGCGCAGCCGCAGGCGCTGGTTGTGGGTGATGGACAGCAGCTGCGAGACCACGGCAAAACGCTTGCCGCCCGCGAGCGTATGCGGGGCGGCACGATTGACCCCGCGACTGAATCCGGTCGCGGTGGCGGAGAACGTGCGCCACTCGGCGCGGCCATAGTCCAGGTAGTCCACGCCGGCCAGATCGATCAGCATCTCGAAGCGCAGCTGCGGATCATCGCGCAGCGTGCGCGCGACCTCGAGCAGATCGCCCGCGGCCACTTCGATCGCGAACTCATCGGACAGGCAGACGTAGCGGCGCGCCCGCGCTCCCAGGGCGAGCTCAATGCGCGTGGCAAGCTCATCGATGTAGGCGGGCACGTTGCGCGGTGTCCTTGCGGGCTCAGGCGGTCGCGGCCTCGCGCCGCTCGATCTTGCGCTGCAGCTGAATGACGCCGTAGAGCAGCGCCTCGGCGGTCGGCGGGCAGCCAGGCACGTACACGTCCACCGGCACGATGCGATCGCAGCCGCGCACCACGGCATAGGAATAATGGTAGTAGCCGCCGCCGTTGGCGCATGAGCCCATCGAGATGACCCAGCGCGGCTCGGGCATCTGGTCGTACACCTTGCGCAGTGCCGGAGCCATCTTGTTGACCAGCGTGCCGGCGACGATCATGACATCGGACTGGCGGGGACTGGGCCGAAACACCACGCCGAAACGATCCAGATCGTAGCGCGCGGCCCCGGCATGCATCATCTCCACGGCACAGCAGGCCAGTCCGAAGGTCATCGGCCAGAGCGAGCCGGTGCGTGCCCAGCTAACCAGGCTGTCCACCTGCGTGGTCAGGAATCCGCGCTGCGCAAAGCCTTCGGTGTCGGCGGCCGCTAATCCCACTCCAGCGCTCCCCTCTTCCACTCGTAGGCGAAGCCGATCACCAGTATGAACAGAAACACGCCCATGGCCGCCAGACCATACAGGCCGATGCGGCCCAGCGACACCGCCCACGGAAACAGGAACGCGATCTCGAGATCGAAGATGATGAACAGGATCGCCACCAGATAGTAGCGCACGTCGAATTTCACGCGCGTGTCCTCGAACGGTTCGAAGCCGCATTCGTAGGCCGAGAGCTTTTCGGCATCACCGCGATGCTTGACGCCAAGGCGTCCGAGCACCTGTCCCAGTCCGAGCAGCACGCCGGCCAGCGCGCTCGCAATGACAAGAAAAATCAGTATCGGCAGGTAATTCGCAAGCATTCCCACACCGGTAAGTAAAAGGGGCGGAATGTTTCGCGCTCGCGAACATTTCTACGCCCCGTTATCGCCATAGTGTAACAGGCGATGACTGTAATTTGGTGCCGACGGGGAGATTCGAACTCCCACACCTTGCGGCGCTAGCCCCTCAAGCTAGTGTGTCTACCAGTTCCACCACGTCGGCTTGGGTTGCAGCGCTACTTGTTGACGGGCGGCGTCCCGCTGACGGGCGGCGTCGGACTGCTCGCTGGCGCGGTATTGGCTGGCGGCGTCGAGCCCGCGTCGGGCGTGATCGTCACCGCGCCATTGGGCGCCGTGAGCGGTGCCGACGAGGCCGGCGCAGCCGGTTGCTGCGTAAGCTGGTCCAGCAGGCTGTTCGAGGGCGCGCTCTTGCGCGTGCCCACGTAGGCCAGCGACAGACTCGTCACCATGAACAACCCCGCCAGGATCGCGGTGGCCCGCGACAGTGCCGTGCTCGCGCCGCGAGCGCCGAAGACCGTGCCGGAAGCACCGGCACCAAAACCCGCGCCCGCCTCGGCACCCTTGCCGCGCTGAAGCAGCACCAGCCCGACGATGGCAAAGGCGCAAATGAAATGGATGATCAGCAACACTGAGTGCAACATCTATGGTCCTGTTCTCTCACCGCGCGCGGCGGCCACAATGCTCAAGAATTCCTCGGCTTTGAGCGACGCACCGCCGATCAAGCCTCCGTCGACGTCACGCTGCGCAAACAGCTCGCGCGCATTGCCCGTCTTGACGCTGCCGCCATACAGGATCGGCAATGCGCCGGCGATTTTACCATCCCGCTGCGCCAATCGCTGGCGGATGAAGCCGTGCACCTCCTGCGCCTGCTCGGGCGAGGCCGTGCGCCCGGTGCCGATCGCCCAGACCGGCTCGTAGGCGATGACCGCCTGCGCGAAACCCGCGATCCCGGTCAGCGCCACCACCGCCTCGAGCTGCCGCCCCACCACATCCTGGGTATGAGCGGCCTCGCGCTCGGCGAGCGACTCGCCCAGGCACAGGATCGGCGTCAGACCCTGCGACAGCGCGGCGGCGAACTTGCGCGCCACGAGTACGTCGTCCTCACCATACAGACCGCGTCGCTCCGAATGGCCCACGATCACATAGCCGCAGCCCACGTCCTTCAGCATCGCCGCCGACACCTCGCCGGTGTAGGCGCCGTGCGCCTCGGCGCACACATCCTGCGCCCCAAGCTTGGCTGACGTGCCGCGCAGCAGGCGCGCGATCTCGAACAGATACACGAACGGCGGGCAAATCACACAGTCGACACGCTCCAGTTGCGGCGAGGCCAGGATCGCCTCCACCAGCGGCGCATTGTCAGCACGCGACCCGTGCATTTTCCAATTGCCGGCTACAAGCTTGCGCCGCACAGTGCTGCCCCCGCTTTGCGCCCCCACCTTGGGCGCGCGGATCATATCGGCGCCACCCCGGCTCCGCAATGTAGAAACCCCGCATCTGCGGCCGCGGGGCCGGCCAGGAGGTCAAACCGGCGCGGGCCGGCGCGGTACCCCCGCCCGCACGGCCTGTGCCAGCTCATCGGCGCAGCCGCGCACCTCGGCCTCATCGCGTCCTTCGACCATGACGCGGATGACCGGTTCGGTGCCCGAGGCACGCAGGACCACCCGCCCCTCCCCGGCCAGGTGCTGCTCGATGCGCTGCTGCGCGGCAAGGATCGCCGGCACATGGGCCGGGTCGAAACGATGTTCGACCTCCACGTTGAGCAGCACCTGCGGCAGCTTCTCCATGCCGGCGGCCAACTCGGCAAGCGAACGGCGGGTCAGCTTCATGATGCTCAGAATCTGCAGCGCCGTGATCAGGCCGTCGCCGGTCGTGGTGCGGTCCAGGCTCAAGATATGGCCGGAAGCCTCACCGCCCAACATGCCGCCGCTCTCGAGCAGCTTGGCGAGCACGTGTCGATCTCCGACCGGCGCGCGAATGAAATCGATACCCAACCGCCGCAGCGCCAGCTCCAGCCCGAAGTTGCTCATCACGGTGCCGACCACCGGACCGCGCAATCGGCCCGCCGCCTTCGCCGCTGCGGCGATCACGTACAGCAGCTGGTCGCCATCCACGAGACGGCCCAGGTGATCGACCATGACCACGCGATCCCCATCGCCATCCACGGCAATGCCCACCTGCGCCCGCACTCCGGGCACCGTGAGCTGCAACAGCTCCGGTGAGGTCGAGCCGCAGCCGTCGTTGATGTTGCGCCCGTTGGGCGAGCAGCCGATCGGCACGATGTCGGCCTCCAGATCGGCCAGGATGCGCGGCGCCACTTTGTAGGCGGCGCCATTGGCACAATCGATCACGATCTTGAGACCAGACAGATCCATGCCCGAGGGCAGCACGCCGGCGCAGAATTCCTGATAGTGCAGCTGCGAGGTCTCGGCCCGGCGCGCGCGGCCCAGCTCGCGCGAAGCGCAGGTCAACGGCACGGCCGAGAGCTGCGCCTCGATGCGCTCTTCGAGTTCGTCGGAGAGCTTGGTGCCCTCGGCATCGAAGAACTTGATGCCGTTGTCCTCATAGAGATTGTGCGAGGCGCTGATCACGACCCCGAGCTTGCAATGCAGGTGGCGGGTCATGTGCGCGACCGCCGGAGTCGGCAGCGGTCCGGTCAGCAGCACATCCACACCGGCGGCAACGAAGCCGGCTTCCAGCGCCGATTCGAACATGTAACCGGAGACGCGCGTGTCCTTGCCGATCAGCACCGTGCCGCCATCGCTGATCAGCACGCGCGCGGCGGCACTGGCCAGGCGCAGCGCAAAATCCACCGTCATCGGATCGGTGCCCACGCGGCCACGAATGCCATCGGTACCGAAATACACTCTGCCCACGCTCAGACTCCTTTTCGGCGCAGCGCATTGGCCACGCGCACGGCATCGACGCTGGCGGCGACATCATGCGCGCGCACGATGCGAGCCCCGTGCAGCACGGCGATGGTCGCCAGCGCAAGACTGCCGGCCAGCCGCTCGGCCAGCACCCGACCGGTCAATGCCGCGGCCAGGGACTTGCGCGACAGGCCGACCGCAATCGGCAACCCCAGGTCGGCGAAACACTCCAGCTGCTGCAGCAATTCGAGATTATGCGCCGTGGATTTTCCAAAGCCGAAGCCCGGGTCCAGGCACAGCCGCTCGCGCGCGATGCCCGCTGCCACGCAGCTGCGCGCCCGCTGCTCCAGGAAGCTTCGCACCTCGGGCACCACCTGCACGTACTGCAGATCGCGCTGCATGTCGGCCGGCTCCCCGCGCATGTGCATGAGGCAGACCGCGAGATTGCCGGCCGCCGCGGCCTCGAGCGCGCCCGGGCAGCGCAGCGCCCGCACATCATTGATCATGTGCGCGCCGGCGGCGCCGGCGCGCCGCATGAGCTCGGGATTGGAAGTATCGACAGAGATCAGCACCGGCACGCGCGCGGCCACTCGCTCCAGGATCGGCAGCACGCGCCGCAACTCCTCTTCGGGCTCGACCCCCAATGCGCCCGGCCGGGTCGACTCCCCGCCGATATCGACTATGGCCGCACCCTCCTCGGCCATGCGCTCGGCGCGCACCAGCGCCGCATCGGCATCGAGCCACAGGCCGCCATCGGAGAAGGAATCGGGAGTGAGGTTGAGCACGCCCATGACCACGGCGGCATCGAGCTCGAGCAGCCGACCGGCGCAGCGCAATCGCAGGCCGGCGGCCGCCGGCTGCGGGCCTGAGGCCGTCAGTGCCACCGGCTCCTCAGCGCTGGCCGTCAACCGCACCGGACGGCGCAGCGACGATCAATGCTGTCCGGCCGGTCTTGCGATCGGGGCCTCGGCGGGAGCGCCGACCGGAGTGACCACAGCCTTGCCGCCGCCCGAGCCGGTGCTGGGGGTGGAATCGTCCCAGCCATCGGGCGGTCGCGGTGTGCGTCCAGCCATGATGTCCTTGATCTGATCGTCGGCGATGGTTTCGTACTTGATGAGCGCTTCGGCCATGGCGTGCAGTTTGTCGAGATTGGTCTCGAGAATGCCCTTGGCACGCTTGTAATTGGTCTCGATCACGCGCCGCACTTCCTCATCGATGGCGTGCGCGGTCTCGTCGGACACCTGCTTGTGCTGCGTGACGCTGCGGCCGAGGAAGACCTCACCGGCCTCTTCGGTATAAGTGAGCGGCCCAAGCCGATCCGACAGGCCCCACTTGGTGACCATGTTGCGCGCCAGTTCCGTGGCCCGCTCGATGTCGTTCGAGGCGCCGGTCGTGACCGCATCGTCGCCGAAGATGATCTCCTCGGCGATGCGGCCGCCGAACAGCGTCGCGATCGAGCTCTCGAGCCGTCGACGGCTCATCGAATAGCGGTCCTGTTCGGGCAGGAACTGCGTGACTCCGAGCGCCCGTCCGCGCGGAATGATCGTGACTTTGTAGACCGGGTCGTGCTCCGGCACGGTGATGCCGACGATGGCGTGACCGGATTCGTGATAGGCGGTCATGCGCTTCTCGGCGTCGGTCATGACCATCGAGCGCCGCTCGGCGCCCATCAGGATCTTGTCCTTGGCGCGCTCGAACTGCTCCATCGATACCAGCCGCTGGTTCGCGCGGGCCGCGAACAACGCGGCCTCATTCACCAGGTTGGCCAGATCGGCGCCCGAGAAGCCCGGGGTGCCGCGCGCAATCAACGACGGTTTGACATCGTCCGACAAGGGCACGCGGCGCATGTGCACGCGCAGGATCTGCTCGCGTCCGCGCACATCGGGCAACGGCACGACCACCTGGCGATCGAAGCGCCCTGGGCGCAGCAGCGCCGGATCGAGCACATCGGGACGATTGGTGGCGGCGATGACGATGATGCCCTCATTGCCCTCGAACCCGTCCATCTCGACCAGCAGCTGGTTCAGCGTCTGCTCGCGCTCGTCGTGGCCGCCGCCCAGGCCCGCGCCACGATGGCGGCCGACCGCATCGATCTCATCGATGAAGATGATGCAGGGGGCGTGTTTCTTGGCCTGCTCGAACATGTCGCGCACGCGCGAGGCGCCCACGCCGACGAACATCTCGACGAAGTCGGAACCGGATATGGTGAAGAACGGCACCTTGGCCTCACCGGCGATCGCTCGCGCCAGCAGCGTCTTGCCGGTACCGGGCGAGCCGACCATAAGCACGCCCTTGGGGATCTTGCCGCCGAGCTTCTGAAACTTGCCCGGGTCCTTGAGGAAATCGACGATCTCGCCGACCTCCTGCTTGGCCTCATCCACGCCGGCGACGTCGGCGAAGGTCACATTGACCTGATCCTCCCCCAGCAGCCGCGCCCGGCTTTTGCCGAAGGACATGGCACCGCGCCCGCCCGCCGCACCCTGCATCTGGCGCAGCAGGTACACGAACACCACCATCAGCAGCAGCGCCGGGGCCAGCTGCAGCAGCAACTGCGCGAGGAAATTAGGCTGTTTGGGCGGCTGACCCTCGACCTGGACGTTGGCCTTAAGCAGATCACCGATCAGGACGGTGTAGTTGGTCTCGGGGTTATAGGTTTCAAACTGCTGCTTGTCCTTGAGCACCCCGCGGATGGTGTCGCCCTGCAGCACCACGCTCTCGACACGGTTGGCGTGCACGTCGGCCATGAAGTCCGAATAGCGAATCTCTTCGCGTTGCGGGCCGCTGGGCATATAACGGCTGAAAACCGCCAGCATGACCAGAACAATGACGACCCAGAGCAGGATATTTTTGGTCAGATCGTTCAACTCATTTCACCATGTTGCAGAAACAGCGCAGTAGACGGAGCCTTGCATTACGACGCTACACCATCCGTCTGCCGGAGGCCAGCAAGTACGTTTCAGGACTGCGAGACCGCGACGCCTGCGGCTTAAGAAGCTTGATCTGCTTGAATTCGAGTCGCGCCGCAGCGACAAACTCCTGAAAGCCGGCACCCTGCAGCAGCTTGATCAGGGCGAATCCGCTCGGTTTCAAGACCAGCCCCGCCAGTTCCAGGGCCAATTCGGCCAAATACACGCTGCGCGGCGCGTCCATGGCGTCCATGCCGCTCAAATTGGGCGCCATGTCCGACAGCAGCACATCCACGCGGGAATCCCCGAGCGCGCGCTGCAGCGCTTCGAGCACCGCCTGCTCGCGGATATCCCCCTGCAGGAACTCGACACCGGCGAGTTCGTCCATCGGCAGAATATCGCTGGCCAGAACGCGTCCGCTCTTGCCGACCTGCCGGCGCGCGTACTGGCTCCAGGCACCCGGGGCCGCGCCCAGATCGAGCACCACCATGCCGGGCTTGAGCAGGCGCACGGCGCGGTCGATTTCTTCGAGTTTGAATACTGCGCGCGAGCGCCAGCCTTCCGACTTGGCCCGTTTGACATACGGATCGGTAAAGTGTTCACGCAGCCAACGCTCGCTGCTCTTGGATCGGCGCGTCATAATTGCGGCGATGAGCTTAAGCGAAAAACAGCTGCGCTATCTGCGCGGCCGAGCTCACCCGCTCAAACCGCTGGTCCAGGTCGGTCAGCACGGCCTGACGGCCGGCGTCTGCGCCGAGACCGCGCGCGCGCTGGCCGATCATGAGCTCATCAAAGTGCGGGTGCAGGCGAGCGACCGCGCGGCGCGCAATGCGCTGATCGAGGAACTGGTACGGCAGACCGCCAGCGCCCTGGTCACACGTATCGGCCACACCGCGGTGCTGTTCAAGCCGCGCACACCGCTGTCGCGCATTCCGCTGCCCGAGGCCTGAAGCGATCACTGTCCGGCGCCGCTCATCTCAGGCGCCCGGGGCCGCAGGCGGCACGCGCAACGATTGCAGATAATCAATCATGCTGCGCTGGCCCGACTGCAGCACCCGCACCTGCCGCGCGTTCTTCGCCAGCGACAGGTAACCCTCGTAGAGGGCGATCAGGTGGGTTGCGGCAGCCCCGGGATCAAGCTCTGGGCGCACCAGGCCGCGCCCTTGTCCGCGCTCCAGGGCCGCGGCGATCCCCGCGTGCCAGTCGGCAAACACCTGCGCGGTCCGGTGCCGAAAGCCCTCATCGAGCGTGGCCATCTCCTGCGACAGATTGTTGAGCGGACAACCGCAGCGCACGTCCTCGGGCCGCAGCGAGGTGGCCAGCACGATCCCGATCAGCGCATCCACGGGGTTCAGGCACGCCTGCAACGGCCGCAGCCACTGCTCGCGCGTGATCGGGGCGATGACATCCTCCACGACCGCGTAGCCCAGGGCCTGCTTGCTGACGAAATGGTGATAGAGCGCGCCCTTGGTCACACCGGCCTGTTGCAGCAGGCTCTTCAGATCCATGGCGCGGAAGCCCGACCGGTGGATCTCCCGGAAGGCGGCCTGCAGCAGGCGCTCACGGGTGCGTTGCGCATTGCGCACAGTGCCGGAGGCTAACATACCGACCAGTATGTATGTTCTTAGCCGGCAGTCAAGCGGCCTTGCCTGGCCCGCCAGTTCAGAGGTATTTGACCGAGACGATCTCGTAGCTGCGGGTTTTGCCCGGCGCGGCCACATCCACGACCTCGCCGGAGCTCTTGCCGATCAGGGCCCGCGCGATTGGAGAGGTCACAGAAATGCGCCCGGAGCGGATATCCGCCTCATCCTCGCCGACAATCTGATAGGTGACGTTGCCGCCTTCATCCTGCTCCTCGAGCTCGACGGTCGCGCCGAACACCACCCGGCCCGTGAGCGGCAGGCTCGCGATATCGATGATCTCGGCCGCCGCCAGCCGCGACTCGATTTCCATGATGCGCCCCTCGATGAAGCCCTGTTGCTCGCGCGCGGCGTGGTACTCGGCGTTCTCCGACAGATCCCCGTGGCTGCGCGCCTCGGCGATCGATTTGATCACGCGCGGACGGTCTTCGGACTTGAGCCGCCTGAGCTCCGTGCGCAGCAGCTCGGCACCGCGCAACGTCATCGGCGAGCGCTTCATGTGCCGACCTCGCGCTGCAGCCCCGCCGCCCGCGCGGCCGCGGCCTCATGCGGCGCAGCCACTTCGCGCGTCGTGACCTGCTGGTGCAGATCCTGCAGCCGATTGACGTCCACCTCGTCCAGGTGATCCAGCGCCTCGCAGGTGGCGAGCGCCGCGGCCAGCGTCGTGTAGTAGGTCACACGTCGATGCACGGCCTCGCGGCGGATGGAATTGGATTCCAGAATGGCCTGCTTTCCTTCCGTGGTGTTGACGATCAGATCGATGTCGTCGTTCTTGATCATGTCGACGATGTGCGGACGCCCTTCGCGCACCTTGTTGACCCGGCGGCATTCGATGCCGGCGGCCGTAAGCGCCAGCGCTGTGCCGCTGGTGGCGACGATCGAGAAGCCATGCGCAATCAGCCGGCGCGCCAGCGGCACCGCGCCGCTCTTGTCGCGCTCACGCACGCTGATCAGGCAGCAGCCCTGCCGCGGCAGTACCACGCCCGAAGCGCTCTGCGACTTCGCGTAGGCCTCGCCAAATGTGCGTCCGGTACCCATGACCTCGCCAGTGGATTTCATCTCCGGGCCCAGGATCGGATCGGCCTCGGGAAATTTTACGAACGGGAACACCGCTTCCTTGACTGAATAGTACTGCGGTACCCGCTCGGACAGTACTCCGAGATCGCGCAGCTTGCGGCCGGTCATGACCCGCGCGGCGATCTTGGCAATCGGCACGCCGGTGGCCTTGGACACGAACGGCACCGTGCGCGAGGCGCGAGGGTTGACTTCCAGTACATAGACCGTGCCGTTCTGGATCGCGAACTGGATATTCATCAGGCCGATGACATTGAGCGCCCGGGCGAGCTTGCGCGTTTGTGCGCGCAGCTCATCCTGCAGCTCCACCGACAGGCTGTTGGGCGGCAGCGAGCAGCTGGAGTCTCCCGAATGCACACCGGCCTGCTCGACGTGCTCCATGATGCCGCCAATCAGCACATCCTCGCCGTCGCATACCGCATCGACGTCGACCTCGATCGCGACATCCAGAAAGCGGTCCAGCAGCACCGGACTGTCGTTGGAGACGCGCACCGCATGCCCCATGTAGGTGCGCAGATCATCCTCATTGAACACGATCTCCATCGCGCGGCCGCCCAGCACATAGGAGGGCCGCACCACCAGCGGATAGCCGACCTCGCGCGCCAGCAGCACCGCCTGTTCCTCGTTACGCGCCGTGGCGTTGGCGGGCTGCTTGAGCCCCAGGCGGCGCACCAGCTGCTGGAAGCGCTCGCGGTCCTCGGCGACATCGATCGAATCCGGCGAGGTGCCGATGATCGGCGCTCCGGCCGCCTCGAGGGCTCGCGAGAGTTTGAGCGGGGTCTGCCCGCCGAACTGCACGATCACGCCGTCGGGCTTCTCTTTGGCGATGACCTCCAGCACATCCTCGAGCGTCAGCGGCTCGAAATACAGCCGATCCGAGGTGTCGTAGTCGGTCGAGACCGTCTCCGGATTGCAGTTGACCATGATGGTTTCCAGGCCCTGCTCGCGCAGCGCCAGGGCTGCGTGCACGCAGCAGTAATCGAACTCGATGCCCTGGCCGATGCGGTTCGGGCCGCCGCCCAGGATCATGATCTTCTCGCGCCTGCTGGGCTCGGCCTCGCACTCCTCCTCGTAGGTGGAGTACAGATACGCGGTCGAGGTGGAAAACTCCGCGGCGCAGGTGTCGACACGCTTGTAGACCGGTGCGATCGCGAACTCGCGCCGTTTGCCGCGAATCGAGGCCTCGCTCGAGCGCGTCAGCGAGGCCAGCCGCCGGTCGGAGAAACCCTTGCGCTTGAGCGCGCGCAGCCGTTCGACCCCGAGCGCGCTCTCGCCTTCGCGCCGCACCCGCCCCTCCTCGAGCATCAGATCGGCAATCTGCGCCAGAAACCACGGGTCGATGGCCGTGAGCTCGGCCACGCGCTCGATATCCCAACCGGCCCGGAATGCATCGGCCACGTACAGCAGCCGATCGGCCCCCGGCGAGCGCAGCTCGTAGATCAGCTCCTTCTCGGCCTCTTCCGACAGCGGCAGGCCCAGTACCGGATCCAGGCCGTCGAGCCCGGTCTCCAGGCCGCGCAGGGCCTTGTGCAGCGATTCCTGGAAGGTGCGCCCGATCGCCATGACCTCGCCGACCGACTTCATCTGCGTGGTCAGGCGGTTGTTCGCGGCCGGGAACTTCTCGAAGGTGAAGCGCGGAATCTTCGTGACCACGTAATCGATCGTGGGCTCGAACGAGGCCGGCGTCGCCCCACCGGTGATCTCGTTCCTGAGCTCATCGAGCGTGTAGCCGACCGCAAGTTTCGCCGCCACTTTGGCGATCGGAAAGCCCGTGGCCTTGGAGGCCAGCGCCGAGGAGCGCGAGACCCGTGGGTTCATCTCGATCACCAGCAGCCGGCCGTCCTTGGGGTTGACTGCGAACTGAACGTTGGATCCACCGGTCTCGACGCCGATCTTGCGCAGCACGGCGATCGAGGCATCGCGCATGCGCTGGTATTCCTTGTCGGTCAGGGTCTGCGCCGGGGCGACCGTGATCGAATCCCCGGTATGCACCCCCATCGGATCGAAGTTCTCGATCGAGCAGACGATGATGCAGTTGTCCTTGCGATCCCGCACCACCTCCATCTCAAATTCCTTCCAGCCCAGCACCGCCTCTTCGAGCAACAACTCGCGCGTCGGTGAGGCATCCAGCCCGCGCTGCACGATGGCCTCGAATTCCTCACGGTTGTAGGCGATGCCGCCGCCGCTGCCGCCGAGAGTAAAGGAGGGCCGGATCACGATCGGAAAGCCTATGCTGCCCTGTACCGCCAGCGCCTCCTCGAGGCTGCGCGCGATCTGGGAATGCGGCACCTCCAGGCCGATCTCGCGCATGGCGTTGCGGAAGCGCTCGCGGTCCTCAGCCATGTCGATCGCTTCACGCGAGGCGGCGATCATCTCGACGTTGTACTGCTTGAGCACGCCCTCGCGCACCAGATCCAGAGCGGTGTTGAGCGCAGTCTGGCCGCCCATGGTCGGCAGCAGCGCATCGGGTCGTTCACGTTCGATGATGCGCGCCACGGTACGCCAGTTGACCGGCTCGATGTAGACGGCATCGGCGGTCTCGGGGTCGGTCATGATCGTGGCCGGATTGGAATTGACCAGGATCACGCGGTAGCCCTCCTCGCGCAACGCCTTGCAGGCCTGCGCGCCGGAGTAGTCGAACTCGCAGGCCTGGCCGATCACGATCGGTCCGGCGCCGATGATCAGGATGCTCTGGATGTCGGTACGCTTGGGCATCGGATATTCGTCGCAGCCCTAACGCTCGGCGCTCTGTTTGCGCGGGTTGCTGCGCAATGCCCGCAGCTGCAGCTGCAGGCGACGCACCATCGCCTGCACAAAGGCATCGAAGAGCCCCCTGAGATCGTGCGGACCGGGACTGGCCTCGGGATGACCCTGAAAGCTGAAGGCCGGCCGGTCAATGCGCGCCATGCCCTGCAAGGTGCCGTCGAACAGCGAGCGGTGCGTGGCGATCAGATTCGAGGGCAGCGTCGCCTCATCGACCGCGAAGCCGTGATTCTGCGTGCTGATCAGCACCCGCCCAGTGGCGAGTTCCTGTACCGGATGATTCGCGCCGTGGTGGCCGAACTTCATCTTCACAGTGCCGGCGCCGCTGGCGAGCCCGAGCAATTGGTGACCCAGGCAGATGCCGAAGATCGGCATGTCGGTCTCGAGCAGCTCGGCGATGGCCTTGATCGCGTACTCGCAGGGCTCCGGATCGCCCGGACCGTTGGACAGGAACACGCCATCGGGATTCATCCCCTGCACGTCGGCCGCGGGGGTCTGCGCCGGCACCACGCTGACGCGACAGCCCTGATCGGCGATCAGCCGCAGAATGTTGCGCTTGATGCCGTAGTCATACGCGACCACGTGCAGACGCTGCGCCGCGCGCAGCGGCGAGGCATCGCGCCCAATGCTGCCATCATTCCACTGATAGGCGTTGCGCGTGCTGACGACCTTGGCCAGATCCATGCCTTTGAGACCCGGGAAGGCGCGCGCGGCGCGCACCGCCGCGGTCTCATCGAGCCGCTCGCCGGTCATGATGCAGCCGGACTGGGCACCTTTTTCGCGCAGCAGGCGCGTCAGGCGGCGGGTGTCGATGCCGGCGATCGCGACGATGCGCCCGCGCTGCAGGAACTCGTTCAGTGAGCCCGACGCGCGCCAGCTGCTGGCAATAGCCGACAGATCGCGTACCACCAGACCGGAGGCGTAGATCTGCGCCGACTCCATGTCTTCCGGCGTGACCCCGGTGTTGCCGATATGGGGGTAGGTCAGCGTGACGATCTGACGCGCGTAGGAGGGATCGGTCAGAATTTCCTGATAACCGGTGATGGCGGTATTGAAAACCACCTCACCTGTGGTATTGCCGGCGGCGCCAATGGAATGGCCTTTGAAGATGGACCCGTCTGCCAGAGCCAGCACCGCCGGTGCAGTCACGTCATGCCTCTCCTTCCAGTGCGCCAGAACTTCGGATTGGCGGTTCCCGGCGCACTTTACGACAAGCAGATGCACAAAGCGGGAGGAGTTCTTGTGGAACATCCTCCCGCCTTGTGCGGACTAACCCGATACTCGGATTACGGGCAAAAGTGTAAAGACCCCTACCGTCCCTGTCCACGCCAATCTGGGACTTCTGCTTCCCGCAAACGAGTTCCAAGGGCACGGCCCGGATACTAAAAACAGCCGCAAATATTATTCGTATCTATTTGTTATCACTAAAGAAAACATCGCTCATCGAGTATCGCCCCGGGGCCTTGTGCGCCAACCACTGGCCGGCGATCAATGCCCCACGCGCAAACACCGCGCGATCGGTGACGCCGTGACGCAGCACCAGGCGCTCCCCCTCGCCCAGGAACATGACCTCGTGTTCGCCGACCACATCACCGCCACGCACTGCTGCGAAGCCGATCTGTCCCAGCGCGCGCGCGCCGCTGCCGGTATGGCGCGCAAAAATAGCCTGCTCGTCGAGCAGCACACCGCGGCCCTGTGCCGCCGCGTGCCCCAGCGCCAACGCCGTACCCGAGGGTGCATCGCTCTTGTCGCGATGGTGGGCCTCGAAGATCTCGATGTCATAGCCGGGCGGCAACGCGCGAGCGGCGGTGCGAACCAGTCCGAGCAGCAGGTTCAGGCCCGGGCTCGTGTTGGGCGCCACCAGCAGCGCGATGCTGTCGGCTGCGGCGGCCAGCGGCGCCTGCAACTCGCGCGGCAAGCCGGTGGTGCCCAGCAGCAGCGGCACGCGCGCGGCCACGCACGCTGCCAGATTCGCCGCCGCGGCGCGCGCACTCGAGAAATCGATGGCGAGTGCGGCATCGCGCAGCAGCGGCGGCAGCGCCGCGGACAGCATCACGCCGCAGCTGGGCGCACCGGCACGCACCGCGGCGTCTTCTCCGATCGCGCTACTGTGCTCGCTGGCCACCGCACCGCACAGCTGCAGCGCCGGAAAGCGCGGCAGCAGCCGCAGGATATTCAAGCCCATGCGGCCGGTGGCACCGATCAGCACCGTGCGGATGGGTGCCTGCCCGGCAGCGCCGCTCACGAGTCCCCGCCGGAGAAGAAACGCTTCACGCCCTCCAGGAAACTCTTCTGACGCGGTGTGTGCTTGGCGCCATCGCGCTTGAACGATTCATCCAATTCGCGCAGCAGCGCGCGCTGTTCGCTCGACAGATGCACCGGGGTTTCGACCACCACCCGGCAGAACAAATCCCCGCGCGCCGGACCGCGTACCGATTTGACGCCCTTCTCACGCAGCCGAAATACGCGCCCCGACTGGGTCTCGGCCGGAATCTTGAGCACCACATGGCCGTCGAGGGTCGGCACTTCGACGCTGCCCCCGAGCGTCGCGGTAGTGAAGCCGATGGGCACCTCACAGCTCAGGTGCACACCGTCGCGCTCGAAAATCGCATGCTCGCGCACCCGCACCTCGGCATACAGATCCCCGGCCGGCCCGCCGTTGCGGCCGGCTTCGCCCTCGCCGGCCAGTCGCACGCGATCGCCCGTGTCCACGCCTGCCGGAATCTTGACCGACAGCTTCTTGGCGCGGCGCAGCCGACCCTGGCCCAGGCACTGGTCGCAGGGGTTGCGCACGATGCGGCCCGAGCCACGGCAATGCGGGCAAGTCTGCTGCAAGGTAAAAAAGCCCTGTGAGATGCGCACCTGGCCGCTACCGCTACAGGTCTCGCAGGTGCTCGGTGCGGAGCCTTTGGCCGCACCGGTGCCGCGGCACAGCTCGCACTCGACAAATTTGTTGAGGTCGATCTCGATCGTGCGGCCGAACACCGCCTCAGCCAGGTCCAATTCCACCTCGTAGCGCAGATCCGCACCGCGAAACACCTGCGGGCCGCCGCCGCCCCGGCGCGAACCGCCGAAGATGTCGCCGAACACATCGCCGAAGATGTCACTGAAGGCCTCAGCGCCGGTAAAGCCCGATGCGCCCGAATGCGAATTGCGGCTGGCCTCGATCCCGGCATGGCCGTACTGGTCATAGACCGCGCGCTTCTGCGTCTCCGAGAGCACCTCGTAGGCTTCCTTGCCCTCCTTGAACTTCTCTTCGGCGTCGTGATCGCCTGGGTTGCGATCGGGGTGGAATTTCATCGCCAGACGCCGATACGCCTTCTTGATTTCTGCCTCGCTCGCGTTGCGGGCCAGATCGAGCACTTTGTAATAGTCGCGTTTCGCCATGAGACCCTGTCAAACCGTTGCTTGAGCCGCAGACGCGAGCGCCGCCCGGCACCTGGCGGTACCCGGCGGCGGCTCTATCCGAGCTCGCGCGCGTCAGGAGGCCCGTCGCCCCTTGTCCTGAACTTCCTCGAACTCCGCATCGACCACGTTTTCCTCTGCCTTCGCACCGGCACCGGCACCCGATGACGATGAGGCACCCGCCGCCCCTTCGCCGTCGGCAGCACCGCTCGGCCCACCGGGGCCGCCGCCGCCGGGCGGCTGGCTCGATGCATAGGCACGCTGCGCGATGCTGGCAGAGGCCTGTCCGAGCGCCTCGGTCTTCTTCTCTATCGCCTCTTTATCGTCCGACCTGAGCACCGCCTTGAGATCGCCCAGTGCCGACTCGGCCTTGGCGCGCTCATCGCCAGTGACCTTGTCACCCAGATCCTTGAGCGCCTTCTCGACCCCATGCACCATCGCGTCAGCGCGATTGCGGGTCTCGACCAGTTCGCGGAACTTCTTGTCCTCGGCCGCATTGGCCTCGGCATCCTTGACCATGCGCTTGATCTCGTCGTCGTTCAGACCGCTCGAGGCGCGAATCACGATGCGCTGCTCCTTGCCGGTCGCCTTGTCCTTGGCCGACACGTTCAGAATGCCGTTGGCATCGATGTCGAAAGTGACCTCGACCTGCGGCGTGCCGCGCGCGGCCGGCGGGATATCCGTCAAATCGAACTTGCCCAGCGACTTGTTGTCCTGCGAGCGCTCACGCTCGCCCTGCAGGACGTGAATCGTCACCGCGGTCTGATTGTCATCCGCGGTCGAGAACACGTTCGCCGCTTTGGTCGGAATCGTGGTGTTTTTCTCGATCAGCTTGGTCATGACTCCGCCCAGGGTCTCAATGCCCAGCGATAGCGGCGTCACGTCGAGCAGCAGCACGTCCTTAACCTCACCGGACAGTACGCCGGCCTGCACCGCAGCGCCCACCGCCACGGCCTCATCGGGATTGACGTCCTTGCGTGGCTCCTTGCCGAAGAAATCACGCACATATTTCTGCGTCAGCGGCATGCGGGTCTGACCGCCGACCAGGATGACTTCGGCGACATCCTTGGCTTCCAGCCCGGCATCCTTGAGCGCCACGCGGCACGGCCCTATGGTCCGTTGCAGCAGGTCCTCGACCAGCGACTCGAGCTTGGCGCGCGTGAGCTTGACGTTCAGATGCTTCGGACCGCTGGCATCGGCCGTGATGTAGGGCAGATTCACATCGGTCTGCTGGCTCGAGGACAGCTCGATCTTGGCCTTCTCCGCAGCCTCCTTGAGGCGCTGCATCGCCAGCGGATCGCGCCGGACATCGACGCCGGATTCCTTGAGGAATTCATCGGCCAGAAAGTTGATCACGCGCAGGTCGAAATCCTCACCGCCGAGGAAGGTGTCGCCGTTGGTCGAGAGCACTTCGAACTGGCGCTCGCCATCGACCTCGGCGATCTCGATGATCGAGACATCGAACGTGCCGCCGCCCAGGTCGTAGACCGCGATCTTGCGATCCGCGCCCTGCTTGTCCAGTCCGTAGGCCAGCGCCGCGGCCGTTGGCTCGTTGATGATGCGCTTGACCGTCAGACCCGCGATGCGGCCGGCGTCCTTGGTCGCCTGGCGCTGCGAGTCATTGAAATAGGCCGGCACCGTGATGACCGCCTCGGTCACGCTCTCGCCCAGATAATCCTCGGCGGTCTTCTTCATCTTCATGAGTACGCGCGCAGAGATCTCCGGCGGCGCCATCTTCTTGCCGTGCACATCCACCCAGGCGTCGCCGTTGTCGGCTTTGACGATCTTGTAGGGCACCATCTTGATGTCCTTTTGCACCACATCGTCGTCGAACTTGCGGCCGATCAGCCGTTTGACCGCGAACAGCGTGTTCTGCGGATTGGTGACCGCCTGGCGCTTGGCCGACTGTCCGACCAGCACCTCATCGTCCTTGCTGAAGGCGACGATCGAGGGGGTGGTGCGATCGCCCTCGCTGTTTTCGATCACGCGCGGCTTGCCGCCCTCCATGATCGCCACGCACGAGTTCGTCGTGCCCAGATCGATGCCGATTACCTTACTCATGGGTCAAACTCCAAATAACTTCTGCACTATGTCCGTTCTAAATTGGGTTTGGGGTCTTGCTTTCAAGTCATTGCAGCCCTTCACCCGCCCGCCCCGTCGACTGTGTACCAATTCTCGAATCCCCGCGCCTATGCCGCCGGGGGCGCGGTCGCGACCACCACTCGCGCCGGGCGCAGCAGTCGGCCATTGAGCTCATAGCCGGACTGCACGACCTGCAGCACTGAATTGGGCGCGGCATCGGCTGATGCCTGCATCAGCACGGCCTCATGCAGACTCGGATCGAAGCGCTGCCCGCTCGGATCGATCTGCTTGATCGAGAACTTCTCGAACGCCCGCTCCAGCAGCTGCAGCGTCGCCTGCTGGCCCGCGAGCACGCCTGCCAGATCCGATTGCGCGCCGTTGCGCACGCCCAGTTCCAGACTGTCGCGCACCGGCAGCAATTCGGCGGCAAAGCGCTCGAGTGCGTAGCGGTGGGCGCTATCGATATCGCGCTGGGCACGCTTGCGGGCATTGTCGAACTCCGCGGCGGCGCGCAGATACTGTTCGCGCTGCTGGCGCAGATTCTCCTCGGCCAGGGCCAGCGCCGAACGCAGCCCATCGAGCTCCGCGCCCTCATCGCCGGAGCCCGGCTTGCCTGCCGCCGCATCGGCCTGCGGCGCCGGACCGGCTGCGGCCGCCGTGCTGTCTTCCATCGCTTCGCCCATCTACAATAACCTTGAAATATCAAACACTTGGGAAATAAAGCTAAACAGATTCCTGGCAACGCAATCCCGTTGCTTAGGCTTACATGGCGCTCAGCGGCGCAAATTCAAGGCCGAGCTGAGAACTTTAGCAGTCAAATCAACGATCGGAATGACCCGCTCGTAGGCCATGCGCGTCGGGCCGATCACGCCAATCACACCGACCACGCCCTGATCCGAACTATAAGGCGCCGTCACCAGGCTATAGTCGTCGAGGATGCCGTAGCCCGATTCCTGGCCGATGAAGATCTGAATGCCTTCGGCCTTCAGACTTTGGTCCAGCAGATGCAGAATGTCGCGCTTCTCGTTGAAGGCTTCGAACAGCCGCTTGAGCTTGTCGACGCTGGCCCGCTCGCCCAATTCCATCAGATTGGTCTCGCCGGCGATCACGTACTCGATATCCTCCGAGACGCTGCCCTGCTGGAACAGCCGCTGCGCCATCGAGATCGCATCGAGCATGACCTGGTTCAGGTGCTCGTGCGTGTCCTTGAGCTGTTGCACCAGTTCGGTATGAATCTGCGGCAAAGTGCGCCCGACGCAGTGTTCATTGAGGAAGTTCGCGGCACGGCGCAGCTCCTCGGCCGAGTAATGCCGTTCGAGCTGGATGATGCGGTTCTGCACCTCGCGGTCGTTGAGCACCAGCACCACCAGCACGCGGTTTTCCGACAGCGCCAGGAATTCGATCTGCGTCAGCGAGGCGGCCTGCGTCAGCGGCAGCGTCACCACCCCGGCCAGGTGCGTGATGTTGGACAGCAGTTGCGAGGCGGTCGCGACCAGGGATTTGGAGCTGTCGGCCGGCAGATCGAGTTGGCGGCGGATCTCCTCCAGGCTCAAATCATCGGCCGGCATCTGCGCGCGCAGCAGGGAGTCGACGAAGAAGCGGTAGGCCTTGTCGGTGGGAACGCGCCCGGCCGAGGTATGCGGGGAGGTCACGAACCCAAGCCCCTCCAGGTCAGCCATGACATTGCGCACGGTCGCCGAGCTCAACGACAATCCCGAATCCCGCGACAGCGTGCGCGACCCCACCGGAGCGCCATCTCGGATATAGCTCTGCACCAGCACTCGCAGCAAGCGTTGAGCGCGTTCGTTCAGCCCCTCGTCTTTGTTGTCTGCTGCCATGCCTGCTGCCGAGCTAACCAGCGCCGAAGGGCCTCGTCAAGCACCGCGGCCGGGGGGATCGATTCACAATATGGCAAGTTCACGCGTGGCCGCACAGCTGCAGCCATGCTACAACAGCGTTCACTTATGAATACGGCGCACCGCCGCACATCCCAAGGCCCACTCGCCCCATGCGCACGCCGATACGCACCTGCGTCCTAGTCGGCAAGTTCCAGGACCCTCGGGTTGCCGAATGCGCCCAGGCGCTGGTGCCGGAGTTGCTGTCACGGCGGCTGGAGGTGCTGGCGCCCCAGGATGCTGCGGCCGCGAGCGTGCCGAGCGGTGTGCGCGTCGCGCCCCTGGCCGAATTCATCGACCGGGCGGATCTGATGATCGCCATCGGCGGAGATGGCACCCTGCTGTATGCCGCTGGCTTGGTGGCCGAGCACGACATACCGCTGCTTGGCATCAATCGCGGACGCCTGGGGTTCCTGACCGACGTGCTGCCGCAGGACATGGTCAGCTGCCTGAACGCGGTGCTGGCCGGCGAATGCGAGCCCGATCAGCGCCCGCTGCTGCGCGCGCGGCTGATCTCACCCCAGGGCGCACAAGTGAGCCATTTTGCCCTCAACGACGTGGTGTTCAATCGCCTCGAGACCGGCCGCATGCTGGATTTCGAGACGCGCATCGACGGCCGCTACGTCAATTCGCACGGCGGCGACGGCCTGGTGGTCGCCACGGCCACCGGCTCGACCGCCTACGCGCTCTCCTGCGGCGGTCCGATCGTCGAGCCGAGGCTCAATGTACTGGTGGTGGCACCCATTTCTCCGCATACCCTCTCCGACCGCCCGATTCTGGTACCCGGGGAGTCGCGCATCGACATCCAGCTCAACGGCCCGGACGATGTCAGCGCCCAGGTGACCTGCGATGCCAGCATGCTGGGCGAACTCAAGGTGGGCGGACGCCTGGAAATCATGCCCGCCGGGCGCGCCATCACGCTGCTGCACCCGCCCGGCTATGACTACTTCCGGCTACTGCGCTCCAAGCTCCACTGGGGCTTGGGGGGCTGGGGCCATGAGCGCTGAAGCCGATGCTGCGTCATCTACAGATCCGCGACTTCGCAATCATCGACAGCGTTGAAATCGAATTCACCGGCGGCTTGACGGTGCTGACCGGCGAAACCGGCGCCGGCAAGTCGATCATCGTCGATGCGCTGGAGCTGCTGGCCGGCGGCCGCGCCGGTGCCGATGTGGTGCGCTCCGGTGCCGAGCGGGCCGATATCACCGCGACCATCGACATTTCCGGCACCGGCGGCGAGCTGCGTCATCTGCTCGACGAGCAGTCCATCAGCAACGACGGCGAACTGCTGATACGGCGCGTGATCGGCAGCGACGGGCGCAGCCGCGCGTGGCTGGGCGGCCAGTCGGTGCCGCTGCAGGTGCTCGGCCGCGCGGCCGAGCTGCTGTTCGACATACACGGTCAGCACGAATTTCAATCGCTGGTGCGCCCGGCCACGCAACGCACGCTGGTCGACAGCTATGGCCGGCTCGAGGCGCTCGCCGGCCAGGTGCGCGCGGCGCACAGCTTTTGGCTGACGCTGCTCAATCGCAGTATCGAGGTCGAGAGCGCCGCCGATGAACGCAGTTCCCGCCTCGATCTGCTGCGCCACCAGATGCACGAGATCGACGCACTGGCGCTGCGCCCCGGCGAGATCCCCGAGCTGCACGCCGAGCACGCCCGACTCGCGAACCGCGGCCGGCTGCTCGAAGCCGTGCGCGGCGCACTCGAATGCCTGTACGAGTCCGAGGGTCCCACGGCGCACGCGCTGCTCGCCAGGTCGCTCAGCGCTCTGCGCTCGGCCAGCGCGCTCGATGCACAGCTGGGCTCGCTGACACCGCTGCTCGAGGAAGCGGAGCTGCGCGTCAAGGATGCAAGCCGCAGCCTGCTGCAGTATCTCGACGCGCTCGAGATGGATCCGCAGCGCGCGGAGGCGATCGAACGCCGCCTGGCGGCGGTGGAGGAGCTGGCGCGCAAGCACCGCATCGCCGGCGAAGCCTTGCCCGAACGCCAGGCCGCCTTCGGCGCGGAGCTCGCGGGCCTCGAGGCCGCGGCCGCTGATCGCGGCGCCCTGCGCACGCAGCTCGCCGCTGCGCTCGCGAGCTACCAGGAATCGGCGCGCCAGCTCTCGGCGCGCCGCGCCACCGCCGCGCGCGCACTGGCCAAGGATATCTCCGCGCGCATGCAGGAGCTGGGCATGGGTGGCGGGCGTTTTCTGATCGATGTCTCCCCGCTCGAGACCGCGGAACCCGCACCGCACGGCATCGATCGGGTCGAGTTTCGCGTCAGCACCAACGTCGGACAGGCGCCGCGCGCGGTGGCGAAGGTCGCCTCCGGCGGCGAACTGGCGCGCCTGTCGCTGGCGGTGCAGGTCTCGTGCGCGGCCGATGCCGCGCGCTGCATGGTATTCGATGAGGTGGACGCGGGCATCGGCGGGGCGGTCGCGGAAATGGTCGGACGGGAGCTGCGCACGTTGGGGGCGGCTGGCCAGGTGCTGTGCGTGACGCATTTGCCGCAGGTGGCAGCCCAGGGTCATCACCACCTGCGGGTCGCGAAACTCAGCGACGGCGGCAGCACACGAATCCAGCTCGCCGCGCTGAGCGGCGAGGAGCGGGTACAAGAGATTGCGCGCATGCTCGGCGGCGTGGAGATCACGCAGCGTGCGCACGCGCACGCCCTGGAGATGCTCAGCGCGCGGCCCGAGCCTGCGCCGGCGCGCAGCCGCAAGGAGCGCGGCGGCGGCCAGCGCGGCAGCGACGAGCGCGGCTAGCTCGGCAGGCGGTTGCGGCTCGGCTTGCGCGACGGGCAATCCGGTCGTTGGCAGCGGCCATAGAGGACCAGCGAGTGCTCCTCGATCTTGAACCCCAGCCGCTGCGCGATCGAGTTTTGCCGCGTTTCGATCTCCGGGTCGACGAACTCCTCGACCACACCGCAGTCCATACAGACGATATGATCGTGGTGCATGCCGTGATTGATCTCGAACACCGCCATCCCGTCTTCGAAATGGTGACGGGACACGAGGCCCGCGCCCTCGAACTGCGTGAGCACGCGATAGACGGTCGCGAGGCCGATGTCCTCGCTCGAGTCCAGCAGCTTCTTATAGATCTCCTCGGCCGACATATGCCGGGTCGCGCTGTTCTCGAGGATCTCGAGGATCTTGAGCCTCGGCAATGTGACCTTGAGTCCCGCCTTGCGCAGGTCTTTCCCTTCCACGATGCACCTCGATGCGGCCACGCTTCGGACGGACGATACGGTATGATTGTCGCATGAGAATGAGCCGTGACCGCCATCCGGCGCAAGCCCGCCGCGCCGCAGCGCGCGCACTGGGCTTGCTGGCCGCGCTGTGCGCTGTGAGCGCCTGCGTGTATCGCATGCCGATCCAGCAGGGCAACTATCTGGATCCGGCAGTGATTGCCCAGGTCAAGTCCGGCATGACGCACAGCCAGGTGCGCTATCTGCTCGGTACCCCCATGGTCCCGGGCGGATTCGACAATGCTCGCTGGGACTACGACTACTACCTCAAGACCCGCCGCCTGCGCGGTCCCGGGCGCGGCCATGTGGCAATCTTTTTCACCAATAATCTGGTCGCCCGGGTCGATAGCGACGTGAAAAGTGCGCCGTTTGCGCCCATCAGTGCCCGCGGAGCGAACGCGCCCGAGCCGCGTTCAGCCGGCGGACACTGAACTTTAGCGCCGTGAGCGCGCCGCGGAGGCTTTCGCGGCCCGAGCGCGCCGGCTGCTGCGTGGATCGAGCTGCAGCGCCCGGTACAACTCGATCCGATCACCGTCCGCCGGCACGTGCTGGCGCGGATAGACCCGCCCGTAGATGCCCGTGGCCGCCGAGTCCCAGTCCGCCGCCTGCTCGCCGAGCACCAGCCGAGCCGCCTGCAGTGCCGCGGCAATGCTCGCCTCCGCCGGCAGCTGCAGCACGCACTCGCGCAGCCCCTGGGGGGTATCGCAGACGACGCGGCAACTCTTCGCCATGCGCAAACGCGGCGCTCAGGCCGGCAGGCTTTGTGCGCGCGCGACGAAGGCGCGCACCAGCTCTGCCTGGGCATCCTCAAACAGCGGTTCGAATAATGCCGACTTCAGAGCGTTGGAGAACTGAAAGCGCAGCTTGAATTCGATGCGGCAGCCGTTGCTCGCCACGGGCGAAAAATTCCAGGAGCCTTCCAGCACCTTGAAGGGTCCCTCGACCAGCTGCATCTGCACGCTGCGGCCCGGATCGAGCCGATTGCGGGTCGTGAACTGGGTACGCAACGGACCGCGCTGCACCGCCAGGCGCGCCACCACTTGCTGCTCGCTGCGCTCGAGCACTTCGGCCGAAGTGCAGCCCGGAATGAACTCGGGATAACGCTCGATGTCATCGACCAACCGGTACATTACTGCCGGCAGACGCGCCACCAGCGAAGTGCGGGTCATTTCTCGCATCCGGCAAGTGTGGCCGAGCGCCGTCCCCGGCTCAAGCCGAAGCGCGCCGACTTTCCGTACAATGCCAGGATGGTCAAGCCCGAAACCACCGAGCGCGTGATTGCCGAGAACCGCCGCGCGCGTTATGACTACTTCATCGAGGAGCGGCTCGAAGCCGGCCTCGTGCTCGAGGGCTGGGAAGTCAAGTCCATGCGCGCGGGCCGCGCGCAACTCGCGGAAGCCTACGTCTACGTGCGCAATGGCGAAGTGTTCTTGATCGGTGCGCATCTCGCGCCGCTGCGAACCGCCTCGACGCACAAGATCGCCGATCCGGCGCGAACGCGCAAATTACTGATGCATCGTAACGAGATCGACAAGTTGATCGGCGCCACCGAGCGGCGCGGTTACACGATCGTGCCGCTGGAACTGTATTGGAAGCACGGCCGCGCCAAATTGCAGATCGGGCTCGCCAAGGGCAAGAAACAGCACGACAAGCGCGCCAGCGACAAGGAACGCGATTGGCAGCGCGATAAGGCGCGATTGCTGCGCCGGGGCTGAGCGCAAGCGCGAACCAGGTCGCAGTCCGCGCCGCGCCGCGCGCAGGATTCGCGCGCCCCGGGGTATTCGGGTTACTATGTTTGCGACTGCCTGAAGGGGGCGACCGGTTTCGACGTGGGTTACGAACCTTCAGGGGCGTGCCGAGGCGCAGTGGCCCTCGTTAATAACTGCTGCAAAACTTAGTTGCCAACGACGACAACTACGCTCTAGCTGCCTAAACGCAGCTGACCTCTGACCAGTTCGTGCCTATGCGACTGAACCAGGGGACGCGCTCATAGGATCGCGCTGCCGTGTGCGACGGGTTGCAGCGTTAAGAGTTACCGTCCGCTGGTCTGACGTCTTCCCTGCCCTTCGGGTAGCGCCGGATGAGAAACAAAGAATGGGCTACGCGCGTAGATCCTGAAGTCTAGGGCTTGCGGACGCGGGTTCAATTCCCGCCGCCTCCACCAAGTCGACAACATCAAGCCCGCAGCGATGCGGGCTTTTTTTCAAGGATTGAGCTTATCGATCTGCAGCGCCTGCGCCCCGCTCTTGCCGGCGACATAGCGGATCTCGCCGTAGAGATCACCACTCTGCGGCAGCGGATTGCCCGAGGCGGAGATACGCGCCACCACCGAGACGCTCTGCCCGGGCTGCACGGCGCGATCGGCGACCATGGCATCGGCGGCCGAGAGCTCGACATCCTGCGGCAGACGCAGGTCGCTGCGCTTGACAGCGAGCGGCGGGCCGCCCGTGGGGGCGCGCACGAACACGAACAGTGAGGCGTCGGCGGGAACCTTATTGGCGAGCGCTGGGCTCACGGTCACGTGCAGATGAATGGCCGTGGCCGCATCTACTTGGCCCCGGGTCGGCGCCGCTGAGGCGCTCGCTGCGGCGGCAGCTCCGCCAGCCGGCGGGTTCTTGAGTTGCGAATCGATCTGCTCAATCTGCTGCTGAAGCGCGGCGCGGATATTCTCGGGCGGGGAGAGTGCCAGCATGGTCTCGAAGCGCTGTCTGGCGAGCTCGAGATGCCCGTCGTGATAGGCGAGCACCGCACTGTACAACAGCGCCTTGGCCGAGTGCGGATCGAGCTGCAGTGCGCGCTCCAGATACTCGGACGCCTGCGCTTTCTGGCTGGCATCGTCCTGCATCAGCGTGGCCTCCGCCATCCCGGCGAGCGCCATCGCATTGCCACCGATTGTGAGGCGATTGGCGCGCTGATAGGAGCGCAGCGCGAGCGGGTAATCGCCGATGGCAACGTACGCCTGACCGAGCTCGAGCCAACCCGAGAGATCATCGGGCTGGCGCTCGAGGTGGCGCGCCAGCGTCGGGATGGTCTGGTCGGCATTCGCCTGGCTGGGCGGTGCGCTCCAGTAGCGATCGCCGACCCAGGCATAGAAGCCAAAGCCCGCCAGCAGCAATGCCAGCAGCGTCAGTGCGGCACTCAACGGCGCGCGCGCGCCCGCGGCCTTGGTCCGCAGCAGCGGCAGCGCCACGAAGGCGGCGGCCACGAGGCTCAGCAGCAGCGCGATCAAGATGAAACGCATCATGCGTCGAGCGACTCCTCGGTCTCCTCGCCGACGCGCCGCTGCCGGTAGCGCAGCACGCGCACGCCAATGACGATGCCAACCACCATCAGAACGCCCGGCAGGCCCCAGAGCCAGGCGTTGCGCCAGCTCATGCGTGGCCGGAACAGTATGAATTCGCCGTAGCGCGCGACCATGTGATCGCGGATCTGCTCATCGGTTTTACCGGCCAGCAGCTGTTCGCGGACATCGCGCCGCAGATCGGAGGCAAGACCGACCGGCGAGTCGGCCAGCGATTCGTTCTGGCACTGCATGCAGCGCAGTTCGTGCGTCAACCCCAGGTAGCGCTGCTGCAGCGCCGGATCGGGCAGCGGCGGGATATTGTCGATCGCATCGGCGCGCGGCGCGGGCAGCAGCGCGATCAGCGCCAGCAGTGCGACCAGGATGCTCGCTCTCATAGCACGCGCGAGAGAAATTCCTGCTGCCAGACCTCGGGGGTCAATGCGCCGACGAACTTGTAGACCACGATCCCGGATGGATTGATCAGAAAACTCTCCGGTGCGCCGTACACGCCCCAATCGATGGCGACCCGGCCCTCGCGATCCGCGCCGACCAGCTCATACGGATTGCCGAGCTCGCTGAGCCAGGCACGCGCCTTGTCATCCTCATCCTTCCAGTCGATACCGAAGATGGGCACTTTGCCCTGCTGCTTGATCCGCAGCAGCGTGTCGTGCTCGGCGCGGCACTCGACGCACCAGGTGCCCCAGACGTTGAGCAGCGACCAGTGACCGCGCAGCGTCTGCGCCTGCAGCGGACCGGATTCATCGAGCAGTCCCGGCAGCGAGAACTGCGGCGCGGACTTGCCGAGCAGCGGCGAGACGATAATGCCCTTTTCGGGCGCGTGATACAGGCCCGCTATCAGCACCACGAGCAGCAGCGCGAAGGCAGCCAGCGGCAGCGCGAAGCGACTCGCGCCGGCGCTCATGGCGCCGCCGCCGCCGATGGCGCGCGCTCAGGGGCGGTGACCCAGCCCGCGCCGCGCTGGCGGCGGCCGACCACGACGATCACGCCACCGATCGCCATCACCAGTGCGCCCAGCCAGACGAAGCGGATCAGCGGCCGGTATTGAAAGCGCAGACTGTAGGCACCCGCGCCCACATCATCACCGAGCGAGGCCAGCAGATCGCGGTGCAGGCCGTCGGCAATGGCCGCCGTGGTCTGCACCGAGCCCTGCACCCAGAAGCGTCGCTTTTCGGGGTGCAGCACCGTCACAGGCTCGCCCTTGCGCGTCACGGTGACCGTGCCGCGCACGCCCGCGTAGTTCGGGCCCTCGATGTTCTCGACGCCGTCGAAGCGGAAACCGTAGTCGCCCAGCGCCACCGAGCCTCCGGGCTTGAGCGCGATATCGCGTTCGAGCGTATTTGACTCGACGAAGGTGATGCCGAGCACGAACAGCCCGAGTCCGATGTGCGCGACCGTCATGCCGAGAATGGCCGGCGGTACGCTCAGGCGCCGCCGCAGGCGGTCAATCGGATCGATCAGCGATGACAGGATGATCCAGACGCCGAGCACGGCGCCGACCGGCGTGAGCGGAATCGGATGCGTATAGACACCGAACACCAGCGCCAGCGCCAGCACCAGCGAGAACGCAAAGCTCACCAGCAATGGGCGGCGCGCTTCCCTGAGGCCACCGCGCCGCCAGCGCGCGTGAATGCCCAGCGACAGCAGCGCCAGCAGCGGCACGATCGGCACCAGGAAGCTCGGATTGAAATACGGCGGCCCGACCGACAGCGTGCCCAGATGCAGCGTGTCGGCAATCAGCGGCGCCATGGTGCCGCCGAACACCACGGCGGCGGCGATCACGAGCAGCAGATTGTTGAACAGCAGGAATGACTCGCGTGAGATCAGCTCGAAGCCGGCTGCCGATACCATGCGCGGCGCGCGCCAGGCATACAGCGCCAGCGCGCCGCCGATCATCACGATCAGAAAGCCGAGGATGAAGATGCCGCGGCGCGGATCGGCGGCGAAAGAATGCACCGACACCAGCACGCCCGAGCGCACCAGGAAGGTGCCGAGCAGACTGAGCGAGAACGCGGCCACGGCGAGCAGCAGGGTCCAGCTCTTGAACAGGCCACGCTTGTCCGTGACCGCGATTGAATGGATCAGCGCAGTGCCGACCAGCCACGGCATGAACGAGGCATTCTCGACCGGATCCCAGAACCAGAAGCCGCCCCAGCCGAGCTCGTAGTACGCCCACCAGCTGCCCAAGGCGATCCCCCAGGCGAGAAAGGCCCACGCGATCACGGTCCAGGGCCGCATCCAGCGGGCCCAGAGCTGATCGCGCCGGCCCTCGATCATCGCCGCGCAGGCGAACGCGAAGCTGACCGCAAAGCCGACATAGCCGGTGTAGAGGATGGGGGGGTGAATCGAGAGCGCGAAATCCTGCAGCACCGGATTGAGATCGTTGCCATCCGGCACCGCCGGGATCAGGCGCACGAACGGATCGGAGGTGCAGAGGGTGAACAGCAGAAAGCCGAAACTCACGACACCGAGCACACCGAGCACACGCGCACCGAACTGAGGCGGCAGGAAGCGCAGTCGCGCGACCACGGTCATGGTCCAGCCGGCGAGCACCAGCGCCCACAGCAGCAGCGACCCCTCGTGTGCGCCCCAGAGCGCGGTGACGCGATAGAACAGCGGCAGCGCCGAATTGGAATTCTCAGCCACGTAGCGCACCGAGAAGTCATTCTCGATGAAGGCGTGCACCAGGACGCCCACCGCCAGCGCCAGAAACACGAACTGTCCGGCTGCCGCCGAGGGCACGGCGGCCAGCCAGCGCTCGCGCGTGAGAGCGGGTCCCGCCAGTCCAAAGAAGGCCTGCGCCGCGGCCAGCAGCATGGCCAGGATCAACGCGTAGTGTCCGACTTCCACCAGCATCAGCGCGGCTCCTGCGCACCGTTCGGCACGCTACTCCGATCGCTGGTGATTATGGACGGCGCGGCGAGCGGCTGTACACTGCGGGCGATTGAAATCTGTCAGCGATTGAGCAACCCCATCTCATCATTGATGCGGCGGTAACATCGCTCGCTGAAGCCACTCATCTCAATACCAGAAGCAAGTAGCGAGGCTCTGACCGGGCACCTGACGCGTGGGTATGAACCCTAATCGCGACAACAATTATGGGTACTAATCCCCATTGCTACAAAACCAATCGCGATGCAGTGTGCGGTGCGCATTCAGAACGAGAGTCATTCCAAAGCCAAGGCTAATGCGGACGAGTAAGGGGACACCAAGATGACCGACGCGAGCTCAGGTCCGGGTTGGCTGCTGTGAGGTTATCCAGCCTCGGCGTCCTGGCGGCGTTGGTCCTCGGCGGATCAGCGCTGATGCTGGTTTCAACGCCGGCACAGGCTGTGCCGCCTTTCGCCCGACAGACCGGGTTGGCCTGCGAGGCCTGCCATACCGTACCCCCCGAGCTCACGCCATTCGGCCGGCGCTTCAAGCTCAATGGTTACACGCTGACGACCAGGCCGCC
>Ga0302326_10002263_pt1 | contig 47120 bp, 46 predicted proteins | sample Palsa_T0_3_FD_202264 | JGI IMG/M metagenome (GOLD analysis project Ga0302326, IMG submission 202264) | Peat permafrost microbial communities from Stordalen Mire near Abisko, Sweden - Palsa_T0_3 | ecosystem: Environmental > Terrestrial > Soil > Palsa > Peat permafrost | place: Sweden: Abisko... | reverse complement strand
TTTAACGACACCTTCGGCCACCCTGCCGGTGACCGAGTCCTTCAGAAAGTGGCGGACGCGCTCCGCGCCGTCGCGAGAAAATCAGACATCGTTGTGCGGTACGGCGGCGAGGAGTTTGCCGTGCTGATGTCGGACAGCGAGGCCGATCCGGCACTCGCTCTGGCCGAGCGCATACGACAACGCGTAGAGTCGATTAGTATCCCCGAAGGTTCCGTTTCCGTGAGTGTGGGGGTGAGCACGATCGTCGGTGGCAACGGAGTCGGACGCATGCTTCTTGAGCAGGCGGATATGGCGCTTTACGCCGCGAAAGTCGCCGGACGAAACCGCGTGAGGCACCATCGGCAACTCCAAGCCAGCCTCGCCGTTCCGCCGACCGCTTCCGACTGCAAGACACAGTGCGCGCCCTCGACGGCGGGATGTCTGCGGTGCGAATCCGTGCCTTCGACCCCAGGAAGTGCTTCCTCCGTTTTATTGCTCGGTCCACAAGACGCGGATGCAAGTAACACGCTACGGCAAATGCTCGGCGCCAGTGGTTTAGAATTTTCAACGACTGGCCCGCTGTTCATCGTGCACAATGTAAGAGACCGGCTGGGCGAGATCGAAACGCTGTTCAAAACCCGCCTCTCCCCCATTACGCAGGCGAGTGTGTCCGCTTCGTACGTACCGGGCGGGCTGGCAAACTCCGATCAGATCATCAACTCGCTATTGGTTGCCAGGCCTTTGTCCGAGCTGCTGCATCATCTTGAACATGAGTGGATTCGCGAGGCATTGAGCGACGGATGGCTTTTTAGCATGTTCCAACCAATCATCCACGCCCGGACCGGAGAATTGTTTGCTCAGGAGGCGTTGCTTCGGGCTCGCAATCCCAGGACGCAGAAGATCCTCGGCGCCGGCCAGATCATCAATGCCTGCGAAAAACTCAAACTGCAACACCAGCTCGACCAGCGCGCTCGACAGACCGCCATCCTCGGCGCCAGCGAACATGTTTCGAGCAGCGCAAAGGTCTTCATCAACTTTCTTCCCAATACCATCTACGATCCGGCCATCTGCCTGCGGACCACCATGGAGGCCGCTGAGCGGTGCAATTTGCCGATGTCGCGATTGGTTTTCGAGGTGGTGGAGACCGAGAAGATTCCGGACATGGATCACCTTCGCCAGATTCTCGACTACTATCGCACGCGCGGCGTTGGCACGGCAATTGACGATATGGGCGCCGGCTTTAGCGGCGTGGACTACATCACTTCGCTGAAGCCTGACTTTGTGAAACTGGATCGAGAGTTGGTTCTAGCGGCCGAGGCGAGTTCCGAGGGCCGCATGCAGGTGGACCGGATCATCTCAGCGTCACATCAGCATGGCGCTTTGGTCATTGCTGAAGGAATTGAAACTGAAGCGCAAATGAAACTGTGCGTTGACGCTGGTGTGAACTTCCTGCAGGGGTTTCTGTTCGCCAAGCCCGCCTGTCCGCCGCAGGCGGTGAATTTTCCCGCGGCGCTCAAACGAGTTGCATAGGATCACGCACGCTTGACAGGCGATAGCATCGGCATCTCTCAATTCGCATCGGCGGCCGTTTGGGCACTCGGTGGCGGGAACCGCTACTTCGTTGCAAACTGGTTTTGGTGTCGCGTGGGAACATGGATCGGCTGATGGGCAGGCCACCATCATCGGCGGACGAAATCAATACTTCCGAGAAAAACTGCGAATCCAATTACCTGATCCGACAAATGATATCGTCTGAGTCCCCCTTCGAGCCGATCAGGATTGGATGGAATCACACGCGCTGCCCATTATCTTCATCACCGGCGCAACCGGATACATCGGCGGTCGGCTTGCGCCGCGTCTGCTCGAACATGGCTACGCGGTGCGTTGCCTGGCCCGGAGCCGGGCCAAGTTGCTGGTGCGTTCTTGGGCGCACGATGAGCGTGTTGAAGTGGTGGAAGGGGATGCCGGCGACGAAGTTGGTTTGACACGCGCCATGCGCGGGTGCGCCGCCGCCTATTTCCTTGTCCATTCGATGGACGCAACGGGGCCGGCGTATCGTGCCCGCGACCGGGCGATGGCTGGCGCCTTCGGTCGCGCCGCCGCCGCCGCGGACGTGCGGCGGATCATTTATCTCGGAGGTCTTGGCGAAACCGGACCGGGACTCAGTGAACATCTCTCATCGCGCCGGGAAGTCGAGAAGGCCCTGGAAGCCGGCGGCGTGCCGGTGACGGTTCTCCGTGCGGCAATGATCATTGGATCAGGTTCGGCGTCGTTCGAGATCCTCCGCTATCTCGTGGAGCGGCTGCCGATCATGATCACCCCCAAGTGGGTTTCCACCGAGTCCCAGCCGATTGCCGTCCGCGATGTCCTTTTCTATCTGATTGCCGCGCTGGGAAGTTCCGCGACGACGGGAAAAACGCTGGACATCGGTGGGCCGGACATCTGGAGCTACGCCAGGGTGATGCGCGAAATGGCGTCGGCGCTGGGTTTGCGGCGGCGGCTGATCATTCCCGTTCCCGTGCTGACGCCGCGACTGAGTTCGCTATGGATTCATCTGGTGACGCCGCTTGCCGCGAGCATTGCCCGGCCACTCGCGGAAGGATTGCGTAACCGCGTGGTCTGTCGCAACGACGACGCGGCGCGCCTCATGCCACACGAATGCCTGACCATCCGCCAGGCGATGGACGCGGCGATCGCGAAAGAAGGAACGGGTGCGGTGGAGACGGCCTGGTCTGACGCGGGCGTCATGCCGGGCGATCCGGCGTGGGCCGGAGGCACCGTATTCGTCGATCACCGCCAGGCGACAGCATCGGCATCGGTCCAATCCGCTTGGATGGCGGTCTGCTCGCTCGGCGGCGAGCACGGCTACTTTGCGGCAAACTGGCTTTGGCGCTTGCGCGGGAGCATGGATCGGCTGATCGGTGGCCCAGGTCTGCGTAGAGGTCGGCGAAGTGCCAAGGAGTTGCGGCTCGGCGATGCGCTGGATTTCTGGCGCGTTACCAAAATCGAAGCGCCGCGGTGCCTGGTGCTCACCGCCGAGATGAAGCTCCCGGGCGTCGCCACGCTGAGCTTTGAAATCAAGCCTCATTCCGACAACCAATGCACCATTGTGATGACCGCTCGATTCCGCTCGCGTGGACTCCTGGGGATCGCCTACTGGTACACGGTGTTGCCCCTACATGGCATCGTGTTCAATGGGATGCTCAAGGGCCTGGTGCGAACGGCGGAGCTGGCGCCCATCACATCAGCCGTCCCTGTGTCCCCCTTGGTGACCGCTCCTGAGCCGTTGATCCTATCCAGATGAACGGAGGGCCTGTCTACGCAGGCTTGCGTCACTCGTAACGCAAGGCTTCTATCGGATCGAGCGCCGCCGCCTTACGCGCAGGGTAAAATCCAAAGAAGACCCCAATGGCGAAACTGACCCCAAAGGCCAGAAGCACGGAATCGGCGGTAACGACCGGCTCGAACGACGACGCTTTTCCGATGATCAACGACGCGCCGATGCCGACCAGTACACCTATCAGTCCACCCAACAAACTCAAGGTGACCGCTTCGGTCAGGAACTGGAGTTGGATCGCAGAAGGTTGTGCTCCGACGGCCATGCGGATGCCAATCTCGCGCGTTCGTTCCGTCACGCTCACGAGCATGATGTTCATCACGCCGATCCCGCCGACTAAAAGGGAGAGCCCGGAAATCGCCCCCAAGAGCAATTTGACCATCCCCGTCACCGAAGTGACCGTCGCGGCAATATCTTTTTGGTTGAACATGTTGAAATCGTCATTCTGACCCGGTGCCAGACGATGACGCTGACGCAGGAGATCGGAGATTTGCTGCTGTGCAACTTCCATTCGGTCTGAGTTGCGGATTTGCAGGTTCACGGAACGCAGGTATCGATCTCCCGTGATACGTTTCATCGCCGTGGTGTAAGGAATGATGATGCGATCATCCTGGTTCTGACCCCCCATGCCTGCTCCTTTGCTTTCGAGCACGCCGATGATCACGAAGGGAATATTTTTGATCCGCACACTCTGACCCACCGGATTCAGCGGGCCGAACAGCTCCAGCGACGTCTTCGACCCGATTACCGCAACCTTCGCGGCGCCACGGACTTCCCGTAGGGTGAACATCGAGCCGGACGCCAGTTTCCAATCGCGGATTTTCAAATAATCCGGCGATTCGCCTACGACGGTCGTGGACCAGTTGCGGCCATTGGCAATCGCCTGCGCCGAAGTGGAATCCTCCGGACTTATTGCCACTACGTCGCCAATTTCGCGACCGATGGCGTCGGCGTCGGCGAGTGTGATCGTGCTCGCGGTCCCGAGACCAGAACTTACCCCTCCCGATCGCTTGCTTCCGGCAAAGACCGTGAGCAAGTTTTCACCCAGCGCAGAAACTTCTTTGGTGATACTCGCCTGCGCGCCGTTTCCGACCGCCACCATCGCGATGACCGCTGCTACGCCAATGATAATTCCAAGCGCGGTCAGACCTGAGCGCAGTTTGTTTCGCCGCAATGCCCGCAGCGAAATGAACAAAGTGAGCGTCAATTGGTTCAAGAATAGGTGGAGGAGGCTAAACATAAATTATGCAATCTGAGCGTTTCGCTGCACCCGGTCGAGCGACGCCAGTTCTTTCTCCGCGAATCGACGATCGGTGTTGCGCGTGTCGGTAATTAGCTCGCCGTCACGCATGACAATAATCCGCTTGCAATACGCCGCAATGTCGAGTTCATGCGTGACCATCATCAGCGTAATTCCCGCCTCATTGAGTTGCTGAAAAACCCCCATGATTTCGATGCTGGTGCGGGAATCGAGGTTTCCCGTGGGCTCGTCCGCCAGGACGAGTTCGGGCCGGTTCACCAGCGCACGGGCGATCGCGACGCGCTGTTGCTGCCCGCCCGAAAGCTGGCTTGGATGATGGTCGCAGCGGTCGCCGAGGCCGACCTGCTCTAACACTTCTATCGCACGCTTTCGTCTTTCCCGTCGGGAAACGATCGGGAGAGCGTAGAGAATGGGAAGTTCGACGTTCTCCAGCGTACTCGTCCGCGCCAGCAAATTGAAACCTTGGAAGACAAAGCCGATTTTCCGATTGCGCAAGATGGCGAGTTGCTTACGGCTCAGCCCGCCCATCGCAACCCCATCCAGGGAATAATCACCCGACGTCGGCCGATCAAGGCAGCCGAGCGTGTTCATCAACGTCGATTTTCCCGAGCCGCTCGCGCCCATAACCGCCACAAATTCACCCCGATCGATGTGGAGGGAGACATTGCGCACGGCCTTGACCGCAACATCGCCGGTTGTGTAGGTCTTGGCCATGTCGCTGAGCCGGATTACTGGGGCTGGATCTAGGGGCGTGAGCTTATTCATTGGGTCCCTGCGGAGGTGGGCCAAATCCGCCGGATTTTCCCGTGGTGGAAAGCGTTGACGTCACGATCGCATCTTTTTCATTCACGCCTTCAAGGATCTCCGTATTGACACCATCGGTGATCCCGACCCTTACGACCAGCGGCTTCAGCGACGTCGGATCTGCGCCCAGCGCATAAATCAGTCGCTGGCTGCGCTCCAGTTTCTTGGGCGGGACGGCTTCGAAACGCGTGCTCTCTGGCGGCGAATACCGCAGCGCCGTATTTGGAATGACCAACACATTTTTGCGTTCGGCTACAAGAATAGACACATCGGCCGTCATGCCTGGGAACAGCTTCTGGTCGGGATTGCCCGTAGAAATGATCGTTTCGTAGGTGACGACATTCTGGGTGGTCGTCGGTGATTTTCGAACTTGCGTTACCATTCCATAAAATGTTTCCTCGGGAAACGCATCGACGGTGAAGTCCACGGTCTGGTCGTCCCTCACCTGTCCAATGTCCGCTTCCGAAATGGTCGCTGAAATATTCATCTTCGTGATGTCGGTCGCGATGGTGAATAACACCGGCGTGGTCATCGCGGCAATCACCGTCTGGCCGAGATCCACTTTGCGCGCAATGACGATGCCATCGACGGGCGAGGTAATCTTGCAATAGCCAAGGTTCGCCTGCGCGCTTTGCAATACGGCATTCTTGATCACAACCGAAGCTTCTGCCTGGGCGACTTCCGCTGTCGCTTGATCCAAATCGAGTTGGGACGCAGCTTTTTGCGGAACCAGAACGGCTTTCCGCGCGAGGTTTTGGCGTTTGAGTGTGAGCATCGCCGTCGCGCTGGCCAAGTCGCCCTCCGCCTGGCGCAGCTCTGCTTCATACACCGTTGGATCGATTTCGGCGATGAGTTGGCCTTTTCGCACCTGGGAATTGAAGTCCACGGATAATGTGGAAATCTTGCCCGATACCTGGCTCCCGACGTCAACACTTACCACAGCACCGAGCGTGCCACTGGCGGTAACGTGCTGCGCCAGATCTCCGCGTACGACGTTCGTCGCTTCGAAGCGCGCCTCGGTACCATTTCGCCCGCAGCCTGAAGCGGCGGCGACGATAGTGATGAGGAGCGCGATAATCGTGAGTTGGTAAATGTTCATGGGAGATTCTTGTCTCATTTCCAGCCGCCACCGAGCGCCTTGTAGAGGGAGATTTGGCCGGAGAGTTTGTTGAGTTGGGCTTGGAGTTGGTTTTGTTGTGCGTTGTAAAGATCCTGCTGGGCGGATAATACATCCAGATATCCGGCGTCGCCTTGACGGTAGCGGAGGTTCGCAAGATCAAAACGTCGTTGCTCAACGACGATCAAGGTCGCCTGCTCATCGATTTGCTTCCGGTAATTACTTGTCGCGACGAGAGCGTCGGCCACCTCGCGAAATGCTATTTGAATGGCCTTCTGATAATTGGCAACTTCAATGCGCGTACTTACCTTCGCCGCTTCCAACGTCGCGACGTTTTCACCCGCCGTGAAGATCGGCACGGTAATCTGTGGGGAAAAGCTCCACACCCCTGTGCCGCTGCCGAACAGCTTTTGAAAAGCCGTGCTGGAGGTGCCAATCGACCCGGTCAATGAGATGGTGGGAAAGAATGCCGCCCGAGCCGCCCCAATATTCGCGTTGGCCGCTTTTAATGTATGTTCGGCTTCGAGAATGTCGGGCCGTCGCTGTACCAAATCGGAAGGAAGTCCGGCGGGGACGTCGGCTACCAACTGGGCGTCGGTGAATGCTGCGGCGATCGGCAGATCCACCGGCAGCGGCCCGCCGACCAGCGGCTCTAGCGCATGCTGCGCCTGTGCGATCTGCCGCTCGTACTCCAGGACGTTGATCTTGGCGGTGTGTACTTGTCCTTCCGCCGTGCGTACGTCCAGTTCACTCGCGTCCCCAGCGTTAAAACTGGCCTCGTTCAGCTTGTAGGATTCTTGGACCGTTGCCAGAACCTGCTCGGCCACTTTAAGCTGCTCCTCGTCGGCGCGGAGCGTGAAGTATTCGTTAGCAAGTTCGGCGACCAACGAAATCTGGGCGCTGCGCCGGGCTTCCGCCGTGGCGAAGAATTCTTCTAATGCCTGCTCGTTCAGGCTGCGCACGCGACCAAATAGATCCAACTCGTAAGCAGTGCTTCCCAGGCTGGCATTCCAAGAATCGCCAGTAACTCCCAGGCTTTGCGAGCGAATATAGCTGCCATCTCCCTCGACATGCGGGAATAACGCCGAGCGGGTGATGCGATATTGCGCCCGGCTCTGCTCCACATTAAGGATCGCCACCCGCAGATCCAGGTTATTCACTAGCGCTAGTTCAATGAGCCTTTGCAGCCTCTGGTCCGAGAAGACATCCCGCCAACCTAGGTCCGCCGCGGCTGCCGGTCGGGTGACTGCGGCCGGTCCGTCCGCGAAGCTGCTGGCCACCGGGGCGATCGGCCTTTGATAGCGCGGAACCATCGTACATCCGCCCATTAGCAGGATGGTCATGCACAACTGGAAAAGACGCCAACCGGTGTTCATTGATGTATCGCTCGGCAGTGAGTAATGAGGGAAGAATATGCCTGCGCTTCGAACCGGGGTCGTGTGCTTGCCGATGCCGCTGCGGTGATTCTCATGCCCTAAAATCTATCTCTTTGACCTATCGCACGTTGCACGCTTTGTGACGAGTAGCCGTTCCGTAAGACGAACGGACAATTACACAGGACGAAGTAACCGCCTGCTGCCGGGCTCGGCTAGCAACGCTACGACGCTTTGACACGATAAATTAGGTGGAAAATGACATGGAAAGCTCCTGGAAGTTTCAATGTTGAGATTGTCACGAGCAAATCCGTTCAGCGTGCCAGGCGGTCGTCGGCGCGACAGGTAGGTCGAGCCGGAACGTACAGTGCGAAAATGAGTGTGGATTAAGCAGAGTCGTGCCACCGCCCAGTCGGCGACACCGAAAAGTTGGCAATGAGAACAGGTGCTTCAGAACTTGTCGCTGTTCCGATGCGACAGGTTCCAGTCCGCGTATCTGAAGGAACATACGACTGTTATCAGGGGCGCCGATTTCCATCAGCGCGACGAACGCCTCGCTGTCGCGAAGAACCTTGTCGCCAGCCTGATGGGTCGCTTCCGCCAGGCCATTGAATTCTGACTCTCGCAATTCCCACAGTTCAACACCGCGGGCCTCCGTTTGGTTGAGCCAGTCGGGAAGGGGGCGGGGAATGACATCGATCCGCCAGACCGACGGCGGCCGATATGCCGCCACGCAGTTCGTTCCGGCAAAGAGCAACGTTGTCTGAAGAAAAAGGTTGCCGCTGCGCGCGTAGGTGAGCAGATCTTTCACGTGTTTCGGCTTGTCCTCGAAATAACTATGAACCTGTCCCCCAATCAGGTGGACATGAATTTCCAGGTCGCTGGGTTCGTTGGGTAGCATGCTGACTCCTTTTTTGTTATCTGCCAATTTATTTAATGGCATGTCGGATAAAGCGGTGATTCTCATGCCCTAAACTCTATCTCCCTCACCTAACGCACTTCACACGCTTTGTGACGAGTGGCCGCTTCGTAATGCGAACAGACGATTACGCGGGACGAAGAAAACGCGGCGGCCAGCACCGAATGTGCCTATAGTTAGTCGAAAGCAAATTTCGCTCTGTATTTGCGGCGCGGATTTGTTCACTCAATATTGTCTGCCGGGCATGGATGTCCGATACTCTTGGCAACCTATGTCGTCCCCAGCCTCCCAACGTGAAAGTTCCGGCCGCGCTCCCAGCGCGAACCGGCTGTTCTGGACGATTTGTCTCTTGGGCTGGATGGCACTCCTGACCGTAACGGTAACTTCTATTTTAGTTGCCGGCTTTCGCCCGTTTACTCTCGTCATCATCATGGCGCTGGCGTTATGGCTGCCTTATGTTCTGCTTACGCCCTTGGTCTTTCTCATGGTGCAGCGCTTCCCGTTTACGACATCAAAGTGGCGCGCAAACCTCGGCCTTCACCTCATGGCGTCACTGTTCTTTGTTCTGATCGGAGAGAGCGCGTCTTTCGGCATCGCCAAAACGTTGGGGCCCAACTTTCCTGACCACGCGATCACGGATCATGTCCGCGAGCCACGTCCTCCCTTCCCCCGAACCCCGCCTTCTTCGCTGCCAGCGCCGAGCGTCGGCATGTCTAGCATGAAGGCGGTTGCGAACCTGCAGTTGTACTGGGTACTCGCAGCTTTATCTCACGCGATTCTCGCCACGGCGCGCCTGCGGGAGCGTGAAAAGCAAGCCGCAGAGCTCAGTTCGCACCTGGCGCAGGCTCGATTGGCCAGTCTGCGCACGCAGTTACAGCCGCATTTTCTTTTCAACACGCTCAACTCAATTTCCGCTCTCATTCCGCAAAACCCGGCTTTGGCCAACGAAATGGTGTTGAACCTCTCTGATCTTTTGCGCATGACGTTGCGGGATTCGCCCGCCGAGCGCATTCAATTGCGCGAGGAACTGAAGCTCCTTGGCTGCTATGTCGACATTCAAAAACTGCGCTTTGGCGCGCGCCTTAATTTCGAATTGGACTTGGGCGACAACTGCCTTGATTTTCTGGTGGCCCCACTTTTGCTTCAGCCGTTGGTCGAAAATGCAATCCGGTACGGCATCGAGCCGTCCGAGCAACCCGAACGAATCGTCGTCCGCGCCCGCCTTACCGATCAGGCGCTCACGCTGGAGGTCGTCAATTCCGGCCGTCCGGAAAACGAAGACAGTGCGTCGCGAGTTGAATCCAATGGCATCGGCTTGGCCAACACGCAGGCGCGACTCGCCGCTCTTTATGGACCGTCGCAAGTGTTCCAGTACGGTCGCTTGCCCGACGGGGGGTTTCGCGTGAACATCAAACTCCCACGACCGGGGGCGGATCTGAAGGCATCATGAGCATCAAGACTTTCCTCGTGGATGACGAAGCGCTTTCCCGGCAACGGATGAAGGCACTCTTAGCGGAACATCGCGACATCGAGGTCACGGGTGAGTTCGCCTCTGGCGCGGAGGCGAAAGCCGCCATCGACGCACGAGCCCCGGATTTGCTCTTTCTCGATGTGCAAATGCCCCGCATGTCGGGGTTGAAACTCGCTCAATTGCTCGGCGATCAGCCGCTGCCACTTGTGGTGTTCGTCACTGCGCACGAATCATTCGCCGTGGAGGCTTTCGATACCCGTGCCGTCGATTATCTCCTCAAGCCTGTCCGACCAGAGCGGCTGGCCCGAACACTAATGCGGGTTCGCGACCAACTTGGCGCCATAAGCGAGACTGAGGGAGAGAAGCTGCCGCCGCCGGCTCCTTCCGACGGTCGGGCATCGATTTCAAGGCTCATGGCCAAGTCGGGCGATCGCGTCATCTTCATCAAGGCGGCCGACATCGATTGGATCGAATCGGCGGGCAATTATGTGATCGTTCACGCCGGCTCCGAACGACACATCATCCGCGAGACGATGGTCGCGCTCGAACATGAGCTGTCGCCCGAGAACTTCGTGCGGCTCAATCGATCGCTGATCGTGAACATCGCATCGATCGTTGAACTCGAAGCGCAAGGCCCCGGCGAGTACCACGCTCTGCTTAAAGGCAGCAAGCGTGCAAATGTCACCATCGGCTTGCGCGAACTCGAATCACGCCTGCGCTTTGGCCGCTAAGGGAGGCCCTGCAAGAACACTGGGCGCACTTGAGGAAGCGGAGCAATCGCTGACCAAAGTCGCTCCCGCGCAGCGCGCCTACCTGACGAAAGCCATCGGTAGGGCACAAGCGCTCCCCGCACAAGTACGACATTTCGGGACGAATCTGTACGACAAAGGACGATTCGTCGACCGAGCCATCGCTTTCAATTGAATGCTCAACATTTCTCTTACAATGAGTTACAGACGAATCAGAGAATCGATTGGTCGTACATAAATTAATTCGGGACCAAGAGGTCGCAGGTTCAAATCCTGTCACCCCGATTGTAAGTCAATGTTTTTCAATGAGTTGCGCGATTGATAAATGTAGTACGAGCGTTTGGTTTGTGACCAAGAGGTCTGTGGTTAAAATCCTGTCATCCGATTGCAAGTCAAGGATTTTTGATCAGTTGTGGACTCACGAAATGTCGTACGAGCGTTTGGTGCCGGCCCAACCGACGCCGCCCGGTTGTTTACCGGCGGCTTTGCCAAGGGAATTTTGATCGCCAAAGATCCGGACTATCTCGAAAGATTTATTCGCGAATCCCGGCGCGCTGAGTTGTGCCACCGGATGGCGATCTATTGTGTGCCGGTATTCTTCCTATGGAACTCAGGGTGGGCCACCCTGGTCATTTTCGTCTATGCGGTTGCTGCAAACCTGCCCTGCATCCTCGCGCAGCGCTACAGCCGGCTCCGACTCGCCGGTGTGCTGGCGGCTTTGAAGGAACGTTAGAGCACAGATGCGAAATCGAATCTGGAGTGACGTGCCTTGGTGGTTGATGCTTGCGGTTTTATGCAGGCGATGCCTTCACTCGCAAGCGCTCATTGGGGCGACTCTTGTTCAGGCGCCCCTTCAACGCGCGCGAACACGATCACCCATCCGAACGCCCCTGCTCTTCTCCGCGCCCTTCCCGCGCCGATCGCGGCGTGACACGCGCAAAAACAAACCCCGCGGCATCGTGCCCGCAGGGTATTGATTTCAAAGTCGCGGGGTGAAGAAGGAGGGGGGGAACCTTCTTCGGGGGAGTCCCGCGACGCCTTCTGATGCTATCTTCTTCGCACTGCCCATCAAGCGATGAATGACTCGTTTTGGTTGACCCCATCAACTTTTCCAACCACTCGCGACAAAATCTGTGGCGTTCGACTTTCTAAGTCGCAATGGGATGAAATCCTCATTCAAGAATGCGAATGCAGGAGAGAGGGCCTCCAAGTCCGGCCCTCTCTCCCGCACCCTCTCACCTGGCCCTCAATCCGGTGTGTTGTGCTGTCGGAAACAATAAGGATGGCGCCGGGAACATGGTGGGAAGGTAGGCCCGCTGGATTCCTGAAGGTCGCAAGCGACGGCAGCAGCGGGCCTACGGCATGTTGGGTTCGACTGCGCTATCGAAACGCCACCAGCCGAGTACGGCCTTGCCATGCTCGCCTCCTCGGGGAAATCCGACGTTGAAGCTGAAACAGGTGTAGCGCCGGATTTCCCCTGCGGGCCTGCGCGTGGCATGGCGTTCGTCCGCTGCGCTCACGTTCCCGTCGCCAGCAGGAAGGATTTCTCTTTTTTAGACCTCCCGGCCGCTTCTTTCGAAGCCGGGAGGTCAAAAAATTGCTTGGGCCTTTGTGGGCCTAAGCCATCCCGGTTTGGAGTTTTCTTCCTTTTTCGGGAGGTGCTTTGTGGCACACGAGATCGACCAGACAACGGGACGAGCGGCAGTATTCGTGACCGGCGAACCAGCATGGCATCGCTTGGGCACGGTGATCGAGCAGGCGACCACCAGCGCCGAGGCTATCGGCCTCGCGGGATTGGATTGGCGCGTCGAGCAATGGCCGGTCCGGGCTTTCGACCCGGACAACAACACGACAGAAGCGGGAATCCCCGACACGGTGGCGAATGTCCGCACGGACACCAAAGCGGTTTTGGGCGTGGTTGGGCGGCGCTATCGGGTGTTTCAAAACCATGAAGCTTTCGACTTCATGGATGGACTGGTTGGGGACAAGCTGGCCATGTACGAGACGGCGGGCAGTCTGCACGGCGGCAAGCGCGTGTGGATGATGGCGAGCATTCCCAAAGAGTATCGGGCTGGGCCGGACGACCTGATTAAGCCTTACGTTCTCTTGACCAACACGCACGACGGAAGCCAGGCGCTTCGGATGATTCCGACGACCGTGCGCGTGGTCTGTCAGAACACATTGAATCTGGCCTTGCGGGAATCCGGGGTTGAGGGATTGACCATTTCCCACCATCCCCGGTTGGAGAGCCGGATTGCCGAGGCGCGGGCGAAGCTTGGCATCATCGCGGCGCGATTCGACAAGTTTGATGATGAACTCCATGCGATGCTTGCCAAGGAATTGAGTGTTACCGAGGCGGGCGGTTACTTCCGGGGATTGACCGGGGCGGACCTTCCCCACGGCACGGATCGGCAGAAGAAGACCCGCGAGAAGGTTTCCGGGCAGATGCTCGACAACTTTGACAACGACCGCAACACGCTGCCGGGCGTGAAGCACACAGCATGGGGCGCATACAACGCGGTGAGTGAATGGGCCGACCACCAGCGGAAGTACCGGGGCGCTTCACCCGCCGACAAGCTGGATCGGCAGTTGGATTCGGTTTGGTTCGGCCAATCCCATCAACTCAAACAAGCCGCGTATCGCGGAGCGCTTGAACTAGCGGGCGTTCTCTAGGCGACCCCTCCCCGAACCCGTCCCGGTGCAGAAAGAGCCGGGGCGGGCTGGGGAGCGGTTGTCAATGTGACGCCGCCCAATCATCAGTGGCCATCTACACAAAGGAGATTCATCATGGCCAGCTACAACAGAGTGATCCTCATGGGCAACCTCACCCGCGACCCGGAGCTTAAAACGCTTCCGAGCCAGACGGTGGTGTGCGATTTCGCACTGGCGGTCAACCGCCGGTGGAAAGACACCGACGGCAGCGACCGCGAGGAAGTCTTATTCATCGACTGCGCCGCGTTCGGTAAAACCGGGCAGACCATCGGCGAGAGTTTGACCAAGGGCCGACCCATCCACATCGAAGGCCGTCTCAAATTCGAGCAGTGGGAGCAGGAGGACGGCCAGCGGCGCAGCAAGATTCGCGTGGTTGTCGAGCAGTTCCGGTTTGTGGACCGGAAGCCCGACGCCAGCCAGCCAGCCGAACGCAACGGACGCGGCAAGCGCCGCAGCAATGGCAGGAAAGGCGAGCTTGTCGGCGCCGGTCAGGAGATTCCCATCTAGCCCCATTGAGGCGACGTGTTTGATTCAATCCAATTACCAAGAAAGAAAGAGTGTTTTATGAATCGTAGTTTTTCACAATCTCGTGATGTTCAGATTACCGTGTCCCTGTCCAAGCTGATTTCGAGCAAACGGAATCCCCGGCGCGTCAAGCCGGAGCGGGATGCCCACCGCCGCATGGTGGCATCCATCCGGGCGCATGGACTGCTGGCCCCGCTGGTGGTCCGAGCGGACGACGCCAGCGCGGGTGATTTCAAGGTGATCGCGGGCAACCGCCGACTGGCGGCGCTGCGCGACGTGTACAAGGATTCGGCCCGACCGCCGAAGGTGCTATGCGTCTTGCGCTCCGTGGACGACGATACCGCCGACGCCTTGGCGCTGGCGGAAAACTTTGTCCGCGAGCCGATGCACCCGCTGGACGAGGCCGAAGCCTTTGCCAAACTGGCGCGGGAAGAAGCCAAGGGCGTTGAATCCATCGCATCGGAGTTTGGCGTCAGCCAGCCCTATGTGCGACAGCGCATGAAGCTGGCGACGCTGGCCGAGCCGGTGAAGGCAGCGTACCGCCAGGGCGGAATCGACACCGCGACCGCCGAGGCGTTCGCGTCCGTCCCGCCAGATCGGCAGTTGGAAGTCTGGCAGGAATTGGCCGGAAATCCACAACATGCGCAGCACGTTCGCAACGTGATTGCCCATGCGTGGATCGACGCCGCATCCGCGACGTTCGATGTATCCAAGCTCCCGGATGCCGCCGTCAGCCGGGATTTGTTCGCCGAGCGCGTGTTGGTGGAGCGCAGCGCATTCATGGAGGCGCAGGCCGAGGCATTGCTGGCGCAGCGCCAAGCGTTGATCGAGGACGGTTGGGCCGAGGTCGTTGTCGGGCCGCAGGCCGACGTGCAGGATCGGCTATACGCGATGACGGATGCTCCGCAGGAGTATGACGAGCAGACGACGGCCAAGCTCAAAAAGCTGGCCGACAAGCGGATCAAGCTGGAATCGAAGCTTGAGGAATTGGACGAGTCCGACCAAGGCGCGGTCGAGGCGATTCAGACGAAGCTGGAAGCGCTGGACGACGAGGAACAAACCTTGAGCAAGGATGCCGAGGTTCATTATTCAGAGGCGACCAAGGCGGTTGGCACCACCTTTCTGCTGCTCGACCCCGATGGACGGGTCCGGCGAGAATATCGTGTGCCGCGAACCCGTCATGGTGCATCCGGCAATGGACATGGTGGGGGCAACGGTCAAGCCGGGAACGGCTCGACCGAAGCGCCGAAGCCACCCACGTCGGACGACTTGAAGGAGTCGCAGCTTGCCACGACGTTCACCCATCAGGCGCTTGGCGTCCGCGAAGCCGTGCTGAAAGATGCCACGACCCGCAGGCGGATTCTGGCCATTGTCCTGCATGAGAAAGTGCGCAGTGAAGCGCTGGCGATCCGGCATGACGCCAACGGCAGCACGGTTCACGCGGACAATGCCGAAGGGTTCACGTCTGCCGCACTCGATGGAATCCGCAAACGCCGGGCCGAGTTGGACCCGCTGCATGACAAGCATTACGTCGAAGATCATGCGGCCTATGACGCATTCCAGGCGCTATCGGATAAGAAGTTGGATGCACTGATCGACTTGCTTACGGTCGAGTGCATCACCGCCCACCTGCAACGCCGCACCGAATTGGTCTGGCGTCTGGCATCGGAGTTGGGCGTGGAGATTCGCCGCTACTGGCGACCCGACGAGCGTTGGCTGTCGGGATACCAGAAGATTCAGTTGGCGCACCTGATCGGCGAGTTACGCGGTCCGGTGTATGCCAAAGCAGCGGAGCTCAAGAAGAAGTCAGAGTTGGTTTCCGACCTGGCCAAGCTGTTCACCGAAGCAGCCGAAGGCCGTATGGAGGATGCCAAGGTTGCCGCCAAGTTCAACACTTGGCTGCCGTCCAATCTGCGGACACTGCCGCAGACGGACAGCAAGGAGCAGGCGTCAGCGGCATAGTTCACCGCATCCACTGACAAACGGAGAAGCCGGATCGGGCATACCTGATCCGGCTTCTTTGTTGGTGCCATGAACATTTACGGTCATTCCCCAATTTACTCCCATGGGTGAGGCGGACGCACGACGGGGTAACGAACGACGCTTGTGAACCATTCGGCAAGTGCTCGCCACTTGCCGCCACGCTGCGCCAGTTGCAGCCAGGTGAACTGCCACAACGCCACTTGAATGACGACAAGGAGGGATGCTCCGATGGGGACGCAGAAGAAGATCGGGCGGTTATGCAAGAGCAATTCCGAGAAGGCAAAGGCCCACAACGTCAGCACGCCAACGACTTCACCAATGCAGAATACCACCACGGCCAATCGTGCCAGTTGCAGCAGGCCGAGCCAATAGAGGAACTTCAAACTGTCGCCGATCCATCGCAGCATAACCGTCTCTTCTCCATCGCAAGCATCCATCCGGCATTGCTTCGCACTGCCAGTATGTGACACATGCTCCATTATATCGTTGGCAACAATCGCGTCTCGAAAACTCTTTCGGTCCTCACCATTTTTTTCAAATCCCTTTGAGTCCAGCCAGACAGATTACTGTCCGGCTGAACTCAAATCTGTCTGGCTGAACTTGACGTTCGGCATCTGTTTGGTATAATCGGTTTAGTTAAATCTATTGGGTTTAACTATTTTTTGTAATTAATAAAGGAAGGCAAGGTAAAAGGGACCAAGGTGTGGGATTTGTAAGTCGCGATTCCTCACATGGTTGCCGCAACGTATGGCTCGATTGGAGACGTTGCTTTCACCGTGCGAGATTTCAGGGCCTTTTGAGAGCGGAGGCGGATATGCCGAGACGATTCAGGCGACAGGCGAACAGCGTTGACTCGGACCAGATTGGCCGAATGGGAGGAAGTCGCCGCAAAGAGCGGAGCGTCAACAGCGAACTGGCCAGGCGGCTGCGTGGGTTCAAGGGACGCACGCGGAAGTACCTGTCTGGCGGTTCCGCTGGCCGGGGAATGCGCCAGCGCGTCGTCGTCAAGGCGCACGTCAGCCGGCACAAACCCGGCAAGGCGCGGGGAAGTTTGGCGCGCCATGTCTCCTACCTGGGGCGGGAAAGCGCCAGCGCCGACGGCAAGCATGGCGTGTTCTATGACGCCGCACGCGAGGGAGTGGACGCCAGGCAGGAGGCCGTCCAATGGGCGCAGGACCGGCATCATTTCCGGCTGATCGTGTCGCCGGAGCGCGGCGGCGACATCCCCGACATGACCAGCTACATCCGCGAAGTCATGCGCCGGGTGGAGCGGGATCTGGACACCAAGCTCCAATGGATTGCCGTCAATCACCACAACACCGACAACCCGCATGCGCACGTTCTGCTGCGCGGCAAGCAACCGGACGGGGCCGATCTGGTCATCCCCCGGCAATATATATCGTATGGAATCCGGGACCGGGCATCCGACGTGGCGACCGAGCTCCTGGGGGAACGGAGCGCGCAGGAAGTGCAATTGGCCAAGTCCAAAGAGGTGGAAGCGGAGCGTTTTACCTCCCTCGACCGGATGATTGAGCGGCATCTTGAGAACGGCAAGATCGACGTTTCTCCGTCCAGGCATATCGGCTATGGAGCAGACGATCGGCGGTTGGTGTTGGGCCGGTTGCAGTTCCTTGGTCAGATGGATTTGGCGCACAAGGGGCGTGGAACGGTGTGGCAGGTTGAGGGAGATTTCAAACAGGCATTGCGCGAACTGGGCGACCGCAACGACATCATCAAGCAAGTCTACAGCCACCTTGGAAGCGAAGCCGGGCGCGTCGAGCGCATGGTTGTCGGCGGGGAACCTTCGCCACCCGTGGCCGGGATTGTCATTGCCAAGGCAAGCACGGATGAACTGGGGGAGGATCGGTTTGTCGTCATCCGCGACGGAATGGGGCGCGCCCATTACGGCCAGGTCCGGGAGAGTGATGCTTATCGGGATTTGGATGTTGGCTCGATTGCCGAACTGGGCGCGGGAACACAGCGTCGGCGGCTGGTGACCGAGCAGATCGCAGCCGTCGCCAAAGCCAATCATGGCCTCTATTCGCCGGAGTTGCATGATGCGTATCTGCGCGCGGTTCAGCCGGATTCGACTGACCGGGAGATCGCGTCGAATGTACGTTCAGCCACGTCGCGATTGAGCTTTCTTGCCGGGTTCGAGGGTTCAGGGGGGGCTGGCGTGAGCGCCTCGGAGGGCGGGGCTTACGCCGTCGATGCCGATGCGTTTACACAATTCAGCCAACGAACCAGCCAACGGACCGACGTGAGGGTGATCGCCGAGCATTCATTGGCGGAGCAAGTTGAAGCGCATGCCGTGACTTGGCTGGATCGCCAGGCGTTCAGCCTGCGGCCCGATGAACGGACCGCGGACAATCCAACCGTGCAGGAAGCGGTGCAACAACGTCGCGAATGGCTGTTTCAAAACGGATATGCGCAGCGCTCCGGTGACGAAAAGTATGTCGATTTGCTCCCCGGCGCGATGGAGAACCTTGCCGCCGAAGAACGCACCGACGTGGCGGAACGGCTCGCTGCCAGGTACGGCCTGCCGGTGAACGAACTTCCCCAAGGCGGAACGGTCTCAGGCGAATACCACGGCACCGAACACCTGCACGGCGGCAAGCTGGCCGTGGTCGCGTCGGAAGAGAGCGTGTTCGTCTCACCCATCCGCAACGACCCCGACGTGGGCGCTGGCAGCGAAGTTACCTTGCAGCGCACGTCATCGCAGGATGCGACCGTTGAGATGGCGGCGGGACAAACGCTGGATTTGGACGCGGGATTGTCGCTCGACGGTCCGGGAGGTGACGAATGAACGCCCGACGACTCATCTTCGCGTATCTGATCGTGTTGCTGGCAGGGTTGATGGCGGCGACTCAATGGGTCGCCTCCCGGCTGGACTACCATCCCGCCCTGGGCGGCTTGCGGATCGGAGCGCACATTATTTATCCGCCTTGGGCGATCTTCACCTGGGCTCGCGACTTCGGCGACAACATCCCCAAGACGCTCAATGAAGGATATGCTTTCATCGGCGGCGCGTTCATTCTGGCCACGCTCATGCTCCTTGGAGCGCGCCGATTGCGCCGCAACATTCCCGTGCGGGAGATCGGCAAAGACCGTTGGGCCACCAAGCGCGACATGAAACGGGCGGGCCTACTGACTGGCGAGGGTACAGTTCTTGGACATGCCTTTGATCGTTACCTCACCTACGACGGCCCCGAACATCAGCTTGTGTCAGGTGCCAGCCGATCCGGCAAAGGCGTCGGCCACGTCATTCCGACCCTGTTGAACTGGAACGGAAGTGTCCTTGCCTATGACGTGAAAAACGAACTGTGGGACATCACCGCGGGCATGCGCTCCAAACGCGGGTATTGCCTGTTCTTCAATCCCACGCGGGCCGACAGCGCCCGTTTCAACCCGCTCTTTGAGATTCGCAAGGGCGACAACGAAGTGCGCGATGCGCAGAACATCGTCGAAATGCTGGTGAACCCCACGGGTGCAAAACACACGATGGACATCTGGGACCAGCAGGCCAGCCAATTTCTGGTGGCGCTGATCCTGCATGTTCTTTACGCCGAGCCGGATCAATTCAAAAACTTGGCGACGGTGCGGGCGCGATTGCTGGATTTCAAGCGGACTGCGGTGGCGATGATTACCACGCCGCACCGATTCAATCCGCAAACGGGTGCGCCGGAGGTTCACCCGGAAGTGGCGCTGGTCGCCAACGAATTGCGCCGCCAGCCGGCGAAGTTTCAATCCAGCGTGACCGGCACGGCGGCCAGCTACCTCACGCTTTGGGCGGACGACATCATCGCCCGCAATACCGCTACAAGTGATTTCCGGCTTGCCGACCTGGTCTGCGCGGACCGGCCCATGACGCTTTACATCCAGCCGCCACCATCGGACTCGCCGCGATTGCGCCCGCTGGTTCGGCTGATGATCAATCAGACGTGCCGGGCGCTGATGGAATTCCTGGATCGAGACAGTTCGGGCCGACCGAAGAATCACCGGTTGCTGCTTTCGCTGGATGAATTCCCGACGCTCGGACGGTTGGACTTTTTCACGATGAACCTGCGCCAGATGGCCGGGTACGGAATCAAAGCCCACCTGATTGTCCAATCCTTCAACGACATCATCGAGCAGTACGGCATCAATAATACGATCCTGGACAACTGCCACATCCTCAGCACCTTCGCCGCCGCCGACACTGTCACCTGCCAGCGCATTAGCCAGATGGTTGGGACGGTCACGGAATACCGGGAAAGCTATTCTGAACCCGGGCGCAACATTGGTGTGAGGAACATCAGCCACAGCGAGCATGTCCGGCCGCTTCTTTCACCGGGAGACATTCGGGAGTTGTCGGTTGACGACCAGCTCATGTTCGTGACCGGGTACAAGCCGATGCGCGTCAAGAAGGTGCGGTACTACAGTGATCCGACGTTCACAAAACGGCTTCTGCCAGCGCCCGACCAATCGGCGTTCCTGAATGTTCCGACCAAACCCAAAATCGACTGGCTGCATGAGCGGCCCAAGGGAACGCAATTGACGTTGCCCGGAACCGGCAACAACGCCGTCGTATCCGATGGCCGGTCATCCGCGGTGCCTGATGACGAGGTTGACCGGGAAGTTCCTGACGAGCGTCCTCATTCCGGAGGGGAATACGCATGAAGCGTTTGGTCCAGGTGACAATTTATCTGGACGCGCAACTGCTTCAAGCGGCCAGGGAGCGTTCGGCCAACATGCAGGTGTCGCTGTCCGCCGCCATCGTCGAAGCCTTGAAGGAATCGCTCCTGTCCACCTATCGCAGCGAGCGGGAGCAGGAAATTCTCAAGGCGGTCGAGCGCAACTTCCACGCGCTGCGCCGACTGGACCAGCGCTTGGCCGTGGAACTCGCGGTGCTGAAAGAGATGGCTGGGCTGGGAATGCGTTCGTTCTTCAACCACACCACGCCAATTCCAGAGGCGACCAAGGCCGCAGCGATCCTCAGCGGAAAGCAGCGTTTTCACGGATATCTGGACACACTGGCGAAGAATCTCCGCAAGGGTGAATCCATCCTCAGCGATATTCCGCTGCCGGAGTTCGACGCACCGAGCGAATCGAACACACCGCAGGGTGAAGTTTCAGTGACCGGGAAGGCAGATCCGTTGCTACCCGTTGAGAAACCGGCTTCCCGCCGGGGTATCGAGCGTCTATCCGACCCCTCAGCTACCCAGCCAGCAGCAGCGAATGGGCAGAAAGCCCAAGGAAACTGGGGATTGTTCGAGCCGCAGGGCGAGAAGTAATTCAAACACGAAGGAGTTCAATTATGGCGGCAAATACACATTCTGTTCACCACCGACAGCAGGAAAGCCTCTATCACGCATTGGGGCCGTTGATTGCCGATGCGCTGGCCCAACCGGATGTCGTCGAGATCATGGCCAATCCGGACGGGACGCTTTGGGTCGATCGGGCTGGCGTTGGACGCGAGAAAGTGGGCCGAATTGAGCAGGCGGCCGCCGAGACCACGATCCGGCTACTGGCGAGCCATATGGGCGAGACAGTGACGCCGGATCGTCCAGCCGTCGCCGGCGTTCTGCCGCGCAGCGGGGAACGGTTCCAAGGACTATTACCGCCTTTGGCCGAACGGCCTGTATTCACCATTCGCAAGCGGGCTTCGATTGTTTTCACGCTCGACGATTACGTCGCGAAGGGAATCCTGCTGGCTGCTGGTGCCGATGTGATTCGTCGTGCCGTCGATGACCGGAAGAACATTCTTGTGGCTGGCGGCACGGGATCAGGCAAGACCACGCTGGTCAACGCCATACTGGCCGAGCCGCCGTTCAAGAGCGATCGCATCGTGCTTATCGAGGACACCAAGGAGCTTCAATGCCCTGCGGAGGACAAGGTTGAGCTGCTGACAAAGAACACCGAGCCGCGAGTAACGATGACCGACTTGCTCCGCATGACGCTGCGCCTGCGCCCGGATCGAATTATCATCGGCGAAGTTCGCGGGCCCGAAGCGCTGGCGATGCTTAAGGCGTGGAACACAGGCCATCCTGGCGGCGTGGCCACGATTCACGCAAATTCAGCTTCCGATGCGCTACGTAGGATTGAAGATTTAGTGGGCGAAGCATCGCAGGTCATACCCAACCGATCCATCGCATCGGCCATCAATCTGGTAATTTTTATTGAACGAGTCAGCGGGACTGCGGGCCGAACGGTCCGTAACATTGTTGAGGTCCATGGATTTGATGGCGGCGACTATGTGTTTCGCGATGCCAAGGCTGAGGACTGATCAGGTCTGATGTCTGATCGTTGATTGGGCAGATTTCGATTGTCGAGGTAACGCCTCCGAGTTCAAAGACGGCTCGAACGATCGAGATTTGTCTGCGCGGCGAGCGTCACTTGCTGCCACGGCGTGGGTTTGACCACGAACCGTAGATGAACGAGATTGGTTTCCCGACGAGCTTAATAGGCACCGCAAGCCACTTCGGTATCCGGCTAGTGCGCCGCCTGCCGAACGCCGTATCTTCGTAGGCGCCCTTGTCGTGCATCGCGACTGCAGAAGCTTTATGCTCTGCTTTTGTATCGTCTGCCTTCGTCACGGAGGCTCCTCGAATGACGTTCGACGATGCGTCTCCCGGCGGGCCCATCAAGAGTCAGCCGGGAGGCGCACATTTGTCGATTAACTTTCTCCTGCCGCGCGGGGGTCGGCCTTCCGATGGCCCATTCGACTTTCATCGGCACTGGAGATAGCCAAGTTTAATAGAAGCCGCATGGTCATCATTTGGCGCTTCCTGCTGGTGTTTTACTCGCCACCTCTACGTCTTCGCTATCTTTGGAATCACCGGCTGCCGTGGCTTGGGGGTAGACTTCGTCCTGGGCGATCGCCTTCAACTTTTTGTCGGCCGCCTCTTCCTCGTTGACCGTCTCTTCCAGAAGTTTGGCAACCCGATCGTTGCCAAGCTGCACGGCCATTCCGCGCGTCGAACAGTAAGCCGCCATTTCGTAGTGCTCGACGCGCCGGGCAGCACCGATCAGGGCGCTATCGATGACCGCGGGAGGTCCTTCGTCCTCAAGAGCCTCGCCTCCTTCTTTGATAAGGCCTTCCATCGCCTGGCATTTTTTCCCACTCAAATCGATCTCGAGGATCTTGGCAATTTGTTCCAGGCGCTTCACGTGGCCTTCGGTCTCTTTAAGATGACCTGTAAACGCCGCCTTAAGTTGGCTGGACGAAGCCTTTTTGGCCAGCTTGGGAAGCGCTTTGAGCAGTTGAGTCTCGGCGCTGAAAAGGTCTTTTAGTTCCTCTTCCATTAGATCCGACAGAGATTCCATTCGCATTGCGATCTCCTTTCAAAAGAGATTTGATTAAGCCGTCTGGGCGAATGCCCCAAACGAAAAGAACATTGGTACCTCGTAAATAAGTTCAGGCAATTAGCCTGGCCGAGGGCTTCGGTTCTCGTGTTTTGTCTCCGGCATCGAAGTATCCGGACGGCAACTTGCCGGAGAGCAGGAACATTTGCACCATCGTTCCGCTAGGGAAGACATGAAGGACCGGGCCGCAAGTGGGGTCCACTTCCGCAGAGCCTTCGAGAACTTCCATTCCGGTGATCCGCTTTATTTCCTGTCGGAGTGTGTCGGAAGCGTTCAGAAACAAGTGCCGGTGAAACTCCAGCACCTTGGAGGCGCCTCCCGAGCTCTGGACCATCGCCTGTTCGGCCGGCGACAAAGCACCGTGGAGCGTGACCACCAGCGTGTCCCCGCCAAGCATGACGCTCACCGATTTCGGTTGGTGGCCGGTCCGTTGCTGTTGGAACGTGGTTGCCGCTTGAGCAATTTGCTCCGCCATTGTTTCCGCGGACTGTGTCATCGCACTCATTTCTGGCAATCTATGCCATGTAGCTCAAAACCGGTCTTTTTACGAACGACGAAAAAAAACCGACGTGATCGAACCCGAGCTTCGGGACTCAATCACGTCGGCTTACTCTGCAACCGGCCGCCCGGCGAACCGGGATGCCTTTTATTTAGTCGTCCGACGACCTGTATTTATTCATCATGCGGGACTTACTCGCCAAGCGCACAGCTTACACACCGTAGGAGAGTGACTGGGTAATAGCAACGAGTAATATGGAAGGTTCAAAAAAATAGGCAAAATATGCCGCCTGTTCGATGAATTGACCGATTCACAAGCCTTATCTTTTTTTGGTTTCGCGGAATAGGGGCGACTCGGCCAAGGTGAAAAGGACGACTTCCTCACCAGTTGCTGTACTGATGTCGTGATGCAGACTCAGCACTTTGACACCGGTGATTCCCTCCACCATTGCCTCCATGGTCGGCCGCGCTGTCTCGATCAAATGACTCCGCACCTGCTTGAGCAGATCTCTGCCTTTGTCGGTTGGGAGTGTTTTGACCAGATGCTGTTCCGCCGCGGTCAGAACACCTTTGAGTCGGACGACAACCAGATCATCGATCAGGTGAGCACGAACGTCCTTGGGCCCCCGGCCCATGTATTCCTGTTCGAAGCGGCTCATGCCGCCTGAAATGGCACTTTCGATTTCGCCTTGGGTCTTCATCAGACCGAACAAGATATCGGTCGTTCATGCAATTGTCTTGCTAGGCCAATCAGAAGGCGTATGATGGGTGTTAGCGGAGCTTTAACTAAAATCAGCTCCCACCAGAAGATCTGAATTTTCGGATGACTAAATAAAGGGTAATCCGGCAAATGGCCGGAAGACCCGTTAATGAGTAAGCCGACGCAATTGAATCCCGCCGTCTCGGGATTGGGCTGCGTCGGCTTTTTTTGTTTCCTCGCGAGGATGTGAGCGAGTCCGGTCAACCATGAGGAAAACCAATGAAACAGAACCTTGAATCCGAAATCGCCGGGCCCGAACCACTCGACGCGAACGAACCGTTCCCAATCGATCATTGGGTGATCGACGCGGACCTGCAAAGCTATGCTGGCGACATCCTCAAGGCCATGCGCGAGCCACTGTTGGTGCTCGACGGCGGCTTACGCGTCAAGGCCGCAATCCGGGCGTACTACGAAACCTTCAAGGTCACGACCGGGCAGACGCTGGGCAGTTCCTTCTATGAGTTGGGCAATGGCCAGTGGAACATTCCCGCGTTGCGGAAGTTGTTGGATGAGCTTATACGGACCGGCGGCGAGTTCGATGGTTATCAAGTTGAGCACGACTTCCCCGACATCGGACGACGGACCATGCTGCTCAATGGCCGCCGACTTCGCGACGGCGAGAAGAATGCAATGCTGATTCTGCTGGCCATTGAGGACATTACTGGGCGGCGGACTGCGGAGCACAAGGTGGAAATATCGGAGGTTCGCTTTCGTCGACTGTTCGAAGCGGCACACGATGGCATCCTGATGATTGACGTGAAGACTCACCGGATCACGGACGTCAATCCATTTCTCGTGGAATTGCTCGATTACCCGCGTGATTATTTTATCGGCAAAGAACTGTGGGAAATCGGTGTCTTCCGCGATAAAGATGCGAACAAGAGCGCGATGAAGGAACTGCAAATAAACGGTTCTATTCGTTATGAAAATCTGCCCTTGCAAGATCGCAACGGCCGGCATCATCCCGTTGAAATCGTCGCGAATGTTTATCAGGAGGGCCAGCACCCGGTCATCCAATGCAACATCCGCGACATCGCTGAGCGGGTGCGGTTCGAGCATGAGCGCAAGATGCTGCTGGTGAACGAGCAGGCGTCACGGATGGAAGCCGAAGCCGCGAATCGTTCAAAGGATTTGTTTCTCGCCACCCTGAGCCACGAGGTGCGCACGCCGCTGAACGCCATCCTCGGTTGGGCGGCCATACTCCGCCTCGGAAACTGTAGTGGAGCCGACTTGAAAGAGGGGATGGAAGTCATCGAACGAAATTGCAAGGCCCAGGCACAGCTCATTGAGGACGTGCTGGATATATCGCGCATCGTTTCGGGCAAACTGCGGCTGGAAGTCCGCCCCTGCGAATTGGCGAAGGTAATCAACGCGGCCATTGATGTTGTGAGTCCGGCGGCAGACGCCAAGGGTGTACGGTTTGAGACCACTCTTGACCTCGCCGCCAGCCGCGCTTCGTGCGATACAAATCGAATACAACAAGTCGTTTGGAATTTGCTGACGAATGCTGTCAAGTTCACAGCCAAGGGAAGGACGGTGCGGGTTACGCTCACTCGCGAACGCTCAACCGCACAAATTCGAGTTAGCGATGAAGGTCAGGGCATCAGCGCGGAATTATTGCCATATGTGTTTGATCGCTTTCGGCAGGCGGACAGCAGCACGCGACGGAAGTTCGGCGGCCTGGGGCTTGGGCTTTCCATCGTCAAGCATATCGTGGAAGCCCATGGAGGCACCGTTGGTGCCGAAAGCGTGGGGGAAGGACGTGGGGCGGCCTTCACAGTCAGGTTGCCAGTGCGTGCTGTGCAGATTGTTCAAGGAGATGACCAGGCTTGGGCGGAATCGGACGATGCCCCGACACCGGACTTAACGCCCATTCGTTTGGGCGGGCTACGGATACTGGTGGTGGACGACGAAGCCGACGCGCGCCGATTGCTGGTCAAGGTGCTGGGCGAAGCGGGGGGAATCGTGACGGCGGTTGGTTCTGTCGCCGAAGCGCTGGCGGTGTTGAGTGCTTCGAATCCCCAGGTGCTCCTTAGCGATATCGCCATGCCCGATCAGGATGGTTACGACTTGATTCGGCAGGTGCGAGCCGCGGGGCACTCCGCCAAAGAACTTCCGGCGGTGGCACTGACCGCCTTCGCTCACAAGGACGATCGGGTGCGCGTGCTGGGGGCGGGTTTCCAAATACACGTGTGCAAGCCCATCGATCCACACGAGCTAATTGCGGTTACTGCCACTCTAGCCGGACAAATGGACTAATCGTCACGCCGCACGATGATGCCACGTAGTTGGAGGTGCCTGCCAATCGCCATCAGAACGCAGTTCGCTTGACCTGTTTCGGCCGGTCCTGCGCGAAGGCAGTCGTCAGGCCGACTGGCACCATGCCCTCCGAAATGGGATTTTCGCTTTCTCCCTGAGTCTCTATGAGATAAGAGAACAAATACCATAGCGAATGTCACAGCGAGTTCTCTATTTTGCCGATAGGAAAGCATACGATGTGACGAGAGCGGAGTCTGAGACAAACCAGCCCCGCCAAAATATTATCGGTCTCGGATGACTAAATAAAGGGTAATCCGGCTAACAACCGGGACACCAGTTAATGAGTAAGCCGACGCAATTGAACACCGCTGGTGTTCGGTTACGTCGGCTTTTTTTTTCTTTGAAGGAGCGTTTTGCAAGGAGATGCGCGATATCGATCAGCATAACAGGCCGAATCGTGCCAAGTCCCGTGTCCCTGGATTTATCGCGGCCGAGGTCGTTAGCAAATGAGGCGATATTCGTGGCCAAAACGTAGCAAGCATGCACGGATCGACACTTTGTAACGATCAAATAATCAAAATTTCCTCACTATCCAAGAGAGCCCATCAACCAATTCAAGGAGTACAAATGCCCACTACAGAACATAATGACCAACCCGAATGCCTCCTCCATCCCATGAGAGAGCAACTGTTGATTCTCGATTCCCAACTCCACGTCAAAGCCGCAAGCGAGTCGTTCTATGGTGCTCTTAAGGTCGGACCCGACCAGACGCTTGGAAAAAGACTCGCCGATCTTGGCAACGGCCAGTGGAACATCCCGGCCCTGCTGGCGCTCTTGAATGAACTTCCGAATGTGGACGGGGAGTTTGATGATGTTGAGGTGGAACATGATTTCCCGGCGCTCGGGCGCAGGACGATGCTCGTCAGCGCGCGGCGGATAGCTGGTGCCGACGTCCAAAGTGGAATGATCCAGCTCTCCATCCTGGATACGACCGCGCAAAAGCGTAGCGAAGCAAAATGCGGCGAACTACTCAATCGGTTCCGCACGACTCTGGCGAGCATCGGTGACGCCGTCATTGTCACCGACCCCGAAAGCCGCATCACATTCATGAACCCCGTCGCCGAAAAGCTGACGGGATGGAGTCAAAGCGATGCACTGCAAAAACCACTAACCGACATCTTTAATATCGTGGACGAGCAATCCTCTAAGGCGGTGGAGAATCCCGTCGCAAGAGCGATTCGCGAGGGGGCGATCATCGGTCTGGCGAACCATACGGTCCTCATCGCACGGGATGGCAGCAAACGGCCGATTGATGACAGCGCCGCTCCAATCCTTGATGCCGCTGGGCACATTGGCGGGGTCGTGCTGGTTTTTCATGACATTAGCAATCGGCGGAAGGCTGAACATGAAATGGAGATTTCGGAAGTCCGCTACAGGCGGCTGTTCGAGGCGGCGCACGACGGCATCCTTATCCTTAATGCCGAGACGGCCAAGGTGCTTGATGTCAATCGCTTCATGACTGAGCTGCTTGGCTTTCCCCGCGAATATTTTATGGGAAAGGAGCTGTGGGAGATCGGCGTCTTCAAGGATGCTGAAAGCTCCAAGAGCGCGATGACCACGCTGCAGGAACTTGGCACGATTCGCTACGAGGATCTTCCGCTCAAACACAAAGGTGGCCAGCACATCCCCGTCGAATTTGTCAGCAATGTTTACCGGGAAGGCGAGCGAGACGTCATTCAGTGCAATATTCGGGACATTACCAAGCGTAAGTACGCCGAGCAGGAGTTGGCGAAAGCCAAACAAGACGCCGACGCCGCCAACCGGGCAAAGAGCGAGTTCTTGGCGAACATGAGCCATGAAATCCGCACGCCGATGAACGCCATCATAGGATTTGCGGACATGCTGATGAACAAAAGCGCGGAAGAGTGCGGACAAGTGGGCTGCGTCCCCATCATTCGGCGGAACGCCTTGCACCTGCTTGAACTCATTAACGAAATCCTCGATCTCTCCAAGATCGAAGCTGGACAGATGACGGTGGAGCGCATCGACTGCGATTTACCCGGCTTGCTATCGGACATCATCTCACTCATGCGTCCAAGGGCGATGGAAAAGGGATTGGAGTTTGGTGTAACATTCCAAGGGCCGATCCCGCGCCTGATCCAGAGCGACCCGTTGCGGCTGCGGCAGATCTTCGTCAATCTGCTCGGCAATGCGGTGAAATTCACCAAATCCGGAAGGATCGACATGCGGATCACGGATGAAGGAGCCGGCGGCCCGAAGGTCAAATTGCGCGTTGACGTGATCGACAGCGGGATCGGAATGATGCCGGAACAACTGGAACGGCTCTTCCGGCCGTTCACTCAGGGCGACGCATCTATCACTCGTAAGTTTGGGGGTACCGGATTGGGCCTGACCATTAGCCGGCGGCTCGCTGAGCTTCTAAATGGAGGGGTCAGCGTCACCTCCAAAATCGGCGCCGGAAGCACCTTTATGGTGAAAATCGACGGTGGCCCCTCTGCGGGGGTGGAGATATTGCAAGGGTTAACCGAAGCGTCGCTGCCACCACCTTTGGATCATGAAGTGCGGTCCCGTGTCCGTCTTTGCGGGCGCATTCTTCTTGTCGAGGACGGGCGCGACAATCAGCGGTTGCTGCGGATGCTACTGGGCGACGCCGGAGCAGCGGTGGTTAGCGCCGAGAACGGCCAGATCGCGGTCGATCTAGCGACCACCGAGCCATTTGATCTAATCCTAATGGATATGCAGATGCCGGTCATGGACGGCTATACCGCAACCATCGAGTTACGCCGTAGGGGAGTGAAAATACCGATCATCGCGCTAACAGCATATGCCATGGCAGAAGACCGCGACAAGTGCCTGGCAAGCGGATGCAGCGACTACCTGACTAAACCCGTTGACGTGGAGAAACTCTTGACTACGGTCAATCACGGACTCGGAAATGATGCTTCACCCATACCCAACCAAATAGCTGAAGCAGCCATCGATGGGTCACCACCTTCGACCTGCGCTATGAATGGCACCAATCGCATCAAGAGCAGCCTTGCCGGCAATCCGCTAATGATGAAGATCATTCTGGAATTTGTTGATGGGCTTCCCGGCGAGGTGCACAAGATAATCGATCTCATGGAGCGCAACGATCTGGCCGCGCTACAGCAGGCCGTCCACCAGCTTGTTGGCGCAAGCTCCGGATATGGCTTCGCACCCATTTCCGAACCCGCCACCAGAGCCGAAGCATCGATCAAAGCGGGGAAGGCTCGGGAGTCCATCAAGGCCGAGATCAATTCGCTGATCGAAGTCATCCATCGAATCGATGGATACGACGAAACGAAAACGCCTATCGCTGCCTGAAGTAACGGTGAAATAACCCGCTGTTCGAGCCGGCTTATCCCTCGCTCTGAAACGACACTTTCGATTTCGTCCTAAGTCTTCAACGAAAGGAATAATATACCGAAGATTTCTGCAATCTTCTCGCCTTCACCGGTCGAGACGCCTATAATAGCAATTCTGGCGGAGCCTAAATAAATCGGGTTCCCACCACAATATCGGATGACTAAATAAAGGGTAACCCTGCCAATGGCCGGGAGCCCCGTTAACGAGTAAGCCGACGCAATTAGAACACTGCTGGTGTTCGGTTGCGTCGGTTTTTTTGTTTCCTTGAACTCGCCGGTTCTCACGACTTCCGAAAGGAGCCGTTTATGGGATTGATACTACTAATCCTCGTGATTCTGCTGCTCGTCGGCGGCCTGCCGCATTGGGGATACAGCCGCAATTGGGGCTACGGTCCGACCGGTGGCCTGGGGCTGGTGCTGTTGATCGTGGTGCTGCTGCTGATCTTTAACGTGATCCCGCGCGGCTTCTGATGAACCATAGCATGGCGACCCGAAATCTTTGCCTCAGTTTCTGAAGAAGGAAGTCTTGATGCGATTTTGTCACCACGACCGCTTTGCAACGCTGGCGGATATCGTTGGATATTATGACGGCATCACCAAGCCGGGACTGATCAACCTGGCGACGAGCGATCTCATTGAACATCTGAAGTTATTGTGACATGTACACTGCTACGTAATTACAAAAAGGAGTTATCTGTGCCCGATACGCAACCCCCGACGACGCCGGTAAAAACCGTCAAGACCGAAACGACGCCTGCGCAAACGCAGACTACAAAGACGACGACGCCTGCAACGACCAAAACGAGTGTTGAAGTGTCAAAACCGGCGAAGTAATCACCATCAAGAACCGATCCGAGTCCCGTATGATGTTGGGCGGGATTATTTAATCAAAGGAGTTGTGACTCATGGGACGTAAAGACATTGCTGCCGGACAAATCAAGCAGGTGAAAGGGAAATTGAATGACATTGCAGGAGCGGTCAAAGGTAACACCGCTCAGCAAATCAAAGGCAAGATGCAGAAAACGGTCGGCAAAGTTCAGGAAGAGATCGGAAAAGCGACCACCAAGCGCTGATCCTTTTGGCCGTCTATCGGAACGATGGAAAGCAGCGCGCCCTTTGGGCGCACGCGTAATTGGTCCTAACTGAACCAACTTCCTTCACAGGAGACCGTCATGCACGCATTGCTCCTATCAATGATTACGACCGAGGCCCCCGTTCTCGCCGATTATATTTGGGTCGGCGGCGGCTCAGTCGGACTTATTATTCTCATCGTCATTATTGTCATGGTCTTGCGTCGCTGACGAATGACTCGCGCAAATGTCTCCATCAGCAAGAGCCTTATCTGGGATGCCGCGCCGCCGTTTTGGCTCCCCGTACTAGGAGGAGGAATCGGCGCAGCGGTCTTGAATGTTATTGTCGTGAGGATGTTCGGGAAATGAGTCCAAAGTCCACGGATTGCCGCGGCTTCGCAGGCTGCGGCAACGTCTGAAAAAGCCGATGAAAGCAAAGCAAAGTTTGAGATGGACGCGGTTCAACGGCTAACCTGCGGTCGCATCCGCCGATCGCTGCCGAGCAATCCACGTGTGTGCTTCGTCCGCCGCTTTCGCCAGAAGCAAAAGGTCATCGGCTCCGAAACTAGCGCTTTCTTTCCAGTTGTTCTCGCCATCCTTATAAGAACGGCTGAATGTAACGCAATAAAGTGGCCGGCTGGCGTTGCCGTTATCCACCATGTTGCGCCAGATCGCGGCACGGACCGAGCCATAACGGATGGTCTGAACCGGACGATTTGCCGTCTTCTCAGTTTTGCTCGCATCGTTCGTTGATTGCGCCATATCATACCTCCAGTTTGAGTGGGTTCATTCAGGTCATTGCGGCCGCAAGAGAATCCAGTTCTTCCGCCGTTCCGCACACAATGCGCTCGCACACGGGCACAAACTCGGCTACGCCGAATTGCTTGAGGAATCCGATCCGGGGCTCCCGCGCCAGACCCCGCTCGGTCGCAATGCGCACGGCCTCGTCATAGGTCGGCAACGCCGGCGCGATCGCATCGTGCGGCCGGATATCCGCCAGATCCGTGAGGATCGTGACGACTTGAATCGTGGTTGGTGACGATTGCCGCTTGAATACAGCAAAGGTCGCAGTGGCCGCGATCATGGCTGCTCCTTCGGCGCCGCCGCCACTGAAGGCGCGGCGGGTTGGCGGGGAGCGCGCGATCGGGCCTTGAGGCCGTACTTGGCGACTTGGAATTCACGGTCGCCATCCATGAAACGACGGGCCATTTCGCGGAGCAGATCGCATTCCGACACGTCCGCGCCATACGCCTGTTTGTAAAACGCCTTGTAGCGCTCCAGGTCTTGCGCCAGTTCGTGATTGATTTCTACGGTCAACTTCACGCGAGTTGTCTGGTGGAACGGATGCAATGCAATCTCTGACATGGACATCTCCATCAAGGGACATACGGTTCCAGGATCATGTCTTTGTTCACGAGGACGCGCAGGGGCCAGCCCTGCCGGATGGTGATGGTCGGCTGCACGTCGAGTTCGCGGTCAATCACTTTCTCGCCGATCCGATTGACTTGTTGAGCCACAGTATCGCCAACCACGTCTTGGCCATTGTTGCCGCTGCTGCTATTGGGATTGCGAGCCAGGTTACCGCCATAGGCGAGGGCCGTGGTCAGTGCCGTCGCTTCCGCGAGCTTGTCCAGGTGGTAATCGACCTTATCCTGTAGTCCGGCTTGTCCGGCTTCATCCGTCCCCGGCATTCCGTCCAGCACGATCGAGTTGCCGTTGGGGTAAATCAGCCGTTGCCAGACGACGAGCGCTCGGTTTTGGCCGTTGGTGACGAGGCTCTGATATTTGCCAAGCAGCTTCGAGCCTTGCGGAATCAATAGGTAATTGCCAGTGACGGTGTCGTAGACGTTCTCCGTCACCTGACCGATCACTTCACCGGGCAGATCCGTGTTGATCGCTGTAACGAGCGCGCCGGGAATGACACTGCCGGCTTTCAGCTCATACTTGGAGATCGGATTGAGCAGCGGCTTGGACAAGTACGGCTCAACTGCCGCGCCCTGCGTCAGAAAGGCTTCCTTTTCCTGCTGGTGCGTTTGATTCGCGCCGCCGAATGGGCCGACGCCGATTGCGCTACTGTCCTGATTATTGCTGGCAGCACTCAATCCGACCGCGCGATTGGAATCCGGCCCGAGCATCACCACTGTCGGCATGGTCGTCGGTGCTGTTCCCGTAGAGGCTGTTGACGACTTGGCGCCGCCGAACAGCAACGGCGAATCCAGAGCCGCTTGTTCCTCCTTCTGCTGCTGTTCAAGCAGCTTTCGGCGCTGTTCGGCGAGTTCACGCATCGCCTGGGCAAGAGCCCTGTCTTCTGCAGAAGGGCCGGAAGGACCGGCTGCGGGCGCGGCCGTCGGTTTATTCAAGCCGTCGTAGCTGGCGCCAAGGCGAGTCACATCAAACGAATAGTCCTGTGGCAGATTTCTGACCGATTCGATCAGTCCCGATGCCCGGATTGCATTTTCGTCGGCGGTTCCGTCCTTTCGGGGCGGGTTATGGTCGCCAAACCCGAGCATCAGGACGACCAGGCCGAGCGAAGCGCCGAAAACGCCTACCAGCAATACCGCCCGCCGACTTACGCGCGTCACCGCCGGCGGCGTTCCATGAACATTGATCCGCTCTACGCTGTTTGCGGCCGTTGGTGTTGCTGGTCCTATTCCGCTGTTGTTGTTGGGGTTCATGGTTGTTCTCCTCAGTCTTTCGCGTCGGCACGGACAATCGCCACGATGATTTGAGGCGTTTGCCCGAGACGCAATTCCGCTTTGTCGAACAGGCGGTCCACGATGTACCAGTCGCCTCTGACCCGGTAATTGACGAGCTGCGCATCGCCGTTGCGTCCCATGACAAACAGCGGCGGTGCTTCGGTGACAGTTACTTTCGGTGGGAACTGGATGTAGGTTTTTCGCCCGTCATCGAAGGCGCGCAGCGGGCACCAGGGCGGTGTCGCCGTGTGTTTCTGCCGCAGAATCCAGTAATTGAAATTGGCCTTGGACAGATCCGGGCCTGTCGCCACGGTCGCTTGCGCCGCCGCCTGTTGCGCGGCGACCTGATTACGGATCATTACGACATCCCCGAAGGGATAATTCCAGGCGATCATCGTGTGATAGACGCCGGTATCAATGCTGGTCAGGTCCAGCGAGTAGATTCGCTGGTCGGTAGTGATGAGCAGATTTGTTTGCAGTCCAACCTTGCGCGGCTTGACGAGCAACAACGTCTGCGCCGACTCGCCCGAACCGGATTGCACGCTATCCACCAGCCAGCGCACCGTATCACCCGCCGCGGCGGTGATGAGCTTTTCACCGGCGCGCAGCGCGATGGTGGTGACGTATCCCGGCGAAGTGATGGCCGTATAGACGACGCCAGGAGCATAGTCGTAATACTGGATCGCATTCAGAAAGCCATCGGTCGTCGGTTGCGTCGTCGCCCCGGCATTTGCCGCGGCGATTGCCGACGCACCCGATTGGGCCGCTGGCACGTTATTGCCGACGCCAATGGGACGAAGTTGCGGACTCGCCACCGGCACCTTGACCTCGACGACCGCAGGCGAGGTGGAGAAGTCGTCGGGCATCAGCGCCGCTGGTCTCAACCGCAGGTCCGGCATCACCGGCACCGTTGGTGTTTCGCAGTATTCGCACCCGCCAAGCGCGAGTGCGGTGACGATAAGAGCGCTCGGCAATAAGAAGCTTCGGTAATTCATGGCATACCTCCATTGTCAGAGTTGTTCGGATTTGGAGACGGCGGATTCGGGTTGGCGCGGAGCGCGTCATCGCGCATCACCGCTCCCGAAAACTCCCTGCTCCAGGTGAAGTTCGTGATGTAGACGCCGATGGGATTCTTGAACGAATCCGACTCATCGCGCGGGGGAATCAACTTGACCTGAAATAGCCCCGTGTATTCCTCGCGCGACCGCCGCATGCCGTTGGAATAGGTCGTTTCGACCCAGCGCACCTGAAATGTGTCGTTGGCCTTTTGAAGAATGCTGCTGACTTCGACGGTGCGAGCGGTTGCGCCTTCACCGGGGAGGGTCTTCATCCCCGTGTCCGAAGCGGCATATTCGTTCATCCCGTTGACGGCCTGGCCGGCGAGGAACTGGTACGCCTTGGTCCATTGCTGGCGCATCACGACGGGATCGAGTGGACGCTCGCGTACCAGCCGCACGACCTCCCCCACGAAGTAACCCACCTGTGCCGTTGCCGGCTGATATAGCTGGCTGGCCAGAGTGATCCGACCCGGCATCCCGGCCTTATCTACCTCAACAATGTAGGTGGCGACTTGCTTCTTGATGCCCAGGACGACGGCGCCGCTTGTAGAGATCAAGGCAAGCGCCATCGACGCGAACGCGATATATCGCCAGTTGCGTGCCTGCACGCGCGCCGACCCGATCCGATCATCCCAAGCCGTAGCGGCGCGAGCATACGGATTATGACTGTCACCCGCTCCGTCGTTCTTGCCATAACTGGTTGTCAAATTTGGAAAACTCATGTTGGTGTCCCTCCAGTGTTGGTTGGTCCGCTTTTGCCCGGTGTGTTGGACCCTGGCACGCGGCTGGCCGTGTTGGAAGCCGTTGGGCTACCGCCCGCTTGAGTCGCTGTTGCTCCAGGGACGGCTGACGCGACTGTGGTCCCAGGCTTATTGCCGGCGCTGTTACCGCTGCCGGTGATTTTCCGAAGGACAGCCGTTCCCGCCGACGCGGCAAGCATCACGCCCTTCGCCGGTACTGTCGCCGCCATCTTCACGGCCTTAACAGCCGAGCGCGTTTTGTCGGCGGTCGCCGCCGTTGTGTTCAGCGCCATGGCGCTCGTATTGATCGCCGTTCCGACGCCCAGGCTTGGACCGCCGATAATCAGGTCCGATGCCAATCGAGATGCGACCAGCGACAAGACCATGAGCAGCAGCGCCGCCAGTGCGATGCAGAATGCCTGATAGGTCGTCACAGTCTGCCCAGGCGGGACCTTCAGCTCTTGGAAAATGTTGTTTCCCACCCCGAGTACGAGCGTCAACACCATCAGCCGTACCCCGGACCCGACGACCCATCCAAGCGGGCGCTCCGCGATAAATGCCGTCTTGGACAGGACGGCAAATGGCACCAGCACGAAGGCCGCCAAGCTGCCGAACTTGAATGTGAGCAGTGCAACGACAACTTGAATGGTGATAATGCAAAACGCCGCGACGATGGCGCAGATGGCGAGGAAGAGGAACGCGATCTCGACAAAGTTTTTGAAGAACGCGACCGGCCCGGTCAACCGGCTGATTTGATCCATGAGGGGCTGCGCCGTTGTGTAGCCCAAGTAGGCGATGTTTCCGGGCTGCTGCGTGTAATAGGTCGCGCCGTCGAAGCCGCCCGCTTTGAGGCCCAGATCCATGAACGACCGCGCCAGCGTGTCGGTCAACTTCTGCCAGTTCTGGATGATCCAGGCGAACAGGCCGATGTAGACGATCTTGCGGGCGAACTGCACGATGATGTGGTCATCGCTCAGCGCCCACAGCGCCGCCGACCACATGATGCTCAGAATGATGAGCACGTTCAGAAGCCAGGTGACATCGCCCTTGATAAGGCCAAAGCCGCTGTTGATCGCGTTGATGTATTGGTTGGCCACGTCATTGATCAGATCGGGGCCGTAATCCAGTGCTAAAATATTCATCATCGTGGCACTCACTTCCTTCGGGAAACGTCAGCCCTTATTGGTTTGCCGCGGGGAACGCATCCACAACGGAACTGGTCGGCTGCGCCGGATTGGCCCAATTGCCGCGAACCGCCTGTTGCTGCTGCAACGCATACGCTTGTTCGGCCTGAGCCTGAGCATCGCGCTCGACTTCGGCGCGGGCATCGGTGATTTCCTGCGCCTGCAGCGCTTGAAGCTGCGCCACCAGCGTCGCCACTTCTTCATTGCCTGCCTGCATGGCGGAGGTGGCGCCGGACGCCGAATTGGAATGTTCGACGTAGGATTGAATGCGCTGTGCGGTCGGTTGCAGGTTCAGGTACGTCTGGTTCTGAACGGTGCGATTTTCAATCAGGACGCTGCGCTCTTCCTGGTCCCAGCCGGTTTGCATCGACTGGTAGCTGGCATCGGTCATGTTGGCGTAATTGTTCGGATCGGATGGATATTGGCTGTTCAGCGTGCCACCGGGATCGGTGGACGTGTAGGTGCTTCCGGCTTGACCGAACACCTGCTGCCAGACGTTCATGCTTTGCAGGATTCCGGGCAACTGAGTGAAGTTCCAGCTCTTCAGCATGGCCACTTCGTTGGTGACCTCCTGATAGAGCTGGTCAACCATTTGCACGTCGTCCGCCACCTGGAGCACCGCTTCGGCGAAGTTCGTCGGATCAAAAACAATGTCGGCGAACGTCGCCGCAGGCAAAACCAGGATCGCAGCGGCACCCGCAATCAAAATTCGTTTCTTCAAGCGTGTCATGGCAAATCTCCTGTGTTCAAACCATTTCGAGCGTGTTCTCAGCGATCAATTCTGGAACGGATCGACGACCGTCTCTGTCGGCGGCGCCGGGTTGTCCCAATCGCTGCGCACCCGTTGCCGTTCGGCTTCCGCATAGGACGACTCGGATTGCTGTTGGGCCAGCTTTTCTGTCCTGAGCCGGGAGCGGGCGAGTTTCAGGGATTGCAATTTGGCCAGTTCGCCCGATGCCACTGCCAGCAGATCGTTGTGGGCCTGAATCGCCGACGTTTCGCCGGACGCGGAGTTGGAAGCATCGACGATGTTTTGCACCTGCTGGGTGGTCGTATCCATGTCCTGATAAACCTGATTTTGTATTTGCCGGTTCTCCGTCAGCGATTGACGCTGATCTTCCGTCCAGGTGGATTCATCCGACTGGAACTGCCCCCACGTCGCGTCGCTCATATCCGCTGGATAGCGCGTGTTGAGTTGGCCGGACGGATTTGGTGTGTCGTAAAGACTGGACTCCAATTGCCCTTCGACACCGGAAACGATTCCGGCAATGTTCGGAACACTGCTCAGGTTGAGATGCTCAAGCTGCTTAACCTGGTCCTCGACTTCCTGGACCACCGCGTCAATTTGCTCGCCGAGGTCCACCACCTTCAGGACATTTTCCACCAGCGCAATCGGGTCCAGCACAATGTCGAACAAGAAAGCATTGGCCCGGCGCGCCGGAAGAAAAACGACCGCCGCACCCGTTGCGAGAAGCAGAACCGCCAAACCCTTACGTCGCAGCCGCGGCGGCTTCGTCAGGTTTGCCGTCGAATTCAAGGTTAAGTTGCTCATGATCGATCCTTTCGGTGTTGAGGGTTTCCAGACGATCGGCCCAATGCCCCAGGCCCCGTTCGTTCAAGTACGCACGCGCAAAATGCGTCCGGCCAGTTTCGTTCAGCACATGGCTGATTCGCGCTTGATCCTGTGGCGAACCGGCGGCGCAGAACGCCAGCGCCAATTCACCCAGGCCGAGTTCAAATAGCCGGTTGCCTTCCCGACTCTGGTAGTAGTAATCGCGCTTGGGAATCGACTGTTGTAGGATTTGCAGTTGCCGCTCATTCAGCCCAAACGATTCGTAGACCTTCCGCGTCCGCTCCTCGAGCGCATTGCCGTTGGGCAGGAAAATGCGAGTCGGGCAGTTCTCAATGATCGCCGGCGCAATCGCGCTGTCCGCAATGTCCGAGAGGCTTTGCGTGGCGAAGATGACCGCCACGTTTTTCTTGCGCAGCACTTTGAGCCACTCGCGGATCTTGGCGGCAAAGAGCGATTCGGTCAGGTACAGCCACGCTTCATCGAGAATCATCAGCGTCGGCGAGCCATCAAACCGCTTCTCCAATCGGCGGAACAGATAAGTCAGCACCGGCAGCAGCGCGCTGCGCGAGTGCATCAGGTGTTCCATCTCGAATGCCTGCCATCGCGCGCCGCGCTCCACGTCACCGTCGCCTAAAGTGTCATGGTTTGCATCCAGCAGCCGCCCGTGCGGTCCGTCGAGTGTGTAACTCCGCATGGCTTGCCGGACATCGGCATCTTGAACCAGACCGAGGAGCGTACTGAGAGTGCGTTGCACGCGCGGCATCGAAGCCAGGTTGGACAGCGCGGCCCAAAGCTCCTGTTTGGTCGCCGGAGTGATTTCCGCTTTTTCGCGGTGCAGAAGGTCCGCGATCCAATCCTGCGCCCAGGCCAATTCAGATTCATCTTCGATCCCGGCGAAGGGTTGGAAGCAAATCTCTTCGCCTTCGCCGCCCAGGTCGTAGAAGTCGCCGCCCATCGCCAACGTCATGGCCCGGCAGCTTGCTCCCTTGTCGAAGATGTAAACACGAGCGCCGGGATAACGCAGCCATTGGCAGGCGATAAGATTCAAAAGCGTTGATTTACCCGCGCCGGTGGGACCGGCAATGATCGTGTGTCCCACATCGCCTTGATGCAGAGACATTCGGAATGGAGTTGAGCCCTTCGTGCGCGTGACAAGCAGCGGTGGACCGTCCAGGTGCGCACATCGCGCCGGCCCGGACCAAACGGCACTGAGCGGCACGAGATCGCAGACATTCAGGGACGACACGAGCGGACGGCGCACATCGGCATAGGCGTGACCGGGAAGACTTCCCATCCATGCCTGCACCGCGTTGAAATCTTCGATTTCAGTAACGAGTCCCACGCCATCCACGACTTGTTGAACGGCCCGCGCCTTTTCCGTCGCGGTTTGCTCATCCTCATCCCACACCGTGATCGTCAGCGTGAAATCCCCGAACGAGCAGTGATCGCCGCCGAGTTCCTGTAGCGCGGCATCCACATCTTCAGATTTGTTCAAGCTGTCGGAATCCTCCAGCTTGCTCTCTTGTTTGGTGATGGCTTCTTTGAGCAGGGTTACCATCCCCTTACGCTTGGCGAACCACTGGCGGCGCAGCTTGTTCAGTTGGCGCGTGGCGTCAGTCTTGTCCATGGGCAGAAAACGGCCGATCCATCGGTACTCGATCGGCAATTCGTTCAGGCGGTCCAGCAGGCAGGGAAGTGTGCGATTGACGTAGGCGCGGACCGAGACGGTTTTGAGAAAGAGCCGTCCGAGACGCGGCGACAGTCCGCCGGCCAGAGGCCGGTCGGTAATCATTTCGTCCAGATAGAACGGAACGTCCGGCACAGCGACCGTCAACCGCCGATCCGAAATGCACGAGTGCAGGTAGGTCAGCGTCTCGCCATCGTCCAACGGATGGACTTCCGGCATGAAGGATGCCATCAGGTTCACGATCTGATCCACTTGGCCCAGGAAGTGATCGAAATGGGCGCGATAGGAAACTCTTCCCTCCACTTTGTTGTTGGGCCTGTCTATGAAGAAATCGCCCAGTCGCGTCATCCCTTCTGCCGGCGGCAGATAGGTGAAAGTGATGAAGCACTGGCTTTCAAAGTGGAGGGCATCCGCCGTGAAAGAATCGCGGCGTTCCTGATCGATCATTGCCGCGACGGGATTGGGGAAGTCGCTGGCCGGATAGACGTGCGCCAATCGCCTTGACGCCTCCACATGCACGCACCAGTGAGAACCGAGGCGACGGAGCACGTTGTTCATCCGGGCGCGTGCCGCAACAAGTTCGTAAGGCGTTGAACTGTCCAGATCGGGACCGCGAAAAGCGATGGTTTTCTGCAAGCTGCCATCCTTATTGAGCATCACGCCCGGCGCGATGAGCGTTGCCCAGGGCAGATGGTCAGCGAGGCGCTGCGGATGTTTGCGGTATTCACCAAGGTTCCACATGAACGTATCTCCCAATGGAGGTCAGGGGGTCACGAATCCAAATGCGTCGGCTGGCGGACATGACGCCGGAAAATGTCAAACCAATGCGGATCGCGTTTGCTCATCAGCACCGCCGCCATGTGCAGAGCTGCGCCCGCTGGAAATCCAAGCCACCACAGATGCAAACCCATTCCGACCACCAGGGCGACAGTGCCGTTGAGAATGGCGAATGTCCGCGGCGCGCCGCCCATCAGGATCGGTTGGGTCAGTGCCACATGGAGCGGCACTTCGTAGCCTTCGATTTCTTCGGGGCGCGACATAGCCATTCTCCTACTGAGCGCTTGGACCGGCGGTGAGTTGGTCGAACCGTTACCAGCCAGCACCACCATCGAAACCGAAGAACGTCACGCCGAAGCTGGTGGCCGTGACCGCAATCGACACGCCCAGCAGCAGACCGAGAATGCGACGGAGTCCGCCGCCTTCGCTGAACGCGAAACCAAATCCGATGACCACGATGGCCAGGATGCACAGCGCCTTGGCCACGGGGCCGGTGAAGCTCGCCAGCACTTGGTTCAATGGACCTTCCCAGGGAAGCGGCTGACCACCGTTGGCAGCCGCGGCGCGAGCGGTGTTTGGAATTGCGATGGACATTGCTGCCCCGACGAGCGTCGGCACCAGCAGCGAGGATCGACGCAGAATTCGGCTTTTCATCGAATGACTCCTATTGATTAGGCACTACCGATCCGCATTAACTAATGCGATGACTTAATCGGTATGGACAATACCGTACACATGCCGAACATCCGAGTCAAGAAAAAAGTTCGTATTTTGTTTGGTTCGATTGAATTTGTTCGAGCGTCCGAATCGGCGAGACGCAGTGGAGTGGCGCGATCGCCGGGCGCAACGAAACGTCCGCTCAAGATGCGGTGGTTGGAGAGACGCTAATTTCGCAACGTGGGATAGCCAAAGAGTTGAGAATTCAACGCCGTGGACGGGTATGCCGGGGTGGATTCGCCCCAACTGTTAGAAATCAACCGCGTTGAGGCCATTGGACGCGGCGTGATCAAGGACGAGAAGCCACTCCGTTGCGAATTGAGACTTTCATGCGGAGCGGCTCATTCTTCGTCCTGGGAACCCGCCCCGATCCGCTGGCGATGTATTTGAGCCATAGCCGCACGCTCTTCGGCACTCGCATCCAACCAGTGGAGGATCAGAGCTTCTATGACCCGCTTCGGATTGGACAAATGCTGAGCGCAGTCATCTTCAAACGCGGCAAAAGTCTTGTTGTCAAAGCGATAAGTCCTTTGAACCGTTTTTGGGGATGGTTCCGGTTTGGAAGCGCCGCGGGTTTGGCGAGACGTGGCCATAAGGCGAATTCTATGGCTTAATGCATCGGTATGCAAGGGGTTAAATATTCCAAACGCTGTGTCTTCAACAGAGAATGCGCGACGCGAAAGCGAACACTGCCGGCCAGGAAGAATAAAGTCAAATAAACCGTTGACTTTGACAATACCGAACAATATGCTAACTCCGGTGGTGAAGAGGGCGGCGAACGCCGCGTAGCGGTCGAAGACGATCAATGGCGTCAGCCTTCGTTACCCAAGAAGGTCGAAGTATCCATGAGTAATCAATTGGCATGGCCCGAGTCGGCTAAAGCGCCCCAATCCAAGAGCGGGACTGTCAGCGGAGGATATGTTTCCCTCAAGGCGGTTGCCGATCGCTGGGCCTGTGATCGAAGTACCGTGCGGAGGAATTTGGAGGCTGCGGGTGTGAAGGCATTCTGTCTCGGGCATGGAAAGCACGGCATTGTGCGATACCTGCTCAAGGACATAGAGGATTACGAAAGGAGGTGCCGTGAACCATAGATGATTTCTTGTTCTGCCTGAGTAAGGGAAACGAAGACCCCGCGTTCGAGCGGGGTCTTCGCATTAGAGGGGAAGCGATGCGCACGAGCGACGGGCACAGGCGCTATAGCTGCGATCCCGAACGCAATCCCTCGACCACCTGCCATACCAAGTCGATCTGACCGCGCTCGACTGCTTCGACCGGCTTAAGGCTCCCAAGCATTTCGTTCGGCTCATCCAACCAACGGCCGACGTAGCTGGATTCCATTGCTTCGGCCAACGCACCACAGAGGCGAGTCACCTGCACCAGGTTTCGCCGGAGTTGAGCCGGGACGACCGAGCCGGATTCCAAACCGGAGACCGTGCGCAGCGATACGTCAAGCAGTCGAGCCAGAAGGCCCTGGGATAGCGCGTGGCGTCGTCGCAAATCGCGCACCTCGACGCCGGCGGACTGACCGGAAACCGGCTTGCGTACCTTCGAATGAACGCGAGAGTGCTTTATCGCCGTGGCCATGATCGTTACCTCTTAAGACATCCTTGGCCATATCGTGCAAAAAGTCAAGCACGATAACACGCAAATGTGCGTGTACGGATTCATATCGACGATTGAGGGCATTATTTCGTGGGGCGTCGAAGCACTGCTACGCGGCTGGGTAGCTTGAGGTGGTCCGGTAATACAATGACGTTGACGCCCTGATCCACGGCGTGCGCTGATGCGGCCAGAAGCGATTGGATGCCGCATTCGTGAGCGGCCCGGCCAATCGCTTGAGTCAAAGATTCCTCACCGCGAGCGCGAGCCAGCCACCAAGTTTCGGTCCGAATCTGATCGAGTGTCAGACCGATATCAGCGAGTACCACGGCTTCGGTTAAGTCCACACACCGTTGGACATCGACCGAGATGGCCTTGAACACTAATGGCATTGCCCGCTCCAACGGAAGATTGGCGCGGCGCTGATAGGCCAACGATTCAATCATGGCCAGTTCTGGCGTCGTGCTGCCGTAAATGGCGGGGAAGCTACCGGGCGCGTTAAACCGAGCGCCGGACTTCATGCTCCCAACGCCGGTGAGCATTTCCCGGCCGGTGGCCCATTTCGGCGGCGCGGAGCGAAAAATGGTTCCCGCCCATGGCCGAGCGCGACCAGTGGCGACTTTCATCGCCTCAAGCAGTCGCGGGAAATCGGGATGTTCCTTCGCCATCACAAACCTGTCCGTCCTCGTAACCGCCCGTTCAGCTTTGACGCACTGCGCTCAGGCCGCGAAATTCACGTCGCCGACAAACTGGTCCGGGATTAGCGCCGCATAGTGGCGGCGACAAATCTCCGGCGAGTTACCCATCATCGCGCTGATTTTGTACAGGCTGATGCCGCGCTGGGCCAGCATCGAACCAAACGTGTGCCGAAAATCCAAGCACGTCCACGGCAGCTTTGCCTTCGCATTTTCGTCAGCAAGCTTATGACTGAAATTATCCGGGTCCCATCGGACGCCTTCGGGACTAGGCAGCAACCAAGGCCCGGCTGCCGATGGTTTGTATTTGTCCAAGACCGCAGCGAGCGCGGTACTGATCGGTACAGAGCGATTTCGCCCAGTCTTTGGTTGCCAAAATTGGCCGTCGATCGTTTTGGCCCGGATGCGAATCAAGCCCGCTTTACGGTCCAGATCCTCGCGCGTGAGCCACAATGCCTCTTCACGGCGGAGGCCCGCATAGATCAAAATCGCCACGGCTGCATGCAGTTCCGATTCGTCTTTTACCGCTTCCAACTGGGATTTGATCTGCTCAGGGTTGAGAAACCGAATGTCGTGGGCCGGGAGCTTCCGGGGACGAACGCCGTCCACCGGATTCTTGAGGCGTGGATCGGGATAGACCAGGCCGTGATGCTCGATGGCGTAACGGAACAGCCGGTAGAGAATTTCACGGTCTGCGTTCAGAGTTTTTGGGCCGACCACCGCCGCGCGGTGATCCAGGTAACGGTTGATCAGCGGTGGATTGATTTGCTCGGCATATTCGGCCACCACCCGGGGCGGTTCCGTGGCTTCCGGCTCTTGCGACTTCCCCTGAACTTCCCCTGTCAAATTGTCCTTTTTGGCGGCAAGTTCCAAGGCTGGCGTCAGCGGACCAAAGATCATCCGCAGCCGGGAGAGATCATTCTTGATGGACTTTTGCCGATGGTTTGCGCGGAGATGCGCAACGAAGTCCTCAAGCAGTTTTGCCAGCGGCGTTCTGGTGGCCGTGGCAAGCTGGCCGGAGGCATTCTCGTATTCCACCTTCTGCAACAGCTTTTCCGCGATCTTAATGTTGGTCGTTTTGGTAGCGATATCCTTTGCTTTTCCATTGACATACACGCGAATGTAGAACTTGCTCCCGCGTTTGAGAAGACTGGCCATGGACGCATACCTCCTCGAGCGCCAAAGCGCCCGAAACAAAGCCGTAACGAATCCCGGCTCTGCATGAAATGCACATCCACAGGGGAAGTTTAGGGGAAGCGACGAAACGTGCCCCTAAAATAAAATCAGGCAGAGCCACATAAGTTGTTGGCTCTGCCTGAGTAAGGGAAGTAGCGGGGGGAGGATTCGAACCTCCGACCTCCGGGTTATGAGCGTTATAAGCTCAAAATCCGGAACTTTTTGTGAAATCAATAACTTATGGTCACCGCGTCGTTTACGACAACGCGCCTACGGTCAACAAGTATACCATGTAACCCATGTTTTTCAATCCGTAGTGTACGCGCCAGTGTACGCGCAAACGGGTCGAAAATGGATGAACCTCCGGGGCGTCACCCCGACGAAGAAGTTCGATCAATTTAGCATAAAGCCGTTCGCGAACCATGACGATAACACTTGAATTGCACGGTAACACTCTGTATGTTATCGTGCAGTTTTAATGTGATATCGGCGATGCAGACGGAACTCCAACAACTCGAACGCTACCTCCACGATGACCTTGGCATCGGCGTGACCACCACGCCTTGGCGCGGCAAAGAGCGCCTTCCCCATTTCCTCAAGGAACTGTACGGCTTTGCAGAGATGAACCTCCTGGGGCGGCATTGCCTCCTGGTAATCGACACGGCACCAGCAGAACGATCACCCGCCGCTCTGCGCAAGCACATGGATCTAATTCAGACCAAGCAAAAAGCTGACGTGGTCTATGTGCGCGATCGGGTGACGGCGTACAACCGGAAGCGTCTGATTGAACACAAAGTGCCTTTCATTGTTCCGGGCAACCAGATGTATCTGCCCACGCTGGCGATTGATCTGCGGGAACATTTCCGGAGCTTGCGTTCGGAACTTCCCACATTGAGTCCATCGACTCAGGCTGTGATTATCCACACGCTTCTCCGCAAAGTCGAAGTGCGTACTCCGTTGGAAATGGCTCAGCGCCTGGGATACTCCGCGATGACCATGACCCGCGCGTTTGACGAGTTGGAGGCCGCGAAACTCGCAGAGGTAACGGTTCGCGGCAAGGAGCGCTGTCTTCGATTCACTGGACGCGGTGAGGAACTATGGACCAGGGCGCTGCCGTTACTTCGCAGCCCAGTGAACAAACGACTGTTCATTCGCCGCACCGAAGGCAGGGTCGCCGGCCTCCATGCGGGGCTCTCGGCTTTGGCACAATATTCCATGCTCGCCTCGCCGGCGTATGCCACCTACGCACTGACCCGCGAGGACTGGAAATCGTTGCGGCAGAAACACAAGTCGATTACGGTGCCAACCCGCGACTCCGATACGGATGAGATCGAGATTTGGAGCTATCCTCCGGCCCTATTCGCCGATCGCGATGTGGTTGATCCATTGTCGCTATACCTTTCTTTGAAGGATGACCGCAACGAGCGCATCGAAGCGTCCCTCGAAGAAATGATGAGGAAACTGGAATGGTGAAGGGCCTGGACATCTTCCGCGCGCACTTTCGTGATTACGCTGACCGTTATGTGCTGATCGGCGGTGCCGCCTGCGATATCGCCATGACCGGCGCCGGACTCGAATTTCGTGCAACCAAGGACCTCGACATCGTCCTGTGCGTCGAAGCGCTGGATGCCGCTTTTGTCAATGCGTTTT
>Ga0302326_10002262_pt1 | contig 47124 bp, 37 predicted proteins | sample Palsa_T0_3_FD_202264 | JGI IMG/M metagenome (GOLD analysis project Ga0302326, IMG submission 202264) | Peat permafrost microbial communities from Stordalen Mire near Abisko, Sweden - Palsa_T0_3 | ecosystem: Environmental > Terrestrial > Soil > Palsa > Peat permafrost | place: Sweden: Abisko... | reverse complement strand
GTACGGCCTTTAGGCCGTACGTAACAACTGTAGAATCAATACGGCTTTAGCCGCTGAGGGCTGCGATTTCGCTAGGTATCGACTTTTTCCGCAACCTCTTTAGTCCGGGGGCGCGGGTTTTCAAACCCGCGCAACGCTCCGGTGCATAAATTCGGGGCTTTACAGGCTGGGGGACCAAGTGCGGAGGTCAGTCTTCTGAGGGAGTATCCGGAAGCGCGGGTGGCGGCGCAGTTCTGTTTTGTTTGGCTTTTTGCAATGCATGATCGGCGCCAAGGCGGAGGATTTCGGGCATTCTGACGGTCGCGCCGGGCCGGGCCAACACCGTCGCAACGCCGATACTCACCGTGAGCCGGCCTTCGTTTGCCCCAGGTCCGGTAGCCGGGGAACGAAGGTTCTTGACCGCAGACTGTACCTTTTCGGCGACTTTGGCAGCACCGCTTGGATTGGTGGATGGAAGGATGACAGCAATGTCTTCGGCGCCGTAGCGGGCGGCGAAATCCGTTATCCGCAAAGCCCCAATCACTTCAGCGGCGGCTTTCGCCAGGCAGCGATCCCCTTCCCGGTGTTGACGCCAGTCATGAAACTGTCTGAAGTGATTAAAGTCGAGCAGCAACAAAGAAATGTAGGAACGTTCTCGCAGAGTGCGGTTCCACTCGCTCTGCAGGGCGTCATCAAAAGCCCGATGGGTGGAGAGTCCGGTACTCGAATCGGTGAGTTCCAAAGCGGAGAGCTGTTCTTCCAACATTCTGCTTTCGGTCGTGTCCCGTATGACGATTACGGTTTCGGTAGGCTCGCCGGTGGCAGGATCGCACACCATGCGGTGTTTGATTTCAACCCAGGCGATGGTGCCGTCTTTCTTTCGCATGCGAACGGTCAGGGGAGATCGATCGAGACCCGAGACCAGACTGTCGGGAAGAAAGGAAGCGTCTGCGGATAGAATGAAATCATCGGGTCTTTTGCCCGTCATCTCCTCGGGCTTCCAGCCCAGCACGCGACAGGACGATGGAGAGACGTAGCGCAGCACCATGTCCATGCCGGCGCGGCAAATGATGTCGCTGCTGTTCTCGGCGAGAAACTGGAAAGAAACTTCGTCTACAGCGGACATCTGCTCCACCGAGCCGGCTAAGCGGCAAGCTGCATTTCCCTGGTGTAACTCGCAACCGATTGGTGAAGTTGAAAGTCGATTTCGTCGGCAATGGTCATCACATCAGCCAACAGGACGCTGTAGTCGATGTTGACCAGGTTGTTTTGCAAGGTGCGGAAGATGCTGATCTGCAGCAGCCGGTATTCTTCCACCAGCATGGTGGCGGTATAGCCCTGACTAAAGCGGCTTGCTCCGTGCTGCGCAGCGCTCGAAGACATCAGCTCTTTTGTGCCGATGGGTTTTTGCGCCCGTAGACGATAGATCATTTCCCGGAAGAGATCAGGCAAATGGCCGCAGCGCTGCTCCCGGCTCATGGGGATGGCCATCAGAGATTCTTCCCGTTGCACACGTTCGTGCCAATTCTGGATAGTGTCTTCCGTGGTCCGCTGCAGAATGGTAGCGACCGTCTCGATTTCAGGCTTGGGTTGGGGACCACTCGTTATCCTCTGGTGGATGATCTCGACCAGCGAAATTAAGTCCATCGGCTTCACCAGTATTTCATCGGCCTGCTTCAGGATTGCTTCAGCCGCGGCCGTCATTTCAGGAAAAGCGCTGAGCAGCAAGGTCACCGCTGCCGGGTTCGCGTGACGCATGGCGCTCACTACGGTGAGCCCGTCGCCCGCGCCCGGCATGTGCAGATCACTCAACAACACGTCGTATGTCTCTGGGCCGGTTATATGTTTCAGCGCATCCGGTACGTTGGCGGCACTGGTGACGCCAAAGCCGGACTGCTCAAGCACGCCGGTGAGGGTTGCGCGCACGATTTCATCATCATCCACAACAAGAACCTTAATCTCGCTCATTTTGTGTCTCTAATTGGGACTATCGGCGGAGTTTGGTCATTGATTAGTGCGAAATGTATTGTTCTGAAGAAAGAAAACTAGAACGGAAGGCCTGAGGGCGGACCCTGCGGGCAGCCCAGCTTGGTAATGATTTCGGCTCAGGTGACGATAATGGTTGCAGAAGACATCCTGGAGTGCGTCATTACCCCACCCGGTTGTTTGATGCGCTTATTTAACATCCCGCGGGTGTTCCGCTCCCTCGATTCATAGATTCATGTGGAAGTCTCGGCCGTGAGCGCGCAGCTCGAACCTGGGCAAACGGATTATGTTTTTTAGAAGGCCCATGTCAGCGAAAAGGTCTAGTAACTTCCAGTACGCCTATCTTCCATGTGCCGTTGTTCTGATTCTCGTCGTCTCTCCAGTGCCAAGAGCACTCCTCTGCCAAACTTCACCCGAACTCACAACCGTCCGCCAAGTTCGAGCCCTCACCCCGGAGCAAGCCAGTCAGCACAGACCCGTTCGCTTGAAGGGAGTCATTACCGTTCTCTCCGGCTGGAAATCTTCGTTCTTCTTTCAAGATCAAACGGCGGGGATTTCGATCGATCGCGCTAGCGACTCGCCCGTAGTCCAACCAGGGCAAATGGTGGAAGTGAATGGGTCGACGGGCCCTGGAATGTTCGCGCCAGTCGTCGTTGTGCAGAGCGTGAAAGTGCTCGGCGAAGGCACGCTGCCCAAGACGCGACTGCTTGATTCGACCGATCTGGCCGGAGGCAAGGAAGATAGCCAGTGGCTCTCCGTGGGAGGAATCGTGCGCTCCGAGAACGTAATATCGAGTTGGGGCCGATCTGTTCTTATTCTTGTTCTCGACATCGGACGTGGCGAGCTCATCAATGTTCGCGTGCATGATTTCTCGCCAGCAGATCTGCACCGGCTACCCGGCGCAACTGTGATCGTTCGAGGTGTTTGCGGCACAGTCTTCAACGATCGACGACAGTTCGTTGGCCTAAGAATGTTCGTCAGTAACCTGGACAACGTGAAAGTTGAAAAGCCCGCGCCTGCCAACCCGTTCGACATTCCCTCGCAACCTATCGACAGCTTGCTGCGCTTCGATGGTCAAGCGGGAGCGATCAATCGAACCCGGGTGCGCGGAGTCGTTACTTACGTCGAACGCGGACACGGTCTGTATATCCAGGACCGTCGTGAAGGCGTCTTCATCGAGACTGCGCAAGCGACATCGCCAAGACTTGGATCACAACTGGAGGCAGTGGGCTATCCTGCCGTAGGCCAGTACTCGCCCGAATTGGCGGATGCAATGTTCCGCATTGTCGGGCCTCCTGAGCCGCTCTCCCCACTAGCGGAAGACGCTTCCAGCATGATTGAAACCAAGGATGGGTTTTCATCAGCGCCCTTTGATTCAGTCCTGGTGCGGATTACCGGCCGGTTGCTGGAGGAGGTGCCGCGCGCCGATGAATACTTACTTCTTTTTCAGAACGGAACATCCCTCTTTACTGCCAGGCTGCCCCGAGCAGGGAATCAGAGTGCGCCTGCCAAGGGAAGTCTACTGAGCATCTCCGGCATTTGCGTGGTGAACGCGGATGAGGCGCACGAGGCGCGTTCCTTTGAGATTTTTCTTCGCTCCCCGGCGGATCTTGTCTTGCTGAAGAGGGCTCCATGGTGGACTGCGGGGCATGCCGGCTGGGTGGTAGCCCTACTCCTTGTCGTGATTCTGGTCATGTCTGTGTGGTTAGTGGTCGCTCAGCGGCAGGCCCGCTTACGCATATTGACTGTGACCGACCCGCTCACCGGCCTCTATAACCGCCGTGGCTTTCTGCTTCTGGCCGAACAGGAATGGAAATTAGCAGTGCGTCGCAAGCTGTCGCTTCTGCTCTTTTATATCGACTTGGATGAATTCAAGAAAATTAATGACACCTGGGGACACAAGGAGGGAGATCTCGCTCTCCAAAGTGTGGCCGGCTTGCTCCGGGAAAGCTTTCGAACCACGGATATTATCGGCCGGCTTGGGGGCGACGAATTCGCTGTAGTCGCCATCGACGCTTCAGAGCCTTTCCGGATTGGAATGGAAGAGCGTCTGGCCAAAACGGTGCAGCAGAGCAACGAGAAGTCTGATAGGCCGTTCCACATCTCACTCAGTGTCGGCGTTCTCACTTGCGACGGCTCGCTTCGAGCACTTCCTTTAGAGGACCTGTTGGGAAAGGCTGATGCTCTCATGTATCAGCTGAAGCGAGATCGAAAATCCCGCGCAAAATAATTTGTGAAACTCGCTCTTAGTTCCGCAATCTTGCTTGTGGATTGCCTATCGGTCCTTTGCGGCGGTGACCAAATAATAGTCTTTAAGCAACATCCATGGTGGAGGCGCGGGATGGAGTCGAACCACCCAACAGAGGCTGGCGAGCGAAAATGGTCTGCCCCAACCGTCCATGTGTCCGGTTGGGGCCAAGTAAGAACAGCACCTGTCCAAGAAATAGTCTTACCGCATGGTTGTGGTCCAGAAGAGATATTTCACCTTATATCCCTTGGTCATCGCCGGCGGATTGGTGTTTCCCCACACTTCATGGTTCCAGGAGACCGCCTGCAGTTTATTGTGGGCGGACTCAAAAACCATGGCAGGCACCGGCTGTTCGCCTTCTAACGCATTGAAGGTGACTTTGATCTGACGTCCGTCATCCTGCCAACGCCCAAACCAGGTGGTGGATCCCTGACCGGGGTCCTGAGTAACCGTGGCAGTTCCATCTGCACCCAGGCTCACACTCATGGACGGGGCTGTTTTCGGCGCCCGGGTCACATAGATACCGGCAAAGCTCGCGTGAATGTGGCTATCAGCGGCCAAAGCGGCCACGGGTGAAATTGAGACCATTACGCCCGCCAGTAGAACACGCAGTGCGGAAGTGGCTGACTTCTCAAGTACTTTCATTGCTACACAAGGCATAATGAATCTCCATAACTGCAGGCTTGTTACTTTGCTAATAGGAATGTACCGGTCATGACCCGTTTGTGGAATGGTGTTGTGCGAAAGTTGCAGTCGAGAGTAACGCGCTGCCGATGACCATTGGTTTCAGGGCACGAGCAAGCGGCTTGGCGCCTCGGCGGACACCGGCGTTTTGCATGAATGCCTGCGGAAATCCGGGCAACGCTGGTGCGCATGTGGGGCACCCAGACTCTACTGAGATGGCGCTACAATCTCAAAACTATGTGTGGGTGGCCCTGGTCTCGCTTTTGAGACGTGGGCCACCCACTCAACATGTCGTCCGCATCCGTTTCATCTTTCTAGGTGGGCTGCAGGCCTATGAGACTCTGTCGAAAAACATTTCCAAGAGAGAGCATCCACACAGAGAGCGAAAGCAGGCTTGGAATCTTTCCTGTAACGGATGAGACCTTAGGCGCACTAACCTAAGGAGGGCTTTTCCCATGAAGTCTATTTCCGTCTCCACAGTTGTGATTATTTTGTTTGTATCAATTGCTGCTTTGGCATAGCAACGCAGAACTGGTGTTGCTACGTTCTCGAGGGTGTCCCATCTTTCCTACAAGGGAACCGCAGATTGATCCGCTGGGCCCACCGGATCGCTCTGCGGTTTTGCCTTCCAGCTCATTCAGTTCAATCTCCGAAGATTTTGCCTGCCAAGCCAGCCAACCCGCCTTGTTGCGCCGGCTGACCGCTATTACCCGACATGTGAGAGACCACGAGGGGTAGAACGACAGCGATGACTGAGCTGGCGACAGTGGGAGAGATACCGGCGCGCTGGGCAATGTTTTCCAGAACGGAAGTACCGAGGCCCTGCTGGACCTGGTCGGGGCTAACGGCTTTGTTTTCTCCAGGGCTCACCCAGGATTGAACTTGTTCGCCGAGGCCGTTCTGTTTCAGCTGGTTAAGGAGCCCGTCCATTCCCCCTGGGTGCTCCTGCATCACCTGGCTGAGGGCGTCGGCTACGCCATGGTGTTCTGGGGACGCTCCGCCGGCAATGGATGTCAATGCATCGAGTAAGCCCATATTTGCTCCTTCTATCTTGTTTGGATCCTGAATGCCGTGCGGCGGTGCAATTCAGCCGTCGCCATCAAGTTGCCGCTAGAGTACGCCGTTTGTGAAGTCAGTTCAATCTCCTGACGCGCTTGACCTTCTCCGCATCAAAGTGCCAAGGAGACTCGCTACATGAAAGCTTTTCCGTGGATAGCCGTAGGCATTGGCTTCGGCGTACTCGCATATATTGTTCTGAACCAACCCGGACCGCAATACGCAACCGGCGATGATGATGTGGAATACGCAGCAGGCAGGACCACGTTGTGGGGCTCGAAGCAGCGGCTGGCTGGGACCGGCGGCGGTCTCGCCGGTAAAATCAAAGAGGGCCTGGGGCGGGCGACGGGGAACGAACAATTGGCAGCTGAGGGCGCCGGCGACCAGTTGGTGGGTGCGATTAAGGACACTGCGGGCAAAGCGGCACAAGTAGCTGGTCAGACAATCCACGACCTGAACCGTTAACCTTGCTCGGGCGCAGATTCTCAGGGCTGGCCCCATATCGAAGGTAAAGGTATGGGGCACCCCACATTTGCCGGTGCCGAGGGATCGTTAGCGGATATGCCCCCAGACTCGAGTCATCTCCAGGAGCACATCGACGTAATCTTGAGACACGAGGAAGAGTTTTTGGCGCGACGCACGGCAGCCGAGCGCGTCGGGGACTCTTTCGGCGCGTTTGTCGGCAGCCTGCGTTTTATCGCCGTTCACGCGGCGTGGTTCGCGGGCTGGATTCTGATCAATACTTTAAAGTTCGCCCACATTTCCCGCTTCGATCCGCCACCTTTTCCATTGCTCGATTGCATGGTTGCGATTGAGGCGATCTTTCTCGCCAGCTTCATCGTGATGAGGCAAGGCAGGGCGAGTCGCCGTTCGGACGAACGCGACCACCTGATCCTGCAGGTGTTGCTTCTGGCTGAAAAGGAAGTTACCGCCGTACTGCAAATCGAGAGGCAGATCGCCGCCAGGATCGGCCTGTCTCAGGTCGCGAAAGACGCTGACATAACCCAATTGAGTCAAACAACGTCGATCGATGATGTGGCTCAGACGTTGAAGGAATCCATGCCTCTGGAATAGGAATCGATGAGAGGTTAGGGTTTGTCCCTATTTTTTCGTCGCAGGGGGAATGGCGGGATCCTGTTCGTCCATCGCTTCGACAACGCTGTCGTCGGTGTTGGGCCGGCCGTCACGGACGCTCTGCGCGCCAAGAGAGTTTTCACTGCCGGCAGGCGCGTCGCGATCGATTTTCGTGCTCACCGGTTCGTCCCCTTTGCTGTTCTTAGTCTGGTCTGGCTCGATTGCGGCCATAGTTTTCCTCCTCTGTGATCTCACAAAGGTAGGATGCAGGGAATTCGCTTGGCGAAGGCCCCGTGAGCAGCTCGATGATAGGCGGTTACACCGGAGAGTTCATGGAGGTCCCGGACTCATCTCGCTCGCGCAGCGTTCAAGAGATTTGCGCCATTCATCACCGGGTCACCGCCGACTTTACCGCAAGCTTGCTCTGACCTGCCTCAGTAGCGATGAGGTAAATAGCGGTTGGGACCTCGGCATTTTGCCTGGCGCCCTGGCCGCTCGCCTCGCTCGCATTGGGGCGCAATTCGAATGAGAAACTTCTTTTCCCTTGACATTCGTGTTTTGCGCGCTATATTTTCGGGCGCGTAATCGACGGCAGCTTTTTTTTGCGTTGCTGTTGAGAACCTGGAGAGTCCATCGCTTCCATTCCTTAAACAACGACACCGGCCAGCCAGAAGACGGGGGAAAACCCACCCATCGCGGCCGCAATAGTGGTGATTTTAGGAGGACGGGCAAATCATGTGTAGCAAGATTAAACGTTTAAAGTTGGCGTTCTTTTTGTTTTTCGTGGCGGCAGTAGGTACGGTGTACGGTCAAGGCGGCGCCGCCGGAACGATTCTGGGCACAGTCACAGATGCCACCGGCGCGGTGGTTTCCGGAGCTAAGGTTACGGTCACCAACACCGGTACTGCGACGAGTCGGATAACCGAGACCACGGGCGCAGGAGACTATGCGGTTCCCAACCTGGTTCCAGGGCCATATCAAGTGACGGTCGAAGCCACTGGGTTCAGCAAAGGAGAAGTGAGCAACATTACACTCCAAGTGGCTCAGGAAGTTCGTGAGAACGTGGTCCTGAAAACTGGAGCGGCCACCGAAACGGTGACGGTGACCAGTGGCGGCGTTGTGCTCGACACAGACACGTCAGAAATCGCCCAGCTTGTCACACAAAAGCAGGTCGACCAGCTGCCATTGAACGGCCGCAATTTTATCAATTTGCTCTTTATCGGCGCAGGGGCGGTACAGACGACAGGCGAAATGGGGCAGATGCGCCAAGGCGAAGGAAATGCCATCAGCATCAACGGTGCACGACCGGAGTCGAACAACTATACCCTGGACGGCGTCACCAATACGGACACCGCCCTGCAGACGCCCGCGGTTATTCTTTCCCAGGATGCGATTCAGGAATTCAAGGTGCAGAGCGAGACCTACTCGGCCGAATTTGGCTTTAGCGCCAACCAGGTGAATTTGATCAGCAAGAGCGGCACGAACCAGTTCCACGGATCAGTCTTCGAATTCAACCGCAACGACGCCTACGATGCCAGGTCCTATTTCCAGTCAGCGATTCCAGAGCTTAGACAGAACCAGTTCGGATATGTGCTTGGCGGACCGATTTGGATACCAAAGGTCTACAACGGTCGCAACAAGAGCTTCTTCCTGGCGAATTATGAGGGATGGCGGATCGTGAATGGTTCGAACAACTACACCAACGTGCCCGATCCAAACCAGCTCGCCGGAAATTTTGCCAACTCCGGGTTGCCCGCCTACGGCACCCCGGCATGCGCCGCGGCGCTGTCAAGCAGCAACCCTTGCATGCCGGTTGATCCGCTGACAGGCCAGCCGTTTCCCGGAAATGTAATCTCCAGCACCCGCTTTTCGCGTCTTGCCCAGGTAACTGAGGGGGGCAATCTATTCCCCGCTCCCAACTGCCTTGCTGGAGCAGCCGGTGGTTGCATAGCCAACTTCCTGCTCAGAGCAAGCCTGCCCAACACCACCGACCAGCAAACTTATCGTGGAGATCAGGAACTGGGCCGCTATGGCTCGGTTTTCTTTCGCTGGACGCATGCACTTTATGACAATGCCAGCGTGAGCAATTCCTCTGTGCCAGCCGGCAATAATCTTTTCACTGAGGATTCGACCAACTGGGTGTTGAACCACACCATCACCCTGCCCCATAACTTTGTCAACAACTTCCGACTCGGACATCTGGTCGCGGTCGCTAACCAATACGCCAACGCAGCGCCGGCAAGCGCAGTCGAAGCGCTCGGATTGCAAGGCGTCTTCACCGGTCTTCCCGACTATGCACGAGGCTGGCCAGGCGTTAGTTTCCAGAACCTTAGCGGCGGCTTCGGAAGCCCGGGCAACAATCCGACCACCAGCAATATACCGCTATGGGAGTATGCAGATTCAGTCACCGTGGTTCGTGGGAGGCACACGTTTGGCTTCGGCTTCGACTACCGCCAGTGGATACAGAAGCGCGATCTCTCGACCAACTTTCTAGGTAGCTATTCGTTTGACAACAATCTTGTATCAACCAACGGCGGCGCTGGAACCAACAATTGCCCGACGGTCACCTGCGGAAGCGGGAATGCCGTGGCAGACTTCCTGCTGGGCTACTATGCCGGCGCCAGCACCTTTCAACCCGGGCCGTTCAGCACCAGTGGAAGTGAGCCCGGGAATTTAAACCAATATCACTTTAAGTATCTCGCTCCTTATTTTCAGGACGATTGGAAGGCCACCGAACGGCTCACGTTGAATTTGGGCATGCGGTGGGACTATCGCTCAGTACCATTTGAGCAAAACAACAAAATGTTTTGGATCGACGATCAGAATACCCTCGGCGGTTTGTGCTTCGCTGACCAGACCCTGCTATCCGATGGGATCGCGCCCGCAGGAAACGGCTTTTACCGCTACTGCGGCCGTCGCAACCCCGCTGACGGATCCAAATTGCCTTTTGCACCGCGTCTCGGGTTCGCGTACCGTCCCGCCTTCGCTGGAGGCGGAGACAAAACCGTGATTCGTGGTGGCTATGGCGTTTTCTTCGATTCGTCAGAAACGCGAGAGATCGACGATTCGGGAGATCTCTATCCCTTCGTCGTGCGTGCATCGGTAAATCCGGTGATCCAGCCCGTCACAAAACTTACCGATAATCTCTTTCCACCAGTCACTCTTCATACGGTTACACCTGCGCAGGACGGCCAGCAGTTCATTGCCGTCATCATTTCCGATCACCCCATCAATCCTTATGTGCAACAGTGGCAGCTCTCAGTACAGCGCGAGCTGGCCAAAAACACCACCCTGGAGGCCAGCTACGTTGGGAATAAAGGCACCCATAATCTCGATCGAATCAATATCAATCAACCATTTGCACCGGCGGATCCGGCACTGTGCCAAGCGACTCCGACGGCCGGCGACTGCCCTGTCGGAAATCGGACGCCCTACTCCCAGTTTGTTGGTGACACAACGCTGAACAGTAGTTGGACTGGGTGGTCGAACTACAACGCGGGTAACCTGAAGCTGGAACATAGGGCGGCGGATCTCGCTCTGGTTGCCATCTACACTTACGCAAAGGATATGGACGATAAGTCCGCGGCGGCCGGTGTGGGGGCGACCAACTCCTACAACGGTCACCTTGACGATCACGATCCAGCATTGGACTATGCTCCTTCCGATTTCAACGTTGGACAACGGTTTGTCACCAGCTATGTCTGGAATCTTCCGATTGGACGGAATAAGAAATTTCTTGGAGGAGCCAACAAAGTAGAGGATCTTGCGGTGGGGGGCTGGGAAACAACAGGGATCGGGACATTGCAAAAGGGTTTCCCTTTCTCCATCCTGGCCAATGACGCTTTTAGTCTGCTCTCCGCGCCGAATCAGCGCGCAAACGTAGTCGGCAACCCGTTCTCCGGAACTCAGAAGTCGCGTACGAACTGGTTCAACGCCGCCGCCTACGCACAGCCACTCGCCGGCCAGTTCGGCACCAGTGGCCGCAATTCGCTCACCGGCCCCGGCATCGAGAATTTTGATGCGGGCTTAGCCAAGAACTTTCACTTCACGGAGCGGGTCAACTTTCAGTTGAGAGTAGAAGGTTTTAACGTCTTGAACCACACGCAGTTTGGCGTCGATCCTTCCACTCCTGGTGTGGGACCGGGATCGATTCCAGTGGACAACAATGTGAACGACCAAGCGCAGTTCGGCAGTACGAATACCAACTTTGGGCGAGTCGTGTCCGCACGTCCCGGCCGCGTGCTTCAGCTTGGCGGCAAGCTCACCTTTTGACCGGCAGTGGACTGGTGGGCCGTCATCGAAGCAAGGTATGACGGCCATCGATTAGACTGGCTTAATGATTCCCGCGGGCAGATGTATCACCGGACTCATGGTGGCGATGCTCGCCCTATCTCGAGTTTTCGCGCAGGCCGCGGACGAGAAAGCAGAGCAGTATGCGGGACAAGGCCAGGCCGCGCTGGCAGCTGGTCACCTCGATGAGGCGGAGCGGAACTTTGAGAAGTTGCGCACCCTTGAGCCCGGCGTCGCGGAAGTCCACGCCATGCTGGGGCGGGTTTACTTTGAAGAGCGCAAATTTTCGCTCGCCGCTGAAGAATTGCGAACAGCGCTGAAACTCAAGCCTTCCCTACCCAAAGCGCGCACATTGCTTTCTATCTCCTTATCGGAAAACGCCGACTATTCAGAGGCGCTCCCTGGCCTTGAAGAGTGCTTTCAGCACAGCTCCAATCCTGGCGAGAAACACATGTGTGGCCTTCAACTGGAGAGGGCCTACACGGCGCTGAAGATGGATAGGAAGGCTGTCGAGGTGGCATTAGAGATGGATAAGCTTTACCCGGAGGATGCGGAAGTCCAGTACTACAGCGCCAAAATCTACGGCAACATGGCTTATCAATCCATCTATCGACTGAGCGTGACTGCTCCGAATTCACCCTGGAGATATTTGGCGGCCGCTGAGGTCAATGAAAGCCAGGGAGCAACGGCGGCAGCAATCGCGCAGTATCGGCAGGTCCTTGCCATGGATCCCTCCCATCCGGGAGTCCACTACCGCATCGGGCGGACGCTGTTGGCGCAGGGCCGCAAGTCGGGCTCCGAACAGGATCAGACGGATGCTCTCAAGGAGTTTTTGGCAGAACTGGAGGTCGACCCGGCAAACGCAAACGCCGCCTATGAAGCCGGAGAGATTTACCGGAACACGCAAAAATATCCCGAGGCAGCTAAGTATTTCCAAAGCGCAATCGATTACTATCCGAATTTTGAGGACGCTCACATCGGCCTCGCGACAGTCTACCTGACCCAAGACAAGCCGGAGTCTGCAGTCAGTGAACTTCGCAAGGCGATCGCACTCGATGCTGCGAATGAGGTTGCGTGGTATCGCCTTTCGCAGGCGGAGAGGTCGCTGGGCGATTCAGCCGCGCAGACCAAAGCCCTAACGGAGTTCAAGAAACTTCATGAGGCGCAACGCGACAAGCCGGCCCTGAACCGGGCCACCGCCGAGCCATCGGAAGTGACCAAACAGAAACTCGATCCGGAAGCCGCGCCCTGACAAAGGCTAATTGAGATATCCCGGTTGATGAGGAGGGCTGGCAACAAAGCGCACCCATCACAGAATTGTCGCAACTCAGCACGGTTTCGAAACGTACAGCACTTTCCTATTGACATTGCCACCTTGCGAATTCGATAGTTTGAGCCGAATGCATATCGACTCTGCACGTCTAAGTCTGGCCAAGGTCGCGCTGGCAGCGACTCTTTTCGTTGCACCGGTTTTTGCCGCGGCGCCGCCGCTCAAGCCGGCCCATCTTACCTGCGACTCGCTCGAGCGGCCCCTGGGCATCGATTCCGGCCAGCCGCTGCTCTCCTGGCAGCTGCAGGATACTGGATTTGGGGCACGGCAAACGGCTTACAGGATCGGAGTCGCTTCCACGCCCACCCTGCTCTCCGGCGACAAGCCGGATGTGTGGGATAGCGGGCGGATCGCTTCCGACAAATCGGTCGGCGTGGTCTACGCCGGTCCGGAATTAGCCGCTTCGAAAAGGTACTACTGGCGAGTGGAGGTTTGGGACAAGGACGGAAAGCCCTACCCGGCAAGCGACGTGAGCTGGTGGGAAACGGGACTGCTCAAGGAGAACTGGACCGCCCAGTGGATCGGATATGAAGATCCGGAGCACCGGGCGGTGCGTAACTCTGGCGCCACCTGGATCACGAATGTTGGCGCCGAAAAGGACAAAGCTCCGGACAAAGCTCCAACCAAAGCTCCTCAGGGCGACGCAGATACGCAGCACGATTTTCGCTTTAAATTCCAGCTCACCGGTTCAGTGAAACATGCGGACTTGTTCGTTACCGGCAAAGACTCTGCCGCGGCATGGGTAAACGGGAAGCAGGTGCTGGCAACGGTGCCGCTTCCACCGTGGAAGCAGACGCCCTGGAAGACTTACCTGAGCCATGACGTTACCTCCGACCTCCACGCGGGCGAAAACATGGTGGCGGTAGGGATCACGTTATACGGAACACCCGCAGCAAACGGGATGGGAACGTCCGATGTCGAGCACACCCCAATGAACGCCTGCCTCTATGTCGAGATGGCAGACGGTTCCGCGTTGGTGTTTTCGAGCGGCAAAGAATGGAAGGCCGCTCTGAATGCGGCGCCCGGTTGGCAGGAACCAAAATACGACGATTCTGGCTGGCAGAATGCGATCGGCTACGTACCCGCGAAGACGCTCATGGGCAGCGACGCGAACATGGGCAATCCCTGGCAGAGCGGACCGGTGAAGTTGCTTCGCCAAACCTTCATTATGAATAAGGCGATAACCTCGGCGCGCCTTTACGCGACGGCCCTGGGAGCGTACCGAATGCAAATCAACGGTATGCGCGTTGGCGATCAGGTCCTGTCACCCGGTTGGGACGATTTCCGCACCCACGTTCCCTACCAGGCCTACGATGTCACCCAACAACTGAAGATGGGGCAAAATGCGATTGGGGCCTGGCTTGCGCCGGGCTGGTACACCACTCCTTTGATGTGGCTCGGTCAAGGTTATAACTACGGAGACACCCCTCCGGCGTTAAAAGCGCAGTTGCGCATCGAGCATGCGGATGGCTCGGTTGAGAGTATCTCGACCGACGCTTCGTGGAGAGCCGATCTATCTCCAATCTCGCAAGCGGAGATCTACGACGGAGAAAGCTACGACGCGCGCAAGGAACAGCCTGGTTGGGATACGGCCGGCTTTTCCGACCGGGGATGGAAACAAGCCGAGCTGATCAAACCATTAGAACCGGAGGTTGTGGCGCAATCGTTTGAGCCCATTCGCGCTCACGAGATACTCACTGCTGCGGCCATCACCAGCCCCAAGCCCGGTGTCTATATCTACGATTTCCACCAGAACCTGGCGGGAGTGGCGCGGCTTAAGGCGCGGGGCGCGGCAGGTGACGACATTCAGTTGCGCTTCGCGGAAGTACTGAATCCTGACGGCACCATGTACGTCGACAACCTGCGCACGGCAAAGGCTACCGACCATTTCATCCTTTCCGGCAAGGGCGAACAGGAGTTTCAACCCGACTTCACGTTTCACGGCTTTCGCTATGTCGAAGTGACCGGCCTCAAGTATAAGCCTGACCTGAATACCGTGAAGTCCGTTGCCTTCTACACCGATGCACCCTTTACAGCAAAGCTGCAGTCTGGCAGCCCGATGATCAATCAGTTGTGGAGCAATATCCTTTGGGGGCAGCGCTCCAACTTTGTTGGCGTGCCCACGGATTGCCCGCAGCGTGATGAGCGCCTGGGCTGGACCGCGGATGCCCAGGTCTTCTGGCGGACTGCCTCTTACAACATGAACCTGACTCAATTCTCCAAGAAGTTTGCCCAGGATGTCCGGGGGACGCAGGTGGGTACGGCGATGTATGGCATCTTTGCTCCGGGTACCGACACGCCCAATCCCGGCTTCGGCGCCGGGTGGAGCGATGCCGGCGTCATCATTCCCTGGACGGCGTGGGTGCAATCTGGAGATGCTCGTGTGATCGAGCAGAACTGGGACGCGATGCAGAAGTATCTCAACGCGATCCAGGAAGCTAATCCAACTTACCTATGGAAGACCGGCTACGGGATACCGTTTGGCGATTGGCTCTCCCCTGAAGGTCCTACCCTCGAGCCTTTGGTGGCGACTGCGTATTGGGCCTACGACGTGACCCTGATGCAGCAGATGGCGCATGCCCTGGGCAAAACGGAAGAAGAAACAAAGTACGCTGATTTGTTCAGCAAGATCAAAACCGCCTTCGGCGCAGAATTTATTCATCCCGATGGATTTATTGCAGGGGCCGATAATAGTCCGTCGGCCTTTGGACAGATTAACAATCCTGAAGCCAAGCCGGCAGGTGGGGATACGCAAACCTCGTATGTGCTGGCGCTGAATATGAACCTGGTGCCGGATGGGTTGCGCGCAGCAGCAGCCGGCCATCTGCTGGCCAAGATCCAGGCTAACCATGGGCGGCTGGCAACCGGCTTTTTGGGGACACCGTATCTGCTGGCAGTGTTAGTCGATACCGGACATAGCGACGTTGCCTATCGGCTGCTGCTCAATACGGAGTACCCATCCTGGGGATACCTGGTGGACCATGGCGCTACGACAATGTGGGAACGTTGGAACGGCGACCAAATGCGCGGAGACCCGAGCATGAATTCGTATAACCACTACGCCTATGGCGCAGTGGCTGATTGGATCTACCGTTATGCGGCCGGCATCGATACCCTTCCCGCAGACGCGGGGTTCCACACCATCTATCTGCATCCTACCTTCGATGCGCGCCTGAGACGCCTGGACCTTCGTTACCAGTCCTCTTACGGCGAGATACGATCTTCCTGGTCAATAAAAGGGACGGGGGTATGGTGGACGGTGACCGTTCCCCCAAACACGACCGCCCACTTACCACTGACTGCCAGTCAGCGGGATAAGTTCACACTGGATGGAGTGGCTCTATCCACCAGCAAGAAGCTTCGTCCGCTCAGTAGCGTAGACGGAAGTCCCAGTTATGAGCTACCCGCGGGTACTTATTCGTTCCAGGTGACGACACCCTAGCCCACGTCAGTGGGCGCACGTCGCTCCCAGAACGACGCGTCATAACCTTGTTTGCGATTTGGGTGAGCGATCAGGAAATAAAGAGCCGTCCCGGTCAGTTCCCGGCTCGACCGCGCCGAGTGATTGACATATGCAAATTTACGGTGGAAAATATTACCCTATTGCAATTCTTCAGCCCCCAGCACTCGGAAAGAATCGAGTCGCCTGAAGACTTCATCAAAGGGTTTCGCGGATAGGGGAAGATATGGCACAGGACATGGAAGGGTCGGTTTGGGGGGCTTTAGATCAGTTCAAGATCGAATTGCCCTCCTGGGGTTTTGCAAACACCGGGACCCGGTTCGGCAAGTTCACCCAACCCGCAGCAGCGACCAACCTGGCGGAGAAGTTCAGCGATGCAGGCATGGTCAACCAGTTGACCGGAGCCTGCCCAACCGTTGCCCTGCACGTGCTCTGGGACCTGCCGAATCGACTCCAAGATGTGCCCCAGGTCAAGGAGCTTTCCAGTAAATGCGGCGTGGCCGCAGGGTCCATCAATCCCAATTTCTTTCAGGAACAGGAATACAAATTTGGCGCGGTGGGTAATCCCGATCCCGCGATTCGCAAGCAGGCGCTCGATCATATGCTCGATTGTGTAGCTATCGCCGACCAGCTCAATTCACGCGACGTGGCGCCATGGTTTCCCGATGGCTCCAGCTATCCGGGCACGCAAAGCATGCGCCACCGTATCGGCTGGTTTGAAGAGACGCTCAAGAAGACTCATGATGCACTCAGCCCGGCGCAACGGTTACTGGTCGAATACAAACCATTCGAGCCGTTTTTCTACCATACGGATGTTGCCGATTGGGGTATGGCGCTGCTTCTGGCGAAGGCTGCCGGGCCGCAGGCTTTTGTGTTGGTCGATACAGGACATCACTACCAGGCGCAGAACATTGAACAGATCGTCGCCTGGCTGCTCCGCGCCAGAATGCTGGGCGGCTTCCATTTTAATGACCGGCGCTACGCCGACGATGATCTAACCCTGGGATCGATTGATCCCTACCAGGTATTCCGCATCTTTCATGAGATTCGTAACTACGAATGGGAAACAGGGGCCGCGGTCGATGTGGCTTACATGATTGATCAGAGTCACAATATGAAAGGCAAGATGGAAGCGATGGTGCAGACCGTATGCACCGCACAGGAGATCTATGCCAAGGCCGCACTGGTCGATCACGCCCGGTTATCTGTTCTGCAAGAGCAATGCAAGCTGGTTGAAGCCGAAGAGTGTTTTCGCTCCGCTTTCTGGCAGGATGTGCGGCCCATCATTAAGGATTGGCGGCGATCGAAAGGGTTGGTGGAAGACCCTCTGCTGGCGCTGCGCGAGAGCGGCTATATCGAAGAAATCACCCGCGAACGCGCTGCTGCCAACCAAGCCGCCGTGTCGACCTACGCGTAGCACGTTACCTGAGTTCGTCGCCCACGTAATAACCACTGATCGGGTGCCCCATCCTTCGCGCTGTTTGCGAAGGGTGGGATACCACTGCTGTTGACCCCGGAGGCCTTCTCCGCAAATTCCGATCATCCCACCCATCGCCAAGAGCGCGATGGATGGGGCACCCGATCATTGGTTATCCTGAAGGAGTCCTAGAACGACGCCTTCAGGTAGTTTCCGTAGCCTACGATTACGGTTGAACCGACCAACAAAAACAAGCCCAGGGCTACCAGCGCTTTGGTCCGCCGGCTCGTTCCCTTCCATTCCTTGAGCGCGAGACCCCACAGCGTGGCGAAGATGATGATACTGGCCATGTGGAGTGTCCAACTGGAGAAGTCGTACTTGCCCATCTTGGTTTGTCCCATGGAATAGAAGAAGAACTGGAAATACCAGATGACTCCGGCCAGCGCGGCGAGGATGTAATTCTTCGCCAGGGTTTTGCCAGAGAGGCGAAGATTTCCTTCCTCCGGCATTTCACTCGCAGCACCCATGGGGTTGATGCCTGGTGCTCCGGCGAATTGGGCGAAGGAATGGTTCTTCACGATCAAAAAGAGTGACCATAAGAAATTGGTGAGGAACCCTCCCCAGAGAACGACGACCAGCACGGGAAGGTTCTGCCACAGATCGAGCCGATGCTGCGCGAGCAGCTGGACCCGTGCGATCTGGGCGATGGGTTTGCCGGCCGCGAGGCCGTAAGCGAAACAGGAGCTCATGATGCCGGCGAAGATGGCGACCGCCAAGCCCTTGCCAAAGGAAAAGTCGCGCTCCCCAGCTTGCGCACGGTCTTCGCTGGTTATTTCGTGTTCCTTGGAATAGCCGGCGAGCCCGCTGACGGCAATCGCCAGCATGCACACGCCGACCCCGGCGAGGATTACCTGTCCGGAAGTCTCATGCAGGATGGAAGACATCTGGCCGCTGAAAATGGGCGGCATCAGGGTGCCGAAGGCGGTACAAAATCCGAGCGCGATCGCGTATCCGAGCGCGATGCCAAGGTAACGAATCGACAGGCCGAAGGTGAGTCCGCCGACCCCCCACATGACCCCCCAGACACAGGCATAGGTGATACTGGCAGACGGCGCGGCATGAAGAATGGGGAAAAGATGCGGGACCAGCAACAGGGCCAGGACCATGGGCGCGATGATCCAGGCGGCAACGCCCTGAATGATCCAGTAGATTTCCCACGACCAGCGCCTGATTCCGCGAAATGGGATGAAATTGCTGGCAGAAGCGAGGCCGCCAATCCAGTGATAAAGCACGCCAATAAATGGATTAGGACCCACACACCCCTCGGGTGACTATCGTACTGTAAGCAAGTGCATGATGCGGAATAATTCTTCTATTGAATCCTCTATCGAACTGGGCCGGTTACCGGTTCCCGGATGCCTGACAAAAAGCTTGCCTGCGGGATAGTATTGTTGCGGCCAGAAACATTTACCCTATTGGTTTAGGAGAAAAAGTATGTCTCTGAAGTATCTTGCGGATCTTTGGGATGAGAGCGTTGCCCGCACGCTCGATCCCCCAGCTCTTTTGCGCTATCGCTCCAATTTGCTGGGGTCCGATCTACGCATCACCAACTTCGGCGGCGGCAATACCAGCTCGAAACTCGAGGGGACGGATCCGCTCGACGGACAAAAGAAGACGGTATTGTGGGTGAAAGGCAGCGGAGGCGACCTGGGCAGCATCAAGGTCGAAGGTTTTGCCACCTTGTATCTCGACAAAGTGCTTGCCCTGGCGAAGATTTATCGCGGCGTCGAACTGGAAGATGAGATGGTCGGCTTGTATCCGCTCTGCACGTTTGGTAACAATCCTGTAGCTGCCTCGATCGATACACCGCTGCATGCATTTCTTCCCTCTCCCCACGTAGATCATCTTCATCCCGACTGGGGGATTGCACTTGCCGCCTCAGCGAATGGCAAAGAAAAGATGGATGCGTTCAATCAGCAGTTCAGCCATAAGCTGGTTTGGATTCCCTGGCAGCGGCCTGGCTTTGAACTGGCCATGATGCTGGATCGTGCGGTGAAGGAAGTGCCCGGGTGCGATGGAGTGGTGCTGGGCGGCCATGGCCTGTTTACCTGGGGCAATACGCAGCGCGAATCGTATCTCAATACCATCACGATCATTGACCAGATTGGTCAGTTCATTGAGAGTCATCGGTCGAGCAAAGACAGCCCTTCGTTCGGTGGGGCGAAGTACAAGCCGCACCAGGAGCGACAGTCGATCGCGGTAAAGGTTATGCCGTCTTTGCGCGGCGCCGTCTCCAGCGGGCAGCGCATGATTGGCAGTTTTACCGACGCTCCGGAGGTGCTGGACTTCATCAATTCGCAGTCTGCGGCCAAGCTGGCGCACCTGGGCACCAGCTGCCCGGATCACTTCATCCGGACCAAGATCCGGCCCATGTTTGTGGACTGGGATCCATCTGGAGATGCAGCCACGATTTTGCCGGCTGCGAAAACTGCAATGGAGACATATCGCAGCGAATATGCCCGTTACTACCAGGAACACGCACTGAAAGATTCGCCCGCCATGCGTCACGCGAATCCAACCGTGGTGCTTATTCCCGGGATCGGTATGTTCAGCTTCGGCAAAAACAAGGCAGAGGCGCGGATCACGGGCGAGTTTTACCTCAACGCCATCCACGTGATGGAAGGGGCGGGACATTTGGACGAGGACAAATGCCCACCGATTTTGCCGCAGTCGGGACCCGCCGCGGATACCCGCGCTTTCAAGGTTCATTCCAACTACGTGGCGTTACCTGCTTCTGAGGCGTTCCGGATCGAGTATTGGGCTTTAGAAGAAGCCAAGATACGCAGGCAACCTGCGGCCAAGGAGTTGAGCGGCCGCATTGTCTTGGTGGTTGGCGGGGCTAGCGGTATAGGCCGCGAGGTGGTGCTGATGGCTGCGGAACGGGGTGCTCATTTAGTGGTGGCGGACCGCGAGCTGGAGGCTGCCAACAAAGTTGCTGCGGAGGCGCAGAAGGTGGGGGGCCGGGAAGCAGCAGTGGCCGCGAAAATCGATATCCGAGACCGGGCCGCCATTCGCGCGGCGCTGGACGCCACCATTGCTGCCTATGGTGGGCTCGACATCTTGATCAACACGGCCGCGCTGTTCCCCTCATCCCCCGACGGCATCATCAGCGACGCGCAGTGGGGGTCGACGCTCGAGATCAACGTCACCGCCAATTTTCTTCTGGCGGATGAAGCAGCGAAAGTGTTTGAAGCCCAGGGAATTGAGAGCACGATTGTGCTCACCAGCTCAGCCAACGCGGTGGTTGCCAAGCGCGGTAGCGAAGCTTACGACGTCAGCAAGGCTGCCCTCAGCCACCTGGTTCGCGAGCTCGCGGTTACTTTATCCCCTAAGGTTCGGGTCAACGGGATTAGTCCCGCGACGGTGGTAAAGGGATCGACGATGTTTCCCCGCGACCGGGTGAAGGCTTCGCTGCAGAAGTACAATATCCCGTTCGACGAATCGTCTTCTGATGATGATCTGCGCAATTTGCTGGCGCAGTTCTATGCCAAGAGAACCTTGACCCATCAGCCTATCGATCCGAAGGACTGTGCCGCGGCCATACTGTTCCTGGCGGGTCCGCAGGCACGCTGCACCACTGGACACCTCATCCCTGTGGATGGAGGGCTCACTGAGGCTTATCTCCGATGAATGAGTCTCCCTCCGGGGGGACGCGCTACAGGTTCGTAACAATATTTGCGGGTCCCGCAAAACCACACGGGTGCCCCATGTTCGCACCAGCGTACATGGGCCGAGCAAGACGGGGCGACCCGGATTTCCTACTTCACCGCACTCGCCAGGACCACGTATGCGGTTTCCATTAAAGGAAACCGCATGATGTTAATCAACGCTACTAACCTCGACAGGAAATCCGGGGGAAACCCCTCCAATGCTTTCTGCCCGCGTCTGAAAGCAATCGAGAGACGAGATCCGCAAACCAGCGGGTCCACCTTGCAAAACGGTATACTCGATTATGTTAGTTTCCGTATTGAATTTCGGCTGGAGATAGGAGCGGCTTGCCTAAGTCTGGATTAAAGCGCCTGTACCACATCCCGATTCTTTCCAAAGCCCTCGATATTCTGGAGTCATTGCAGGCCGTAAACGAGCCCCTTTCCCTGGAAGCTCTCTACCAAAAAACCAAGATTTCGAAGACCTCGGTCTATCGAATCCTCAAAACATTTGTCCACCGGGGCTATGTCGCGCAAACTGAAAACGGCCTCTATCGGCTGGCGACGCGTCCGCGAAAAATTCGCTTTGGCTTCGGCGGCCAGTCGGAAGATTTGCCCTTCTCCCAGGCGGTCACCGAGAGCCTAAAAGCAGCAGCGGCTTCCTCCGGGGTTGATTTGATGATCCTGGACAACCACTACGATGCGGCCACAGCCATCCGCAACGCAGAGCAGTTTGTCGCCAGCCGGGTGGACCTGGTCATCGAATTTCAGATTGAACAGCAGGTGGCTCCGATCGTAGCCGACAAGATAGCGGACGCAGGCATTCCTTTGATCGCAGTGGAGATCCCGCATCCGCACGCTATCTTTTTTGGCGTGAATAATTATCGCGCCGGCTTTGTCGCAGGCGAATACCTTGCCACCCATGCCCAGCAACGCTGGGGAGGCAAAGCCCTGTGGGTAATCGGCCTGGACATTGAAGAAGCCGGCCCGTTGGTGCAGAGCCGGATCACGGGGGCATTTGAAGGAGTGCGTTCCGTGCTGCCCGACCTGCCGATCGAAGCGTTTGTGCGCATGGACGGACGCGGACTTCGCGACCGCGGCTACAAGCTGACGACTGACTTTTTGCGGCGCCATCCCAAGGATAAAGGTTTGCTAATCGCGGCCGCGACCGATACCAGTGCGTTGGGAGCGTTGCAGGCAGTGCGGGAAGCGAAGCGGGAAAAGTATGTTGCGATCGTCGGCCAGGACTGCATTCCAGAGGCTCTGGAGGAGATGGTGACGAATAACTCACCCTTGATCGGCTCGGTGTCGCATGAAGTCAACACTTACGGTGCGCGGCTGATTCATCTTGGGCTGGCGATGGTGAAGGGCGACCGCATTCCCCCGTACAACTACGTGAATCACAAGCTTGTTACCGCAAAAGGCTTGCAGACGCCGGCATAGTTTTGGGTCGGACCTGCAGTTCCCTCTTGAGCCTCAGTGGACCTCTCCTGGTGAGAATAGCAAGGGGGCGAATAGGTTCAGATCCCGGCGCCAGGTTTGCCATTCGTGCGCGGTTCCCGGCGACTCGTAGAAAACATGCTTGATGCCGGCCTGTTGAAGAAAGTCGTTGAAGCTCATCAAACCCGTGTGCATGCGCTCGGGTTCCGCCGTCCCTACCCCCAGCCAGACCAGATGAACCCTCTTGTTGAACGCAGCCGGATCACTTAGCACTCCGTTGTAGGCGGTCTTGGGATCGAGCTTGTTTCCTCCAAACACAAATCCTGCACCAGCGCCGCTGAACCCACCGATGTAAGAGAAAGTGTCCAGGTTGTTCATGGTGATCTGGAAGGTTTGCATGCCGCCCATGGACAAGCCGGCCATGGCGCGATGATCACGGTCCGGAATGGTGCGATAGGTCTTGTCGATCATCGGGATCAGATCCTTGATCATCACGTCTTCAAAGGCGGCGGTCATGGCGTGCATTCTCTGCAAGAACTCGGGAGTGCCCGGCGCCGCTGAAGGCTGAGGCGGAACAGGACCCGGCCTTTGCGCGTAGCCGTTGTCCATCACGATGATCATGGGCTTTGCCTTGCCCGCCGCGATCAGGTTGTCGAGAATGAAATTGGCATGACCCTGGCGAATCCAGCCGGTCTCATCTTCTCCAGCTCCATGCTGCAGATAGAGGACCGGATAACGAGTCTTCAGATCTGTATCGTAGCCAGGCGGCGTATAAACAAAACACCTGCGCCATTTTTCGGTTGTTTTTGAGTAGTACCAGTGCTCGCGAACATCTCCGTGCGGCACATCCTGAACGTGGTAATAGTCCGCACCTTTTTCCGGCACTTCGATGCCGGTTGAGTCTTTGCCCACCCCGTAAAAGGTGCGGCCGGCAGGATCGTCGACCGTCACGCCGTCGATGGTCAGATAGTAATAATGGAATCCGGGGACGACAGGCGGGGTCGTCACTTTCCACACTCCATCCTCGCCTTTGACCATGTCGACCGAGGGCGCGGCTCCTACTTTGACAGAAACTTTTGTGGCATCCGGAGCTTTGAGACGAAACTCAACGCTTGAATCGTCGTTGACCCGAGGATACTCGGCATCGGGTACGTTGGTCGACGCTCGCTCTGATTGTGCCCAGCACACCGCGGCACTCAAAACGGAGAGTACCAAAACTCGTTTCAGGATCATCATGCCCACCTTCTTAGCGGAAGCGGAAAGAGCCTGCAGCTACGCGCAGTAAGACGACCCCGTGTTTGGGAACAGTGGCCGTAAAACTGTCGCCGCTTATCGGCACGTCGGTATGTTTCCAAAGGTCGCGCGCCTCAAGGGTTTTGCCCCCAAGACCGGCGCCGAGTTCAAGGCTGTCCCAGCGAAAACTTAGATCTGCCGGCTGATCTCCACGATTGAACAGCGCTGCTGCCATAGCGTCTCCTGCCAGAGGCCGTACCAACACTTCGCTTTTACCTTCGACTGAGAGTTTTCGAACAGGTTTTGCATAGGCATCCTGGTCGATGGCGATCACGTCCGGATTCATGAGAATCGACTTCGTCTCGTCGGTCATGGAGCGTAGATCGTTGCCGGCAATCAGCGGCGCGCGTAGCATGGCCCACAAGGTCATGTGGGTGCGGTATTCCTCGGCGGTCATGCCGCCGTTGCCGACCTCCAGCATGTCGGGGTCGTTCCAATGACCGGGTTGAGGGAACTGCGTGATGTCGAGCTGGGCGAAGCCGATCTTTTCCATCGACTCCCAGTTGTCAGCGATGTCAAAAGTGGTTCGCCAAAGATTAGCGCCTGCTGAAGCTCCCCACTTCCATATGTCGCCGAGCCCATATTCGCAGGCGCTGTACACGATCGGCCGGCGGGTCTTGGCCAGCGCTTCACCCATCTTCTGGTAAGCACCCTCAAGATCGGCCCTGGTTGGTTGATAGATCGAGAAGGCACTGCACCAGTCGTATTTGAGGTAGTCGTAACCCCAGCCGGCAAAGGTCTGTGCGTCTTCTTCCTCGTGACCGTAGCTGCCCTGATAACCGCCGCAGACCTGCGGTCCGGGTGAGGAGTAGATGCCGATCTTCAGTCCCTTGGAGTGAACGTAATCGGCTAGTGCCTTCATGTCAGGAAAGCGGGCGTTGCCGGTAATCTTTCCGTTATGGTCGCGATAGCTTGACCAGCCCTCATCGACGATGATGTAGGCGTATCCTGCTTTGTCCATCCCGCTCGTCACCATGGCGTCTGCCATTTGCCTTACGGTAGCGTCGTCGAAATGGTCGTGGAACTTGTTCCAGCTATTCCAGCCCATCGGGGGTGCGCGGACCAGCCCGTTGTCGGGAAGGTCTTGCAGATCCGGCAATGGAAGGCGCACGGGAAACGCCTCGTCACGGGTGACGCGTTCGAGGGTCCCGCTGGCTTGCTCGCCATTGGGAGTGTTCCCGGTCACGTTGAACCCGTCTTTGGTCCTGACTCCGTCAAAGGTGATGGTGCGGTTCCCTCCCGGCCTGCTGCCCTCAAGATGCAGTTTGCCGTCATGCAGGGTTCCGGTTAAGGTGAGCGGGCGGCCGCCACGCGTGGTGGCGGTAAGAGACTCCCCGGTCTGCTTCAGCTCGAGGTAACTGATTCCCCCGTTGGGAACGCTGAACTTCCAATATCCCGTCACGTCAACCTGGGCAAAGGCCAGTGCGTGGAGGAGCAGCAAGAAGGCGCCGAGGCGATTGATCAATTTCATTGGCCGATGGAGTAATCGTTTACTTTGCGCTATAACAAGTAGCGGATGACTTCCGCGGTTGTCAAGTGAGGCGGACGAATCGTGAAGTACTCTTACCCTTGTTCGAAACCGGGTCACCATGCGCTTTGAAACCACTCGCCGCCGTTTTATCGCCCTGCTCAGTTCGCTCATGGCGTTTCCTCAAACCAAGAGCCTCACCTGGGCACAAACCAGGCCGCTCTCGGTCCCGGGTCTTAAACCGCCCGCTGCCGATGTGCTGATCTGGTTCACAGAAGCTGCCCCGGAATGGGCGGCCGCGTTGCCGGTAGGCAATGGACGAATCGGGGCCATGGTGTTTGGCGGAGTTTCCCAGGAGCGGATCGCGCTCAACGAAGATACCTTATGGTCGGGCGGCCCTACGGACTGGAACAACCCGGACGCCAAGAACCACTTGCCGGTGGTGAGAAGGCTGTTGCTGGAACAAAAGGACTACCAGGGCGCTGACACGGAATGCCGCTTCCTGCAAGGCCCCTATAATCAGGCCTACGAACCGGTGGGCGACCTGCTGATCGATTTCGCTCATTCTGGTGAGGTCAGTGGATACCGCCGTGAACTGAACCTGGACACGGCAATCGCCACAGTTACCTATCAGGCGGATGGGGCAACGTTCACGCGGGAGGTGTTTGCCTCAGAACCAGCACAGGTGGTGGCCACCCGGCTGACCTGCAGCAAAGCCGGCGGACTTAATTGCAAGGTGCGCCTGAGCAGCCAGCTGCGTTCCAAAGTCGAAGCGGCCGGCAACGAAATCCGGCTCACCGGGAAGGCGCCTAACGAGTCTGCGCCGAATTATTTGTTCGCGCCGGGAAGCCGGAGCGACCTGTTTATTCCGCCCTCGGTACACAAGCCCGGCGAACCGGCCACTCCTCCGCCGCCTCGCAGAACGCCGCCGCCGATGAGCGACGAGGAAAAGGCAGCCCAGGTCCGGTCTGACCAGCTGGCAGAAAATCCTATTCAATACAGCAACGACCTGGGCAAGGGGATGCACTTCGCCGCTGTACTGCACGCCGGCTGTGCGGGCGGGAAGATCACCCGTGAGCCGGACGGTAGCCTGTCGATTGCAGGCGCCACCGATGCGCTCTTGCTGGTCGGGATGGCGACCGGCTACCAGAAGCACGCGGTTGCGCCAGACAAACCGTTGGCGCAGGTTCTGGCATCCGCTGCGAAGCCGGTGAAAGCGGCGCAGGCGGTTCCCTACGAGCGGCTGCGCAGCGCCCATGTGGCCGATCATCAAAGTCTATTTCGCCGGGTTCGGCTTGACCTGGGCGAAGAGAAGAATTCGCCGCCTCTGCCCACAGATAAACGGGTAACCGGCATGGCTGCTCATCCCGATCCCTCGCTGCTGGCGCTCTACTTCAACCTGGGACGATACCTGCTTATCACCAGTTCCAGGCCGGGCTGTCAGCCGGCAAATCTGCAAGGCATCTGGAACGCGGAGCTGCGTCCGCCCTGGAGTTCCAACTGGACCTCGAACATCAACGTGCAGATGAACTACTGGCTGGTAGAAACGACCAACCTCTCCGAATGCCATCTGCCGCTGTTCGATATGATGACCGACCTGAGCAAGAACGGCGCGGTCACGGCGCGAGTGAATTACGGCGCCAAGGGCTGGGTTTCTCATCACAACATTGATATCTGGAGGCAATCAGCGCCGGTGGGGATGGGCACCCTCTTCGCCGATCCGACGTGGGCAAACTTCAGCATGAGCGGACCGTGGTTGTGCCAGCATTTGTGGGAGCACTACCGGTTTACCGGAGATAAGAAATTCCTGCGCGAGACTGCTTATCCGGTGATGAAAGGGTCAGGAGAATTCCTCCTGAGCTGGCTGGTGGAAGACGGCCAAGGCCATTTGACCACGTGCCCTTCGTTCTCTACGGAAAACAGCTTTTTTGCTCCCAATGGAAAGCCGGCCAATGCCAGCACAGGATGCACACTCGACCTCGCGCTCATCCACGAGCTATTTACCAATCTATGCTCGGCCGCAAGTGACTTGGGCGTCGACCAGGAGTTTGCCGCAAGCTTAGCCGCGGCGATGAAGCGGATACCGCCCTACCAGATAGGGCGCTATGGACAACTGCAGGAGTGGTCGGTGGATTTTGAGGAGAACCAGCCCGGGCAGCGGCACATGTCTCACCTGTACCCGGTCTACCCCGGGTGGGAGATCACTTCACAAACTCACCCGGAACTGTGGAAGGCAGCGCGAAAGTCGCTCGAACGGCGTTTAGAAAGCGGCGGCGCCTATACCGGATGGAGCCGCGCCTGGGCTATCGGCCTTTGGGCCCGGCTGCTCGATGGGGACATGGCCTGGGACTCGCTCAAGCTGCTGATCGAGCACAGTACCGGCGCCAATCTGTTCGACACTCATCCGGCACGGCACGGAAGCATCTTCCAGATCGACGGCAATTTCGGCACCACCGCCGCCATGGCTGAGTTGTTGTTACAAAGCCATGACAACGAGATCGCTTTGTTGCCGGCGGTGCCGAAGGCCTGGCAGACAGGGTCGGTCGAAGGTTTGCGCGCGCGCGGAGGATTGGAAGTCGATGTTGCCTGGAATAACGGCAGGCTGGTCTCGGCGCAAGTGTTTGCGCTGGGAGATGGGGAGCACCAGTTTCGCATTCCTCAAGGGCTGAAAGTTAGCCAGGTGTTGGACGCCGACGGACAGGTGCAACAGCTTACCCCAGCCAGCAGCCTGCAGACGTTTTCAATGGCCGTTACCCAAGGTCAGCAGTACCGTTTTACTTTTGTGGAGACTTAGATTCCAGCTGGAGAAGGACTCTCAGAATGAAGTTATCTTTTCGCGTTCTCTTATGTGCTTTCCTGGCACTCGGCGCCTCGGGCGCAGCAGTCGCGGCCGATGCCGTTCTGGCGCCCACGCCTCCTATGGGTTGGAATAGCTGGGATTCGTTTGGTCCTACGATCAAGGAGGATGAGGTCAAAGCCAACGCGGATGCGATGGCGGCGAAGCTGGCTAAATTTGGTTGGCAGTACGTGGTGGTGGATATCGAGTGGTTCCAGCCGAACGCACACGCACATGGATATATCCCGCGTGGGGCAGTCACGATGGATGAGTACGGACGCTTTGTTCCCTCACCCAATCGCTTTCCCTCCGCCGTCAACGGGGCCGGCTTTAAACCTTTAGCCGATTACGTTCATAGCCAGGGCCTGAAGTTCGGCATCCACATCATGCGCGGAATTCCTCGCGAAGCGGTGGACAAGAATCTTCCTATCAAAGGTTCTTCGTACCACGCCGCTGATGTCGCGGACAAAGTCAACGTAGCCAAGTGGGCGGGGATGGAAGACACCTACGGCGTCGATATGTCAAAGCCCGGCGCCCAGGCCTACTACGATTCCATCGCTCAGCTCTATGCCTCCTGGGGGGTTGATTTTGTCAAGGCTGACGATATGAGCTCGCCTTATCGGGGAGCGGAAATTCACGCGCTCAGCGTGGCTCTCAAAAAGAGCGGTCGCCCCATCGTGCTGAGTCTCTCGCCTGGTCCCGCTCCTCTGGCAAAGTATGAAGATCTCAAAGCGAATGCCCAGATGTGGCGTATCTCCAATGATTTCTGGGATCGGTGGATTGACATCAGGAAGCAGTTTGACCTGATGCAGGAGTGGCAGGGTAAAGTGCATCGCGGTGGATGGCCGGATGCGGACATGCTTCCCCTGGGGCACATCGGCATCCGCGCCGAGCGGGGCATCGACCGCGCCAGCCTGCTGACGCATGATGAACAATATACCTTGATGTCGATGTGGGCCATTTTTCGTTCCCCGCTCATGTTGGGAGGAGATATTCCTTCCAGTGACGCCTTCACCATTGGTCTTTTGACCAACCCGGAAGTTCTGGAGGTAAACCAGCACAGCGAAAATGGACACGAAGTGTATCGCCAGGGTGATACTGTTTCGTGGATTGCCGACGTCCCTGGTTCCACTGCGAAATATCTGACGGTCTCAAATATTGGCAGCACGGAGCGAAAGGTCCAACTTCCCTGGCAGTCGCTGGGGATTAAGGCAAAGATAGTCAGCGTTCGTGACTTGTGGATGCACAAGGACCTGGGGAGCAGCGATGTTTTTGCCATGTCACTCCCGCCGCACGCCAGTGTTCTGCTGAAAGTTGCGGCGCAATGATTTGTCATCTCGACCGGCACGGACGAATTGTCGAGTGGGTGCCCAGGTCTCGCTTTTGAGACCTGGGTTTCTCCTCGCAAATGGGTCCGAACCGAAACACCCAGGTCTCAAGAATCTTTCTAACTTATGACAGTCCGAATGATTGACATCGCGAAAAAGCTTGGGGTCTCGGTCGTGACCATTTCGAAGGTTCTTCACGATCACCCTGACATCAGCGACGAAACGCGCAAGAGAGTACTGAACTATATCAAGAAGGTCGATTATCAGCCCAATATACTGGCTCGCAGCCTGGTCACCGGACGTAGCTTTCTTGTGGGATTGGTTGTGCCCGATTTACTTCATCCTTTCTTTGCCGAGATAGCGAAATCTCTTTCACAATCTATCGGAACCAAAGGCTATCTGCTCATCATTGCTTCCTCCGAAGAAGATCCTGACCTGGAGGCAAGAGAGATTCGCCAGCTACAGGCACGACGTTTGGACGCGCTTGTCATCGCCTCGTGCGCCATGAATAGCGCGCACATGGAGAAGCTCGCTTCGCAAAACGAGCCATACGTGCTGATCGACCGTAACTTCCCCAAGCTTAGATCCAGTTTTGTGGGAACTGATGATGTAAGAGCCGGGCGCATGGCGACGGAACATTTGATTCAGATCGGTTGCCGGCGCATCGCCCACATCCGTGGCCGTGAGAACAGTGTTGGCCAGGGTAGATTCGAAGGGTATAAAGCCGCGTTGCAGTCGCATGGACTTCGCTACCGTTCGGAATATGTTGTCAGCCGGCCGAACGTCGATGTGGACAGTAGCGAACAAGGTAGATTAGCCATGGAAACACTGCTACAGCGCAAACTCCGCCCGGACGGTGTCTTTTGCTATAACGATCCTCTCGCGATTGGGGCAATGGAAAAAATTTTGGATGAGGGGTTGAGCGTGCCTGACAACATCGCGATCATTGGCTGCGGCAATTTACATTATGATTCTTCGTTGCGAGTACCACTCTCGAGTATCGATCAACAAAGTCAGTTAATCGGTAAACGCGCAGGAGAAGTTCTCCTGGAGATGATTAAGTCAAAAAAACCGATGCCTCCGCGCACCATCATCCTTGAACCGGCGCTGGTAGCCCGGTCCTCCACTAAGCGAACTGGGTAGACGATTATTGGATTACATCGAAGGATGCGTGCAGTGACGCCGACGAGTCTGGGCCCACCCAGACGTCGAAGGTCGAAGCATCGACCACCCAGCTGCGCGAAGCCGCACTCCAGTAGGTCCGTTCGTCTTCGCCGATTTTGAACCGCAACGTCCTTCGCTCGCCTGGTTTCAGCGCTGTTCGCTCAAAGCCTTTGAGCTCGCGTACCGGACGAGACCCACTGCCGTACTGCTGGTGAAGATACAGCTGAGCGACTTCATCGGCCGTGCAGGATCCTGTGTTCTCAACCACCACGGTTACATCAAGGCTCTCGTCTGCCTTGACGTTCGTTTTACTGAGACGCAAGTCAGAGAAAGTAAATTGAGAGTAGCTGAGGCCAAAGCCGAAGGGGTAAAGCGGAGTACTCTCCACATCCCAATAACGTTTCGCTTGATCTTCTGGCGCCTGGGTGGTGTTGTGGGCATAGTTGATGGGAATCTGACCCACATTACGCGGCCATGAGAACGGCAGCTTGCCTCCTGGCACCACGTCACCAAACAGAAGCCGGGCAACTGCGTTGCCACCCTGAGTTCCGGAATACCACGACTCCAGGATGGCCGGGACATGCTGGGAGGCCCAAGTGATATTCAGCGGCCGGCCGTTGACCAGAACCAATACTACCGGCTTGCCGGTCGCTATCACCTTTTCCAACAACTCCTGTTCCCTTCCGGGCAGATCCAACGATTGCCTGGAGGCGGCCTCACCGCTCATATCATGCAATTCCCCCAACGCCAGGATGGTCAGGTCGGAGGAACCGGCGAGGTCTATTGCTTTTTTCATCTCCTGGTCTTGTTGTTCGGCGGACCAGGCAGGCGGGTGGATGGAGTGATCTATTTTGTCGAAGAAGGAGGAAAACTTGCGCACGATTTGCACCCCCGGAGCAAAGGAAATCTGCGGGCCGGCGCCGAGTTCCGATCTAAGCCCATCGAGCACAGTAACGGTTTCGGAAAGATCCTCCTGAAAAGCCCAGGGTCCAATGGTGTCGAGCTTCGAGTCGGCTAACGGACCAACGACCGCAATCTTCTTGTAGGCGTCTTTCTTCAGCGGCAACAAGCCGTTCTCATTGCGCAGCAAGACAGCCGAGCGCTCTGCTGCCATCCGTTCCTGGGTGCGGTGTTCGGGGTCGCCCAGTACGCTCGCAATTTGGGCCTGATCGACGTAGGGATGCTCGAACAAGCCCAGGCGAACTTTGGCGGTCAGGATGCGGCGGTCGGCCGTCTCTATTTGTTGCAAGGTAATTTCGCCTGCCTTGAGAGCAGCGGCCAGGCTTTGCCCGAACGCGGTTGCATCCTGCGCCATCTCCATATCGACGCCGGCGTCCAACGCACGAACCGCAGCATCGTGGAGGTCTCGGGCATAGCCGTGGTTCACCAGGCTTTTTACCGCGTCGGCATCACTCACCACGAGTCCTTTGAATCCCCATTGCTGGCGCAGAACGTCGGTGAGCAGCCAGCGATTGCCGGTGGCCGGTACGTCGTTGAGGTCCATATAGGCGCTCATGGCGGAGCCGACTCCGGCCTTCACGGCAGCGTGAAACGGGGGAAGATAGACGTTTTGCAGCTGCGCCTCTGAAATATAGGAGCCATCGTAATCACGGCCGCCTTCGGCGGCTCCGTAACCGGCAAAGTGTTTCATGCAAGCCAGCACATGATCGGGAGCACCGATGTAATCGCCCTGGAACCCGCGAACCTGGGCGGCGGCCATGGCTGAGCCGAGGTAAGGATCCTCTCCCGCACCCTCAACCATGCGACCCCAGCGCGGATCGCGGGCAATGTCCAACATGGGAGCAAACGCCCAGTTGATACCGACGGAGCGGGCTTCTTTGGCCGCAGTCGCCTGGCCGGCAGTCTCGAGCGACGGATCCCAGGAGGCAGCCATGGCGATCGGCACGGGAAAAATGGTGCGAAAACCATGAATGACGTCGTAGCCAAAGATGAGCGGAATATGCAGCCGTGATTTCTCGACTGCCAGGTGCTGCAGGCGGTTGATCGCTGCTGGATCGGTAAGGAACAGGAGCGATCCCACCTCGCCCCCGGCTACCGATTTTTCCACTTTCTCCCCGGAGTCGAAGACAAACAGCTGGCTGAGTTGTCCGATCTTTTCTTCCGTCGTCATCTTCTTGAGGAGAGAATCCACCGCCTGCTGAATCTCCGCATCGCTGCGTGGAGCTGACTGAGCGAAACTTCCGCCTGTTGCGGAGATGAGCAAAAGGATGGGAAGCAGCCCGTATTTGCTGATCATGCGTACTCCTCGCGCCTGTGCAGGTCATCTTGTCTCAGACCTGGGTCGTCGATCCAAATTAAATACAGCCGGGATTAGAACACTTTGCGAGGAGGAAGGACAATGGTTGATTGTTGAGTGGGTAGCCCAGGTCTCAAAAGCGAGACCTGGGCTACCCACCCAAAGTTTGCAGGTTGGGGCTCGGGCAGTCCGTGAGAAAGCGAGAGGAAAACCGGCTTGCCTGGGAGGGAGGAGCCGCTGTAACCGCCAGGAGTAACCATCCAGTGCACTTTAATGGATATCGGGAAGCCCTGGCTGTAATCTGGGCGCAATCACTTCTTATCGGTAGCATCGGCAAAGAGCTAGAGAAACCTAGCTTCTAACGATGAATACTCCGCGACTACCATGACTCTATCGAAGCTCAAGAGCGAACCCTACGAGATCAGCCGCCGTTTCTATTGTGCGTTATGGGAAAAAGCTTTGCATCTCGAAGCCCAAGCCCAGAAGGATGAGCTTTTCGCCGCCTCGCTCGAACACCCCGGCCACATTCAGCGCCACCATCTTCTCATCGAGGCACAGCGCGAGGACGCCGGGCGCGTCCGCGATTTCCTCGCCAATACCCGAATCCGCGTCCGATAAATCCGCCATCCCATGCGGTAAACCACGCCAAAGCATGGTCTAAAAAAGCAGAGAAAAATGTCTGAAATTGCGACCCGTTGCCGCACCGTCCACCAGCGGTGGCAGCAAGGCAGAGCCGCCATTGCGGCCGCGCTTGCCCAGGCTCGAATCCTTCGTCCGAGGCTGACGATTCCCTGATGTCCGCGGTGAATGTTTCAGGCAGGCCGCCGATAAACTCGACAGCGTCGCGATCTGAGTGCCGCGCTTCTGATAGAGGGTCGGCGTAACGCGCCAATCACCTTTTTTTCCTACCGGCTGCATAGCCAAACTCCTCACCGGCGCGGTCTAGTTTCTTCGCTGAACCCATCAACAGCTTAGACCTTGTCCAAGGCTTCGTAACAAGAGTGGCGCATCGATGTGTGGCGCCTCTGCAGGCTCAAGCACTCACCCTGAAATGTTGGTGCGCTTGCAACAGTCGATATGACCGCACCAGGTTCCACACCGCTACGATTTCAATGTCCAGATCGGGGATCTCGTTTGAGGTTGCTGGCAGCCTCTGCCTTCTGGCGCGCAGCACAAGCAGCCTTTCCTCATGATATGCGTGATCAATTTCCTGGCTCCGTTTCATTGCTATCACCCGAATTCCTCCGGTTACGCGCCGCGGTTGTGGGTAGCTGTGACTATTGGAGGACGAGAAGCGGCGAGGGCTTCCAAACCTGAGGCCATGATGATCACTTGTTTCAAGTACCAAACAGACCAGATCCCTTTGCGCGGGATCTGGCCTGTTTTGCGGGCCGGTCTAGTGGTTGCTAGCTTCCAACAGCAATATTAAAGTCGGTCCGGCGCCGATAGCAGCCAAGTATGGTTGCCTCACCAACCGTCAAAGCTAACAGAACGCACTAGGTAACACTGATAGTCGGTTCCGGTTAGTAGACGCCTGCAACAATACTGTTACTGGTCAATATTGCTCACGTGTGCCCTCGGGTGTTGCTAACATTGATTCGGTCTGACCTGCACGCGGCGGGAACAGACCCTGATTACCTTCAGGCTGGTCCCGGCTGAAGCTGAAGTATCCCTGCATGAATCAGATGGGGTAACCATCGCTGGGTTCTATTCTCTATCGTTCCAAACCATCATGGCCGACGAGCTGCCCTCTCCCCTGGCCAGCAAGTTACCCAGCTTCCCACTTCCGGCAACGCTGATGGGGAGGATGGCAGTCAGTGAGACCCTTCGCGGCCAACGGCCGGGTGAGTATCGTACTTAGCCACCGCGGGCATTTCGTATCCTTACGCGGACATAGCCGCGTTTCACGGCTATGTGCTCCTGGAAAATTATGATTTATAATCGCAGGTCTAACCCGGCCACAGGAAGCGATAAAACTGGTTCACGATCTGAGTTCAGCTTCGCCACAGACCAGCGATCCCGACCCCTATCATCCCCACAATGGCAGCTATGAATGCGATTGTCAGACCGCGATTTTCAAATTTGTTCATACCGCACCACCTCTGCACACAGTATAGCTACGTGGTTTTACGCCAGCCGACAACAGGCCGTATTGAGCCTTGAATGAATACAACCTGTCGCCCGGACCGTCCCAACCCTGTCTGGAAGCCTGTCATCTCCAACAGAATGCCGCGTTGAGACGGCCCGATACTTCTTGAACGGTCAGGCGCGGGAGCGTGTCACGAAAAGATAGCCGGCAACACGTTTGCGAAAAAGTCTACGAGAAAGTGTCCAAACATATTGGAAAAACAACCCAAATCGGCAACTTCGCGAAAGCTTGAGACCCGGCACCGTGCCCGTATCCCGTGACCTTAGCTATCAAAGCTGCGGGTACGATGCAGGTAATTGCGATAACCAGGCCCCAGGCTAGCGACTTCCCAACAGGAGACTTGCCAATACCAATGGAACGTAAGGGTAGCCTTTCCCAGCAACGGATGAGCCAAATTAGCATTTCCGCAGCCAAGAACATGCAGGCCTCCCGGGTGAGCGCCAAGACCGTGCCGGGCTCCGGCGTAATCGCGCGGAAGCCCCAACGAATGATGATCATGGAGAACAATGAAAAAACACACCAAACCATGTCACCCAATTTTTAACCGGTTTATCTGACGCTGCTAATAAGGTCGTGTTTTTCATTGTGGAACTTTACGGAAGCCACATGAGAAAAGTTCCCGGAAGATGCGCGCCAACCATCGGAGCGCCAGCAGTACAGGACAATAGATCGGTGGATTGGTGAATCCGAGACTTCATTCCAACTCTGAACCAACTCCATTAAGAAAATGAACGCTTACACAAAAACCGGCTCACGCATGGATCGTGTTGGTTGAAACCACCGTCGATCGATTCAGGAACCTAACCGTTCCGGTTTGTACACCGGTGGTCTTTGGGAAAGAGCAGGAGGACCTTTCGTTTTGCCTCTGGCGACGTCGATCCATGAATCCTGATGGCCCCCACAACCGTGTAGGAGGGTATCTTTTCGTCATGTCTCAGAATGGTGACGACCTGGGCCAGGATTTCATCGGCTGCTTTAACAGGCTTGCCAGACAAACTCTCGTTGTATGTGATTCGAACAAATTCGAGTGCGCTCACCAGGTTGTCCCTGATATCGAGAATTCGACGACTCCAGTCCTCGGCTGATGATCCAGGCACCGGAATAGGCGCCGGAAACGATAAGAGCTTGCCCGCATTGTTCCGGTCGACCACGTCACTCCTTACAACTTCGCTGCCAGAAACGGGCGGTAATGGTTAGCGGAGACTCTTCGCTGGAAAACTCATGTAAATCCACTCTTTCTAAGGCACGTGATCGTTATCGGCTGGTTCTTGCCGGGCAAAAGGCCCGTTGGACGCGGCGAAGGTGGCGAAGTAAGCCCCGCAAAAAGGCTTCGGCCATCGCCTTGGAAAATGATGGCCGGGGTCTTAACCTTAAGAGACGTTTGTGGTTGCAGACGCTCGTGGTTCTACCTTAGTTATCGGCAGTGACCGGCAAGACCTTACCGGGTGGTGGGTGGGAAAAAGTGGACGGGACTAGCACTACGGCTCCTCGTGGCCGGATGACCAGCGGGACTGGCTCCGCCACGAACGGGCTGGCCGAATCCCAAGTACCCCGGCGCAAGTCGCTAGTTGATTCTGCTTGCCCTGCACAGGCTGCCGATAGATTCGTTATAGCGCAAACTCCACCATTTAGCTACCCAGCGTCGTCCGCCACCCGATCTATATTGCAGCACCTGAGGGACAACTGAATGCAAACAATTGTCAAACCTGAACAAAAAATAGACCAGCCGCTACGAGCGTTAATCGTTGAAGACGCCAAGAGCGACGTCGCCCTCTTGCTACTCGCTCTGCGACAGGGAGGCTTTGAAGTAACCTATGAGGTGGTGGCTACTCAAGCCGCCATGCGGGTGGCACTGCATCATGGCCAGTGGGACCTGATCATATCCGACCACGCTCTGCCCCAATTCAGCGGGGCCGCCGCCCTGGCATTGACGCTTGAATTAAAACCCGATGTGCCGTTCATCATTGTGTCCGGTGAAATTGATATCAATTTAGCTGTGACGCTGATGCATGCGGGTGCGCGGGACTACGTGCAAAAAAAGGAGTTGGTCCGGCTCGTTCCTGTGATCCACCGTGTATTGCTCGACCGCGAGGTTCGCAACGACAAGCTGCTGGCGGACCAAGCGCTGATCGCTTCGGAGGCTCAGTATCGCCGGTTATTTGAATCGGCCCAGGACGGGATATTGATCGTGGATGCAGAGACCGGGCAGATCCGGGATGTCAATCCTTTCTTGCTGGACCTTCTGGGCTTTTCCAGGGAGGAGTATTTGGGGAAGAAGCTCTGGGAGGTCGCGGCTTTTCAAGATGGTGCGGCATCCAAGTCAGCCTTTTTGGAACTACAGCAGAAGGGCTACATCCGATATGACAATATTCCGCTCCACTCTAAAGCCGGACACAGCGTTGAAGTGGAGTTCGTAAGCAACACTTATGACGTCGGTCTAAAGAAAGTCATCCAATGCAACATCCGTGACATCAGCGAACGCAAACACGCTGAAACAGCAATACAGCAACTAAATGCCGACCTTGAGCGGCGGGTGGATCTTCGCACGGCCCAAGTCGAGGCGCTGAACAAGGAGCTGGAAACCTTCAACTATTCCGTTTCCCACGATCTCCAGGCCCCCCTGCGGCGGATTGACGGTTTTGTGACCGCGCTGGAAAGTGCCTGCGAAAACCAACTGAACCCCCACGCGAAGGAGCTGATTGTGGAAATTCATACCTCCACAGGACACATGACAGCCCTGATCCAAGCTCTACTAAAGTTGGCTTCCTTAGGACGATCCGACCTGCAGTGCAATCCAGTGGACCTCAGCTCACTCGCGCACACCATCGCTACAGAACTGCAACAAGTCGACCCTGGCCGGCATGTGGAATTCATCATCCCGGATGGCATCTTGGCCTCGGGCGATGCTGCCATGCTACGCATCGTAATGGAAAACCTGATCGGAAATGCCTGGAAGTTCACAGGCCTCGTAGATTTCGCCCGAATTGAGCTGGGGGTGACATACCCTGCAGGTAAACCGACTGAATATTTTGTACGCGACAACGGTGGTGGATTCGATATGCGATACGCCGACAGGCTGTTTGGCGCCTTCCAACGCCTCCACCTAGCCGAGGAGTTTCCGGGGACCGGTATCGGATTGGCCACGGTGCAGCGAATTGTTCATCGACACGGTGGTCATATCCGGGCTGAAAGTTCGGTCGGCCAAGGAGCCACGTTTTACTTTGACTTCGACGGTGTTCAGAATGCTCTCGCATCGTTCGAAGCTTCATCCGCGGCTTAAGAGACGGATTCGTTGACAGGCTCTTCGAGGGGTAAGGATCGTAACAGCCGCGTGGAGAATTGCCCTATCTCAAAGAGAAACTCAGAGGGATGAACAGGTTTCTGCAGCAAGCGGAAGTCGTAACCCTGAGCCCGGACACTCATCAGTAAATCCAAAGTAGAAGCCTGTCCCGAGAAGAGCAGGATCTTGCAATTGGGATATTGCGCTCTCATTTGGATTGCCAAGTCGATCCCAGAAATACCCGGCATCGCTACATCCGATATGACCAGATCGGGCGATTCCGAGCGAGCAGCAGCTAGCGCCTCCAAGGGACAGGTGAAGAATTTCGCGGAAAAGCCATTCATTTGCAATATGGCTGCGAGACTGGACGCGATGACAGGTTCATCGTCGACGACGAAAATACGCGATACCGGGCTTGAATGCACTTATGTCCTCTTTCGAATGGCTTTTCCGTGAATAGCAAAAGCGCCAGCATTCCTACGCTGGCGTTTCGAGTGGTTTCATAGCCGCAAAGCACGGGGGAGGGGTCTGGGAGCAGTATGTTCCTCGCGCCGACCGCGTGACTGGTCACTTTTGCTCAGGTCCAAGAGAGTTTTGTTGCCGTGCGGCGGGGTGAGATTTCGCCCTGCGCCGGGTCCCGGGAGGGGGGCATACGCATACGACGCTTGACGGAGAGGATTCAATCGTGCAAAACCACGTTAAGCAGCGATTTATGAACCCGGATGCGACCGTTGTATTCAATAAAGCCGAGCTTACGAAAGCGATTCATGAAGAAGCTGACGCGCGAGCGGGTGGTCCCGATCATTTCCGCCAGCGTTTCCTGGGTGATTTTTGGGATCAGGCTTTCTGGCTCGCCGGGTCTGCCAAATTCCGCCAGCAGGAGAAGGATTCTTGCCAATCGCTTTTCGCTGGAGTTGAAGAGCTGATCGACAAGATCGGCCTGTACTCGCATGCTGTGGGCCAACAGAAATTTCACAAATAGGTCGGAGAAGGAGTGCTCCTCGTGGATCACGCGGACCATCTCCTCCCTCTCTATCTTCAGTGCTGTACAGGCGGTGACGGCAGTGACAGTCGCGAGGCGTACCCCGCCCACAGTTGCGAGAGACTCCTCTCCAATGAAGTCGCCGATGGCAAAAAGGGCGATGGTCGCCTCTTTACCGTTCTTGGAAACAACAGTTTGTTTTGCGCGACCGCGCTGAAGATAGAAGATGGAGTCAGCGCGACCTCCTTGCGCGAAGAAGGCCTGCTTTGGTTTCAATTGGACGATTCTTCGTCCCAGGCCAGCTTCGGCCAGAAACGCGAGAGCGTCAAATGCCATTTTTTGAGGCTCTGACATCTCAATGATCCCTTCCAGAAGGCGATCATGCCGGGGGCAATGCAGAGGAGCATGCGACCGCTTCAGGTCTGGACTAACAGCGGGAATCCTTCATTCATTGTAGACCAGTGACGGAATCCTGACCCTACGGCCAGTTTCTCTCTTCCAGCCAGGGTGCAAAAGGGCCGGACGTCTCTATTTCACCGTTCGGATGATTTCCATGAAAAGTATGTAGGTATGCTCGGCTCTGACCGCAGTAATCATTTCTCCAAATTCATAGGTCTTTGACCTAGTGGACGACATACCCAGACGGTCTGGTTTCGCGCTTCTCATCGCATCTGGTGCACCAAACTCGTAGCGCCAATTTTCGACGAACAACAGTTCTATGTAACCATGATGGGCAAGGTCGACGCCGATCAACGGCTCCTCCACGCGCGCGATCACAGTTTCTATAGAAAGCCTGGAGATGCCATGAAACTGAGCATCGACCCGCAGCTTTGTCCTGTTGTCCTGCCAACGCCGGAACAAGCCAAAAACTTCAGATTGGGATAACACGCTAATCCTCCCAGCACTTCCTCTCCTTTACCCATCTTGGGCCGCTCGACTGCCAGGGATGTGGCCCGATCCCCAGCGCTCATGTTCGTGCGCCTCCGCCCGGGCGCTAAAGCGGAGCATAGACGCAGTATCCCCGGGGTGGCGCAGGGAACTCTGCATTCCCGTCGGCATCGGTCGTGCGTTCATCGGGATGAGCCGTGTCATGACCATCCCATGCCACCGGCTTGAACTTCTGATTGGCCCACTTCGTTCTTACCGAAGTGCCACTCCATTGATTTCCAAGATTGTTCAGCACATAGACCAAGCCGCTCTGTGCCTCGGTTCCATGCCGCTGCATGATGTACAGATCAGGATCGGCATGCAGGATCGAGGACTCCCCACCAGCATAACGATGATGGGCGTCAATCAGCGCGTCTATTCCATTCGGCGTACGGGGTCGCGCAAGTTCGCAATGGAAGTAGTCCCACCAGAAAACGCAGGGGTATCCATCCCCGGTCAGGATGAAGGAATAGCCAAGCATCTTGTCGTTCACGACTTCATCTCCGCCCATGTCGTGATTTTCTGTAAAAGTGACGGCATTGAACGGTCGCGCGGCGGAAACAGACTCACCATCGGTAAGGTTGCGCAGATCGTAGTTCGGGGTGTCGCAAACTTCCTTGAGTTTGTACCGCAACGGAAAGTCGAACGCCGCGATCTGATCGTCGGTCACCAGCCGCACTTGATCGAGCCAACGGTCGATATCCTTAGGCCCGGCCCAGTACTCTCCGACCACAAAAGGCGAGAACTCACGGCCATCTTTTTTCTGGTATCGATACTTGGCGAGCAGTCCTATCATCCAGGCTCCGAAGCCCTTCACAAAGTCGAACCTGAGGCCGTCGAAATCAAGCTCCTCGACGGCCATGCGGGCGTACTCGAACATGGCCTCATACACGCGAGGATTGCGGTGACACAGGTGCGGAAATCCGGCAAATTCCTCGCCCTCGATCATCGCCCGTTCATACCGGCTGGGATGAAAAGAATTCCAGTCGCGTGGAAACTTTCCGCTTTTTGGCGTGAACTTCGTCCATCGCTTCTTGCCGTCGAGTGGGTTCGTCTCTTCCTCATCTGCGCCTGAGTTATGGTTGATCACCATATCGGCGATCGCACCTACCTGGTGCTCTCGCATCACCAGAAGCAGCTTCTCAAGCTCAGCGCGATTGCCATACAGAGTCTTCACGGAACCCTTCTGATCGAAGTCCCCGAGGTCGAAATAGTCGTATGGATCGTAGCCGTTCGAAGTAGGATTGGCGGCTTTGCTGAAGGGTGGCAACCACAGGGAATTGAAACCGGAGGCCGCCAGCTGAGGCACCTTCTCCGCGAGGAAGTTCCACCACTCGCCGCGCTTGTTCTCCTTAATCGGCGCATCCCAGTAAAACGCCTGCATCATGACGGCCATTCGCAATTTCTCCACTTCACTCATTCGACAACGGTGACAAGGACAGTATGCATCAATCCGATAAGAGAAGGTTCCATCTGTTTCCGGCCATAAAGTCTCATCACTATGTCAAGGGCGACGATCATGAGGAATGAGCCGCGATCCACGGTTTAGCTAACTCTTTGCATAATTGTTCTGGACGGTTTCCGTCTGGTTTGTTTTGCGACGCTTTGCGCGGTGTGGACGCCGCAAGCCCGGCTCGAAGGTGCTGCACAGCAGAGGCGTGCATTTGCGAGATCCTGGATTCCACGACACCGAGGATAAGTCCGATCTCCTTCATGGTCATTTCTTCGTAGTAGTACAAGGTCATCACCAGACGCTCCCGCTCGGGCAGGTCGCTGATTGCTTCGGTTAACCTCTGCCGCATCTCGGCATCCAGGTAGCAAAACAGAGGATCGTCTTGGGGCCGACTGGGTATGTAGACCAGCTCTTCTTCGCCTGAATCTTCAGAGTGTTCGGAGTGCAGAGTGCCTATCTCAAGTCCGCTTAACTCCCCCAGCAATTGCTGATAGGCTGGCAGGTCGACATGGAGTTGGTGAGCGATCTCAATATCGTTCGGGGAGCGGTGAAACTGGGCGGTCAGCGTCTGGATTGCCTGCTCAACGGCCCGCCCTTTGCGCCTCAACTCTCGGGGACTCCAGTCGAGTGTCCGCAAACTGTCGAGTATCGCTCCACGGATGCGAAATTGCGCATAGGTGCGGAATAGAACTTTCTTCGATGGATCAAACCTACCGAAGGCTTCGAGCAGCCCTAATACCCCGGCGCTGTAGAGGTCTTCGATGGGCACACGTTGCGGTAGGCGCTCATGAATGCGCCGGGCGATAAACCGTACGATGGGCAGATGCTCGGTCATCACCAGTTGCTGTTCCGCTGTGAGCAGATCACCCTGCCGTGGGGCAGACACTTTTGCAGATGGACCTCCTGGCAGTTCGCACTCCGCACTGCCGGGTCCCTGGCGAGTCGTGAGCGAAACCTTTGGACTAACAACTTGACGCAACTGGCCTGCGCCTTTGGTCATTTCCTGCATCTTCACACCTACTGTAAGGGTCGGGCAGGTTAGAGTGATCACCTGCGGCACTCGAAGGAGAGGCACGTCGTGGCGCCTAATGTCAAACTTGGCAACCAACTGATCTACAAAACTTATCGGCAGTTTTCCGAGTAACGATAATGATCGGAAGCCGGCCGCTCACTCCGTGGGAGTCGTCCTGCGGCCGTGCCTTCGTGCTTTGCTTTTGTCCTCGGCCTGAGCAAAATTGACCAGTATACAAGCCACGGCGAGGAGGACACTGATGTCAAACGGCCCCGCTGCCTTTTCGGCCCTACATCAGGGCTGCCTCCTGGTGGCGCTTTTGCCATTCGACGGAAGGGTACTCGAAAGAGGAAAATGTGTGCTTTCCGACCTAGCTCCAAGCGTTTTCGTTGTTGACGATGAACCTGTCATTGCGTCAACCCTCGCCGCCATATTGCAAGGGAATGGGTTCTCCGCGAAGTTCTTCACCTGCCCGCTGGAGGCGTTGACCGCTGCCCGGTCGAAAGCTCCTGATCTGCTCATATCTGACGTCGCGATGCCAGGTATTTCCGGGGTTGAGCTTGCGATCCAAATGAGGGCACAGTACCCCAGGTGCAAAATCCTGCTCTTTTCGGGACAGGCGGCGACCTTCGATTTGCTAGAACATGCCCGGGCTCAGGGTCATCATTTCGATTTGCTCCTGAAGCCTCTCCCTCCGACTGAGCTGCTATTCGAAGTAGGGAAAATGGTCAACGGGACCGTCGTGGTCCATGCCACCAACGGTGGCCGGTAGAGAGGCACGAGAAATGAGCGACAAGACATACCTAATCCGGTTCAAGCATCCAGGGCTAAGCATGCAGTCCGTGATTGCCGCGAATGCCGAGATCCATGGGGAGCATATTGCCTTGCTGAATTCAAAGGGCAAACTAGCGGCTCTGTTCTTGACGGACGTCGTCGGTAGCTGGTCCGAGTTACCCGTCTTACCGCTCCAGATGCCTGGTGCGCGTTCGGTGGATCGAGTGTCACGGGCTAAGAAGTGAACCAAGAAAGAGGTTGAAAACCATATGGCCACACCTGTGGTCACCGGATCGCATCCCACTTCACATCCTGCACAGTTCTGAGGATCTGTTCCACTTGCCTGATAACCTCAGCATGGCAAACACGCGCCATGTCGGGATGGGGTTCTTGACGGCCAGGACGATGCCCTCGCCTGTTTCTTCCTCCGACCACGCAGCCCCAAACGTTCTTCCACGAAGTCCCAGCGGATGCGCAGGTGGCGCCGCTCTTATGGTGATGACCGGACTTCGTAGTACACGCATTGCTGGATGCACCCTGGCGATATCAACTTGCCAAGTCCAAGCGCTGCTACAGATACTTCAGGCTGAGTGTTGAGCCGAAGAAAGTACCTGAAGGAAATTGAACATCGCGCACGCGCGAAAACATGCGTGCTAAGCTTTCCGAAAAAACAATGCACTTTGTGAGAGAAAAGAGAGATAAGCCCCCCGGGCCGGCGCTTCATGCGGGAATGGGTGTCGCTAAGTCCTTTGTTTTATCCAAGGTGCTCAAGTTTGACGGCTAAGTCCTTTGTTTGATCAAGATGCTCAAATTTCAGAATTAATTAATTGAGCATCTTGCCTCATTGGCATAGGCCGGGCGGTATCAGGCTGGTAATTTCGCAAATGATTCACAACGTGCGACGCTCGCCCCCGCCTCGATCCACTATTGCCAAGGCTGTCAGTCGACCTCCTTGTGCGGAAAATGTGCGCGTTAAGCGCATTAAGAGTGAGACGCTACGCCGAAGACAGTGTTAGTGCTCGCACGCGCTCCCTGACGGATCAGAAACGGTGCTGATTGGAACCGGTTCGGCGGCTCTTACAGCTAAGTCCTTTATTTCATCGAAGGCGGCCAAATTTTTAATTATCAATTTGGCCACCTTGCCTACTGCAGGGCTATTGCCGGCGTCAGTACCAAGCTGCTCGCCGACGTGCGCGATCGTTCGGCCTCGGCTGGCCGGGTTTTGCGCCGGTGTGGCTGTTCTCTAGTTGTCAAAGACCGCTTCATCAAGAGGGCGCGCTGAGCGCCCCCTGCTCATGGGATGTTTTACTGCTCGCCATCGCGCCCTCAGGGCGCGAGAATGCTGCGGGCAGCGCGTTTAAGCCATTTCGATGTCACTTTGTTGTTCGAGGTCACCGATTCATCCTGCTTCCAGCGATGATGGTTCCTTGTTGGTGGCGGCAGACGCACGCACAGAGCGCATTGGTGCAAAGCCAAGCAGAGCCGTCGTGGCAAGAGGGCTCCGACATACAGTTCTTACCCACGAGGATAGTGCTGTTTTCGGAACTCAACAAGAGGCTAAGAAGAATTCTTTGGTAACCATAACTAGTACTGCTTTCTCCTCGACACCTTGCCCGGTTCGACTATTGCTTTGTCAGTCTGACCCTGAGCGGCTACCGGCTCGCTCCGGGAGATCTGTACCGGTCTTTTCGCGGGGGCCTCACACAGGAAACTCGAGATCGGGGGGATCGCAGCCTCTGCACGCGGTTTGCCACAGCGTGTCGCCCCAGGGAGGCGGCGTCATCCAGTGCGAGAGAGCCACCATTTCACCCAATACCTTCTCAAAGTCAGGATCAGGACGATACCGTCGATCGGCTTGGCTGTAATACTTCGAGATGGCACCCCGAAGCTTGCCGAAGTAGTCTTGAAAGCCGGTTTCGAGCGCCCACTTGCGCGCCCAAATCGCCATCTGTGTATCGATGTCGCTCACCGAGGGTACGCACTGCTCCACAGAGCTTCCGGCGCCCAGAATCATGAGTGGCTTTTTCTTCATTTGTCGTCAAATTTCCACTTCGCGAAATCGAAGTGCCGGCGCACAATCCTCAATCACCACCATTGCTCCCGAAACGAGGTGACCGTCCCCGGGTTACCCTTCGATTTTCCATGTCCAAAGATCCTCGATCTTTTCAGTCAACGCTATTCCAGGTTAGCCGGAGTTTGAACTGGATCCTTTACCGCGCTCCAGGTGCCTCGCAGGGCGCGAGCAATATACTGCTTACCAGCCAATGAACCGAAGAACCATTTCGAACGGAATCGGGTGCCTGAGCGTTGCCTGCTCTCTGGCATTCTGGGCGTGGGCTGTCCTTTTCCTTTTCACGCCACTCCATCGGAGCGATGCGTGGTTGAATTTAGGAACCGGCGCGGGCGCGCAGTACTTGTGGCTAACATTATGGATTTCGGGATTATTATTGGCCCTGACCTCTGCGGCGTTGGGATCGAGAGTATGGATATGGGCGGCAATTCTGGCCCTTGCTTCGTTTGCGGCAGCAGCGCTCATCATTTCTTCGATTCACTGGTGAGCCGTCGTATGACGCAGCGGGTGGCTATCGGCTTGCGACAACGCATGTGCGGCTGGGCTGGAACTGGGTGTCGCCGAGTATCGCTTCTTACGTCGCTATCTGGAGCGCACGCCACAAGCCTCTCTAAGCTTGAAGCAAGTCGATCCTCTCATCCGCGAGTTGACGCACTATCGCGACTTGATCCAACAAAGACTCAACTTCGAGGAAAGCAAACCATGAACCTGATCGAATTAAATCAATCACTGCGCCAATTAAGGCTGAGCGGCATGTCGGCTGTTCTTGAAACACGTCTCCTGCAGGCACAAGCGGAGAACATCGCGCCCATCGACCTGGTCTCCATGCTGGTCTGTGATGAACTGGCCTGTCGCACCAGCCGGCAACTGGAGCGGCGCCATAAGCAGGCTCAGTTCCGCGACCGAGAAAAACGTCTGGACAACTTCGACTTCCAGTTCAATGCCAGGATAAATCGCTCCCTGATCTTCGACATGGCCACCGCGGTCTGGGTGGGACGACGCCAGGACGCCCTGTTGCTTGGTCCGCCGGTAAAAGTCACATCGCCCAGGCCATTGGCCACGCCGTGATCCAGCAGGGTTATCGCGTGCTCTATCGTGAAGCGCATCTGCTGCTGGAAGAACTGGCCGATGCCACGCTGGATGGAAAACGCAAAGAGCATATGGATCTCTTAGCTACTGTCCCGTTGCTGATCATCGACGATCTTGGCATGCGCAAGCTGCCGCTGATCGCGGCCGAAGAGTTGCTGGAGATCATCATGCGCCGGTATGAGCGGGCCAGCACAATGATCACATCCAATCGTCCGGTTGAGGACCGGGGGAAACTGCTGGGTGACGGTGCCGCTGTCACCGCCATGCTGGATCGTCTTCTGCATCACGGCCACGTGCTGAGATGCGGCCCGCGCAGCTGGCGTACGAAAACCGGCAGCAATGGAGAGGCTCAATGACAAAGAACAAAGCA